>Ga0196965_1000177_pt1 | contig 45734 bp, 43 predicted proteins | sample S1_20metaG_FD_148668 | JGI IMG/M metagenome (GOLD analysis project Ga0196965, IMG submission 148668) | Soil microbial communities from Anza Borrego desert, Southern California, United States - S1_20 | ecosystem: Environmental > Terrestrial > Soil > Desert | place: USA: California | collected...
ACGTTGATAGGCCGGATGTGGAAGCGCAGTAATGCGTGGAGCTAACCGGTCCTAATTGCTCTATTCGCGCTTGAGAATCCCACCATCAACGACAGCTTTGGCTGTCGGTTGGATCTCAGCCAGACGGTCAAGTGCACGATTTCTAGAATTTCTCATCCGCTCGCCACATAGCTTGGTGGCCATAGCGTCAGTGACCCACCCGATCCCATCCCGAACTCGGCCGTGAAACCTGACAGCGCCGATGGTACTATTGCCTAAGCAATGGAAGAGTAGGTCGTCGCCAGGCTTTGCGGCGAGCGGTTGAGAGAGCCCATTCACAAGATTGAGCCGCCCGAAATCCGCACCCGCGGATCCGGGCGGCTCGATTGTTTTGGCGCGGGGCGGAGCGGCCCGCCGCCGGCTCGCGAAAGCGGGGCGGGAAACAAAGACGCTTCCGGGCGGCCTCGCGGCCTCCCGTCACTGGTGACGCGGGGTGGAGCAGCCCGGTAGCTCGTCAGGCTCATAACCTGAAGGTCGCAGGTTCAAATCCTGCCCCCGCAACCAACGAGGCCCTCGCCGCAAGGCGGGGGCCTTGTCGGTTTCGGGCGGCGGCGGCGGGGCTCGCGGACGGGCCGTCATCCGGAGTTCGTCTCCGGATCCAGCTCGAGCGGCCGGCGGGCCTTCGGCTTTCCAGGAACCCACGAAGGCACGAGAAGCAGGAGCAGTGGGACGCCGCGGCTCCCTGTCTTGTACCTTCGTGCCTTCTCTTCGAACATCCGGCCGCGGCCGCGGCCGCGGCCTCGATCGGCAGTCACAGGCGCCCGCCGCGCGGCCCGGCCTCCGAATGCGGCCGGCTCGACCCTGCAAGGGGCCAGGGCAGCGGCACTGCCTGCGGAATGCGCCTTACTCCTCGAAACAGAAGAGGTCGGCCTCGAGATATCGAGATGGGCCTTGACGGGCGACGGAGCTGAACACCCGAAGCGCGTCCAGGGCGCCGGCGTTCGCCCGAGCTTCCCCGCAACGAAAAAGGCCCCGCCTCGCGGCGGGGCCTTTCGTCGTCCGGTCGTCGTTCAGGCTTAGTGGTGGCCGACCGGCGGCGCGTTGACGCTGGCCGCGTTGCCGCCCGGCAGCACGATGGCGACGTTCTGCATCATGCCCTCGTCCTCATGGTCGAGGATATGGCAGTGGAGCACGAACTCGCCGATATAGCGCTCATAGCGGGTGCGGATGGTGACCGTATAGTTCGGCTTGACCCACAACGTGTCCTTCCACATGCCCTTGAGGCCGATATATTGCGGGTCGCCGCCATCGAAGGCGGTCGGAGCGCTGACGTCCACCGTCGGATTGTTGTTGTTGACGATCGAGACGATCTCGAACGGGTTGACGTGGATGTGGAAGGGGTGGCCGGCGGTCGGGCCGGAGGTCAGCTTCCACTCCTCCGCCGTCCCCAGGGTCAGCTTCCGGTCGAGCCGGTCCGGCTTGTAGGGCTGGGGATCGTAGCCGGGCGACGACCGCAGCTGGTTCGCGACCGTGAACAGGGTCTGGGTCGGTTGGGCGATGACGTCGAAAGTCAGCTCCTGGCCGCCCGAAAGCTCGCTCTGCGCGATCGTCTTGTGCGGGGTGAAGCGAGTGAGCTTCAGGCCGTTGTTGAGATCGGCGATGACCGAGTCGCGCACGTCGGCCGGCATCGTCTTCTTGGCGGCATCGATCAGCTGCTCGTTGAGCGTCCCGCGATTCACCGCCGACGGATCGGGCTGGACCCTGACCACTCCGAGCAGGCGCACGCCCGGCGGCAGGCCGCCGCCGACGCTCTCGCCCGCCTGGCTCAGGATATCGAGCATGCAGTAATCGCCCGTCTCCGGGAACTGCACCAGTGCGTCCCAGCGATAACCCGGCTGCATCGAGGTGAAGCGGTTGAACATGGCGTGGTTCATGGTGAGGCCGTCGGCCGCCACCAGGTGCACGGGGGTAATGGTGCGCCCGCAGGCCAGATCGGTGAACGACTCCATGTTCTCCGGCTCGAGGCCGTTGCCCGGCTTCAGATCCAGGACGGGGGAGGTGGCCTTGACGAAGATGACGCGGAGCGTGTCGCGCACGCCTCCGTGGATCAGGCGCCAGCGCTCGACCGCATTCTGCTTGACGTGGATGGTGGGCAGGACGTGCCCGTTGATGCTCGTATAGCGTTGCGACTGGCCCCAGCTGAAGAAGGTGCCGAAGCCGTTGCCGTTCTTGTCCTTGTAGGTCTCGATGCCGCCGACATCGCCCGCATCGCAGACCCAGCGCCTGACCGTTCCGTTGGGGTTGTGCTGGACCTTGATGTCCTGGTTCGAATCGAAGCAGCCATATTGGATCTGCTGGAAGACGAAGGTCCGATCCTTGAGTTCGGTAACCCCGGCGAGGAGAGTGTCGAGGTCGCCGTTCCGGGTCGGGGTCGGGACCCGGTCGCCCTTGATGATGAGGGGGCCGGCCATGCCGCTCGAGACCTGGAGCGCGGTCGAGCCGTGCCGGTGCGTGTGGTACCAGAAGGTACCGGCCGGATGCTCGGGCGCGATGGCGATCTCATATTCGAACTTCACGCCGGGGTTGATCGACAGCAGCACGTTGTCGCCATTGCCCGACGGGTTCACGTTGAGACCGTGGAAATGGAGGTTGGTGCCGTTGAAGCAGTGCGGCACGTTGTGATTGAATCCGGGTCCGCCCGCGCAGCCGACATCGTAGGACGTCGTCGTCTGCGGCAGCTTGTTGTTGAGGGCGATCCGGACGGTGTCGCCCGGCCGGGCGTTGATCGACGGCGAGACGTAGCGCTGGGGCAGCGGCAGACCGTCCTGGGTGTAGCCGCGCAGCCTGACCTTGTCGTCGACGCCGGTCGACGGGTTGTAGATGACGCCGTCGACATATTCGATGTTGAGGTCGAGCCGGATCTCCTTGCTGGCCGGGTCGAACGGATGGTTCGGGGCCGCGCCCCGCCGCTTGAGCTCGGGCGGACTGGTGACGTCCTGGCCGAGCTGCGCCGACGCGGTTCCCGCCGCCAGAAGCGCCGAAGCGGCCGCAGTACCCAAAGCCACCGCGCGCAGGCTGAGCGTCATTCTACCACGACCAAACATATTGCTCTCCCCCTGAAGGTTGTCGGACCGAAATCGGTGCGACTCGTTAGTCAGGCTATTTGGAACCAGTTGGTAAAGCACGACAATTTGGGTCCGTTTCGGAGGGATCGCTTGGTCCGTTTTCGGAGGCATTACTTTTATCCGTTTCGGATGAATTGTTCGGAGAGAATCCTTCGGAAGGAATCTTTCCGTGTCAGGACGGGCGGATTTGGGGACAATCACGCTCGTTGCGGGAATCGAGGCTGGACTCTAGAATCGCCCGCAAGGGGGATCTCGCCATGGAATTATGGATCGCGCTCGGCCTGATCGCGCTGGCCCTTCTTTACGCCGTCATCGTCTACAACCGGCTGGTGCGCCTGCGTGCGCTGGTCAAGGAGGGATTCAGCGGGATCACCGTCCAGCTCCGCCGCCGCGCCGATCTCGTTCCCAACCTCGTGAGCACGGTCGAAGGCTATGCCACCCATGAGCGCGAGACGCTCAATCAGGTCATCGCCCACCGCGGCGACCCCGCCGGGGCGGGAAGCGTGGAGGCCACCGCCCAGGCCGACAACGCCTTTACGGCCATGCTCGGCCGGCTGATGGCCGTCGCCGAGGCCTATCCCGATCTCAAGGCCGACGACAATTTCCAGTCGCTCCAGAACGAACTCGCCGAGATCGAGGAGGAGCTGCAGGGCGCCCGGCGCTATTACAACGCCACCGTCCGCGATCTCAACACGCGGGTCCAGTCCTTCCCGGACGTGCTGCTGGCGCGGCCGATGGGCTTTGGCGAGGAGCCCTTCTATGAGGACGGGGACGCATCGATCCAGACGGCGCCCCGGGTCAGCTTCGGCCGGGCCGGCTGATGCGGCGCCTGTGGCTGCCGCTGCTGGGGGCGCTCGCCTTGCTCTGGCCGGCCGCCGCCGCGGCCGAGGAGCGGATACTCCATTATCTGAGCGACGTGCAGGTCGAGGCCGACGGCGGGCTCGACGTCACCGAGACGATCCGGGTCCGCTCCGAAGGCGACCGGATCAAACGGGGCATCTATCGCGATTTCCCGACGCGCTACACAGGCCGCGCGGGCAGCCAGGTGCGCGTCGGATTCGAGGTCGTCAGCGTCCAGCGCAACGGCGCCGACGAGGCCTGGCATTCGGAGCGTCAGGGCAATGGAGTCCGCGTCTATGTGGGCTCGGCCGACACCTTCGTCCCTCCGGGCGAGCATGTCTACGCGATCCATTACCGCACCACCCGCCAGATCGGCTTCTTCAAGGATTATGACGAGCTCTACTGGAACGCGACCGGCAACGGCTGGGTCTTTCCGATCGATGTGGCGGAAGCGAGGATCCGGCTTCCGCGGCCCGTCCCGTTCCGCGCGCGCGCCGTCTACACCGGCCCTCAAGGCTCGACCGCGCGCGACGCGCAGGTGGTTTCGGAGTCTCCCGGCGAGATCCATTTCCGCACCACCGCGCCGCTCGGACCGGCGGAAGGCCTGACCGTCGCGGCCGCCTGGCAGAAAGGTGTCGTGACGACCCCTCCGCCGCCGGCCGCGGCCGGACTCTGGCTCCGGGATAACGGTCCGCCGGCGGCCGGCGCTCTCGCCCTGCTCGCGGTGCTGGCTTATTATTACTACGCTTGGCGCCGCGCCGGCCGCGACCCCAGGCCCGGGACGATGGTCCCGATTTTCAGCCCGCCTGACGGGCTCTCCGCCGCCGCGATGCGCTACATCATCGAGATGGGCGTCGACAATCGCGCCTTCGCCGCAGCCTTGGTCGAGCTCGGCGTCGGCGGGCATCTAAGGCTTACCGAGGAGGAAGGCGGCTTCTTCCGGCGCGACAGGATCAGGATCGACAAGACCCCTGGCCGTACGACTCCGCCGGAACCGGAGGCGGCCATGACCTCCTATCTGTTCCGCGACGGCGATTCCCTCGAGATGGAGCAGAAGAACCACGCCACCTTCAGCGATGCCAGGGAGGCGCTCGAGATCGAACTGAAGAAGAATTATGAAGGGAGGCTCTTCCTGCGCAACCGAATCTGGGCGGTTCGCGGCCTGGTGCTGATGATCGGAGCGCTCGCGGTCCCGGCGGCGGTCGTCCTGCTCTCGGCGCCCGGCGATTACGGACGCAACGACCTGCTGGTGGCCCTTGCCGCCTTGCTCCTGCCGGGCGCCGCACTGGGCCTCTATTACTTCTCGAGCGGCCGGTACGGCGCGATGGCGATGTCGGGCAAATTATCCGCCGCCTTCCTCGGCGCGATCGGCCTCGTCGCCGGAGCCGTCACCATCGGCAACGCCGTTGAGAGCGTCGTCGCCTACGGCGAGCTGAGGCGCCTCATCCCGCTGGCGATTCCGCTCCTCGCCCTGCCGGTGGTGCTTAGCGCCTTCTGGTGGATGGCCGCGCCGACCCGCGAGGGTCGGGCCGTGCTCGACCGGATCGCCGGCTTCCGCCACTATCTCTCCGTCGCCGAGGAGGAACGGCTCGACACCCTTCATCCGCCCGAGAAGACGCCCGAATTGTTCGAGCGCTATCTGCCTTATGCGATAGCGCTCAAGGTCGAGAATGACTGGGCGTCGCGCTTCACCTCGGTCCTCGCCGCCGCGGCCGCGTCGGGCCGGACCCAGTCGATGGGCTGGTATTCGGGCCATTCGGATCCGTGGAACGATCCTGGCGATTTCGCGGACAGCGTCGGCTCGTCGCTTGCGAGCACCATCTCCTCGGCCTCGGCGGCGCCCGGCTCGAGCAGCGGATCAGGGGGCGGCGGATCGTCCGGCGGCGGCGGAGGAGGCGGCGGCGGCGGCGGCTGGTGAAGCCGCCCGGGCGGCGAGGATCCGCTCCGCAAGATCGAGATCGGCCTGCTTGTCGACGTCGATCGCGGCCTCGGCGAAGGGGAGCAGCACCGGCTTCAGCCGGAAGCCCGCCTTGCGGCCGGCGCGCTCGGCCGCGGCTTCGAGCGAGATGGTGCGGGTGACGGCGCGCAGGAAAATGCCGAGGCCGAGGAAGCTCAGCAGCTTCAGGGTGCGCTTGCGGTCCTTTTCGGCGCGGGCCCAGAAATCGGTCCCGCGAGTCGATTGCGGAGTCAGCAGCGCGAAGAGGTTGGCGCCGCTGAAATGGCCGTTCGCCGCCTTGATCCAGGTCCGCTTCGTGTCCGGATGGGCCTGCTCGACGGTCTTGCGCTCGACCATGGCGAAGGCGACGTCCACGCCGGCGGCGCCGGCGATGAAGGCCTCGACCATCTCGGGCCGAAGCAAGGCGTGGTCCGCGGTCGTGACGAGCACCGGATAGGGCGCCGCCGGGGTGCCGGCCAGGCGGCCGACGCTGGCGGAAATGCCGTCTCCCGATTGCGCGGTGCTGATCCTGGGTTCCTCGGCCATCCAGCCGAGCTCGCCGGTCAGGAGCGTGTCGGCTTCCTGCGCGAGGACGACGATCCGGCCGATCGATGCCGAGTCGAGCAACGCCCGCGCCACCCTGCCGAGCATCGGCTCGCCGCCGGCGCGGATCAGCGCCTTCGACGCCACGCCGTGAGACGCCGCGAAGCCGTTCTCCCCGGGCCGGCGCCCGGCCAGCACGATGGCAGTCCAATCCCCCATGGCCACAATTCCATCACAGCAACCCCGTTCGGGAGCCATCGAAAACTTCGCGGCGGACTCGGTTAACCCGCCGCCGTTGCCGATCCGCCACGCCCCCGATCGGGCAAAAAGAAAGGGCCCGCCGCATTGCGGCAGGCCCTCCCTTAGGGTGCGTCGTCTTCCTAGAGGAAGATGTCGGTCACGACCGGGGCGCCCGCCCCGGTGTTGATCGTGAAGTCGGCGAGTCCGTCGCCGTTCACGTCGCCGGCGAGATAATTCTCGCCGCCCTGGCTGTAGCTCCTCAGCTGACCGGCGGAGCCGCTGAAGGCGCTGTTGCCGATGAACGTGAAGGCTTGGTTGCCCGCGGCGGCGCTATTGGCGTCGATGTCGGTCAGGTTGATCTTGTCGACTCCGCTGGCGAAGTCGGTGATCTTCTCGTTGCCGCCGATATGACCGACCCGGAACTCGTCCGCGCCGGCGCCGCCGGTGTAGATGTCGTCGCCCTGGGCGCCGTCCAGAACGTCGTTGCCGCCGTTGCCGTTCAGCTTGTTGGCGACCTCGTTGCCGTAGAGGTAATCGCGGGCGGAGCCGCCATTCGCATTCTCGATGATCGTATTGTAGGCGATCGAGATGTTGCGGTGGCTGGTGGCCGCGATTCCGGAGACGCCGGTATCGTTGAGCACCCGGTTCGCGCCGAAGCTCCCGGCGAGGTTGGCGTCCGCGTCGACCTGGGCCTGGCTGGTGTAGAGCGCGAAGTCGCCCTGGCCCTGGCTTGCGTCGGTCGCGTTGTTGAACTCGGTGGTGATCGCATTGGCCTGGGCGAGGCTCACCGCGCCCTTGGCCGCGGAGCTGAACGCGCCCGGCCGAAGGTCGATGAACACGCTGCGGTTCGCCGTCGAGAAGTCGAACGTGTCCTCGCCGCCGGCGTCATAGACCGACAGGTACGGATAGGGGTTCGTCTCCAGGTCGTAGACCGCATTGCCCGCGTTGGAGTTGGAGAAGTAATTGGTGTCGCCCGTGCGGGTCGTCGGATCGGCACCGTAGATCGACTGGATCGTCAGGATGTCGTGAAGGAGCGGCGTCTGCGGGCTGCCGAGGATGAACAGTGCCGCATTGATCTGCTGCGAGCCGGTGATCGTCGAGCTGAAATAGGACATGATCGAATATTCGAGCGTGTCCTGCGCATATTCCGCGTCGAGCGCGTAGGTAATCGGGTCGCCGATCCCGTCGCCATTGGTGTCCCGTCCGAAATTATAGTCGCCGGGATGGTTGAGCCCGAGCGAGTGGCCGGACTCGTGGATCAAAGTGGTCCGGCCGTAGCCGTCATATTGCAGCCAGGCGTTGGTCCAGTTGATGCTGGGATCGGCCGTGATGACGTCGCTCTGGATCTTCGCGCCGTTGCCGGGAAGGAAGGCGTGCGCCTGGGCCGGGCCGGTGGTCGAGTTGGAGAAGACGATGTCGGCGCCGTTGCCGTTCTTCTCGACGATGCTCGGAGCGATCAGGTCGTCCCACAGGATCATCGCTTCGCGGGCGACCGCTTTCTCCGCCGCGCTGAACGGCGAATAGCCGAACGCGTCGGTGATTCCGGCAGCCTGATATTGGGGCCTGTTGAACAGGCCGGTCATCGTCGGGCCGTCGAGGAAGCTGTAGGTGATGACGCCGTTCTGGACCGGAATCGAGCGGCCGGTGTCGAGCTGGTTGATCACCTGCGCCTGGTTGAAGATGGGCTTGCCGTTGAAGGTGGCGATGCCCGCGAAATTCTCGAGCCTAAACGGCGGGACGTCGCTGCCGGTCACAGTGATTCCGTCGGCACCGGTCAAAGTGATCCCGTCGGCGCCGGTCAGAGTGATTCCGTCGCCGAGCAGGATGCCGTCGCCGACGAGCACGCCTTCCTGGTCGACGCGAAACAAGGTTTTTGCTTTTGCCACAGTAAATTCCCCCCCAATGGAGTTGAGAAATGCCCGGCGCAGACTGGAGTCGTTCGGCCAGGGCGAGGCGGCGAAGTTCTTCCGGAAAATACCGGCGTGTCAATTGATTATTAAAGAAAAAGTGAAGTTTGCCGTCCGTTTCGGGACACGTCCCGCCCTAAGCGAAGGGTCGGTCGGCCTCTCTCGTCGGAAAGCTCGGGGACCGCGGATCGGCAAGGCCCGTCGCCGCCGCGGCAGCGAAAGCCCGCCCCCGCGACGGCAGGGCTCCGCCCCAACTTTGCCCAAGTCGAAACATAGGATATCCGTCTCGTAAGTGTCGCGCATCGGGCCGCGGCGTCAGGATGCGGCCTTTTTCCATGACTATCGCCAAAGCCATCGTCCTCAGCGCCGGCAAGGGCTCGCGCCTGTTGCCGCTCACCGCCGAGCGGCCGAAATGCCTGATCGAACTCAGCGGCAGGAGCCTGCTCGAATGGCAGCTCGACGCCCTCCAGGGCGCCGGCGTGTCCGACATCGTCGTCGTCACCGGCTTCGCCGAGCACCTCGTCGGCGAGGTCGCGATGCGGCGCCAGGGCGTGCGCACCCTGTTCAACCCCTTCTACCATGTCGCCGACAATCTCGGGTCGGTCTGGATGGCCAGGGCCGAGCTCGACCGCGATACCTTGCTCCTCAACGGCGACACTCTGGTCTCGCCGCGCCTGCTCGGGCGCGTCCTCGAGGCGGATACCGGCCCGATCGCCGTCACCGTCGACGAGAAGGAGAGCTACGACGCCGACGACATGAAGGTGCTCCGGGACGGCGACCGGCTGCTCCGGATCGGCAAGGCGCTGGAGCCGGGCCGGTATAATGCCGAATCGATCGGCCTCCTCGCCTTCCGCGGCGAGGGCCCGCGCCTCTTCGCCGCGCAGGTCGAGGCGATGATGCGCCAGCCCGACGGCACCCGCCGCTGGTATCTGCGAGCGATCGACGCCCTCGCCCAGGCCGGCGCCGACGTCCGCACCGTCTCGATCAAGGGCGAGGAATGGCAGGAAGTCGACTTCCCCGAGGACGTGGAAGCGGCGAAGGCGCTGACGGCGCGCTGGCTTGGCGGTCATTCCGGCGAGGGCCGGAATCCATGAACATCGGCGCCGATCCGTCACCCTGAACTCGTTTCAGGGTCCAGTCCTCCGCCCCCGAGGCGGTTCGTCGCCGGATGCTGAAACAAGGTTCAGCATGACGACTGGGAAGAGCCTCAGGAACCCGGCCAGAATCCCTTCAGATACCCCGCCAGCGCCTCGATCCGCTCGGGCTCCAGTGTCACCGCCTCACCCAGAGCCGGCGCTTTCGGCCACCCCGCGTCCCGCACGCTCACCCCGCAGGCGCTGCGCTCGCCCTCGTAGCGGGGAATGACGTGGAAATGGACGTGTGGGTCCACCATCATCAGCATCAGGTAATTGATCTTCTCGAATCCCACCGCCGCCCCGAGCGCCCGCTCGACGCCCGCCACCGCCCGCTGCAGCTCGACGAAAGCCGCGGGCGCCAGCCCGGCAAAGCTCCTCGCCTCTCCCTTCGCCGCCAGCACCAGGCTGCCCAGCGTCGGCTGCGCCGGCCGGAGCAGCACCACCCAATGCCCATATTCGGCGACCAGGGTGGAGGGATAGCCGAAGCGGCGGATCGTCTCGTTCATCCCCCGACCTTGCGAGCAGCGACGCGACGACGCAATCCATCAAACGCATCCCTCGACTTCCTTACCAACCGCCCCGCCGCGGCCCAAGGCCGCAATCTTTCGCACAAAGCACACAAAGGCCACCAAGGGGCGCTCCGGGCGATGGCGTCGAAGCCTTCTCGAAGAGGCCGTGACACAGGCCGCTTCGCGGACTCTTTGTGTCCTTTGTGTGCTTTGCGCGAACCTCAATCTGCTTTTTGCATCCCGGCCGACATGGTCCAAAAGCTTTCGATGCGAGATGTGGAGGTCTTTGCGCAATTGGCCGTCGACTGCGGGTTGGCGGTCCACCGCAGACTCGGGCCGGGCCTGCTCGAATCGGTTTATGAGGCGGCCATGGCCGCGAGCCTGGTTCGAGCCGGCCTTGCGGTCGAGCGGCAAAAGCCGATCCCGATCCGGTTCGACGGAATGCTTCTCGCCGAAGGGTTTCGCGCCGATCTCCTGGTCGAAGGAAAGTTGCTGATCGAAGTCAAGTCCGTCGACCGCCTTGCGCCGGTCCATGCCAAGCAACTGCTCACCTATCTCCGCCTGTCGGGTCATCCGCTCGGGCTGCTGATGAACTTCGGGGGCGAGACCTTCCGCGAAGGCCTGAAGCGTTTCGCAAACAATTATTTTTCCGGCGTGTAACCGCGGCCAGCCGCACCACGGCCGTAGGCCCAAATATTTGTTCGCACAAAGCACACAAAGGCCACCAAGGGCGCTCGGGGCGATGACGTCGAAGCCTTCTCGAAGAGGCCGTTACACAGGCCGCTTCGCGGACTCTTTGTGTCCTTTGTGTGCTTTGTGCGAACCGGAATTCTGAATGCGAGCCGCGCGGGAGGACGGAGGTCAGGCCAGCCAGGACGCCACGGGTCGCCCGGCCGCCCGCGCGGCCATCGCTTGAAGAAGCTGGACCATGTGCACGAGGAGCGAGATCAGGGTCCAGGCGGCGACCGCGACCAGCCCCCAATCCGGCCGCCCCGCGATCAGCGACGCGAGGAGGATCACCATGTTGGGGTTGCGCCGGGCCGTGATCAGCCGGAAGCGGCTGTCGAAGCGGCGCCAGACGTGGATGTGCATTCCAAAGCGCAGGATGAAAGCCCCCTCGATCAGCCGCTGGACGACATAGCCGCCGACGATCACGGCCAGCGTCCACCAGAAGGTGCTGTCATCGAGCGGCCGGCCGTAGGCGTGAAGCCCGACCCCCCAAGCCCACCACCAGAAGGGCGGATGGACGAGGTCGATGCCATGATCGATCGCCTCGCCGATCCTGGACGAGGTGATGGTGCAGCGGGCGAGCTTGCCGTCGACCGTGTCGAGGACCATGAAGACGAGCCCCGCCGCCAGCCCGGGCCAGTAGCGTCCCTCGTGGAACAGCCAGGTGGCGAGCAGGCACAGCATCGCCCCGATCAGCGACACCTGGTTCGGGCTCATCCCGATCCGCGCCGCCCAGCGCGTCAGCACCAGCGCCCATTCCGGCCACAGATATTTGGTGAGCAGGTCGGTCACGCCCTTATAGGCGCCGAAATAGCTCGCCCGCTCGAGCGCCCGGACATTCTCGGCGACGAGCCGGTCCATGAACGGCCGCTCCTTCTTGCGAAGCTCCTCATTCCCGAGGCCGCCGGCTTCCTCCCAGGCGAGCACGTCCCGCGCGGCGAGCAGCTTGCGCCCTTCCTCCATCGCCCGCACCACCTCGTCGCGGGCGGGCGGGGCGTTCGCCAGCACCGGCACTCCGCCGCGTGTCACCACCAGCCCCGGCCTGCCTGTCGCGAGCTTCAGCCAGGAAGGGTCGAAGGCGAAGCCGAGGTTGACCAGCACCTCCCCGTCATCGCTCAGTTCCAGCCCCTGCGCGGCCGCGATCCGGCGCAGCCTTTCCTCCGCCGTCAGCCCCCAAAGCCTGGTGGCGTTGGCGCCGACGGGCGCGACGGCCGTCATTTCCCGAGTCCCGACGAAATCTTCTCCGCGCTTCGCAGAGCCAGAGCGACGATGGTCAAGGTCGGGTTCGCCCAGCCCCCGGTCGGGAAGAGCGATGAGCCCGCGATCCACAAATTGCCGAGGCCGTGCACCCGCCCGTCCGCGTCGGTGACGCTGGCCGCCTTGTCGCTCCCCATCCGGGTCGTCCCCATATGGTGGTAGCCGCCGATCGGGTGGGAGGAGATGAGCGGATCGGTCCGCCACTCGCCCGAGGCGAGCCAGTCCGCCGGCTCGACGCGGCCGAGGCGGAGCCGCTCCAGCTCCCGCCCGAGCGCCTCGACGAGGACCTGGACGCTCCGCACGTCGATTTCGGACAGACGCCAGTCGAGCTTGACCCGCGGCAGTCCGGTGGAGTCCCGCTCATCGGTCAGGGTCACCCGGCTGGCGGGATTGGGCGCCTGCTCGCCTCGCACCAGCAGGGCCACTTCGAGATTGCCGAGCTTGTGGAGCAGCCAGGGCCGCGCCGGATCGACATGGCGCTGCGCCCATCCCGCCGCCTTCTTCGTCACCATCCACAAAGCGCGTCCGCGCCGGGTCGGAGCCATGCTGTGCTTGAGTCCGGAATAGGCCTTCATGCCGATGAACTGCCGCCGCCCCTGCGGCTGGCGCGCGACGATAGTCAGCGAGGTGTTGAGGATGCCTTCGCGCCGCTGCAGCGCCTCGGAGGGGCTGATCAGGGCCGCGAGATCCTGGCCGCCGATCCGGTGGCGGCGGCCGAAGGCCTTCAGGAGCCGCCACGCCGCGCCCTTGACGATGCGCCCGCCGCGGGCGTGCGGATGCTCCATGAAATAGCGTCCCACCTGGTCGTTGCCGAGGCCGGAGGCGAGCAGCAGCCGCGGGTTTTCGATGCCGCCCGCCGCCAGCACGAACGCCTTCGCCCGAACCGTCAGCCGCGCCGCGCCGAGCGAGCGCGCCTCCACCCGCTCGATGCCGGAGCCGGAGCGGACGATCGCGGTCACCGTCGCGTGGGTGACGATCTGGCATTTCGGATCGGCCTCGAGATCGCCGCAGCTCTCCCAGGCGAAGCGGTTGAAGCGCCTGTCGAAGGTCCAGAGCGGGGTTTCGAGCGTCTCGAACCGGGGCAGCCCGACGCCGGCGGCGCGCAGCGAGTCCGGGTCCGGCCGTGTGGCCGGAAGCCCGAAGACCGGCCGCGCCTCCTCGTACCAGCGCGCCAGCTCCTCCCAGCCGATCGGCCAGCCCGAATGGCTTACGTAGTCGCGCCGCTCCAGATCGATCGGATCGAGCTCGGCGCAGCGCCCGCCCCAGATGGCGGTGGTGCCGCCGAAGAAGCGAAGGCGGCTGTCCTCGAGGTCGTAATAATCCTCGCCCTCATTCTCGCCGGCATTGAGATCGGCCGTCGCCGGCTCGTAGTCGAGCCCGCCGCTCTCCAGCAGCACGACCGTGCGGCCGAGCTTGAGGAGGCGCCGGGTCAGGCTGATGCCCGCCGCCCCCGCGCCGATCACGCACACCTCTCCCTCCAGGCCGAGGGGACCGGAAGCCTGGGCGAGGTCGATCATCGCCCGTCGTCCCGGCGAAAGCCGGGACCTCGGAAAGGACCGCCGAGACTTGTCGGACCAAGGTCCCGGCTCGCGCCGGGATGACGGGAGTGGCTCACCGCGTGAACAACTCCGCCTCGACCTCGCCCGACAGACTTCCCGCCAGCACCGCGTCCTGCGCCCAGCGAAGCTCGTCGGCGAGGTAGCGGTCCGCCTCATAATGCTCGACATGGCGCCTGATCTCCGCCCGCGCCGCCTCCAGCGCCGGCGAGCTCTTCAGCGGCGCGTGGAAGTCGCAGCCCTGCGCCGCCGCCAGAAGCTCGATCCCGACCACGCCCGCCGCGTTGCCGGCGATCCGCCGCGCCTTGGTTCCGGCGTGGGTCGCCATCGAGACATGGTCCTCCTGGTTGCCCGACGTCGGCACCGTATCGATGCTGGCCGGCCAGGCGAGGCTCTTATTCTCGGAGACGAGGGCGGCCGCGGTCACCTGCGCGATCATGAAGCCGGAATTCACTCCGCTGTCCTCGACCAGGAAGGGCGGCAGCCCGCTCATCTTGGGATCGACCAGAACCGCGGTTCGCCGCTCGGAGATGCTGCCGACCTCGCACATCGCCATCGCCAGGGTGTCGGCGGCGAACGCCACCGGCTCGGCGTGGAAGTTGCCGCCCGAGAGGGAATCGCCCGACTCCGGGAAAAGCAGGGGATTGTCGGTCACCGCATTGGCCTCGATCTCCAGCGTCCGCGCGACGTTGCGCATCAGATCGAGGCAGGCGCCCATCACCTGCGGCTGGCAGCGGAAGCTGTACGGATCCTGCACCCTGGTGCAGTCGTCGTGGGAATGGCGGATCTCGCTGCCCTCGATCAGGCGCTTCAGCGCCGCCGCCACCTCGATCTGACCCGGCTGCCCGCGCGCCTCGTGGAGGCGCGGGTCGAACGCGACGTCGGTGCCCTTCAGCGCGTCAAGCGAGAGCGCTCCGGAAATGAGGGCGGAGGCGAAGACCCGCTCCGCCGCGAACAGGGTGTCGAGCGCGACGGCGGTGGAGATCTGGGTGCCGTTGATCAGCGCCAGCCCCTCCTTCGGCCCAAGCACCAGCGGCTCCAGCCCGAGCTCGCGAAGCGCCTCCCCGGCCGGCATGATCGTCCCCTTGAGGTCGATCCGCCCCTCGCCGAGCAGCGCCGCGCTGAGATGGCCGAGCGGCGCGAGATCGCCCGAAGCTCCGACCGAGCCCTGGCTGGGAATGCAGGGCAAGGCGTCCGCCGCGAGCAAGGCGAGCAGCCGCTCCACCACTTCGCGCCGAACGCCGGAATGGCCGCGGGCGAGCCCCACCACCTTGGTGGCCATCGCCAGCCGAACCACCGGCCGGCCGAAATCCTCGCCCAGCCCGCAGCTGTGCGACATCACCAGATTGCGCTGCAGCTCGGCCAGCCGGTCGTCCGGTATCCGGGTCTGGGCGAGCAGCCCGAAGCCGGTATTGACGCCGTAGACGGTTCGCCCGCTCTCGACGATAGCACCCACGCAGGCGGCGGCGGCGTCGATCGCCGGCCAAGCGTGGGGCCCGAGCTGGACGGGAGCCCCCGCCCGGACGGCGCGAAGCTCGGCGAGGGTAACGGCCCCGGGGCGGAGAATCACCGCGTTCAACACCCCCCTCCGTTCGGCCCGAGCGTGTCGACGGCCACTCCTTCGCGTCCGGCGCGGAAGAAGGGAAGGGCTTCGACAAGCTCAGCCCGAACGTTACTTCCATTCCCGGAGATCACAGCCCCACCATCGGCAGGTCCAGCCCCTGTTCCCGAGCGCAGTCGATCGCTTCGGCATAGCCGGCGTCGGCGTGGCGCATCACGCCGGTGCCGGGATCGTTCCAGAGCACCCGCTCCAGCCGCCGCGCCGCCGCCTCGGTGCCGTCGGCGACGATCACCATCCCGGCGTGCTGCGAATAGCCCATTCCGACTCCGCCGCCATGGTGGAGCGACACCCAGGTCGCGCCCGAAGCGGTGTTGAGAAGGGCATTGAGCAGCGGCCAGTCCGACACCGCGTCCGATCCGTCCTTCATCGCCTCGGTCTCCCGGTTCGGGCTGGCGACCGAGCCCGAATCGAGATGGTCGCGGCCGATCACGACGGGCGCCTTCAGCTCCCCCGAGGCGACCATCTCGTTGAAGGCCATGCCGAGCCGGTGCCGCTGACCGAGCCCGACCCAGCAGATCCGCGCCGGAAGCCCCTGGAAGGCGATCCGCTCCCGCGCCATGTCGAGCCAGCGGTGGAGGTGGGGGTCGTCGGGGATCAGCGCCTTCACCCTGGCGTCGGTCCGGTAGATGTCCTCCGGATCGCCCGAAAGCGCGCACCACCGGAACGGACCGATGCCGCGGCAGAAGAGCGGCCGGACATAGGCCGGGACGAAGCCGGGAAAATCGAAGGCGTGGGTGACGCCCTCGTCCTTGGCGACCTGGCGGATGTTGTTGCCGTAATCGAATGTCGGCACGCCCATGCCGCGGAAGGCCAGCATTGCATTGACATGCACGGCCATGGATTCTCTTGCAGCCTTCTCCACGGCGGCGGGGTCGCGCTCCCGCATATTCATCCATTTTTCCACGGTCCAGCCGGCCGGCAGGTAGCCGTTGACCGGATCGTGCGCCGAAGTCTGGTCGGTCACCGCGTCCGGACGGATTCCTCTCCGGACCATCTCCGGAAGCACCTCTGCGGCATTGCCGAGAAGCCCCACGGAAGTGGGTGTAATGGCCGACGCAATGATCTCCAGCGCCTCGTCCAGCGACCCGGCCCGGCGGTCGAGATAGCGCGTCTCCAGCCTTTTCTCGATCCGGCTCTCCTGGCACTCGATGGCGAGGCAATGCGCCCCCGCCATCACCGCCGCCAGCGGCTGCGCTCCCCCCATTCCGCCAAGGCCGGCGGTGAGGATCCAGCGGCCCCTGAGGTCGCCGCCATAATGCTGGCGGCCCATCTCCACGAAGGTCTCGTAGGTGCCCTGAACGATTCCCTGGGTGCCGATGTAGATCCATGATCCGGCCGTCATCTGGCCGTACATCATCAGCCCCTTGCGATCGAGCTCGTGGAAATGGTCCCAGGTCGCCCATTTCGGAACCAGGTTGGAATTGGCGATCAGCACCCTCGGCGCATCGGGATGGGTGCGGAACACTGCGACCGGCTTGCCGGACTGGACGAGCAGGGTCTCGTCCTCCTCGAGCCGCTCGAGAGTCTCGACGATCCTGTCGAAGCTCGCCCAGTCCCGCGCCGCGCGGCCGATGCCGCCATAGACGACCAGCTCCTCGGGCGCCTCGGCGACTCCGGGATCGAGATTGTTCTGGAGCATCCGCACGGCCGCTTCGGTCGCCCAGGATTTGGCGACGAGGTCGGGCCCGGTGCGGGCACGGATGGTGCGGCTGTTGTCGCGGCGGTTCATCATGATCGCCCCATGCTGCCCAAATCCGTTCGTGTCGAGCGAAGTCGGGACACCCCGCCGAGCGAAGCCGAGGCCGCTTCTCGGCTTCGCTCGAAAGGGTCCCTCGACTTCGCTCGGGACGAACGGTTTCCCGCGCCGTCCACCATCACGCATCCACCCCCGCCACGATCCGCCGCTCCGGCCCGGGATGGGCGATCCAGTAAGCGAGCTCGGCCGGACGGCTCACGCGCCAGACGCACAGATCGGCGGCCTTGCCGGTGGAGACGGTCCCAACCTCCTTCTCCAGCCCCAGCGCCTTGGCGGCGTGGACGGTCATCCCGGCCAGCGCCTCCTCCGGGGTAAGGCCGAACAAGGTGCAGGCCATGCTCAGCATCAGGGTCGCGGACAGGATGGGGGAGGTGCCGGGGTTGCAGTCGGTCGCCACGGCCATCGCCACTCCGTGGCGGCGAAGCAGGTCGACCGGCGGCTTCCTGGTCTCGCGCAAGGCGTAGAAGGCGCCGGGGAGAAGCACCGCGACCAGTCCGGCGCGCGCCATCGCTTCCACGCCGGCCTCGTCGGCATGTTCGAGATGGTCGGCCGACAGGGCGCCGAATTCCGCCGCCAGCGCGGCGCCCTGGAGGTTCGAGAGCTGCTCGGCATGGAGCTTGACCCGCAGCCCGTGCTCCTCCGCTGCCTCGAACAGCTCGCGCACTTCGTCCGGCGTGAAACCAATCCCTTCGCAATAGGCGTCGACCGCCCGGGCGAGTCCGGCTTCGGCCACGGCCGGGATCATCTCGTCCAGGGCGAGGCGGACATATTCCTCCCGGCTCTCCTTATGCTCCGGCGGAAGGGCGTGGAGGGCGAGGAGGGTCGGCACCACCCGCACCGTCTCGCTTTCGCCCAACGTCCTGGCCGCCTCGAGCATCTTGATCTCGCTCGGCAGGTCGAGGCCGTAGCCCGACTTGATCTCGATGGTGGTAACCCCGCTTCCCATCAGCGCGCGCAGCCGCGGCCGCGCCTGCTCGATCAGCTCGTGCCGCGAGGCGAAGCGCGTCGCCTTGACCGAGGAAATTATGCCGCCGCCGGCGCGGGCGATCTCCTCATAGCTCGCGCCGCTCAGCCTCTGCTCGAATTCCGCCGCCCGGTTGCCGCCGAAGATCAGGTGGGTGTGGCAATCGATCAGCCCCGGAGTCACCCAGGCGCCCCCGAGCGGCTCGACCTTCCGCGCCCGGTATCCGGCGAGGTCGATGCGCCGCCCCACCCGGACGATCCTGCCGTCCTGGATTCCGATCGCTCCGTCCTCGATCGCCCCGAACGCGCCCGGCATTTCCGGGTCCATCGTCGCGACATGGCAGTCGGTGAGCAGTCGGTCCCACATAGGTCGCTTCTTAACCTTCGCCCGATTAAGAGCAACGCCATGAGCTGGAAATCCACCGCTGACTTGATCGGCAGCGAGGGCCAGATCGCGATCCTTGGTGCCCCCATGGAGGCGGGTTCGGTGACTCCGGGCCGCTGCGACCTCGCCCCCGCAACCATCCGCAGGGCGCTGCGCCGATTCTCGACCTACGATGTCGAGAAGGGCTCCGAACTGTTCTTCGCGATTCGCGACCTTGGCGACGTCCCCGTCCAGGGGAAGAGTCCGGCCGAAGGCTTCGAACCGATCCGCGCCGCCGCCGCGGCGGCCGTCGCGGGCCATCGCCTGACCCTGTTGCTCGGCGGCAACAACGCCGTCACCCGCCCGGCCGCGCACGCGCTCGGACTGCCGCTCGCCAAGATCGGACTGATCACGCTCGACGCCCATTTCGACCTGCGCGACACCGCTCAGGGACCGATGAACGGCAACCCGATACGCTGCCTGATCGAGGACGGCTTGCCGGGCTCCAACATCTGCCAGATCGGCCTCGCCCCCTTCGCCAACACCGCCCGGATGCATGCCGACGCGCGCGCCGCCGGCATCGGCGTCTACACGATGGCCGAGTGTCTGGAGCGCGGCATATTGGCGGTGATCAACCACGTCCTCGCCCGCTTCGTCCACCTCGAGGCGCTGATGGTCGATTTCGATATCGACGTCATCGATCGCGCTTCCTGCCCCGGCGCCCCCGGCGCCCGCCCCGGCGGAATGCCCCTCGCGATGTTCTTCGCCGCCGCCCGCCGGCTGGCGGCCGAGCCGAAGGTGAAGCTGGTCGATTTGACCGAGTTCGACCCCAGCCTCGACGTCAGCGACATCACCGCTCTGACGGCGGGCCGGTGGATGTGCGAGGTGCTTGCCGGCTTCGCGGGCCGCTGATCTGCCTCCCCATGCTTCGCATGGGGAGGCAGATCAAAGTTCCTTCAGCGGCACCGAGGCATCCGCCAGCCGCTCCCGCGCCACCACCTTGCGCTCCAGCACCAGCTTCCTCCCCTGCACATAATCCCGGGTGGCATTGACGCAGTCGAGGGCGATGACCCGGCCTTCGAGCAGATAGAGGACGGAGAAGCTCCGTTCCTCCGGCCGGCCTCGGACCACCGTCGAATCATGGCCGACCGAAAGGCCGACGGTCTGCAGCCGAAGGTCGTACTGATTGGACCAGAACCAGGGGATCGCCTCATAAGGTTCGGGACGGCCGACAATGGCCCGGGCCGCCGTCGCGGCCTGGTCGTGGGCGTTCTGGACCGATTCGAGGCGGATCCTGAGGCCCCCGGCGAAGCGATTCTCGTGCGAGGCGCAGTCGCCCACCGCATAGATGTCCGGCAGGCTGGTCCGGCAGCAGGAGTCGACCTCGACTCCGTTCGCCCCCGCCGCGCCGGCGGCGAGCAAGGGCGCCACCGCCGCCTCGACGCCGATGCCGACGATCGCCATCTCCGCCTCGATCGTCTCGCTGTCCTGCAGACGCACCGCCGCCACCCGGCCGCCGTCGCCGACGATCGAGGCGACGCTGGCGCCGAGCCGGAGGTCGACTCCGTGGGCGCGGTGCTCGGCCTGGTAGAAATCGGAAATCTCCGGTCCGGCCACTCGCGCCAGCACGCGGTCCAGCGCCTCCAGAAGCACCACTTCCTTGCCCAGCTTGCGAAGCACCGCCGCCGCCTCCAGCCCGATATAGCCGCCCCCGACGATCGCGATCCGGCGCACGGCGCCCAGCTCGCCTCGGATCGAATCGACGTCGGCCTTGCGCCGGACGACATGGACCCCGGCAAGGTCGCCGCCTTCGCAGCCGAGCCGCCGGGCCGTGCCGCCCGCCGCCCAGATCAGAATCCCGTAGCCGAACCGGCCGCCGTCCTCGGCCGTCAGCAGCCTGGCCTCGGAATCGACGGCGGCGATGGTGGTGCCGAGGGCGAGGGTCACGCCGCGCTCCGCCCAGAAGGCTTCCGGGCGGACCAGCATGCGCTCGAAATCCTTCTCGCCGGCGAGATATTCCTTGGAGAGGGGAGGGCGCTCGTAAGGGAGCTCGCCCTCCGCGCCGATCAGAGCGACGGAGCCGGCAAAGCCGAGCTGGCGAAGCTGGATCGCGGCCTGGGCGCCGGCATGGCCGGAGCCGACGATGACGATGTCGTAACGGGTCATGCCTTCCTTAATCCTCCCTGCCGCGAAGCGGTGGGGAGGCGGACCACACGAAGTGTGGTGGAGGGGTACTTGGCACAAGCATAAGCCCTCTGGCGCTCGATCTTCGGATGGCGGAGCCGTTACCCCTCCACCAGGCTTCGCATGGTCCCTCTCCCCATGGCGCTGCCATGGGGAGGATGAACGCGATCAGTCCTTCGGCGCTTCGACCGGCACGGCGACGAGCGGCTCGTGCGATTCCGGAGCCGGAGCCGTGGCATTGCCGGCGCCGGCGACGAGATTCTCCAGAGTCGAGCCGTCGAACCCCAGTTCCTTCATCAGCCCGTCGACGATCGGCGCCTGGGCGCGGTAGCGCAAAGCCGCGGCGACGGCGCTGGAGGCGAGGTTGCCCTCGCCGGCACCCGCTCCCCCCGCGGCGGCCGAGCCGTTGCCGCCCGACAGGCCCTCCACCTGGACGATCTTGATCGAATCGATCGCCTCCATCGGCTTGGCCGCCTCGCGCACCACCTCCGGCAGGACCTTGAGCAAGGCCAGCTTGGTCTGAAGCGAGATCTGATCGGACGAGAGCAGGTTCGCCGCCTCGTTGATCGCCCGCTGGCCGGCCGCCTCGACTTCGAAGCGGACCCGCGACGCCTCGGCGCGAAGCTTCTCCGCCTCCGCCTCGCCCTCCGCGGCGAGGCGCGCGGCCTCGGCGCGGTCGGCGGCCGCCTGCTTCTCGGCATCGGCCTGGACCTTGATGCCGATCGCATTGCGCTCGGCCTCGCGGCTGGCGTCGATCAGCTCGATCCTCTTGACGCGCTCGGCGACCTCGGTCTCGCGGGCGGTCCCGACCCGTTCCTCGGCGGCGACCGCCTCGGCGCGGGCCTTGTCCGCCTCGGCCCTGGCCTGGCTTTCCTCGCGGCTCTTGTTCTGGACCGCGATCTGCTGCTCCTGGCGGGCGATCTCGACCGCCTGCGCCTGGGCGATCCTGGCCTGCTCGACGACCTTGTTGGCCTCGATCTGGGCGGCGTCGACCTGGCGCTTCGCCGTGATCCGGGCCTCGTCGGCCTCGCGCTGCCGCTCGGCCTGCTGCTGGGCGACCTCGGCATTCTGGGCCGCGCGCCGGACCTCCACCTCGCGCTCCTGCTCGAGCCGGGCGAATTCGGTGTCGCGGCCGATCTCGAAGCTCTTGCGCGCCGCCTCGAGATTCTTCGCCTCGATCTGGACCCTCGTCTCCTGCTCGATGTCGTTCCTCGCCTTGCGGCGAAGCTCGATCTGCTCGGTGAGCTTGGTGAGGCCTTCGGCGTCGAAGGCGTTGTTGGCGTTGAAATGCTCGATCGAGGTCTGGTCGAGCCCCGTCAGCGACACCGATTCGAGCTCGAGGCCGTTCATGGCGAGGTCGGCCGAGGAAACCTGCTGGACCTTCTGGACGAACTCGCTGCGCTGCTCGTGGAGCTGGTTCATCGTCATTCCGGCGGCGACCGAACGGAGCGCGTCGACGAACTTGCCCTCGATCAGCTCCTTCAGATTCTCCGGATGCATGGTGCGAAGGCCCAGAGTCTGGGCGGCGATGGCGATCGACTCGCGGTCGGGGCGCACCCGGACGTAGAACTCCGCCTTCACGTCGATGCGCAGGCGATCGAGCGTGATCAGGGCGTCGACATTCTTGCGCTCGACGGCCAGGCGAACGGTGTTGAGGTTGACCGGCATCGTCTCGTGGAGGACGGGAAGGACGAGCGCGCCGCCGTTGATGACGACCTTCTCGCCGCCGAAGCCGGTGCGCACGAAGCCGATCTCCTTGGTGGCGCGGCGGTAGAGCCGGGTGATGATCAGCCCCAAAGTGAGCAGGGCGGCAACGACGATCCCCGCATAAATGGCCATCTGGACCATGTCAGTCTCTCCTGGTTGGAAGCGGTCCGTTCAACGTGGGCAGCACGTCGAAGCGGGATTCGATGCCCTCGGCTCTGACGAGCGCGAGCGCGATGAAGATGTTGCCTTCGCGGGCGGCGAGGCGGACGGTCTCGCCCTCGCCGATGGCTTGGGCGTCGTCATAGGGTTCGACCATCACGTAATGGGGCTGGCCGTGATCGTCCTTGACCCGCGCCTGGGCGGGCGAGCCGCGCCGCGCGGTTCCGACGGTGATCGTCCCCTTCCTGCCGACCAGGCTGTCGAGGCTGATCGCGGTGGTCTCGTCGCGGGGCATGATCCGGGCGAGGCCGCGGGCACCGATTCCGGTCAGCGGAAGCGACGCCACCGCCGCGGCGGGGACAGCGATCCACAGCGGCAACGGCCCGGCGAATTGCTGGATGGCGAGTCCGGCGAGGCCGAAAAAGGCGAGGAAGACGACGAGCAGCATCAGCAGCGGCACCTTGCCGATTCCGAGCCAGCCCAGCAGGTCGCCGCCGGCGTCGAGATCGGCGCCGACGTCGAGATGGACCGCCGACGCTCCGAGGCCGAACGCCTCCACCGCGCCGATCATCAGCATGACCAGCAGCGCCACGGAAAACGGCCAGTTCGCCGGTGCGGCGATGATTTCGAGCATTCCCCCGCCCCCTCGACTCGCGACGTTAGTTGGATTTCGAGCAATTTCCTAGCAAAATCCGAGGTTTGCTGCTGCTCCTGCGGCTCGCTTCGTGGCGGTGGGCGAGGCTAAGCCATTGCCAGCGCGGCGCTTCCCGGCCATGGCGGAGCGCCATGGCGACCAACGCTGCCGACCTTTCCCTCGACTTCAGGCAGGCGATGCGCCGCGTCGCCTCCACGGTCAACGTCATCACCGTGTGCGTCGGCGGCGAGCCGATGGGAATCACCGCCACGGCCATGTCGTCGCTTTCGCTCGACCCGCCGAGCCTGCTCATCTGCATCAACCGCACCGCGTCCCTCCACAGCCCGATGGAGGACGTCTCCCATTTCTGCGTCAACGTCCTCCACCGCAGCCAGCAGGACATCGCCAGGATGTTCGCGGACCGGAGCCAGCAGGCGCTTCGCTTCGCCAGCGGATGGGAGGTGGATTGCGACCGCCCGCCCCGCCTCGCCGATGCCCAGGCCGCGATATTGTGCCGCCGGATCCGGCATTTCCCCTACGGCACCCACTCCATCTTCATCGGCGAGGTCGAGGAGGTGAAGGCAAGAGAGGACGTGGACCCCCTCGTCTATGTCGACGGGCGCTACGGCGGGGCCGCCTAGGGTGCCAGTGACTGTCCCTTTTAAAAGGACCTGATCCTCGGTTCGGCCTGCCGCTTCACGAGCAATTCCGTCATAGCCCAAACCATCGCGTCGGCGCGATCGGGGCTTCGCCCCGGCCCTTGGTAGCCGCCGCCATAGGTCAGCCCCGCAAGCTCGTCCTCTAGGGCCGGGAAACGCCCGGCGAATTTGGCCTTGCCGCTCTCGAACAGCACCGCCACCGGCTCCGCCCGCGCCGTCTTGCCGTCCGAGGCGTGGACCAGGGTCACCGGAAGCCCGACATTCGCCCCGCGAAGCACCGTCCTCACCATTTCCCCGCCATTATTCTTCTCGGCCACGACCCGGCTGGCGCCCCATGCCTCGGCGGTCGCTGCGGCCTTGAGCGCCCACCCCTCCGGCGACAGGCCCGCCACGCTCAGGTCCGCCAGCACATGGCCGACGCCATTGGCCAGGCCGCAGACCACGATTCCGCAGGCGTCGCCCTCCGCGGAAGCCGGCGGATCGACTCCGATCACCACCCGGCCGTACGCCTCCCGAGGCACGGTTCCGTTCAGCCTCGCTTTCTCGATCAGCTCCCGCGGCCAAAGCGATCCCTCGACATCCTCGAGCAGGACTCCCTCCAGCTCCTGCCGCCCGAACCGGGTCCCGCCATGCGCGGCTACCGCCTCGGCGATGAAATCCTCGGCCGTATGCGGGTTCGCCCAGCTCGGCCCGCCGGTCCTGGCGGTCAGCGGCGCCGCCAGGATCCGCTTCAGGGCCGCCACGCTGCGCGGAGTCGTCGTGACCAGCGCCCGCGGCCGCTCCCCGAGCCGGAGCCCGAGCCGAAGATTGTCCCACGCCGCCTGCGGGTTCCGCCATTTGGCCAGCTCGTCGCACCAGGCGACATGATGCTCGGGCCCGCGCAACCCGTCCGGATTTGCCGCCGAATAGAGGAAGGCCTGCGCCCCGGACGCGAAGACCAGCCGCCGCCGGCTCGGCTCCCAGATCATCGCCTCCCTCTCCTCGATCCGGGCCACTGCGAGAAGCCCGCTCCGGCCCTCGACCATCACGTTGCGCGCCTCCTCCGCGGTCGCCGCGACGAGGGCGATGGAAGCGTCCGGATGCTCGCGGGCGAAGGCCGAGACCCACTCCGCCCCAGCCTTGGTCTTCCCGAACCCGCGCCCCGCAAGCATCGTCCAGGTCCGCCACTCCCCCTCGGGCGCCAGCTGCCCCTCATGCGCCCACGAAGCCCAATGCCCCTCCAGCGCCCGCCGCTCCGCCTCGGTGAGGCTGGCGAGCACCACGCGCACATCCTCATTCTCCAGCGCCTCCAGCGCCCGCACAGCATTATGCTCCATATATCTGCCTCCCCATTGCAGATGGGGAGGGGGATCACCGAAGGTGGTGGAGGGGTGACTTGGCGCGGAAGCCGAGGTTCGCAACGAATCGCTGAGCAATGCCCGCACCCCCCTCGCGCCTAGGCCCCGTCCCCCTCCCGTGCCTCGGCCGCCGGCGGCAACCGGTCCCGGCCCCGATGCTTCCTGATCGCCTCGACCCGCCGGACGATCTTCTCGGTCACCGCCTCGATGCTCGGCGGCTCCGGCACCCGCCCCCGCCGCCCGCGCCCGGCCTTCTTCTCCTGCCGCCATTTGAGGTAGCGCAGGGCGAATTCCGGATCAAACGGCACTTCCGGGCAGTCGGTCACCGGCTCCCCGCCGTCGGGCGGAACACTGTTGCCCCAGCAGGCGAGCCGGAATTCCAGCCGCACGTCCGCCTCCTCGTGCGCCTCCTCCATCCGCCGGGCAAACCCTGGCCACTGCCGCTGCCGCCGGAATATGTCGGTCCCCGCGAAGCCGACCGCCCGCGCCGATGCCTCCACGTTGCCGCACTGGCTGAGGATGGCGAGGAACCGGTCTTCGACCCGCTTAGACCAACGTCCCGGCCCCACCGCGATGATCTGCATCCGTCCGTTGCGGCACTTGCGAAGCGTCTGGAACTCGGGATCGTTCACTCCGTCGAACTGCCACTCGGCCTCCTTCAGCCGCGAGTCCGCCGCCCGCAGCGCAGCCTCGCAGTCCAGGGCGAAAGCGGGGTCGCGTTTGATGATTCCGTCCATCCGGTTGCGGCCGAACCCGATCGCCGCCGCCGCCGCCCGCTTGTTCCCGGTCTCTGCCAGCACCTCCAGATAAGTCTCGCGCCGCAAGGCAGTAAACCGCAGCACCTTCCGTCTGCGAAAGCCCTTCTTATCCATGTCCACGCTCCCCGGATCGGCACCTCAATACCGAATGGGAACATTATAGGAACATTCCTATCAAGTCAAGTCCGCGCCAGAAAATAGGATTTGAAAACAGTGATTTAGCTTAAAGAAACAAGCCTTTAGCGGCGATTTTCCAATTTCTATTTTGGCACTGCCAATGCCGCCCGATCATGGCACTTCGCAGCCGCCAAAGGAAAACGGTCGCCTTGGCGAATCGCCAAGCGCGGGATTTAGGGCCCTCACCAGGTGCAGGTCAAAGTGACAGTGCAGGTCAAAGTGACAGTCACTAGTGACTGTCACTTTTTTCGCGACTTCGACACTTATTATGGTTGTCGAGTCGACGAGGTGCCAGCTACACGCCTGGATCCGGATAAAAGTGACAGTCACTAGTGACTGTCACTCCCACCCTTGCCTGTCACCACCCTTGCCGGATCGGCAATGGCTGATCGGCCACCGCGCCCGCACGTCCAGATTCGGTTTCGATCGCAGTTCGGGCGGATGCGGCGGCCCCTCCGTGCCAAACGTGACAGTCACTAGTGACTGTCACTCCACTCCGACAGTCACTAGTGACTGTCACTCCACTCCTCATTACCGTTGTCACCTCTGGCGCAGGTTGCGCTTTTCGACTAGTTTCGCGGCGATGCCGAGACCCGCCCGCCAAGTCCTGCCCTTACTGCCCCACCACGTCACCCAACGCGGCAACGGCCGTCAGCGGATCTTCTTCGGCGAAGAGGATTATGCCCTCTACGTCTCCCTGCTGCGTCACTATTGTCAAAAGAGCGCCACGTCCGTCTGGGCCTGGTGCCTGATGCCGAACCACGTCCACCTCATCATGGTGCCGGCAGGGGAAGACGGACTCCGGGCGACGCTGGCGCCGGCACACACAAGATACGCGGTCGAGATCAATCGCCGATACGGCCGGTGCGGGCATCTCTGGCAAGGCCGCTTCGCCTCCGTCCCGATGGACGAGGCGCACCTTCACGTCTGCCTTCGCTACGTCGAGCTGAACCCGGTGCGGGCCGGTCTCGTCGAGCGGCCGGAAGCCTGGCCCTGGTCGAGCGCCCGGGCCCATCTCGGTCTCGCTCCGGACGGACTGACCGAGGTCGCGCCGATGCGGGGACGGATCGACGATTGGCGAGCCTTTCTCGACGTCGGCTCGACGATGAGGATCGTGACGCCATCCGCAAGGCCGAACGCACCGGCCGCCTCCAGCTCAGGCGCCGCCCCGAGTGACAGTCACTAGTGACTGTCACTGCCCGGTGCGGGCCGGTCTCGTCGAGCGGCCGGAAGCCTGGCCCTGGTCGAGCGCCCGGGCCCATCTCGGTCTCGCTCCGGACGGACTGACCGAGGTCGCGCCGATGCGGGGACGGATCGACGATTGGCGAGCCTTTCTCGACGTCGGCCTCGACGATGAGGATCGCGACGCCATCCGCAAGGCCGAACGCACCGGCGGCTTCCAGCTCAGGCGCCGCCCCGAGTGACAGTCACTAGTGACTGTCACTGCCACCCCCGGGGTCCAGGATAGAGCGACGTTGTCAGTCCTCGCAAGTCGACGACCCGAACCCTCCCACTCGTCCACCAAGTGGTTCAGATACTCTTCCATGTGGCTGACGTTTATGTAGATTGATTGCGAATCTGAGAAGATGCCTTGGCTCGTCTCGATATCTTTAGCGAGCAATTCGAGATCCAGTTGGATTGCACACCTCTTTCATAAGGCGGTATAGGCTGACCGGGCAAAATGCGGCTCTGCGTCCGCCGGCTGGTCGGCCCTGAGCTTTGAACGCGCTTCGCGGCGCAGGGCCTTGATCCTGGTGAAGGCCGTGTTCAGGCGCGTCAGCGTGGCACGCCTGAATTCGTCCTCTTCGGCTCGGACCTTCCGGCTATCGGCCGACTCGGCAACGATAAAGGCGATAAGTTGAACTATGACGGCGGCCGTCAGGACGTTCAGGCAAGCCTTGGCGACCTCGAGCGGCAACGCGGGAGGGTTATCGACAATCCTGACCAAGATCACCCCCAGAACGGCGGCGACTGTCAAGGCAGGAGGGTGAAAATGAAGGTTTTGATCAGCACGTCCGCCGGTCGAGCGCATGGCGCAAACCGTCAATAATGCACCGCCCGCCCGTACGCATCGAGCACGCTCTCGTGCATCATCTCGCTCAAGGTCGGGTGCGGGAAGATCGTGTGCATCAGGTCCGCGTCCGTCGTCTCGAGCTGGCGCGCCACCGCATAGCCCTGGATCAGCTCGGTGACCTCGGCGCCGACCATGTGCGCGCCCAGCAGCTCCCCGGTCTCCGCGTCGAACACCGTCTTGACGAAGCCCTCCGCCTCGCCGAGCGCGATCGCCTTGCCGTTGCCGATGAACGGGAATTTGCCCACCTTGACCTTGCGGCCCTGCTCCTTCGCCTTCGCCTCCGTCAGGCCGACGCTCGCCACCTGCGGGCGCGAGTAGGTGCAGCCGGGGATGTTCCAGGTCTCGAACGGGTGGGGCTTGCCGCCGGCTATGGCCTCGACGCAGACCACGCCCTCATGGCTCGCCTTGTGCGCCAGCCAGGGCGGGCCGGTGACGTCGCCGATCGCATAGACGCCCTCGACACTGGTCCGCCCGAAGCCGTCGACGACGATATGGCCGCGCTCCGTCTTCACGCCCAGCGCCTCGAGGCCGATATTCTCGGTATTGGGGACGATTCCGATGGCGACGATGGCGTGGCTGAACTCCTGAACGTCGCCGCCCTTCAGACTCGCCTTCACCCCGTTCGGCCCGGTCTCGAGCTTGTCGACCCCCGAGGAGACGTGAAGCTTCATCCCCTGCTTGGCGAGCTGCTTGTGGACGAAGGCGGAGACCTCCTCGTCCTCGACCGGAAGGATGCGGTCGAGCATCTCGACGATGGTGACCTCGGCGCCCATGTCGGAATAGAAGCTCGCGAACTCGACCCCGATCGCGCCCGATCCGATCACCAGCAGCCTCGTCGGCATGACCTTGGGCACCATCGCATGCCGGTAGGTCCAGATGCGCTCGCCGTCGGCCCTGGCGAAGGGGAGGTCGCGGGCGCGGGCGCCGGTCGCGATCACTATGTGCTTCGCCCGCAGCTCGGTCGCCTTGCCGTCCCTGGTGACGGTGAGCACGCCCTTGCCCCTGAGCGCTCCGTCGCCTTCGTGGACGGCGATCTTGTTCTTCTTCATCAGGCCCTTGACGCCGGCGTTGAGCTGGCCGGCCACCTTGCGGCTGCGGTCGACGATCTTGGCGAGGTCGAAAGACACCTTCTCCGCGCTCAGCCCGTAGGAAGCGGCGTGGGTGAGATAATGGTTGATCTCGCTCGTCCTCAGCAGCGCCTTGGTCGGGATGCACCCCCAGTTGAGGCAGATCCCGCCCAGCTTCTCCCGCTCGACGATCGCCACCTTGAGGCCGAGCTGCGAGGCGCGGATCGCGGCGACATAGCCGCCGGGTCCCGAGCCGAGGACGATGAGGTCGTATTGGTCAGCCATTTCGGGACTCTTTCTTCAGGTGGCGCTGGACGAGGAACCACCACAACGGTCCGGCGGCACCGCCGGCGAGGGTTCCGCCCAGCCAGTCTTCGGAGGAATCGATCCGCTCGCCGATGGCGACGTCGACGAGCAGATGGACGGCGAGGCCGAGCGCCAGGCCGGCGAGGAGGTGGGGCCCCGGACCGGCCCCGCCCGCCCGGGCGACCAGCGGCGACAAGGTGAGAGACAGCAGCGCGCCCACGCCGAGCGCGACGGGAAAGGCGTAGCCGGTGAACAGAAGCGACATTTGAAGCACGGCCTTGAGGCCGCCGCGGGCCGGCCAGGCCTCGTCCTCGACGGTGAGCTGGGTGCCGGTGACGCAGCCGGCGACGAGGGCCGCCGCGCCGGCGACGGCGACCAGCCTCTTGCCTCGGTCTCCAGGCTTCAAGCCGGCACCCCCGGCGCGAGCGGGTCTCGCCCCCTCGTCATTTGTCCGCCCAGGACAGGAACAGCCAGGCGATCAGGGTGACTCCGGCGAAGAGAGGGAGGGACCAGTAGATCTGGTGGCCCGCGACCTCGAAGTCGACGAGCCCTCGGCGCACCCAGTCGCCGAGCTGACCGCTATGGCCGCGCAATACATAGGGCATCGCGATCGAGGCGACGATTCCGACCAGGACGGCCTTGCCGAGCGCCATGTCAGGCGAGCAGGCCGAGCGGCGCCTCGACCAGCCGCTTGAACGCCTGCATCAGCCGGGCGCCGTCGGCGCCGTCTATGGCCCGGTGATCGAAGCTTCCGGTGGCGCTCATCACCGTCGCGATCTGAAGGCTGTCGTCGACGACATAGGGCCGCTTCTCGCCCGCTCCGATCGCCATGATCATGCCCTGCGGCGGGTTGATCACGGCCTCGAACTGCTTGATCCCGTACATGCCCATGTTCGACAGGCTCGCCGTTCCGCCCTGATATTCCTCGGGCTTGAGCTTGTTGTCGCGGGCGCGTGCCGCCAGGTCCTTCATCATCGTCGCGATCGAGGAGAGGCTGCGTGTGTCCGCCTCGGTGATCACTGGGGTGATCAGCCCGCCCGGGATGGAAACCGCGACCGAGATGTCGGCGCGCTTGAAGGTGACGAGCTCGGCCGCGGTATATTGGACATTGCACTCGGGCACTTCCATCAGCGCGGCGGCGAGCGCCTTGATCATCAGGTCGTTGACCGACAGCTTGACCCCGCGCGGCTCCAGAGCGGCGTTGAGCTCGCCGCGAAGCTTCAGCAGAGCGTCGAGGCGGACGTCGACGGTGAGGTAGATGTGGGGGACGTTCTGCTTCGACTCGGTGAGGCGCCGGGCGATCGTCTTGCGGACGTTCGAGAGCTTGGCGACCTCATGCGGGATATCGGGAATGCCGTGGCTGGGCGCGGGCGCGGGGGCCGCCGGAGCCTGGGCCGCGGCGGGAGCGGGAGCAGGGGCCGGTGCCTGAGCCGGAGCGGCGGCGGGCTTGCCCGCGGCGGCATCGACGTCCGCCTTGACGATTCGCCCGCCGGGTCCGGAGCCGGCGAGGCCGGCAAGATCGATGCCGCGCTGCTCGGCGAGGCGGCGGGCGAGCGGGCTGGCTTTCACCCGGTCGCCGGGATCCGCCCTGGGCTGCGGCGCCGCTTCGCTGTGCTGGACCGGGTTGATCCCCTTCGACGCCGCCGCGGGAGCGTCTTCGGCGGGGCTGGCGCCATAGCCTTTCACTTCCGGGGTCGGAGTCGGGGTCGCCGGCTGGCCCGCGCCGGTCTCGCCGCCGTCTTTCGCCACCGGCTCCTTCGCCGCCTCCGGGGCGGAAGCGGCCGCTCCGGCATCCTCCCCCTCGCCCGCGATCAGGGCGATGACGGTGCCGACCTTCACCTCATCCGTGCCCTCGGCCACAAGGATTTTGGCGATTGTCCCTTCGTCGACCGCCTCGAACTCCATCGTCGCCTTGTCGGTCTCGATCTCGGCAATGAGGTCGCCCGCCGCTACCGTATCGCCTTCCTTGACCAGCCATTTGGCGAGCGTGCCCTCCTCCATGGTCGGGCTGAGGGCCGGCATCTTCAATTCGATCGGCATGGCGCGGGGAGCTCCTGGCGGCAGTGCGGGTAACGCCAAACAGCAACAGAAGGTGCCGGGTCAAGCCCGTCGTGAGCGGCCCGGCCTCCCGGCGGGCCGAACGGGCCGCGCTTGCGCGGCGGTCCGATCTGGCGCAGCATCCCGCCCCGAACGAGGGCCCCGATGCGATCCTATCTGGTCGTGATAGACGATTCGAACGAGGCGCGCGCCGCCTTGCGCTATGCCGCGCGCCGCGCCTCGGGAACGGGCAGCGGGGTCATCCTCCTCGCCATCATCCCGCCGGCCGAGTTCGTCCAGTGGGGCGGAGTGCAGGCGGCGATGGAGGAGGAGGCGAAGCTTCGCGCCGAGGCGATGGTGCTGCAGGCGTCGGGCGCGATCGTCGAGGAGGCGGGAATCGAGCCGACCATCCTCGTCCGCCAGGGCGAGCCGGAGCGGGAAATCGCCGACCTGCTAGCCGAACGCGACGACGTCGCCGCCCTGGTGCTGGGCGCGGCGGCAGAGGGCGGGCCGGGGCCGCTGGTCAGCCATTTCTCCGGCGCCGTCGCCGGCAGCCTCCCCTGTCCGCTGGTCATCGTCCCCGGCCGCCTCGGCGACGAGGATCTCGACCGGCTGAGCTGAAGATAATCCTCCCCATGCACAGCCTGGGGAGGGGGACCATGCGGAGCATGGTGGAGGGGTCATCGCACAGGCCGAGCCCGCTACCCGTCCACCACCCTTCAGGTGGTCCCCCTCCCCGAGCAGGCTCGGGAGGATTTAACTCGCCGCTAGCCCCGCTCGCCCGGGCGGGGCGCCGGCGCCGCCTTCACCGAGCGGCGGACCGGCTTGGCGTAATGGCGCACCTTCTTGTAGTGGCGGCGCGGCGCCGCGCGATGCTCGTAGACGGTCTCGTAATAGGTGCGGGTCTCCACCACCGGGGCGGTGGTGGTCGTCGTCTCGGTGATCACGACGGGCCCGCAGCCGCAGCCCGCGCCATATCCGTAGCCATATCCGTAGCCGTAGCCGCCATGGCCGTAGCCGGGATGCGGCGGCGGCGGGGGCATGTGGCGGACCCGGGTGCAGCTGCGCCGGCAATCGCCCTTGCCCTTTCCGTCGTGGCGATAGACGCGCACCATCCGATCGCCATGGTGCCCGCGCCGGCCGTCGTCCCAGTCGTCGCGGTCGTCATAATCGTCGTCGCCATAGGCGTAATCCTCGTCATAGCCCTCGTCATAGGCCATGTCGCCGCCGCGCCCGTCCCAGTCCCAGCCGTAGCGGCCGTCCACCACCCGGCCGTCGCGGTCGATCAGCAAGGCATCGTCATGGAAGCGGATCCAGTGGCCGCCGGGCATCGGCGCCGGCCAGCCGAACGTCTGCCAGTTGTTCACGAAGAATTGCCGGCTCCGGAAATGGGGCGGAACGATGTGGCCGCGGCCGAAGCGGTGAAAGCCCTTCATCTGGCCCATATGGCCCGGACCCATCGGCCGGTGCATGTTGGGGTGAGCCATCGGGCCGGCAGGCGCGTGGGCGCCGTGGGCCATGGGCGGCGGCGTCTGAGCCATCGCCGCGGGGGTCCAGGCGGCCGATGCCGCCAGGCCGATCAACCAGAGCTTGCTCATCTTCGTCCCCTGTGCGCGAGTGCGTTTGCAAGCCCCGCGCGGAGTCGGGGCTCGTTAAGACTTTTTTAACGCCTCGGCGGGGCCTTTGTCACCGCCGCCCAGGCGCGGCGCCAGCAGCCGTGCCAATTCGAGACACCCGGCCAGGTCCGCCCCGTCGAAGCGGCCCACCCTGGGACTGTCGAGATCGATCACTCCGAGCAGTGCGCCGTCATCGACCAGGGGCACCACCAGTTCCGACCGCGACGCGCTGTCGCAGGCGATATGCCCCGGAAAGGCGTCGACATCCTCGACCAGCTGCGGCTCGAGCGACGCGGCGGCGGCCCCGCAAACCCCCTTGCCGAACGGTATCCGGATGCAGGCCGCCCGGCCCTGGAAGGGCCCCAGCACCAGCTCGCCGCCGACATTGCGGTAGAATCCCGCCCAGTTGAGCTCGGGCAGCGACTCGAAGAGCAAAGCGGCGACGTTCGCCATGTTGGCGACGGCGTCCGGCTCGCCCGAGGTGAGGGCGTCCGCGGCGGCGGCGATCTGGCGCCAGGCTTCGGGCTTGTCGGCGGTGTCGATGCTGAAGTCGTACATCGCCGCCATGTCGTCATTGCCGGGCCGAGGCGCAAGCCGGGGCGGCGATGCGCGGAGGCCGATCCCGTCGGAAAGGCGCAGTGTCCAGGATCGGACGAAGCTCAGGAAAGGCCGCGCCCTCCGCGCACTTCAACGCTCGCGAGCCCTCCCAGGCTGGCGACAAGATTGGTGCCGGAGCTGGGCAAACGTCCGGAAAAGGGCGCTGGCTGAGAACGAGCCAAATGTTTGCTGGGCACTGCTAGTCTGCCGCAGGCAGGGGCTTCATCGATCTTGCCTCGCGCAGAACGACGAGGGTTTGAAAGCTGCGGACCCGGGCATCGTGAGAGAAGAGGCGCGTCGCCAGCTCATCATAATCTTCCATGTCACGTGCCACGATGTGGGCGACAAAGGTATATTCGCCCGTCACATGCCACAGCTCCAGGACTTGGGGCACGCCCGTCAGCTTGCGCATCAGCTCATCGATCGTCTGTCGTCCCTCACGCTCGAGCACGACGAGCACGATCATCCCGACTCCCCAGCCCAGGGTGCGGGGCCGAACGAGCGCAATCTCCTTCTCGATCGCGCCGATCTGTCGCAGGCGCCTGATCCGGCGGTAGCAGGCGGGAGGGGATAACCCGACGGCGGCTGCGAGTTCAGGCACGGGCGCACGAGCGTCGCGCTGGAGGAGCTCCAGAAGGCGGCGGTCGAACTCATCCAGGCGAGAGTCAGTCGGCATGAGGCGCGATGCCGATAAAGATTATCTCAGATGCGGCAAGTTCGATCGCGCCTGTCACGCGCGCCCGTCTAAATTCAAGCGGCCCTGACAATTGTAGAGCGTTCCATGATCAACCACGCCATCGGCTCGCGCCCGCTGAGCCTGTCTCCCATCGCCCTCGCCGTCGCGGCGCTGCTCCTGTCGCTAGTGTTCATCACGGCCGGGGCATCGCTGGCGAAGGGCCTGTTCCCGACGATCGGGCCACAAGGCGCCACGGCACTGCGCCTCATTCTCGCGGCAGCGATCCTCGGTGCGGTGTTCCGGCCGTGGCGTCTGAAGATTCGCGGCAATTGGCGTTCGTTGGCCATTTACGGCGCCGCGCTCGGCACGATGAACCTCATGTTCTACATGGCACTGGCCTATATCCCGCTAGGCGTCGCGATCGCCGTGGAGTTCACCGGTCCGCTGGCGGTGGCGGTGTTCACCTCTCGCCGCCGTTCCGACTACGTCTGGATCGCAGTCGCCCTTGCCGGCTTGGCGCTCCTGCTCCCGATCGGGGACCTTGCCTCGGCGGCCGACGGGCGCGGCATCGCTCTCGCGCTCGGCGCCGGGGTCTGCTGGGCCATCTACATCCTCGCTGGAAAGCGCGCCGGAAATGAGCATGGCCCGGCTGCCGCATCGGCCGGCATGCTCGTCGCAGCACTCCTCGTTGCGCCTGTCGGCATCGTTCATGCTGGCACCGCTCTGCTCCGGCCGGAGGTGATTTGCCTCGGACTTGCGGTCGCGATCATCTCGAGCGCGATACCTTACGCTCTCGAGATGGCGGCTCTCCAGCGTCTTCCGTCGAACACTTTTGGAACCTTGTTGAGTGCGGAGCCGGCGATCGGAGCCTTGATGGGCCTGCTCGTTCTGGGGGAGGCGTTACCGCTGATGCAGTGGCTCGCAGTCGGCATCATCATCCTCTCATCCATGGGAGCGACAATGAACGCTCGGACGCCGGTCCCCGCCCGAGAGCAGATCTGAAGGGCTCGGCCACGCTCCGCCGAGAGCAAGCCGGACGTTAGCGTCCCGCACCTCGCGCCTGCCGCGTCGCCACCCAGGCGCCGCCGACGACGAGAGCGCAGGCGGCCGCAAGCTGGACGGTCGGGCGGGCAAGGCCAAGCGCCACGAGCAGCAGCGTCGAGAGGAGGGGAGCGCCGTAGGCGAGAGTACCCAGTAACGGCAGTTCACCGTGTTTGGTGCCGTAGTCCCACGCCAGGAACGCCAGCCCGAGAGGACCCACGCCCAGCGCCACCACCGCCAGCCATTCTGCGCCGTCAGGTCGTATAGTCGCTGGCTCGAACAGGGCGTGCGTCGCCGCACCCAGTAAAGCCACAATGCCGCAGACGCCGATGATCGCGTCGCTTGGCACCTCCGCGAATCGTCGGTTCAGCACCGAATAGGAGGACCAGACGAGCGCGCAGGCCAGCGCCGCCGCATAGCCCCAAAAGCTGCCTGATCCCGCGGTGCCAGGTTCGTCGCCTCCGGCGATTAGAAGCGCTGTCCCGGCGAGACCCAGGAGCGCGCCGGCAACTTGCGAGGCACGGAGCCTTTCTCCCCCCGGCGCCAGCGCGGCTAACACCACGACCAGTAGCGGCCAGAGATAGTTGATTAAGTTTGCCTCTGCTGCCGGAGCCAAGCGGAGTGCCACGAAGTAGAGCGCATGATAGGCGAACAACCCGGTCGCCGCCAGTAGCCAGAACGATGCGGGTTGAGCAAAGACCCGGAGTCGCCTTGGCCCCCCGACGACGAGCAAGCACAGGCTTCCCACCAGGAATGCTACGGTGAATGCCATGGCCAAAAGCTGAAAGGGCGGGACCGCTCGAAGCGACACGGTCAGGGCAGCCAGCAAGCCCCACATCAACACCGCCACGGCGCCGACCAGGGTAGCCTTGCGGGCAGGTATCTGGTTGGGCGCGCTCATGGCCGCGGCCTAAGCCCGTTGCGCGGACAACGCCAGCCGCCCGGCCATGTCCATTGGCGCCACGTCTGCTTCGAGTTGCAGGCGAGGGACGCTCAGCGGCAGCTAATGGCGGCTGTCTGGAACGCGGATACCTGTGGGCGGGGACACGTGCTCTTTCGCGAGAAACGCGCGTCCCCTCCCGGGCCCAGGGGCGGCTATCGGGTTGCCGGCCCTCCTGCTAGGACGCCAGCATGCTGAAGCTTTCCTGCCTCTGCGGCCAGGCCCGCGTCGAGACCTCGAAGCGACCCGACTTCATTCACGAGTGCAACTGCACGCTGTGCAGCAAGTCCGGCGCCCGCTGGGGCTATTTTCATCCCTCCGAGGTGAGCGTCGAGGGATCGGCCGAGGGTTATTGCCGGGAGGACAAGGCCGATCCCGGGGCTCTGCTCCGGTTCTGCGGGAAGTGCGGCTCGACCACCCATTTCGTGCTGACCCCGGGCGCGGCGGCGAGGCACGGGAACGTCGTCATGGGCGTCAACATGCGGCTGGCGGAGGAGAGCGATCTCGCCGGGGTGGAATTGCGGTTTCCCGACGGCCTCGGCTGGCCGGGGGAGGGCGAGTTCGCCTATGTGCGGGAGGCCGTGATCCTCGGCGGGGCCGCCGGTACCGGCTGAGGCCGCGGCGACCGGGCAAAGGCGGAGGAGGGGCAGCGGATGACGGACCCGGTCCGGCTTCATGGATATCGCTACAGCGTCTACAACCGGATCGCCCGGCTTGCACTGCTGCTCAAGCAGGTCGAGCACGAGACGGTCGAGGTCAATCCCTTCGCGGAGCTCCCGGAAGCCTATTCGAGGCTGCACCCGTTCGGCCGGGTCCCGGTGCTGGCCCATGGCGCGTTCACGCTTTTCGAAACGGGCGCGATCACCCGCTACGTAGACCGGGCGTTCGGGGGCCGGCCGTTGCAGCCCGCGAGCGCGTCCGCGCTGGCCAGGATGGACCAGGTGATTTCCGTCGTCGATTCCTACGCTTATCGGCCGATGGTCAGGCAAGTATCCTCCCACGCCTTCTTCCGCCCGCTTTTCGGAGAGGAATCGAGCCGTGAGGAGGTCGACATCGGCCTGGAAGCTTCGCTCAAGGTGCTGTCGTTTCTGGAGCGCGTCGCCGCCGAAGGCATCGTCCTGGGCGGTCGCGACATCGGTCTCGCCGACTGTCATCTTGCTCCGATGATGGATTATTTCGTTCGGGCCGGGGAGGGCAAGGCGGCGCTTTCCTCTTGCCCCGCCTTGCAGGGGTGGTGGGACCGGATGTCCGTCCTCGACGTCATGAAGGCCACCGATCCGTTTACCGCCTTCTAGTCAAGCCTCACCTTCCCACGGCCCTGCTTGACGGCGCCGCGCCCCTTCTTCTCGTCCACCCGCCTCGCCTTGGCCGCCCGGCTGGGCCTGGTCTTCACCCGCTTGCGCGGCGCGACATGGGCCTTGGCGATGAGCTCGGCCAGCCGCGCCCGCGCTTCCTCGCGATTGGCGTCCTGGGTGCGGTGGGTCCGGGCGGTGATGACGATCTCGCCCTCTGCGGTCATCCGGCTCCCCGCCAGCGTCTTTAGCCGGGCGTAGACGGCGGGCGCGAGGCCGAGCCTGAAGACGTCGCAGCGCAACTGGCAGGCTGTGGCCACCTTGTTGACGTTTTGGCCGCCCGGGCCCGTCGAGGCGAGGAACTTCTCCTCCAGCGCCTCCTCGGGCAGCAGAAACGGCTCAGTCGAGGACATCGCCAAGGCCCGCCTGGAGGAAAGTGGGCGGCAGCGGCGCCGTCGCCTCGACGGGAGGCTTGCCGTCGCGGTCCACGCGTATCGACAGGGCGTGGAGAAGCATCGGGCCGCCCGAGCCGCCATAGACCGGGTCGCCCGAGATCGGGAGTCCGAGGCCGTCGGCGGCATGGACGCGTATCTGGTGGGTCCGGCCGGTCTCCGGGGAGAAGAGGATCACGGCGCGGCCGTCGCGGACGGCGACCTTGCGCCAGCGGGTCACGGCGGGCTTGCCGTCCGGATCGTTCACCATCCGCCAGCCTTCGGCCTCGCTCGAGACCTTGCCGAGCGGCATGTCGATCTCGCCTTCCTCCCCGTCCGGAACCCCGTCGAGCACGGCCAGATAGGTCTTGGTCACCTGCTTCGCCTCGAACGCGCGCTGGAAGCGCTTGTGGGCCTTGGGGTTGCGGGCGAGGAGCAGGCAGCCCGAAGTGTCGCGGTCGAGGCGGTGGACGGGGAGGGGCGGGCGTTTGAAGCCGAAGCGGAAATGCTTCAGATAGTCTTCGAGGCTCTCCGGAGTGCGCGATCCCGGGTGAACGGCGAGTCCGGCGGGCTTGTCGATGACGATCGCCTCGCCGTCGATGAAGAGCACATATTTATCCCACACGGCCATTTTCTTTCATCCGGCGGCCCTGCCATGCCTGTTGCGGCCGCGCAACGTTTCGCGGGAGTGATTGTGAAACCTCGTTTAATTCGAAATTAACCTTTTGCGTTCACATCTCCCATGGTTAATGAACTTCATCAGTGGAAACCGGGGTCCGAAGGGTCTCGGAGCCGCTGAGTGAGAGGGGCCAGGCACCATGCGCGTTCTGCTGATCGAAGACGAGCCGACCACCGCCAAGAGCATCGAGCTGATGCTGACGGGCGAAGGCTTCAACGTCTATACCACCGATTTGGGCGAGGAGGGCTTGGACCTCGGCAAGCTCTACGACTACGACATCATCCTTCTCGACCTGAACCTGCCCGACATGCACGGCTACGACGTGCTGAAGAAATTGCGGCTGGCCAAGGTCGGAACGCCCGTCCTCATCCTCTCCGGAATCAGCGAGATGGACTCCAAGGTCCGAGCGCTCGGCTTCGGCGCCGACGACTATGTCACCAAGCCCTTCCACCGCGACGAGCTCGTCGCCCGGATCCACGCCGTCGTCCGCCGCTCCAAGGGCCACAGCCAGAGCGTCATCCGCACCGGCAAGCTGGCCGTCAATCTCGACGCCAAGACGGTCGAGGTCGACAGCGCCCGGGTGCACCTGACCGGCAAGGAATATGCGATGCTGGAGCTGCTCTCGCTCCGCAAGGGCACGACCCTCACCAAGGAAATGTTCCTCAACCACCTCTACGGCGGAATGGACGAGCCGGAGCTGAAGATCATCGACGTCTTCATCTGCAAGCTTCGCAAGAAGCTCTCGCTGGCCTGCGGCGGCGACAATTATATCGAGACCGTCTGGGGCCGAGGCTACGTGCTTCGCGATCCGGAGGAGATCGAGACCGCCAAGGTCGCCTGACAAGTTCGAGAGTGGGGCAAACAGGGCGGCGCCCGCGGCGATGCGGGCGCCGCTTTCGTTTTCCGCATCACATCGCTTCTACCAGGACAGGGCTTCGGGAGCCTGTCGAAAAAACCCGTCGAGTTCTGGAAGCAGACTTCGTTGCCGCTTGATTTCGAGCCAGACGGTCCGGTGCGGCGAGCGCTTCAGTTCGCGAATTCGGTTCTGCAGCTGGTCGCCGGAATCGCCGGCCGCTTTCCGAGCGACGTATTGAGCAAGCCTGTCCCTGTAACCGCTGAAGGCGTTGATGCGCGCTTCGACGAGCATGTCGCGATTAAGCTTGAGCCATCGGATGGTCGCTTCCGCCCGGGCAGCCTTGAGCGCGTCGGATTCATCAAGCACGGCAAATCGGAAGCTGCGGCCAAGGTCGAGCCACAGATAATCGAGCGGCTCCTCGATCCTCGGATCGATGAACGCCTCGGTGCCGGCCGGCGGAGGGATCACTCCGAGTTGCGCGCGATGGGCGACAAGGTCGACGATCCGTCCCGACGCCTCGATGACCGCATAATTGTTGTTTTTGCCCGTGTTGCAGGGGCCGCAGGAGAACAGGTAATTCGACCAGTCGAATACGCGTTCAGGGTAGAAATCCTTGGGCCGGACGTGCTCCACCTCGTCAGCGCAGCTGTCCTCGCAATAGGCGCAACGGACCAGGTCCCCAGACATCAGCTTCAGCTTTTCGCGGATGCGGCCGAATAGCGAGGCCGGCTTGCCGGCAAAGGCTGACTTGGCCGCGGCGACGCGCTCCGGAAAACTTCGCTTGCGATTGACCTGCCGCTGCTTGTTGGCCAAGGCGGCGGCATCGGTCGCGTTGAGAGCGAGCTCAGGGAGCTTGTACATTGCTCATGCCGCGAAGGTCGCCGCGGCGGTGGGAAACTGACGCTGCAGGTCTCTCAGCTCGACAGCATCCGAGGCGTCGAGCTGACCGAGCGCGTGCCGCTTGTTGAGCAGAGCGATTCGATCGAGCTTGTCGGAAGCCTCGGGCGCACGCTCGATCCCCTCGCCGAAATATTCGGTCCCGAGCGCCTCGAGGATGTTGCCCGATACCAGGCGGTCGTAATCCTGGCCCGTGACACGCCCGCCGCTCGCTGAGCTGCCGGGGGCCGGCAGCCGCCAGATGGTGCCGCGCTTGGCTGCACGACAGATGATCGGGCTGTGGGTGGAAACGATGAACTGGATCTGGGGAAAGCGTTCGATGAACCAATTTCCGATGCGGGCCTGCCAGGCCGGATGAAGATGCGCATCGATCTCATCGATGGCGACTACTCCCGGAAGGTTCACGATGGCGCGCTTGGAATCGATATGCTCAAGCGCGGTATCCGGGCCGAAGACGGCGAACATCTGACGGATCAGCTCGAAGGTCAGGCTCAGGACGGACCTGTACCCGTCGCTCATCTGCTCAACCGGAACTTCGTTCCCTTCGCCGTCCTTCAGAGTGACCCGCTGCGAGCTGATGTCGACGATCTGCGAGCCGTGGGGGAGCAGCCCAGACCGGTTGATGAACTCGCGCACCGCGTCCCGAATCCGCGATGTCTGCGAATGCGCCTCCTCGAGCGACAATACGTGGAGCTGCTGGAGCCACCGCAGCGCCTCGGTAAGAGCAACGTCCTCGCCGAAGGCCGACAGATGCGAGGCGGCGCGGCGATATTCGGGAGCGACGAACAGACGGTCCCATTCGCGGTCCCCACCGGTGAATCGCCGGAAAGGCCCGAATGACGCACTAAACCAGCCCAGGGCATTCGACCACAAGGACCGATTGGCGGTGCTGGTTGACCCTGAGAAGGCAAGCTGCACCGCGTCCCGGCTGATGGTGTCGGTGATCCGGGACAGCTCGGCCCGTAGGGTCATCGAGCCGGACTGTTTCCCAGTCTTGATGTAATTGTCGAATTCGGCGTCCCGATGGAAGGTCGCTTCCACACTCCCGCGCGATTCTCCCGCCCGAAGCCAGCTCTGCCAGTCTTGGCGGGTAGCGCTCACGCTCGGCCCGCCCGACAGGACAAGCGCCAGAGAGCGGATGACGCTGGACTTGCCTGCCCCGTTGTCACCCAGAATGACATGCCAACCGGCTGTCTCCTCGGTCCGAAAGTCGAGCGAGAAGCTCGAAATCGATCGTATGTTGGTAATGGCGAGCTTAGTGAGATGCATAGCCGTTCCGATACCAGCCTGCCTGGGAGCAGCAGGAGGGAATGCGAGATTAGCAGGGGCCGACGCGGGAGACGAGGGGGGATTGATAAGAGGGAAGGCGCCCATCGCCTCCAGCTTGCAAATCTCACCCGTTGACCCATATCCCTCTCACGGCTATAGGCCGCCTCGCCCGCGGAGCCGCAAGCGTTCCTGGAGCGGGCAAAGAGCTTGAACATTGCTGTTGCGTCGCAAGGGCCAGGGGGCCGAGAGGCCGCCCGGGTTTTTGCGTTTTTTGCGCCTCGGTAAAGTAACTTGAAGGAAGTGAAGGGCTTCATGCCGACGATCAACCAGCTGATCCGCAAGGGTCGCGAGCCGCAAAAGGCGAAATCCAAGGTCCCGGCCATGGAGCAGAATCCGCAGAAGCGCGGCGTCTGCACCCGGGTGTATACGACGACCCCGAAGAAGCCGAACTCGGCGCTGAGGAAGGTGGCCAAGGTCCGCCTCACCAACCAGCGCGAGGTGATCAGCTACATCCCCGGCGAGGGGCATAATCTCCAGGAGCACTCGGTGGTCCTGATCCGCGGCGGCCGCGTGAGGGATCTTCCCGGCGTCCGCTACCACGTCCTGCGCGGCGTGCTCGACACCCAGGGTGTCAAGGACCGCCGCCAGTCCCGTTCCAAGTACGGCGCCAAGCGTCCGAAGTAAGCCCCGGGCCTGTCCCGGACCAGCTGAAGAGAAGGAAACCCAAGAATGTCCCGTCGTCGTCGTCCCGAGAAGCGCGAAATCCTCCCCGATCCGAAGTTCGGGGACATCGTGCTGTCGAAATTCATGAATTCCGTCATGCTCGACGGCAAGAAGTCGGTCGCGGAAGGCATCGTCTACGGCGCCTTCGACACGATCGAGGCCCGCGCCAAGCGCGATCCGATCGGAGTCTTTCACGACGCTCTCAACAACGTGAAGCCGGGCATCGAGGTCCGCAGCCGCCGGGTCGGCGGCGCCACCTATCAGGTGCCCGTCGAGGTCCGTCCGGAGCGCGCCCAGGCGCTGGCGATCCGCTGGCTGATCGGAGCGGCGCGCAGCCGCTCGGAGAACACCATGGCAGGCCGTCTGTCGGGCGAGCTCATGGACGCCGCCAACAATCGCGGCAACGCGGTCAAGAAGCGCGAGGACACGCACCGCATGGCGGAAGCGAACCGCGCCTTCTCGCATTACCGCTGGTAGTTACTATATTGGGGGAGTGGATGCGAAAGCGTCCTTCCCCCGCACCGTTCGCCCTGAGCCTGTCGAAGGGCCTTCCTTCCTCAGGCGCCTGCAAAGGAGAGGGCTTCGACAAGCTCGGCCCGAACGGGTTGGGGGTGTCGGCAAACCGAGGTTTACCGCCGGGCAGCCGGCAATGGAGTGAATAAAGTGGCCCGCAGTCATCCGCTCGAGCGCTATCGCAACATCGGCATCATGGCGCATATCGACGCCGGCAAGACGACGACGACCGAGCGCATCCTCTATTACACCGGCAAGTCCTACAAGATCGGCGAGGTCCACGAGGGCACCGCCACCATGGACTGGATGGAGCAGGAGCAGGAGCGCGGGATCACGATCACGTCCGCCGCGACGACCTGCTTCTGGAAGGCCGAGGAGGGCAACGGCCCGGAGCACCGCATCAACATCATCGACACGCCCGGCCACGTCGACTTCACCATCGAGGTGGAGCGCTCGCTTCGGGTCCTCGACGGCGCGGTCGCCTGCTTCGACGGCGTCGCCGGCGTCGAGCCGCAGTCGGAGACCGTCTGGCGGCAGGCCGAGAAGTACAAGGTCCCGCGCATGTGCTTCGTCAACAAGCTCGACCGCACCGGCGCGAACTTCGACATGTGCGTCGGCATGATCAAGGACCGGCTCGGCGCCCGCCCGGCCGTCCTCTATCTCCCGATCGGCATCGAGAGCGGCTTCAAGGGCCTCGTCGACCTGGTCGAGAACCGGGCGATCATCTGGCTCGAGGAGAGCCTTGGCGCGAAGTTCGAGTATCAGCCGATCCCGGACGACCTGAAGGACCAGGCCGAGGCAGCCCGAATGGAGCTGATCGAGATGGCCGTCGAGCAGGACGACGAGATCATGGAGGCCTATCTCGGCGGCGAGGAGCCCGACACGGCGACGCTGAAGAAGCTGATCCGCAAGGGGACCTTGAACTTCTCGTTCGTTCCGGTCCTGTGCGGCTCGGCGTTCAAGAACAAGGGCGTCCAGCCGTTGCTCGACGCGGTCGTGGATTATCTCCCGTCCCCGCTCGACATCCCGCCGGTCGAAGGGCTGAAGCTCGACGGCGTCTCGACCGAGACCCGCCCCGCCAGCGACGAGGCGCCCTTCTCGGCGCTCGCCTTCAAGATCATGAACGATCCGTTCGTGGGTACGCTGACCTTCGCCCGAATCTATTCGGGCAAGCTGGACAGCGCGTCGGTCGTGATGAACTCGGTCAAGGACAAGAAGGAAAAGGTCGGCCGCATGCTGCTCATGCACGCCAACGACCGCGAGGACATCCAGGTGGCCTATGCCGGCGACATCGTCGCTCTGGCGGGCCTCAAGGACACCACGACCGGCGATACGCTGTGCGCCCAGAACGCTCCGATCATCCTCGAGCGGATGGAGTTTCCGGACCCCGTCATCGAGGTCGCCGTGGAGCCCAAGACCAAGGCCGACCAGGAGAAGATGGGCGTCGCCCTCAACCGGCTCGCCCGCGAGGATCCGTCGTTCAGGGTCACCTCGGATCACGAATCCGGCCAGACGATCATCAAGGGGATGGGCGAGCTCCACCTCGAGATCCTCGTCGACCGGATGAAGCGCGAGTTCAAGGTGGATGCCAATGTCGGCGCTCCGCAGGTCGCCTATCGCGAATATCTCGCCAAGCCGGTCGAGCTCACCTACACCCACAAGAAGCAGTCGGGCGGCTCCGGCCAGTTCGGCGAGGTCAAGGTGAAGGTGTCGCCGGCGGAGCGCGGCTCGGGCTTCGTCTTCAAGGACGAGATCAAGGGCGGCAACATCCCGCGCGAATATATCCCTTCCGTCGAGAAGGGCATGCGCGAGACGGCCGAGACCGGTTCGCTGATCGGCTTCCCGATCATCGACCTCGAGGTGCAGCTGATCGACGGCAAGTATCACGACGTCGACTCGTCGGCGCTCGCCTTCGAGATCACCGGCCGCGGAGCGATGCGCGAAGCCGCCCAGAAAGCGGGCATCAAGCTGCTCGAGCCGATCATGAAGGTTGAGGTCGTCACCCCCGAAGACTATCTGGGCGACGTCATCGGCGATCTGAACAGCCGCCGCGGGCAGATCCAGGGCACCGACAGCCGGGGCAACGCCCAGGTCGTCGAGGCGATGGTGCCGCTTGCGAATATGTTCGGCTACGTTAATGAGCTGCGGTCCTTCAGCCAGGGCCGCGCTCAGTACACGATGCAGTTCTCGCATTACGACGAGGTGCCGGCGAACGTCGCGGAAGAGGTCAAGGCGAAGTTGGCATAAGGGGAGACCCGCTCCGTTCGCCCTGAGCTTGTCGAAGGGCCTTCCTTTTCGGAGGAAGTTAGGAGAGGGGCTTCGACAGGCTCAGCCCGAACGGGATGGGCGACACAGGTTCAGCCCGAACGGGCGGTGGATTGAAAACGAGGAAGAAGCAAAATGGCGAAAGCTAAATTCGAGCGGACGAAGCCGCACTGCAACATCGGCACCATCGGTCACGTCGACCATGGCAAGACGTCGCTCACCGCGGCGATCACCAAGGTCCTCGCCAAGACCGGCGGCGCGACCTACACGAGCTATGCCAATATCGACAAGGCTCCCGAGGAGCGCGAGCGCGGCATCACCATCTCGACCGCCCACGTCGAATATGAGACCGAGGCGCGCCACTACGCCCACGTCGACT
>Ga0196965_1000178_pt1 | contig 45459 bp, 38 predicted proteins | sample S1_20metaG_FD_148668 | JGI IMG/M metagenome (GOLD analysis project Ga0196965, IMG submission 148668) | Soil microbial communities from Anza Borrego desert, Southern California, United States - S1_20 | ecosystem: Environmental > Terrestrial > Soil > Desert | place: USA: California | collected...
TATGGTCAGCAAGATAAATTTTTTCCAATTATACTCATAATAATGGCAGCAGTAGGTATTGCAATTTTTTACCTCCTATACAGGAAAAATAAAAATCTTTTAACGAGAAAAACAAGATCAAGGTAGAATTTACTGTGTTCAAATCAATGATTTATTTTTCCGATGTGATTAGAAATTAAAATTAATAAAATGTCCATTATTTCTTTAAATGTTCCGAAACATTCAACCTCTTTTAGATTAAATGATCACACTATTATTGCTAAATTAAGATCCCTTTTTATTTGACTATTTCAAATTTAGGTTGGTAAAACTTCAGTTAGCCCACGATATGTAAAATACTAGTGATAATTATCAAAGAAAATGCAGAATATCTATAATACTATTCGTATTGAGATCATTTTCGAAAACTAAAATATATCTTTACATTCTTTGACCATAAATACACTGAAATTTGACTTTAACAGCAACTATGTGATAGAAGTTTTTTAGTATTTGGAAGAATAATCATTATAATAGATGAAAATTTTTTTAAATTAAAATACGTATAATGAAATAGATCATTGTAATTGACATTAGACTATAACAAAATGATTGAAATAATCCTAGAAAAGAAGCAAGAACTGGATTTTGATAAGGTAAAAGAGATGATCGAAGAAAAAAAAGCTAATGTTGGTGCTGGCTATTTAACGGATCAAGGTGCATTATTTTTAGTAGCTGCTGATTTAGGCGTATCTCTTGAAAAATCTCCGAAGACAGAATACAATATCAAAGATATTTTCGTTGGAGCCAGAGATATAACAATTATCGGTAGAATAATCACTATTAATCCTATCCGAACCTTCCAAAAGAGAGATTCGGATCAACAATCCAGAAATAGAATTATTACAATATATGATAAGGACTCTAGTATTAGGATTAAACTTTGGGATGAATTGGTGGATTTTCCTGAGCAGCTCAACTTGAGACACGGAGATTTAATCAAGGTTTCTAATTGTCAAGTAAAGTCAGGAATGGATAACAAACCAATTGTTAACTTAGGTAGTAATGGTTCCATAGACTTGGTAGTAGACGACAATAAGTATCAAGTACCAACCTTACCGGAAATTACTGAATCCATTGATGATCTCAGCGTACCAAAAGAAAATTTAGTAGTCATTGGTAAAATTAATTCAGATCCCCGAATTTCTGAATTTACAAATAGTAGAGGCGAGCGAGCCAAGTCGTTACACTTAGAGTTAGTAAATGAAGATAATACACGTAAGATCCGCTCAGTAATTTGGAATATTAATGAAGAAAACGTTCCAAAATCATTAACAACGAATTCTCGAATAAAATTGATCGGAGTAAAAACAAAAATAGGTAATCCTAATTTTGGTAATGGTGATTTAGAAATTCATGGTGATGAAGGAACTGTTTTAGAATTTGTTGATCAAGAGAAACCTATTGAAAATTATATTTTGAGAATCATTTCCAGAAGGGTTGACCGATCTGAAAACAAGTTATTATGTATGGCTGTAGATAAAGAAAGCAGACCATATTTTGTAAATATAGACACCAAACTCTTTGAACTCGAGATAAATCCCAATGATATAATAGAATGTTATCCAAATAGAGTACTTGGTAATTCTATTGAAGTGACTGATCAAGATTCTTTTCTTCATATACTCAAAGAAGAACAAGATTTACCTAGAGGAGAACAATTTGAAGCAAAAATAAGAGACATCAGTGTAGCAAATAGGCCCTATATAGTAGAGGCCATCGTCCTCCAAATACCAAATAAAACAGATGTCAACACTAAAAGTGGCGAGTTAGTAACGGTAGCTGATACAATTATAGGTGATGATACCGGCGAAATACGATTAGTAGGATGGAGACAAAATAGTAACTTAGTAAGCCAATTGAAGATAGGTGAAAGAATAAAGGTATTTGCTGCAAATGCAGTGAGCGGAAAAGAGGGGGATATGGAGCTGTCGTTAAAGCCGTACTCAGAGATCATCACAGTCAGCTAACATGTATTTATATAATTGGAGATGAGGAACAAATATTAACTCAGCTCTCCCAGAATCCTCTGGTCATAACATACTGTTTCTCTGCTTCATAGATCGCCTTTAACAGATTATCATCATCAGTATAATTTCGCAATATTCGTGCGCATGTATCAACACCAATTCCATGACCAGATAATACGAATATTGCTAATTTACCAAAGTTATTGATTAGTGATGCCAATTTCCACGCTCTCTCGAATTTATTCATTTCTTCCTTTGAAAGAGTTCCTCCACCAATTCTGCGACTAATGATATTACTCAGATCATTATCCTTCCAAAATGTTGCAGCGATTAGTTTCGATTTACAGTAAGGACAACCCAATTTTGTTGGTACCTCTTGAGTTTCATAAACTCGTTCCCATCGTGCACACCGAACGCAAATTAATTTATGTTTTGTTTTTGTCAAACGTTCTCTTATTAATTCAAGTATTCCATTCTCCATGCCTTGCGGGGATGAGATAGTTTTCTTAGATTTTGACAATATTGGCTGGGACAAACCAGAAAACTGAGTGCTATCGATCCAATGTAATTTAATTGAGCCTGATTTAATTTTTTTTATTATGCGTGACGTACCTTGAGTATCAAATTTATCATGCACCAGTTCTCTAATGGATTCTTTGCTCACAGATGTTTTACGATATTTCTCGTATAGCATACGAGCCATTCTCTTGTCATAAATTGACTCCTTTTTGATGATTCCAAATCTTTTTGCCACCATCCACACTTTCCAATTTATATTATATGTACCAGTAAATGAGGCTATCAAAACGGATTCAATATCAAATTCGTTTTCAAACAATTGATTAATATGATTTTCCCTCAATCGGGTATTCAAAGAGCTTAACAAAATCCTATAAGGATCGGCTCGGTATTCAACGTCATAACCAGTTTTTGAAGAAATAAATGTAGAAAAGAGCGATCCTAAGGTGTTATTTATTTTGGATCCAAATGTACTATGAATAACTATAACGTTTTCTGAAGGCATTGACTCAATAACGATATTTTGAGAATCAGGAATCACATGTAATGGTTTCATGTTCGCCTTCAATTTAGACATCATGTCTGGAGAAGTATGATGCTGGATAGTCGGTAGACTAGGTTGTTTTTCTTGTAGACTCCTTCTGATTCTACCAACCAACACAGCAGTTTCATAGTCTACAGGGATCATTTCACCTACCCAATAAGGAATATTTATTGGGGCACCGCTAAGAGGTTCAACATGAACTTGAAATTTTCCCTCATTGACTGCGAGAATTCTCCACTGTGAGCCTTTCAAAACAAAGACATTGCCTTTTTCTCCATAATCGCCGACGAATTGCTGGTCCAACGTTCCTATTCTCTTATTGGATATAGAATCAATTACCTCAAATTTTACCACATGAGGTATTGTAGAGACATTTTCATAATAGTAAATATATGATCTTCCTGTTCTTGAGATAAGGTTATTTTCACGATCTAATTTGAGAAGATAATTGTTTGCCAAAATACTTACACAATCGTTGAAATCAAAGTAAGTTAAGGACTTAAATAGAAAAGATGAGGACAAAACTTCATAAAGTTTAGTCAATTCCAATTTTTCATGACTTTGTAAGACGGCACCCACGATGTTATGGGCTAACACGTCAAGAGAACATTGATGAGGTGTCTGTTCTTCTATAGAGCCATTGTTTACTCGATGGATTATACTCAAAGATTCCACAAAATCATCATAATTATTGGTCAAAATCAATCCCTTCGCCGATGAGCTACGAGTGTGTCTGCTACGTCCTATTCGTTGAATTAGCTTTGAGACTTGTCTAGGTGAGCCATAATGAATTACTAGATCGATAGATCCTATATCTAACCCAAGCTCTAACGAGGATGTACAAACAACAATTCCATCAAAACCTTTTCGTAGAAAGTCCTCTGTTTCTTCTCTAACATCTCTAGATAATGAACCATGATGTACATGGATTTCGACTTCTTTTTGATTTTTCAGGATTGTTCCCAAAAATTCCGATTCGTCGCGGGTATTCGTAAAAATCAATACTGAAGATCCGGGATGATTAGTTCTTACATAACGTAGGATATAATCAGATACATCTTTAATTGATCCTTCGACATGTTTAAGATCAAGATCGTATTTTCGAAGACTTTTATCGATTAGGATTGCACACTTTCGTTGGTTTCCAACAAGAAAACGAGCAGTAGCAGAAATATCGCCGATAGTAGCAGAAATGCCAATTCTACAGAAATTTGATTTATACAAGGTTAATCTTTCCAATGCCAATGAAAGGTAAGCACCGCGTTTTGAAGGAATTATTTCATGTATCTCATCAATTATTACCCATTGGACAGTCCTTAGTAAATTGCCCATTTTTTCATTTACAAGCATTATCCCTAATGATTCTGGGGTCGTAATTAGTATCTCAGGAGGAGCTTGAATAATTTTTCTTCGTTTGGAATAGGGAGTGTCCCCATGTCGTACATCAATAGTCAAATTTTCTGACGTAGCGTATTTGACGATCCTTCTTAATACGTCGTTATTTAGTGAGCGCTGAGGAGTTATATATAGACATTTGATTCCGTTATTTTTCTCCATTCCGTCCTGTCTTAAGGTCTTCTCATTTCCTAAGATGCTAATAACGGGAATGATGGCAGCCTCAGTCTTTCCAGAGCCGGTAGGGGCTACTAACAATGAATTTTTTCTGCGTGCTAATACTTTGTATGATTGCTCCTGTATCGAGGTTAAATGTTCGAAAGATTCCTTTGTAAATTTATTTAGAATTAATCGTTCTACTTGAGTGTAATATTCATTCAAATTTATCAAATTGTGGTTTGTTCTTGGTCTTAGGGGTCTTTCGTCCGACTTTTCCGGTAGTACTAATATTTTCGACTTTATTTCTCTCTCCCTTTACTAACAGAAATTCATAAGAGAAAATGAAAATTAAAGCAGTAATGAAAATAATTAAAGATGACGAAAAAACTAGATTATCAAACGAGTCAGCCATTATATTAACGATAATTTTACTCATTTAACATATAAAAATGTTAAATTAAAAATGGCAGCGTAAATAGGTTTTTATATACAGTGGTTCTTTGTTAATTGTTTTACTATTTGGTTTTAATCAGGAACTTGGATTATTATGTACTCGAGGTCGTCTGAATCGAATCCCAGAATGCAAGAATCACAATCTGTTATGGCAACAATTCTTCAAAATTTGCCTAGAGAATGTTCTTTGACAAAGATAGAGTACGAAGGTCCACGGATAGCTCTTCACACGAACAACCCAAAATTTTTGATTGACAACAACAAGATACTCTCTAATATAGTTGCACAAATCAAAAAGAGAATAGTATTAAGAATAGATGAAACAATCAGAGTTGAAGAAGAAAAAGTAAAAAAAATTGTTGAAAAATTTATTTCCAATAAATCCAATATTTCTGATATCCTATTTGATCCCGCTCTTGGAGAAGCAGTTATTTTTCTAAAAAAATTTTCAGAAACAAACAGCATAGATAATATTGTTAACCAATTAACCCTCGAGACGGGTTGGAAAATAACATTTAGAAAAACTCCAAAGATATTTTCATCTATAAAATCAATAAACAAAATAGCAAAGGATTCTTCCGATTATAGAATTCAATTTTTCAAGAGGGTTGGTGAAAAAATTTTTAGGGAAAAAATGGATCCGAATATTGAAACAAGTCTAATAACACTAGGAGGGTTTGCAGAGATAGGCAGATCTGCCATGGTATTGAGCACCAACGAAAGTAACGTTCTCTTAGATTGTGGATTAAACAGTTATACTAACGATCCACTTTTGAAATTCCCTAGGTTTGACTCTATTGGGATGAAACTTTCAGATATTGATGCTGTGTTATTAAGCCATGCACATTTTGATCACACAGGCTTCCTTCCAATTTTATTCAAGCATGGATATAAAGGTCCAGTATATTGTACCGAACCCACAGCATACTTAATGTATGTACTTTTTAGAGAATATGTAAAAAATAATGGAGTATATGCAAATTATATTGAAAAGGATTATGAAAAAATATTTTCGCATTTAATCTATTTAAATTACAATATCGTTACCGATCTTACGCCTGACATTAAAGTAACATTATATAATGCGGGACATATCTTAGGCTCATCATCTTTTCATTTTCATATAGGTAATGGTGATTATAATTTTGTGTATACAGGAGATATCAAGTTTGGAAAAAGCTCATATTTAGAAAATGCAGTATGGAGTTTTCCTCGAGTCGAGACCTTGTTGATAGAAGGTACAAACGGTGGAAGAGAAGACTCTTATTCATCTAGGGAGGAGGCAGATTTAAAATTAATTGAAGAAATAAATCAAATAATAAAAGCTAAGAAAATTGTATTAATGCCAACTCAGTTAATAGGAACCTCCCAGGAACTGATAGTAACATTAGATTACCTTATGAAACAGAAGAAGATCAAGAAATGCAAAATTTTCTTCGATGAAATATTGTCGGAGATAAACTCTATTCATGAATTTAATTCAGAATTCCTTAATAAGGATTTACATGAGAATATCGTATCAGGAGAATATAATCCGTTTCGATCAAGAGTAATTTCTATAATTTCAGATATCGACAAACAGGAATTAAATCCGGGAATAGTCATTTATCCATCATCAATGTTAAATTGTAATCAAAGTTTTATATATTTAAAGAGAATAGCAACCGATCCAGATAATTTAATTATTTTTACATCCAAGCCCACTGGACCTAGTATGGCCAAACAAATTATTGATGGAAAAAGAAAATTTTCAAACGGTAATGAAGAGATTGATATAAAATGTAGAATCGAAACGTTATATACATTAAATTCACATTCAGATTTTAATCAGCTCAATGCATATATATCTAGGCTCAGACCAAAACTCAAAAAAATAATTGTTAATCACGGTGACAGAGCCAGTATCCAAAATTTTGCCGGTTACTCAAGCAAGGTCCACAATATATCAACTCAATACATGCAAAACCAAGAGGCAATGAAATTATTATAATTACAATTTTAACTGTATGATTAGAATAATTTTTAGTGCTGTTCCCCGTGCCAAATTTTAACATCAGACGGTGTTAGGATTATACGTTCTTCACCCAATCTCGCCATGTCTCCTCCCAACAAAGTAATAGATTCATAGAGACTTTCAACTACATTCTTTAGATCGCCAACATCTTTTTGAGCTAAAGGAGTTATCCTAATAATGATTATCATTTTTCTTTCTATATCTTTTTTTATCTCGTCTAAATCCTTTGGATCACGCAAGGTAAACGTTTTTAGGTAAATAGACCTATTTACTGGGTTTTTCGAGGGCATTTTGTTAAATGAGTTATGTAATTATACAAGAAATGATTAATATAAATATTGAAGAAATGTATTGATAGACCTTTAGTGGCAAATTTAGATCCTGAATAGTTCTACTTCATCATTATCGCATCGCTGAGATGAAACCTGTTTTGTCCAATTCTTTTTTCTATTTATGATCTGTACCTCATAATAACAATCTTGAACGGTATCTGAGTAACGTAAGGTTATATTAATCGATCGTCCAAGCAACTTTTTATGTTTGCGCATGTCGGGTCTAACATAAAATCTCAATATAGATACTGGTCCAGGGATAGAAACTGGTTGAATGATATAATCCGTGTCCTCACTATAGGAGAGGAGCATTTCATTTTCCGCATGATTTCTACCGACTATAAGTTTTGAATATGGATTCAGTCTGAAGTGTCTACCAATTTTTAAAAGGTCAACATCATTAAGACTTGGTTCCGATACCACATGATTAAACAGATCTCTTACTCTCTTTGAGAATTGGGGATCCGTTAAGAGGCATCCTCCAGCTGAATTCGGAGGATCCATCATCCCATATCTAGTAGCTAGATCTAGTTGTCCTCTTCTTGAGCGCCCTCTAATAGAGCCCAAGAGAGAACGATCTATTAGACCGTCAGTTTCTGGTTTAGTTGGAGTCATTAATTTTGCAGATAATGGTCTCAAGATTTTTCCCTCCATACTAGTACCTTTTTCTATAATTGATAAAGCGTTGGAATTCTGACTCATAGGTCTTTGGTGAAGTACTTCACCGGTAATCACAAACGAAGCACCAATTTTCTCCATGTGTTTTTTTGCCTCTTCATACATCATCATTCGGCAGTCAATGCAAGGATTCATTCCCGAACCATATCCATGTTTTGGACTCTTTAACATAGTTAGATATTCTTTTCCCAAATACACGGTTTTCAAATTAATATCTAGTTCGGTTGCTGCCTCCAAAACCTTGTGTCCACATCCTTTGCCGCAATCAAAATCGCAGAAAGGAGTTTTAATTGCTACAGCCTCTATTTCAATCCCCTGTTCTTTCATCATTCTCACTGCTAACTGGCTATCTAGACCTCCAGAAAGCAATGCCACTGCCTTTACTTTGTCTTTTTGTTTTTCACTATTTGATTCATCATAATCCCCCTTGGTTTTTTCTTCCGACTTGATTAATTCCGGTTTGGACATGTTTTACTGGATCATTGCTTATAGATAAGCGGCATCTTTATACTTAGCTATTCGAGTTTACATTTCTTTAAGCGGCAAGTTTTTAGACGGTAATAAAATCATTCGTCGAAATCTCTTAGAAATAGACGAATCCTTTTCTTTACCTGTTTAATAGTTCCGGATATAGAAACAATGATTAATTCTTGGTTAATTAGATATAAAGAAATTAGGGTATCAGATAGTGAATCTAGCGCACATTTTAGTAACAATATATTGTCAATAGAATCTTTCATTTTTATAAGACGGGTTTGAGAATTTGAATATCCTATTGTTCCAAATAACTCGATATACCTGGTGGAAAATTCTACGAATATCTTATCCGGAAAAGATAAAGACTTATTTGGAAAAAATATTGCAATATAACGGAATTTTTTCTTAGTCAGGGTCATGCGTTATTCCTCGGTTTTTATTCTCTAACCAAATACGTAAACTAGACCAATATTCGGCAGATGAGATATCCATTTTCTTTAATATAGAATCGATGATTCTAGGAGATATCAACTCATAGATACTCTTTGCACCACTTGATAAAATGAGCTGGTGTTTATACTTTTTGCACAAATGATAAAAGTACTTTACGTTAGAAAACCATTTTCCTACTTCACTAGAGTTAAGATATTTTAGATTCGAAACTAGGAATTCAAATCCAATATTTCTTCCATCTAATTTTTGTAAAATAGGCTTGTAGTTCAACGGCTTACCTATCACAAGAATATCATATCCCGAACGCTTCTGATCGAACTTATTATCAAGGTTCTCATAAAGTAAGTACAAGTAGTCGCGATACTCGTTCATGGTTTGATTATCGCTGTTTTTAACCTTCATAATTGTAAAGTCCCTATTCAAATTTTTTATTTTATCATTAGGTATACCAATAGTATTGATGTGAAAATATTTTCTTATAAATAACAAAGTATTTTGATCGCATTCAAAGTTTATAGATAAATCAATAGTACCGGTATATTTAGTCAATCTCATTCAACTTATTTCTCAAATTTTCCTTTACTTCTAAAAATTAATCTAACTGAATCATTAGCGGATAGACTGACTTTACCTAAACAAAGTTTCTGTTTATCTAACCTTAAATAGATCGATCCCTTTTCATCAACGTTATTTTTAAGATATTGAGTAAGTTCTATCTCACCATGGATACTTTTAAGTTCATTCATAAGAATTTCAAAGTAATAATCCATGTGTTTTGATAAGGAAATATTAATACGAGTAATTGGATTTTTCCAATGACCCTCAGTTTTTACAATTTCGATTTGTTTTGAATTAGATGATTTCTCAAAATATTCTAGAATGTATTGTATGATCTTGTTATCATCTTCAGTAGCATGTGCAAGTACTGAAATATCAAGAGATGAAAACAATGTTTCAGATTGTGATTCTATGTTTCTTTCTCTTCTGGTGATTCTACTTTGATTGCTTCATCAATTTCTTCGGTTGTGGAAGGTACGCTATCTGGCAGGCTCTCAGAATTCGAACTCGATTGATTCTCTTCTGGCTCAAGAGGAGAGGATAACAATTTAGTCTTACGCACACCTACGTGTCTGATAATTGCGATTTTTCTTGCCTCCTCCATCATATCAGATCCCATCTTTCCCATAGTTACTTCTTTAACAAAGTCATTGAGAGACAAGGTTGGGATTTTCTCTCGGAGCAATCGGTCCATCGATAAACGAATCTCATGTTTTTTTGCTGAATTGATCCTTCTTTGGCTGAATGCGGTGACTGAAACTCGAAATACATATCCGTCACTTGTTGTATACTCATCTACAAAATTTATCATTGAGCTGCCTCGTCTTATTAAACTTCTGAGAAATTCTTTAGCATATTCATGTCCCTTAAATATTGTTGAAGCGATTCCTGCATTAATTCGATCTATTTGAACAAAAATCTTTGTTTGATGTTGGGTTGGATCTTGTTTAAGCATATCATATAAAGTATTTTCGATTACTCTTCCCTTTGCATTAGTCGCATCAGAAATTGGTATATAATTAAGAGGGACCTGATCAAAGGCTGGTGGCGCATGGACTACAATCCATTGTTTATCTCTCCATTTGTCACGGACTCTTCCCCCCCGTCTTGAACCTTTTGCCATATTCAGGCAATCCTCGAATCCAAAATATAAGTGATGCTAACTTTTATAGTATTTGAATTCGAAACTCATATGCTTTTAATTATATTTCTTTAACGATTCAGGTAAATTACAGTATATCCAAAGCTATACAGTGGCTAATTACAAATACACAGATGTGTACAAGACCTTTTAATAAGCTTCTAGGTCACCTCTAAAATTCTGATCTGTTTTGAAATACACATGGAATCAAGGTATAGTTTGCTCAACAGATTAAAGTATTGTATGTTTCCTTTGATGAGATGAAAATAAAACACTGGTAATAGAGTAAAATTAGAGTAAGTTCCAGTATCAATAAACTAAACTAGACTAGAAAAAACGTATATAACAAAAAGTCGTCTTTATATTATCAACCTTTGAATAATAATCTTTACTTATTTAATTTACTGTGTTTAAGTGCCTTTCTTTTACTCTTTATTTTCTTCATAGATCACAAGAGTGTGTTTATTGACAATCATGCATTTGCGTCAGAGTTATCACAGGGTTCACTTGACAAAATTTCTGAATTTGAAAAATGGAATTGCGGAATTAACAATGAAGTTAACTCAAATCATTATGTAAAAGAATTTCGGATCCCAGAGATATGTAGTATTCCTATTTCCATAGCATTTGACGAAAAAGAGAATAAGGTATGGTTTGTCGGGACAAGGAATGGTACTTTATTTGAGTATAACCCGATTAATCAGGAATTCATATCTTATAAAATTCCAAAATGGTTTTCAAGAGATCTTCCAGCAGGTAGTTCTTGGAGTTGGGATCTGAAAACAGATGTCTCCGGAAATACAATTTGGTTCACAGACGAGAAGTTAAACTCAATTTGGAGTTTTGATAAAAATAAGAAAAAATTTGCACAATTTACCATACCGTTTCATTCAACTTTATACTCTACGTCTTATCCAGTTTCTTTTGAACTCGTTGACGAAAAAAATCTGTATCTTGTTGGGATAAGATCATTATCTCTCTGGCATGGTGCGATAGATAAAATGGTAAATGGCACTTCTTTGGGAATTGAGGAAATACCAATCCCATTGAAAAAAATATTTAAGGGTATACCCGAATACGAGATTGGATTAGGTTCACTTGCCATCGATAACGATAAGAAAAATATATGGATTACAGCCCTAGCATTTGATAAGAAAGGAGCAGTGATCAAGTACGATACGGAGGGTAAGAAATTTTATCTATATGAACTACCCGATTCCTTTAGATCTCCTACAGGTATAACAATCGATTCTGATAACCATATCTGGATTACAGATCATGCTACAAGCTCCTTTTACAAAGTTCAGCCTCCCAAAGAGTCAAGAAAGTTGACCTCACTAGACATGGAACATTTCGTTACCTCCCCACTTTCATCTAGAATATATGGTATTGGGTTTGGTAACATCTCTAGTAAGTCAATTAATCTATATGAGAATTCATTACCTTATTGGATAAAAGATGCTCCAGATGGTACAATTTGGACTAATGAACATGTAGGCAACAGGATAGCTAAATTTCTCCCAGTTAACGATACAATGATAGAATACTGGTTACCTAGTCAGAATAGTATTTATTCTGGCTGTAATCCCGATGATACTAATATAAAATGTGGATACTCAAATGTTTTGAATTTTGATCTAGAATCTAAGGTTTTACCTAATTTGAGTAGCCAGATCTCTAAAGCTTGGTTTACCGAACAATCGGAAAACAAAATTGGTTTCATTGACCTTGAAAAAGAAATCCCCATATCATTGACAACAACCCCCAACTTTTTGAACATCAAGAATGAGAATAACAATGAAACTATAGAGTTACAGATGAACGTAAATGTAGAACAAACAGGAGTTGATAGTATTTACACCCAATCATTACTTTCATCTAATAGTAGTATAATCCTTAAACCTGTAATATCAAGCACGCTTAGTTCAAATGGTAACTTAAACGGTCTAGAAGTCACTTTTAGCCCAGAAATTCTCCAAATCAAACTTGACAAAATTAACAATAAATCTAATAACATTATCAATATTACTATAAAACCAATACAGTACATTACTCCAGGGAAATACAATTTGATGGTCGGCGTCGAAAGTCACGATTATACTATTACGAAGAAAGTAAAATTGAATGTTGATTAATAAAGAAACTTGTATAATTAATACAACTACAATCAAGCATCAGCGACACACCGAAAGCCTGAAAAAAGGATCCTTTCATGTGGTTTAAAGTAGTTTCTATAGCTATTGTGAATCTGATTTCCCGGAGTGGCGAAACATCCTCCACGAAGTACTTTTTGATTTATCGCCCATTTGTCTGTATATTCTTCGAACCTAGAGACAAATCCAGGATACAAATTATACTCTGATGAGGTCCATTCCCAAACATCCCCTATCATTTGATAACATCCACTATGGCTTTTTCCTTTGGGAAAACATCCAGCTTCAGTAGGATGCCAGATATTCCTTTCTAATAAGTTAGCATGCTCAGGTGTTACTTGAGCATCTCCCCATGGATAAATTGTCTTAACATCTTTAGAATGATTCCAAGAAGCTGCTTTTTCCCATTCAGCTTCGGTTGGCAATCTTTTTTTAGCCCACTTGCAAAATGCATCTGCTTCGTAGTAACTCACATTTACAACAGGTTCATTATCCCGTATTTTGTGAACACCCCTAAAATCTTTCTTTATCCAGGTATTTTGATTTCTGTCAAAACTCCAATATAATGGAGAATTCCAATCTTCAGCTGTTACTATTTCCCATCCATCTGCTAACCAGTACCTATAATTCTGATATCCACCGGATTCAATGAAGTCCATGAATTCTCTATTTGTAACTAATGTGTTGTCGATCTTATAATCATTCAAATAGACTTTATGTTGAGGCAATTCATTATCATAACAAAAGCCACTTCCCTGGTATCCCATTACAAAAAGTCCTCCAGATATTGGAACCATTTCCTTTGGAACCTTTTCTACCACGTCAATCGTAGAAATAGTTTTAGGATTATAGTTGTCGCCTTCATTTCTGAAGCGACTAAAATAATGCTGAAAGTCATATATCATTAGTTCCTGATGTTGTCTTTCATGGTTAATTGCTGTTTGAATATCCCAAACTAAACCCGTAATATTATCCACTTTATCAAGGTTATCGTACTTTAAGAAATCTATGAACAATCCCTCAATCTCCTTTCTGTACTTGATAGTTTGTAAAACCGTGGGGCGTGGGTATCTTCCTCTGTCGCTTTTCCTTAAAATCGAACCATATCTTTGGTAGTATGAGTTTAAATATGAAAGATCGTAAACAGCTTTTAAATAGAGAGGTTTTGAGCAGTATTTCTCTAATATCTTATGAAAAAACCAAGTCACATGGGCTATATGCCAGTTTGGAGGACTTCCGAATTCGTTAGATTGTATAACTGCATCCTCTATGCCTAAAGGAGAAAACAGTTCCATTGTTTTATTTCTTACTTCTACAAACTCTTTGACTAATCCTCCTAGTTCCAATGAGGTCTGCATTTGTTCTATAACAAACAAAAAGTATTTTAACATACTCCCAAAAAATTGGCTCCAAAATATCAAAGTTGAAATATCCATTGATATTATAGTAGTGTACTGATATAGATTGGAAAACAGTGAATCACAACCATCAGGAATAGAACAAATTTCACAAGGTGACAATAGTCAAAGAAGATTTTCTAACAGAAGAAATGAAAATGGAGGAGGTAATAATACCAATGGAGGCGGAAGCTATAATAGATTTTTTAAGCCATCCCCAGTAAACGCAGGAGAAGAACACGAAATTGACATAGAATCAATGAGCAAAAGAGGAGATGCAGGTGTAGGAAGGATTCAAGGACTAGTAATTTTTGTTCCTAATACAAAGGTAGGAGACAAGGTGAAAGTTAAGATCACTCGTGTCGGAAGAGGTTATGCTACGGCAGATTTGGTAGAAGCTAAGACTGAAGAATAAGTTTAAAAAACTATAAAGTTTTTTTCAAAAATTTTATTAATTATTTACATTCAAATGAGTTATCATTCGACTCATGTTATGCAGTTACCAAGAAAGGTAATTATAGGTAATGATATCTTAGCAAACTGCGGAGTATTTATCAAAGAGAGCAATTCAAAAGTGAAAAAAATTGCTATTATAACAGGACCAAATGTTAAGAGCAAAGTAGCCAGTTTGATTGAATCCAGTTTGTCTGACATCAATATACACTTTAAATGGATTATAGCTTTAGAGGCCTCATTTCAATTTGCCGATAAAATTACAAATTTACTGAAGAATGACGAAATATCGATCATAGTCGGTCTGGGCGGAGGCAGGTGTATAGACCTAGGCAAGCTAATTGCAAGTCGTTTACACGTATCATTTATAAGCATACCTACTTCTGCTTCTCATGATGGTATATCAAGTCCTTTTGTTTCTTTAAAAGGAAGTGAAAGACCGTATTCGATCATGGCAGAAACCCCTTTAGAGATTATTTGTGATTTAGAAATCATCTCTAACGCGCCCTATAGGTTACTTGCTAGTGGTTGTGGGGATTTGATAGCAAAAACAACTGCAGTAAGGGATTGGGAATTAGCAAGAGATTATAACAACGAGTATTTTGGAGAATATGCTGCCAAACTAGCCTATTTAGGATCTAGGATGATAGTAGATATTTCTACCAAAATGCATGAGTCAAAACTATTTGGCGAAGTTACAAGGACTATTGTTGAAGGCTTAATTAGTTCAGGTGTTGCAGCAGGAATAGCAGGAAGTAGCAGACCTTGTTCAGGGTCAGAACATCTTTTTAGTCACGCACTGGAATATATAACAAAAAACAGGTGCGGATTGCATGGTGAAAGAGTAGGAGTAGGTACAATTATCATGTCCAAATTGCATGGAGTGAATTGGAAAGAAATTAGAGATGCTTTACAAAGAATAAGGGCGCCCACAACAGCCAAGGAGATAAATGTAGATAAAGATCAACTCATTGATGCAATGGTACTGGCAAAAAAAATACGGCCAGAGCGATTCACTATTCTAAATCAAATCGAACTTAACAGGACCCAATATCAAGATATATTTGCCGAGTTAGGAATTTTGGATTAGTAGCAAAAAAGAGATGGAATAAAGAGATTTTAACAGATCAAGGCAGGTCTTCTTTTTTTGACTTGCCTGTAGTAACAGAATCTGTAGACGGCGGGTTACTGCGATTACTTTCGCTATCAATCTTCTTATTAATTTCAGATTTTTTAGCTGTGGCATCAGTGTTTGAATCGGATTCGTTTGAGATTTGTGCTACAGGAGGGGAGGATTCAGGTTTTGAAGCCAAATTGTTATACTTCTCAACGAATATTACACTTTTTAGAGATGGAATAAACTTAAAGATATCCGTAGAGATACCACGTTTTATAATTTGGATTCCTTCGATTAAAAATGTGTTTTCAGGAAGCGAAATCTCTAAATTTGAATCTTTATTTTCATATTTAATATCTGCTGTATCGATAGGTAAACGACGTCGAATAAGGTTAGAAATTTTTTCATCATCATTATCCAACTTCTTTACAATATTTGCATCGTATACAAGTGTCCTTCCAGCATATTTATGATTAAAATCTACTTGTACTCGTCCAGAACCAATAAATCGTATAATTCCAATTCGATCATCTATTTCTATGACATCGCCAATACTAACTTCATTTGCTTTTTCTCCTAGTTTACGTAAAGGTATCATACGTACTTTAGATGGATCTCTTTCTCCAAATGCCTTTTCTGGCGGAATTTCAATGTTCAGAGGAGTGCCTATATTGGATTGAAGTAACGCTTCATCCAAACCTTTTAGAACCCAACCCTCTCCCACACCCAATAAACGTGGTTCATATTTCTTATTAGGATCAAAATCAGGATTATTCTTTACATCATCTGCCCTAGTCGTCTCAAAAACTTCGTTAGAATCTTTAATCTTAGCAGTATAATCTAATAGAATAAGAGAACCTTTTTCTAGTGTCATAAAATTCGCTATAAAGTTTCCTTATATTAAGTTTGACAAATAGATAAAATAAATCTTAAAGCTTTGATAAAGCTCTGTTTATAGCACCTGACGGTATATCAATATTCATCATCCTAAAGGCGGATTCGATTGCAGATAAAGTCCTTACGACGTGATATTTATTGACCTCTCCCATCGACCCAATTCGAAACACTTTGCCCTTTAAATTTCCGAATCCTCCGGCTACCAAAACTTTGAATTCATTTGACAACAGATCCCTAAATTTCTTATCATCCACCCCTTCGAGATAATTAACGGCTATAACTACATTACTTCGGGCGTCAGACTTTGCATATGGCGATAAACCCATTGCTCCTAAGCCTTCGTAAAATGCTTCAGCGCATTTTCTATGCCTTTCAATACGCTTTTCAAGTCCCTCTTCAAATATGAGATTCAGGGCCTCATCATAGGCATAGCACAATGGCAATGCGGGTGTAAAAGGTGTCTCGAAATGTTCTTCATAGTACTTGAAATATCTCTTTAGATTAAAATAAAGAATTGGTGACGGATTTTCTTGAATATACTTCTTTGCCTTTGGACTAATGGAAATAGGAGATACTCCAGGTGGTGCTGCAATAGCCTTTTGAGATGCTGTGACACATAAATCGATGTTCCATTTATCTACAGGTAATTCATCACCTCCAAGAATTGATACAGAATCTGCGATGAAAAAGGTATCACTCTTTGCACATAATTCACCTAACTTGTCCATATATCGTATGGTAGTTCCGGTAGATGTTTCGTTATAGACAGCATACAATGCTTTTATATCCTTATGTGTATCGAAAACTTCTTCAAATTTTTCATATGGAGGATTCTCCCCATATGGCGACTCTATTCTAATAGATTGTCCACCCCAACTATCAATCAAATCTGCCAACCGCGTGCTAAATTCACCGTTCACAGGGATCACAACTTTATCTCCTTTTTTTACGAGGTTTACTACGGATGATTCGACGGCGCCAGTACCGGATGCAGATAACAAAACGACATCACTTTGAGTTTGAAATAGCTTTTGTGTTTTCTCAATAATAGATTTATATAAGTTTCTAAAATCTTCGCTCCTATGATTAATAATTGGAGCTAGCATAGCATTCATTACTCTGTTCGGAACATTGGTAGGACCGGGCAACATAACTAAATATTCCATTGTGACTTTCAAAATTACAGGATACTTTCCCGTTATTTATAAGTAATTCACAAGTAGTATATGCCATAGAGCAGAAGAATATGATAAGGATCGACATAAGAAAACAAGAACTTTTAGCAGCGTTAGACAGACAAATTTCAAAGACCAAAGATAATAGACATTTGACAGCAGTAATTGATCGGCCCGAAGATATATTTTACTATACCTGTTTTTGGGGAGAAGGTATATTGATCATAAAAGAAAACGAAGAAAGCAAATTGATTGTTCCGAGATTAGAATATCTGAGAGCAGTAAATTCATCAAAGGAATGTAATATTATATCCTCAGAAAGAGGAAGAGTATTGATAGATTCAATTTTAAAATTTCTCGGATCAAATGATATCGTTTGCTATGGAGGGAATGATTATTGGATGGCCAATATTATTGCCAAACAAGTTGGAAAGAGAAATTTGGTTTTGGGTGAAGAACTAGTGAAGAAAAATAGAGAAATAAAAGATAAACAAGAAATCGAAACTATAAAAAATGCATCTAAAATTATTGACGAATTGTTTGAAATTGCCAGAAAAGAGATCAAAATCAACACCTCTGAAGAACAAATTCAGTCTATTCTTGTATATGAAGCGATGCATCGGGGTGCAAGATTTCCAAATTATCAGTTTACGTCTAATCCCATAATAGTTGCAAGCGGGCCCAATGGATCATTTCCTCATGCTGAAACTTCTTCGAGGAAGATTAAAAACGGCGATCTTGTAGTTCTAGATATTACCCTAAGCTACGATCACTACATTTCAGATGCGACAAGAACATTTGGAATAGGAAAAATATCTAAAAGAATGCAGAATGTATACTATTTGGTAAAACAAGCTCAAGAAAGCGCAATCGAAAGAATAAAGTCAACGGACAATTTTGCAGACATCGATTTAGAGTGTCGAAAAATAATTCAGGAAGCAGGATACGGCGATTTTTTCATTCATTCTAGTGGACACGGAATAGGATTAGAAGTCCACGAATTACCTTGGATTAGACCCCATACAGATACACCAATCAAAGAAAATATGACAATAACAATTGAACCAGGTGTTTACATTGCTGATAAATTTGGAATAAGGATTGAGGATAGTTTATGTATAACCACAAAAAGGAATTCAAAAGAAAAAATAAGCAAATTTGACAGATTTGACTTTGTCAATTTTCATGAATTTGATAAAGGTTTAATTGTGATATGATATAAACTAGTTTAGCAAAAGACAGTCGTATTTTATGACCATAATATAATATATTGGGGATGAAGTATTTCGCTGCTCCAGTCTGAGTATAACAATGATGACCCTGCGACGACCTGACCCAAGGAATTAGTAATTCGACGCGAATAATGTACAAATAAGACAAACACAAAAGACGCTTTAATGTTGAATATGCTTTAATTTGTCATGACCATTCCAAAGTATCTGGTTTTGATTGGCTTCCTTTACGAATCATTATTATAATTAACAAGTTTGAAATGATAGAGTTACTCAGAGTAACTCAAATTAATATAGATTCATTGGAATTGGCAAAATATTGTTTAAGATATAAGGTTAAATTAAATATTACGGAAATATAATATAACTCATGGAACTTGTCTATGATTACCCACTTTATCGACCGCCGTCTGAATCACGTTCACTAATCTTTCAGGTTACTTTAGGATGCTCCTTCAATAAGTGTTCATTTTGTAACATGTACAGAACAAAGGAGTATTCAGAAAGGCCTCTTGATGAGATTGAAAAGGAAATAGAGATGATGGCAAGATACTATCCAGAGACCAAGAGGATATTTTTGGCAGATGGAGATGCATTGAACTTGGAAACCAAAAAATTAAATCAGATTGTGTCGAGTCTAAAAAATAAATTTGACAATCTAGAGAGAATTTCTTGCTATTCCATGCCTAAAAATTTGCTGCAGAAAAGTGAAGAAGAGTTACAATCATTGAAAGCGACTGGTCTAGATATGGTTTATCTGGGTATAGAGAGTGGAAATAACAAGATTCTTAAAAAAGTAACAAAAGGCGCCACAAGTCAAATGATTATTGATAGCTGTAAAAAAGCGAAAGATGCTGGATTTATCTTATCGTGTATGATAATATTAGGTTTAGGTGGTAAGACCTATTCTAAAGAACATGCATTAGATACCTCAAAGATAATAAGCCAAATAGAGCCCGATTTTGTAGGGGCATTAACTCTTTATATGGAACCCAATATTGAAGAAGAGTTTTATGCAAAATTTAATGAGCCATTTGCACCTTTAGAAGATACAGAAGTATTAGATGAACTGTATAACCTAACTTCTAACATACAAGTAACTAAAAATGTTATTTTTAGGGTTAATCATGCATCTAATGTATATTCTGTTGGTGGAACTCTCCCAATTGATAAGGAGAAAATTTTGGAAAAAATTGCGTATTTAAAACAGCATCCAGAGATATTAAAGCCTAAGGTTTTGAGAAGGTTCTAAGTCATTACTAATAAGATTCTATTTAGATAAACGAAATAAAAATTAGAAATAGGTCAAATAAATAATTTATTAATTTATTTGAACAGATTCATTAACATATCTAAAGGATTATTGGATGTACTGTTTGTAGCATTTCCACCAGTTGATGTTGCATTGTTTGCGGCTTGGCTTGCGCTTTCATCAGCTGTAGTGGCGTTATCTGCTGCCTGACCTGTTTCACTAGCTGCTTGGCTTGCGCTTTCATCAGCTGTAGTGGCGTTATCTGCTGCCTGACCTGTTTCATTTGCTGCTCCACTTAATCCTTGTGTTGCATTACTAGCAGCTTCACCCGTTTCATTTGCGGCTCCGCTCATGGATTGGGTTGCATTGTTACCTAATTCACCAGCTCCTTGCGTTATATTACTACCCAATTCACCAGCTCCTTGCGTTACATTACCAAGGCCTTCGCCTAATTCATTTAGCGCACCACCAAGAGTATCTCCAATTTGGTCGCCTGTAGATTGGGCATTGACAAATTGTGCTATTGAGTTTCCTCCGTTTGCGGCGAATAAGGACAGAATTCCTGCAAAAACAAATATTCCTGCTGCATATTTACTGAAATACATTAGAAAGTAATAGTACAGGGTTGTTTTTAAAATTTGCATATAATATTTTTATAGAAAAATACCTAAACGTTAGATTATATGATAATTGGATTAAATAATTTCATATATTTTTCATAGATCTATGAAATTATTATAATATCCGAAAGAATGTGCAAAAAAAAATTAATGTGTTTTAATTTCGCCAGGTGCGAAGAATTGAACTGCTAAACTGATGATATACAGTGCAAGAAGAAATATTCCAACACGTAATCCAATTGTTCTTCTGAATAAAGGAATTAGTGCAACGACAGTGATTGATGTGGCCAAGACCATTTGGAACCATAATAATTCGCTATTGTGTATAACCGTGAAGAAGCCTCCATGGTACATCGCAGCAATTATTGCGACACCCAATAACAGAGAATTATTCAATATCTTCGAGCCCAACACATTCGCAATTGCGATTGCGGCACCGGCTGCCCCCTTTCTAGCTAAAATCATCATAGAAATTTTCTCAGGCATCTCGCCAGCAATCGGACTGATAATGACAGCTAAAACTATGGTAGAGACTCCTATATCTTCTGAGAAAGTTTGCAGTGAATTAATAAAGGGTCCGGCAGCAACTACAATACCTATTGTACCCGCAATGAACGCCAGAATTGGCTTTGTCATTTCATTCCTAGTTGTCATGAAATGTGCAGGCGTAGACACGGATTTGTTTTCTGTAGTTTGGATTACTTCAGATTCATTAACCTTCTGTTCTCTTTTCATCTCAATGTAGGCTATCATCACATAAGCAACAAACATTCCCACGAAAATGAACCCGTCAATAAAATTATAACCATCAAGTAATAGAACAGCACTTATTAGCGCTGAAACCAATAAGAATATTTTATCGATTTTAAAAGTACTCACATCTATTTTTTTTAGTGGTGCTTTTGATAGTCTAGTAGTTGCTATAAGTAACATTATCGCAAGTCCGAGCGTCATCATTAAAATATTACTTCCCAGACCGGCACCTATGGCTACTTCATACAATCCAACTGATGCAGCATACATTACAATTGCAATTTCAGGCAAAGTAGTTGCTACAGAGAGAAGAGTACGCCCCACAAATTTTGTACCAAATCTCTTTGAAAGATGCTCTGCACCATAAGATAATAACCAACTAGCAAAGATGATTACACCTAGCCAGCCCAACATTAATAACAAATTCTCAATATTCAAAAATCAATGTGATCTAATTATCAACAGAATATAAATTTAATATTTTGTCGAATTATCAGAATTTAATATATGTAAACAAAAATATCTGTTTTATTACTACTACTCGCATAATTATGTATTTTGTAAGTACAAATGATAACAAATATAATGAAATCAAAGATTTGCTTTCTAAAAATGGACCAATCACTATGCATGTAGAGCATAAGAAAATAGAGTTAAGAGAAATCCAATCGAATTCATTAGTTGAAGTCGCCATAGCGAAAGTAAAGCAAGCATTTGAACTGGTTGGACAGGAAGTCTTTGTAGAAGATGATGGATTATTTATTGATTCATTGAATGGTTTTCCTGGGGTATACTCTTCTTTTGTATACGATACTCTCGGAAACAATGGAATTATAGATCTGCTCAAGAATAAAACAAATAGAAGTGCAACTTTCAAATCGGTAATCGCATTCTCTGAAGGAAAATTAGCTAAAACTTTTATTGGTGAAACTAAAGGTTTGATATCAAATAATATCCATGACAGAGGGTGGGGATTTGATCCAATTTTCATCCCAGAGAACACAAACAAATGTTTCGGCGAGATGGATTTAAAGTCCAAGAATAAAGTCTCGCATAGAAGGTCCGCTGTAGTTCAGTTTCATAGATGGTATATACAAAATAAGATGATATAGTAAATTGATTTTATTTTATTTTGAATACTCCTCAATCCATCTGGAAATGAATCTTTCTCTATTCTGTAAAACTACGATTCTTGAAACTACACTTTCATCCATCACAAAGTAATTTGGCAATTTTGAATTTAATCCCTGTGCGAAAGCCCTTACTTCTTCCATTTCTAGCATATTTGACTTCTCCAGTCTATTAGTAGACATTCCTATGTGCATGTAGGACTTTAGCTCTATAAAATGAGGCTGGGCAACATCTATTAAATTGGCAAAGTTTTGATGAAACCTTGATTCACTATTAAAATTTCTTATTAATGTAAAGCGCAAAACTGTCCGTGTCTTTACATGAGAGATAAATCTAAGACTCTGTTGCCAGCGTTCCCATGCATCTTTGTGCTTCGGACCGTTAACCTTAAAGAACATATTTTTTGTTGAGGCATTGGTTGACAAATAGAGTTGAGTAGGTAACGCATTTTCATCAGCCAGCCTATATAACATTTCTGGCTCTTGGCCATTTGTAACTAGAAAAATTGATTTAGTGGCTTTTAACTTAAAAAGATATTTTATCAATTCCGGTAGCTTAGGATACATTGTGGGTTCCCCCGAAAGGGAAATTGCATAGTGTTCAGGAAATAAGGATTCATCTAATTTTGATAAATTAATGTCTTTCTTTCCATAATAACCAACTATTAATTTTCTTCGTTCTTCAAGCAGAGACTGTACTATTGTCTCGGGGTCGTCGACTAAATGACTTGGCATTTCTAGTGTATCATAGAACTCTGTAGGCCTCCAACAGTAAATGCATCTATTCTCGCAATTAAGAGCAGCAGGTGTCATTTCCATACATCTGTGAGTAGAAATTCCATAGAATTTGTGTTTATAACAGGTCCCTTCATCTGAGAATGATTTTTTAGTCCAATGACAGAGTTCTACAGCAGAATGGTTATAAACTCCGTATTTTGCCTTGTTTAGTTTTTGCTTGATCGAAGGGGTTATCTGAATTAAATTATTTTCAAAATTATTATGTGAATATACTTCTCCAGAACAGCTCATCTCTATAATGAACGCTATTGCTGATATAAGTCTTGTATGCAGGCAATTTACAAGGTTCTAATCCGTATAACAAATATTAGTCTTTAAGACCATAAAACAATTATATATAAATAATTAGTTAAATTTTTAACAATATGTGGCCTTCGTAGTATAGCCTGGTTAGTATAGGCGGCTGTGGATCGCGTCTCACCTTGTGTCGTGGACTGAAACCGCTTGAGGAGGGTTCAAATCCCTCCGAAGGCCCTTTGAAACTAACACAACTGTTAATTATGAAACAGTATTGGATCAGTTGCCTTTCCTGTCTAAAGGCAAAAACAAATTTATTTAATCTCATTAGTTTCTTTTTTTCTCAAATTTGTAGACAGAATATTAGCCTGTAATAAATTGAGATTTTTTTTATTTTTTGTTTGTTACCTTTTACGTTGTCTAAATAAATATTCTAACAGAATAAAACAAAGACATCACATTGTTTGATTTACAAATCAGAGATTTTACCTAGATTACCTAGCAGACTCCATTTAACACTGCATTTGCAAGTGCTAAAGTCGATTTGTTAACGAATTAATTTAATCTAATCATTTGCAATTTATCCAAATGATAAGAGCAATAAAATCAATTTCCTACATAATTTTTAAAATTATTATAAACTCGTTTTGAAAGACTTTTTATTTCTGAAAATTTCTTATCCTTGTCATTAAGCAATGTTTCAGTAGATATATTATCTGCATCCAGTTCTAGCTGATAGCATTTGCTCCAATTTCTTATCATCTCCTTGTCCACTTCAAGATGAAATTGTATACCAACCGCACACTTGTATCTAAATGCTTGAACATACAGGTTAGACGTAGCTAATATTTCAGTTTCACTTGGCAATGAAAACGTATCACCATGCCAATGGAATGCGACCATTTTTTTTTCGGGAATGCCTCTAAATATACTCTTAAAACCTCTATCAGTTATATCGACATTTCCCCACCCTATCTCCTTCTCCAATCCTTTATAAACAGAACCTCCACATGCGGAAGCAATTAATTGAGAACCCAGGCAAATTCCCAAAACAGGAACTCCATGTTCGATAGCGTTTTGAATTAGTTTTTTTTCTTCAATCAAATAATCGTAATTGTCATTAACAGACATTGGTCCGCCGAGTATAAAGACAAAGTCATATTTACTTAATTTCTGACTTTGAATGGCCTTTTTATTTGCCAAAATATCGGTGATGGTAAAACCGTCATCTAATAAGTATTCTCTAAAGCTGCCTAAAGTTTCAATTTCTATATTTTTAATACACAGAATTTGGTTTGTATTGCCCATTCTGCCTTCCAGACCTTACTCTCATTATTTAAAAACATTATATAACCATGCCTCCAAATCCCCATTACCCAAAAAAATGAATTTTAGAGAGTTGCTTTTCTTAACTTATAGTTCACTCAGAGAAAGAAAAACCCGTAATGCTCTAACCATTTTGATGATAGTAATGGGCTGTGGACTATTAGTTTCCCTAAGTAGCCTCTCACAAGGTTTAATAAATTTCGTTGATCAGAATTTTAAGAAGATCTTACCTAATCAGATCGTAGTTTCCAATACAGATAAAATACAAGAATCAAGTATAGAGGGTATTACAAATAAGCTTGAAGTACTTTTTGATCAAAATATAACTCTTGTTGAAAAGAGAATCCCCATTAGTGATAAGACTATAGAATATTTGCAAGGATTAGATGGGGTACAATATGTTAATCCTGCATATCAAGGCGTGGTAATGCTAAACTTTAAAGATCAGTCTCAAGTTACGAATGTGCTAGCAGTTGATTTTGAGAACATTACAGATATTATAACGACAGTAGATGTAGATTTTGAAGAGGAGAATTCTACATATACAAATAATGTTATTATCCCTCATAAAATCGGAGAAAAGTTATTTTTGAATAATTCTGAAGCGAATCAACAGAGTGGTACAAATCAAACAAATATGGTTTCGATAAATGGACTAAAAGATGCTTTTGATTCTTTGTCTAAACCAAATGAACAAAACACCTTTATTGTTAGTACTCTCTTGAATTCGACAGGAAACCCAATCATAGATAATTCAATTTTTATTGATATAGACAGGGGAAAAGAGATTCTTGAAAAAACAGAAGACTATGATTTGCTTTTCATTACATATAATGATATAGACAAGGTAGAAGAGATAGTTAGTAAGATTCAGAAATATTTTAATAATCAAGTTACTATTTTGAATTCCTTAGAATTAGTAAAGAGTATAACAAAATTCATTGTTGGCATTTCTACGTTTATTTCAAGTATAGCAGTGATTTCTCTAATTGTAGGCGCTATTGGCATCATTATTACGATATATACGTCGGTAGTCGAAAGAACAAGGGAAATAGGCATTTTAAAGGCACTTGGCGGCACTAATAGAGTAATACTTGGAATGTTTTTGACAGAATCTATTTTTTTGGGAATCATAGGGGCTTTTTTAGGAATAATTTTTGGCTTTATTGGAGCTTACTTGCTTTTGAGCGGTTTCTTATACTTTCTTAATTTACCACTCAATATATACCCCGTTTTTAATCTGATTGAGATCTCGAAGATTGGCATGGTGGTAATCGTTTTAAGCATATTGTCGGGACTTTATCCGGCCTATAAAGGCTCGAAAATTTCCCCAGTAAGTGCTCTGTCCAAATTTTCATAAGCGAAATCCAAAGTATTATTTATTCGTAAAGTCATATATAACACGATAAGCTTGCTGAATATTTTTGCAATGATAGTGTTAAGCGATGTGGTTTTTAATAAATGAAAACGTTTCAGTTAACTGAGAAATTGATCCCCAAAGGGGACCAACCAAATGCAATTAATCAGTTAGTCGATGGGTTAGAAAATAACAAAAATAAACAGGTCTTGCTCGGAGTTACTGGTAGCGGCAAGACATTTACTGTCGCTAATGTAATAGCAAGATATAACAAAAATACTCTCATCATTTCTCACAACAAAACATTAGCTGCCCAACTTTATGCAGAATTTAAAGAATTTTTTCCCAACAATAATGTAGGATACTTTGTTAGCTTTTACGATTACTATCAACCAGAAAGTTACATACCTCAAAGTGATACGTATATAGAAAAAGATACAGAAATAAATGATAAAATTGAGCAATTAAGATTAGAGGCAACCTCAATGTTACTTTCAGGGGAACCAACCATAATCATTTCCACTGTCTCTTGTATTTATTCATTAGGATCCCCTCAGGAATGGAAGGCTCAATCTCTGATGCTGAAGAAGAACATGATATTAGACAGACGTTCAGTTATACAAAATCTTGTAAAGATTAGATATGAAAGGAATGACACTGAATTAAAAAATGGCTCATTTAGAGTTAAAGGCGATGTCATAGAAATAATCCCCGGTTACTCAAATGATATCATTAGAATAACTCTTTTTGCACAAACTATTGAAAAAATTGCTGTGGTAGATAGTATAACCAAGTCGATTAAAAAAGAATTAGATTTTGTAACTATATTTCCAGCAAAACATTACATAGTAGACGACGCTAGTCACAAGAAAGCGCTTCACTCAATAAGAGCTGAATTAAAAGAATGGTTACCACAGTTACCCACTGAATTGGAACGTCAGAGACTTCTATCCAGGACAACCTACGATCTAGAAATGTTATCTGAACTGGGATACTGTAATGGAATCGAAAACTACTCTAGACATTTTGACGGACGAAAGCCAAACCAACCTGCATATTGTCTTTTAGATTTTTTTGATAAGGATTTCTTGTTGGTAATTGATGAATCACATGTGACATTACCTCAGATTATGGGAATGTACAAAGGAGATTATTCGAGAAAAAAATCATTGGTAGACTATGGTTTTCGATTACCTAGTGCTTTTGACAATAGGCCTCTTAAGTTTGAAGAATTTGAAAAATACCTTAACAATGTAATTTATGTTTCTGCCACCCCTGGTAAATATGAACTGAATAACAACAATAATCTTGTCGAGCAGTTGGTGCGACCTACTGGCCTAGTGGATCCAGAAATCGAGATCAAGAAAACTTCTAATCAAATGCCCGACCTGATAAATCAAATTCACGAAAGAGTAGCTAGAGAACAAAGAATCCTAGTAACAACCCTAACTAAAAAAATGGCAGAGGATCTGGCAGATTATCTCTCAAAAAATCGAATTAGGGTTAGGTATATTCATTCTGAAATAAATGGGTTAGAAAGGACTGAGCTATTAAGAAAATTACGCGTCGGAGAATTTGATGTACTTGTTGGAATTAACCTTTTAAGAGAAGGATTGGATTTGCCAGAAGTTGCTCTCGTTGCAATTTTAGACGCCGATAAAGAGGGTTTTTTGAGAAACTATAGTAGCTTGATACAAACCTTTGGGAGAGCTGCACGAAACATTGACGGTAAAGTTATCTTATACTCTGACACAATCACTAAATCCATTAAAGAGGCGGTTCTTGAGACTAGCAGGAGACGTAAAAAGCAAATCGAATACAATTTAGTTAATAAAATAGAACCAAAAAGCATTTCAAAACCTGTTCCCCAAAAGGATCTAAATATATCAAATACTTTGGTAGACCTCAAGTCTATGACTCGTAATGATTTAATAGAATTATCTGCCAAATTAGAGATTCAAATGAATAAATATGCAGAAGAATTAGAATTTGAAAAAGCAATTGAACACAGAGAAAATTTACAAATGGTTAGGCAAATTTTGTTAAAACAGACAACTAAATAATACAAAATGGAAGGCAAAATTATAATTAAAGGTGCTAGGCAGCACAATCTAAAAAATATAGATCTAGAAATTCCTAAAGATAAGATGGTTGTTCTTACCGGTCTCTCGGGTTCAGGCAAGTCTACACTGGCTTTTGATACCATATTTGCAGAGGGTCAGAGGAGATATGTAGAATCATTGTCGGCATATGCACGACAATTTCTACAAATAATGGATAAACCTGATGTGGACTCTATAGAAGGTTTGTCTCCTGCAATAGCAATTCAGCAGAAAACTACTAACAAAAACCCTCGATCCACAGTAGGAACCATTACCGAGATATATGACTATCTAAGATTACTATACTCAAAAATTGGTATTCCGTACTGTCCGAATTGTGGAAGGGAAATATCATATCAATCTCTTGACGCAATCGTAGGATCGATCCTAAATATAATAAAAGGTCGAGAAAATGAAATCATTTACATATTATCGCCGATCATCAAAGAGAGAAAGGGAACCCATGAAAAAACGTTACAAGACATTAAAGAGGATGGTTACTTTAGAATTAGGATAGATAAGCAAATTATAGATATCAACGAACATGAACATCTTAATATCATTCCTACAAAGGAGAAACATTTAAGACATTCAATTGAAATTGTCATTGATAGAATAATAACAGAAGGATCGTCATCGATAGAGAAAGATAGAATTTCTGAATCTGTGCAAGATGCAATTAAGAAAAGTGGAGGGATAGTATTAGTAGTAGTCGGAGAGGAAGAATTTCTTTTTTCACAGAAGAATGCGTGTCCTATATGCAATGTAAGTATCGGAGAGATGGAACCAAGATCATTTTCCTTCAATTCTCCTTTTGGTGCATGCACAAAATGCCATGGATTAGGAATAGAAACAGAATTTGATCCAGAACTAATCATACCAGATAAAACATTAAGTATATTGGATGGAGCAATTAAGCCATGGTCATCCGGACAATTTGCAGGTTTTAGGACATCCATGTTAAAAGATGTGGGAAAGAGATTTGGCTTCAATTTAAATATGCCAATAAATAAACTTAGTAAAAATCAGCTGGACGTTATTTTGTACGGTACTGATTTGCGAATTAGATATAGCTACACTTCCAGATCAAGTGACAGCTCTTGGGAATACTCTGGTAAATTTGAAGGAGTAATTTCGAATTTGCAAAGAATCTATAATGAAACCGATTCAGAATCAAAACGTGAAGAAATTAGAAGATTCATGATAGAAAAACCCTGCGAAATTTGCAATGGCCAGAGATTGAAGAAGGAAATACTTGCTGTAAGAATCAATGGAAAATCAATAATTGAAGTCTGTGATTTATCTGTTGATAAAATTATAGAATTTTTCTCTCATCTGAAGCTAGACGAGACATCCTCTATCATTTCCAAACAAGTGCTTAAAGAAATTGATAGTAGACTGAGATTTCTTTCTAACGTCGGATTGGATTATCTGAGCCTCAATAGAAATGCAGGTACTTTATCTGGCGGAGAATCACAAAGAATTAGGCTTGCCACACAAATTGGAACTAACCTTACCGGAGTCCTGTATGTTTTAGATGAACCTACAATTGGCCTGCATCAACGGGATAATAACCTTTTGATAAACACTCTTTTTAAGTTGAGAGATATTGGTAACACTGTAATAGTTGTCGAACATGACGAAGAAATAATAAAAAGTGCAGATTGGTTAATAGATATCGGTCCAAAGGCAGGAGTGCACGGTGGGCAGATTGTCGCATATGGCGAAATGCAAGACGTTTTGAAAAACCCAAACTCTGTCACTGCAGAATATATCAATGGGAAAAAAAGAGTAAATGAAAACTACAAGAGGAAGCCTATTGGAGATAAATTTATTGTAATAAAAGGGGCTAAAGAAAACAATCTTAAAAATATCAACCCGTCATTTCCTTTGGGAGTAATAACCGCTGTTACTGGAGTTTCTGGTTCGGGTAAGTCAACATTAGTGAATGATATATTGTTTAATTATCTAACAAATCATTTTTACAAATCAAAGCACAGAATTGGAAGACATGACAGTATTATTGGTGTCGAACTTGTAGACAAAATTATAGGAATTGATCAATCGCCTATTGGACGGACACCCAGATCAAACGCAATTACATATGTGAACGCTTTTACCTACATTAGAGATTTATTTGCAAAAACTCAGCTTGCTAGAGAAAGGGGATATAAAATGGGGAGGTTTTCGTTCAATTTACCGGAAGGAAGGTGCGATATCTGTGATGGTGCAGGAGTTAGAAAAATCGAAATGCAATTTTTGCCTGATGTTTATATAACATGTGATCAATGCAAAGGACATCGGTACAACAATGACACACTAGAAGTAAGATACAAGGGAAAAAACATTTCAGAGATACTAAACATGACTGTAGAAGAAGCATTAGAATTCTTTAGAAATAATATTCCTGTTAGAAATAAGTTAAAACTATTAGATGATGTAGGCTTAGGCTACCTGCATTTAGGACAATCAGCAACAACATTGTCTGGAGGAGAGGCGCAGAGAATTAAATTGGCTACAGAATTGTCTAAAAAAGGCTCTGGAAACACTGTATATATATTAGATGAGCCGACAACTGGGCTTCACTTTGCAGATGTAAAGAAACTTCTCGATATCCTCATAAGATTGAGGGACTTAGGAAATACGATTATTGTAATTGAGCATAACCTCGATATAATATCAGCTTCCGACTGGATAGTTGATCTGGGGCCTGAAGGTGGAAGCAAAGGAGGATATATAATTGCAACTGGTACCCCAGAAGAAGTCTCAAATAATCCTACGAGTCATACTGGAAGATTTCTAAAGGAAAAACTAGCATCCCTTAGAAAGAATGAAATAATTCTTGAAAATGGCTAAACTTGTATATAAGGAATGGAAATCCTACTAACACATCCTCTAGGAACTCTTCGCAAGTTTCATTATCTTTGAGTGGATTAAAATGGAAACAGAAATTGTTGACTATTCGAAATATCCTTATCCAAATCAACCGGGAGTTTACTTGATGAAGGATAATAAGCATAACGTAATTTATATTGGAAAGGCAAAGAACCTTAACAAACGAATCAGGAGTTACTTCACAAGTAAAACAGCAGGAGAAGAAAGATCAAAATGGAAAACTAACATACTAATATCTAGAATCACAAGTATTGATTATATTATTACAGATAATGAAATAGAAGCATATCTCTTAGAATCTAATCTCATTAAAAGATATAGACCAATATTCAATATCGAACTCAAAGATCAGCAAAGATATACTTACTTAAGAATTACAGACGAAAAATTTCCAAGGTTAAACGTTGCCAGAAGGAATCGAAATGGACAATTTACTGGAATGAAGGGGGAGATTATCGGGCCATTCGTGAAGGGCAGTTCCAGATATTTGTCAATCGGTCTATTAAGAAAAATGTTTAAGATTAGAATCTGTAATACACTGCCAAAAAGAGAATGTTTGGAATATCATATAGGGAATTGTGATGCTCCATGTATAAACAAAATCAATGAAGAGAAATACAAAGAAAATATTGAATCTTTAAAAAAAATACTAAAGGATAATGACAATCTGAGTGACTTTTATAATAAGCTAGAATCTGAAATGAAGTCAGCATCCGAAAAAAAAGACTATGAAAGAGCAATATATCTTAGAGATACCCTCCATAGACTAAAAAATATACTTCACTATCAAAAAATGGAAAGCAGTTCTTTTGAGGGATCGCTCGAAGAGTATATGGGAATAGTCGAAGATGAGTACGAAGAGGTTGCACATATTATGACATTAATGAGTAAAAATGGAGTCATTAATGATATGAAAAAATATCAATTTGATTTATTGGGCGATAACTCGATTGAAAATTTCATCTGTCAGTACTACCTCTCTAATCCAGTTATTCCCAATATTATTTATATCAATAGACAAATTCGAGAAAAAGAGAAATTAGAAAAGATTCTATTTGAATTGACAAAGACAAAAATTACTATAATAACAGTAGACGAAATGGATCCAGCTGTCGATAAGAAATTAGAATTGATCTCAGAGAGTAAATCTAGAATAATGTTATTAATTTTGAATAATTTGAATACATACATTTCCAAAAGACACGAGCCCGCACTAGACGACCTAAGAAGCGTTCTAAATCTTAGTAAACTTCCGTACGTGATAGACTGCTTTGACATTTCAAATTTTGGAAATGAATTTGCTGTTGGCGCATGTACTCGATTGATAAATGGTACTCCAGATAAGAGTGGATATAGAAAATTCAGAATAAAAAATGTAGATTCACAAAATGACTTTATGATGATAGAAGAAATAATAAAGAGAAGGTATAAATCACAAACAAATTCTCATGAGGATTCCACAGATATAAAAAGAGGAAGATTTCCAGATTTAATTGTAATTGACGGCGGAAAGGGTCACCTAAACATAGCATTGAAAACTCTAAAATCAATTGGTTTAGAACAGATTGAATGCATTTCTTTGGCCAAGGAAAACGAAGAAATTTACACAAGATTTTCTTCTAATCCAACAATAATTTCTAAAAACCAAAAGTCATTAAAGATCCTACAACTCATAAGAGACGAATCACACAGATTCAGTCTAGTTTATAATAGAAGTTTGCGAAGAGAAAAATTAAAGTAGTAATTACAGCATTGTATAAAGTTAATGTAGTAATTATATCATAGAATTAGCAAAATAGAAATCTAAATCAAGATCTCTAAAAATACTTAATATATTGGTAATTCCAGGGATTGTAATCGCAGGAACCACAAGTGGAGTTGGAAAGACAACAATTTCAATGGCAATTATGTACGGGTTGGAAAGAAGAGGCTTTAAGGTTCAGCCATTTAAGATCGGACCGGACTATATAGATCCTTCATATCATAACATTATCACAAAACGAAAATCGAGGAACCTTGATGTTTGGTTAATGGGCAAACAGGGACTAGTAGAAGCATATCGACGAAATTCGGTAGATGCAGACTGCACAGTATTAGAAGGAGTAATGGGTTTATATGACGGAATGAATGGCAAGAACAATTTTGCCAGCACTGCTAATGTAACTGAAATATTAGAACTTCCAGTCATTCTGGTTGTGGATGCAAGAAAAGCCGCTAGGTCGGTGGCTGCAATAGCATGGGGATTTATAAAATTCGATAGTAAAGTCAAAATTTCTGGAATAATATTAAACAATTTATCAAGTGAAAGGCATTTAAGATATATTGTTGAGGCATTTGATTCAAAAATTAAATTACCAATTATAGGTAAAATATTTAGTGATAGAAAGATGAGTTACACTAAAAGACATTTAGGTTTAGTCCCTGGGATGGAATTAAACTTAGAGGATCAGAAAGCAATTATAGATAATACAAATCGGATCGCTGAGAAGATAGATTTTGATAAATTAATTGATATTGTTAAGAATCATAATACGTTAAAATCAAATAATCCAATATCAAAAAATTTCTTGTGTGAAAAGGAAAGCAAACGTTATCACTATAGTAAAAATAAAAGGCCAACACCGAAGATTCTCATTGCATTGGACAAGTCATTTAACTTTTATTATCAAGACAACTTAGATTTGCTTGCTAGAAAAGTGGAACTGGAATTTTTCAGTCCTATAGAAGATACAGAGATTCCTTCAGATTGTAGTGGTATTATTTTAGGTGGAGGATTTCCAGAAGTGATAGCAGACAAACTTGAGAAAAACACGCAAATGAGAAAGAGAATTTTAAAACTGGCTAAGGACGGGATTCCAATATACGCTGAATGTGGAGGCTTGATGTATTTGACCCGATCTATTTCTGGATTTAAAAATACTAAAAGAAAATATAGAATGGTTGGATTTTTTGACGCAGATACTCTGATGACAGGAAAATTGACTCTAGGTTATACAGAAGGTCGCATAATTCAAAATCAATCTTTTTTGAAGAATCTAAAAAGGGTAAAAGGTCATGAGTTTCACTATTCAATGGTTATTCCAGACAAAAACGACATAACAATGATTTACAAACTTACTAGAGGAAAAGGTATAATAGATGGGATGGATGGATTTCACCAAGGCAACTGTGTCGCTTCATATATGCATACTCATTTTATCAGTTCAAATATTTCTAACAGTTTTATAGAAAGTTGTTTAAATTATTCAAGATGATTAACTTTTTATAAAAAAACCACCCTTATTGCGGATTTCAGCATTATAAAAAAGTAAGTATTCACCTATTTTTAGACAAATACATTAGCATTAATGAATTAATAATCGACGAGGCGGCGGAGCTTCCGCCTTTTCTTCCTTTATTAGTAATAAAAGGAATTTCAAGTGTTGAAAGGTCCACTTTGGATTCAACTGCGGATACAAAACCAACAGGAATTCCAATAACAAGCAAAGGAGAAACCTTCCGTTCCTTTATCATGGCAATAACTTCATATAATGCTGTAGGTGCGTTACCAATTATTACAATTCCTTCGTTTATCACTTTCGCCGCTTCACGCATAGCAAGTTCAGATCTTGTTTTGTTCGCTAATCTTGAAGCTTCCTTTATTTTAGGATCATTGATCATACAAACCCCTGTTAAACCGATGTCAGATAATGACTTTTTATTTATTCCATGTAGAACCATCTCAACATCCGTAACGATATGAGTTTTTTTAGAAAATGCCAAGTACGCAGATTCTATTGCATCTTTAGAAAACATAATCTTATCAGACCTGGCAAAATCAAAGTCCGCAGTAGCATGAATAACCCTTCTTACTACTATCCACTCGTCTTTGGAATAATCATGATTGCCTATTTCTGATTCTATTATGTCGAAACTTTGCTTTTCTATTCCAAAAGCGCGTTCAGACATATCTCTAGTAATTGGATTCCCGATTTTATAAGACTCGGATTTGAAGTTAGAAGAGCCCACTGTTTGTTTCAGCCTCCCTTGCCAAAGATATTACCAAATTTATTACTGAATTGTCAACTCCTATATGAGTAGTGATAAAGAGATTTCTAAAGCCAAATTTATTTTGCGCTTTGTCTAAATCTATTAAAATATCTTTTTGAATATGGATTCCCTTATGTAGAAAATATGGTATTACTATTATCTTGCTCGGATTAAGAGCAAGGCACTGTTCATACCCCTCTTCTATATTTGGAGGTTCTAATTCTAGGAAACAGAAGTTTACATTTTTATAGACTACCTTTAAACTCTGAACGGTATATAAAAAGGCCTCTCTAGCTCTTTTGTCGCTGCTACCATGTCCTATCAACAACAAGCAAATATTATCATCGACATTCAATCCTTTCTGGGTAAGTAAAGATCGAATACGATTTAATACTATCTTTGAAATCACTGGCTGATAAGACAAAGGCTTTGTAATCACCATTTTCTTATTTTCTGAACGAATTATAGATGCCGACTTTGTAACTGCGTCTTTAAGTTTCATCCCAGGATACAAAAAATATGGAACAATAGTAATAGAGTCTGCACCCTTTGCTATGCACCTCCGAATCCCTTCATCAATAAAGGGCGGAATAACTTCTAGGAAGCAATAATCTACAATATCATATTCAGTTTTTTCTTTAATCAAGTCGCATGTTATTTGAAGTTCGTCTTGAACTTCCTTCATCTTGCTTCCTCGATCAATAATTAACAAGGCTTTTTTCATCTAGTACTCATCCTGCTTACGGCTACGGTCAAATCCGGTGGAAACTTGTACTTTGGAACAATTAGGCTTCCGTTAGATCCTGCAAGAGATGAAGCTTCAGAAACACTCGAGGTACCTTCATACATTCCTACTATTTGAGAGGGGTTTGGTACCTTTATCTTATCGAGTTTATCTCTTGAAAACAAAATCAATGGAAGATCATTTCTCTGACAATATTCATCTAATCCCTTTATACGTTTTCCCTTATCTAGCGAAGTAATGGCTTTTACGCTACTAATGCTAAGAGAGTTTTCCGTCAAGACTCTATCTATTCCGGTTCGAATTGTGTCTTCTCTAGTATTCCAATGAAGTCCAATCCCTACAAATAGAGATTTTGGTCTATATATGACAGACTTGCTCAACAATTTTTCGTTGGCAATTATTCTGTCGCTTATTATAATGGCGCCTTTAATTTCGTCTGATAACAGATCATCTAAGTGTGTTACCAACCTTACATTTTTAGGTAATTGATCGATATTCCACCAATCCTTTTCGCCCGCATCTTGAAATACACCAACTATTTCCTCATTAACCATCATAGCACTCACTTTTGTAACATTAACCATATCCTCGATAGTCCAACCGAATTTTTTTCCAAGCAAGTCTATAGCAATAGTGTTATTTACGTCCGCAGCTGTAGTAATTACAGGGATTGAATTTAGTATATCTGAAATTTTTAAGGATAGTTCATTGGCCCCTCCCAAGTGACCAGATAGTGTACTTATAACAAACTTTGCAGCATCATCAATAACGATCACGGCAGGATCAGATTTCTTATCCTTCAAAAAGGGAGAAATTAACCTAATTACTGCACCTAGTGAAAAGATGCAAATCAGTGAGGTATAATTATTAAAAATAAATCCTATTCTTTGGGAAACAGGCTCACTAAAGAAGATAATATTAGAATCTGGACGGGCAAATTTGTTCGGGACATACACATCTGAATTATCTAATTTATTTTGGATCTGTTTGGCGACTGTAATACCCTTCTTTGTTATTGCTATAATTGCAGTTTTTTCATTTCTAGTTGCGTTCTCCATAACAAATATCTGACCTAATTTAATGCAATTTGTACCCTTCCTTATAATATATTTCTAATTTGATAGACAAAAATCTGTTATAAACGATGATAGGTAACATCTAGTCAATGACTGAACTATCTAAAATAATGAAAGTAAACGAATGTATCGGCCTTGGGCGGTTAAACAGATTATTTTTTAATCAATAAAATAAATAATTATCTATAAACTTGCAATGGCTAATAAGTGGCTCCCATTATTTTGGAAATCTACCTACTATATTGCCCTCAAAGTCAAACATTATGACTTCAATTGACAAATCCTTGCCCGAATAACCTTCAAGTTGTTTAACAGCCTCTCTACAGATAAGGTCATAAAAGACAGTTAAAGAATACGAATCTATTATTTCCGAAACATGCCGGGCAGTATTTGCGTTAATTATCAATTTGATTATTTCGTCTTTGGCACCTGCTTCTTTGGCCAATTTTGCCATAAAATCCATACTTACATGTGAACCTCGAACATGAGTTTGTTTTACACCCATTGCTATTTTAGTCAATTTGCCTATAAATCCCCCTATATATACCTTTTTGACTCCCTTATTATGACATTGTTTTACACTGTAGCCTGCAAAATCACCCATCTGGACATAACAATGCTCAGGATATAACTTATCAAATAATTTCTTTATAAAATCCTCACTCCTCCCACCTGTTGTAAGCATAAAAGTATCAGCATTTAATGCTAAACCGACGTCTAAGCTCTGTCTAATTGATGCGGCAAAAGAGGCAGTAGAGTAGGGTAATACTATTCCTGTTGTTCCCAGTATAGAAATTCCTCCTATGATGCCTAATCTAGGATTGTCAGTTTTAAGTGCCAATTCCTGGCCTTTAGGAACAGTAATGGTTATTTTAATGCCTAATGATTCCAAATAATCCTTGTTTTGGGTCAAAATATCGTAAACTGAATCCTCAATCATTTTCATCGGGACTGGATTTATAGCAGGCCCACCAATAGGTAACCCCAAACCGGGTTTTGTTACTTTACCGACGCCTTCCCCACCATAGATTTGAATTTTTCCGATATTTGATGTTAGTTCCACTGTAGAACATATTTCAGCACCATGTGTTACGTCCGGATCGTCTCCGCCATTCTTAATCACTGCACAAGTAACTTTGGAATTTCCAATCTTGGTCCAAGCTATTGGTATTTTGACTTTTTGTCCTTTCGGAAGTGTTACATGGATTTCATTAACAATCCTGTTTGTGAGAAGAGATTGTAGTGCTGCTTTTGTGGCTGCCGAAGCGGATGTACCGGTTGTAAATCCGGTGCGTAATTGACCTCTTTTCTTTTTATCCTTTATTTCCTTCGGGAGATCTTGTTCAGTTTCTGCAAGGGTTAATTCATCAACCGTTGTATCGTCCAAGACAATCAAAGATCTCACCGAATTTTTGCGAATGTAAATCTTAAAAGGTAACGATCTTTAAAGAATGTAAATCAACTCACAGTTTTTAATGTATCAGATTTATCCGTTTGTTCCCATTTAAAATCAGGATCTCGTCTTCCAAAATGACCGTATGCAGAAGTTTTTTTATATATCGGCCTTTTCAAATCAAGAGTCCTCACTATCCCTGCGGGACTTGTATCAAAAACTTCCTTGACTTTTGCTTCAATTTTTTCCTCATCTACGTTTGCAGTTTTGAAGGTATCAACCATTATAGAGACAGGCTTTGATACACCTATTGCGTAAGCTATTTGAACCTCACATTTTGTTGCTAGTTGAGCAGCCACAATATTCTTAGATATATATCTAGCCATATAACAAGCAGATCTGTCCACTTTAGTGGGGTCTTTGCCCGAAAAAGCACCTCCGCCATGTCTGCCCATACCACCATAGGTATCAGCAATAATCTTTCTTCCTGTCAACCCTGTGTCGCCTGGAGGTCCACCGATTACGAATCTTCCAGTAGGATTGACAAACACCTTTGTTTCGGGTGTTATCCAGTCGTTACAGACAGGATTTATTACAAATTTTACTATTTCCTCGGTTAGTTGTTCCTGGGAAACATCGGGAGAATGTTGAGTAGACAAAACAATCGTATCGATAGATTTTGGATGATTGTCCTCATAGATCACTGAAACTTGAGACTTTCCATCTGGTCTAACCCAGTCCAATTCTTTTTTCTTTCGTACTTCTGATAAACGTAAAGACAAATTATGTGCTAGAGTAATTGGTAAAGGCATTAGTTCAGGAGTTTCGTTTATAGCAAATCCAAACATTAATCCTTGGTCTCCAGCTCCCTGTTCGCGTTCCTGGCTAGAAGTAACTCCAATAGAAATATCCGGGCTTTGCTCATGCAAAGAGACCAAAACAGAACAGGTGTTTCCATCGAAGCCATATTCAGGTTTATTATACCCAATGTCATTTATCTCATTTCTTACTATTTCCTGTATGTCTAACTTATTTCTCGATGTTACCTCACCGGCTACAATTACTACACCTGTGGTAGTCATAGCTTCGACTGCAACCCTTGCATCAGGATCATTTTTTAGAAATTCATCAAGAATGGAATCGGATATTCTGTCACATATCTTATCGGGATGTCCCTCAGTCACACTCTCGGATGTAAATATAAACTTTCGTGGTTGCATTGCTATCGTTTATTAAACATTCATTGTAACTAACTTTTAAAATTCCTTTTCTAATTTTATGAAAAGTACATTATTTCCTCTAATCACTACCTTGCCATAATTGGCCAATAGATCAGCTCCATCAAATTCCTCTGCATCAACTAGTATTAGATTCATATAGGAATCTACATTTGACATTTTACCTCTATACTCGATTTCGCTTTTCAATCTTACAGCAACTTTTCTATTCAGTGAACGCTGTAAAACATTCAATGGTCTCTTAGTGGATTGTGGGGAAGGTGATGATGCCATATTGTTAATCAATTGTGAAATGACCCTGGGCTACAATAAAAAGCTTCCCCTGATCTCTAAGCCCTAATCAAGATTTTTATCTGTCAGAAATAAAATAAGATCATAACCTCAGATTTAAGAAAGTTTAATGATGTACTTTGTAATTTATCTAAAGCAGGTAATCTGATCGAGCTGGTAGGCGAAAAGGGGACAGGAAAGACTTCTCTTGTGCACCTGATCTGTGCCATAAACACAATAAACAATAAAAAGTCCATATATATTGATGGCTCCGGAAAATTTAGGCCAGAATTTATACAAGAGTATATAGATAAATCAGCAGATTATAGCAAAGAACAGATATTACATTATCTTAAAAACATATCTTATATTAGAGTATATGAGCCTGAAAGCATAAGCAGCATATTCAGAAAGATTAAGATATTAAATGTAGACTGTATAGTGATAGACGATCTAATTGCTTTATATCTACATCACCATACAACGAAGATAAGATATGAAGTTAGAAAATTTATTAGAGAAATGGCACTTATAGCTCTGATCAAAAAGATAAGTATAATATTTACAAATACAATAATACGCAGAACAGGAAAAGAACATCGTGATACGGTATCTTATGAATTGTTTCATAACGACCTGATAAGATACATTCATGTAAAAGTTCTACTTGAGAATCATTTTAGTAATACCATAGACTGCAACTTCATATATCCAAAAGGATTAGAATCAATAAAGTTGAGGATACCGGTGGACCGGGCAAATACACAATAGGATTTAAAGCATAGTAGAAAATATTCTAGTAAAAAGTAATAGATTTATAGAATAAAAGAATCATAAGAAATCATTATTTATTGTTTTCCAGTATTTGTAAGAAGAAACTAAGAGAATGTATACTTCTAATTTTGAAAAAAACTATGATAAGGTAGTTATTATCGGTCTTGGCCAACTTGGTCTTCCAGTTGCAAAATATGTTAAAGAGTGTGGTTTTGATGCTTATGGGTATGACATTAACCAAAAAACTATGCAGTCAGCTGAAGCCAACTATGGAATAAAACAAGCAACAAACTTTGGTGACTTTGATGTACTTATAATCTGCGTATCTACACACAGACCAGATGATATGTTCTCACCACAAATAGATAGTATAATGTCAGTTGTTCAAAAGATATCAAAAGAGGCAAAGAGTGGTGCACTCATTTCAATTGAAAGTACAATACCAAAAGGTACATCAAAAAAAGTTTTTGAAAAATTAGATCATAGACTTCATGTAGTGCATGCACCTCACAGATGGTATGCATTAGAAGAAGAAATTCATGGTGTTAATCAACTACGTATAGTAGGTGGTGTAAGCAACTGTTGTTTGCAACATGGATTGAACTTTTATGATGGACGAGAGGTAATACCCTCAGATACTACTCCTACTCCTACTTCTATTACATCTACTACTGCTACTACTAGTACTAGTCCACCAACATCTTCTGCATTACCTTCATCCACTTTGTCTCCTGCTAAAACAACAACAACAACACGTGTATCTGCAAGGATAAATAGAGTCAAAAGCTTGGGTATACCAATGCATCCAGTCTCTTCTGTTGAAGTAGCCGAATTAACAAAGATAGTAGAGAATGCTCACAGATATCTTCAAATAGCATTTGCAGAAGAGCTTTACCTTTACTGCAAATCAAATGGAATAAGCTTTTCAGAACTACGAGAATCACTCAATACCAAATGGAATGTAGACATACTTGAACCAAGAGATGGAATAGGAGGTCACTGTCTTCCAAAGGATACAAAGATGTTTATCAATTCATCTAACACAATAAAAAGTAAGATTTTGCAAGCAGCCATGGAAATAGATGAAGATTATAGGGAATACTTTCATAATGGAAGAGACTCAACCTCTTCCCGTAAAGATAAAGATTGCGAAATAATAAAAGCACTAAGATAGATGAATTCAAATGTCAAGTATATCTAAATCTGAGAACATTCTTGTATTTGGAGCCCATCCTGACGATATAGAAATCGGCATGGGTGGGACTGTTACCAAGTTATCTCGACTTGGATATAATGTAAAGTTAGTAATTGCTACACTTCCTAATTTTACCCAAAATGACAAGAAAGAGGAGAGAAGAATGGAAGCAGTGCGATCGTCTAAGGTGATGGGTTGTCCCGAACCAGACTTTTTAGATCTTCCGCCTGAACAAATGATCCACAGTCGAAAACTTATTGGTATCATGGATAAATACATGCTTGATTACAAACCAGCAGCAGTATTTACACAGTGGATTGGAGATTCACACCAGGATCATCAGGCCTTGACTAAATCTGTAATTTCAGGTAGTCGTGATACCACCGATCTTTATATGTATGAAACAACTATTCCTGGAGGAATAACTGAACAGGCGTTTAGACCGCAATTATTCATAAATATGACGGACTACATAGAACCAAAAAAATCAGCTCTTGACTGTTTTGAGTCTCAACAAGCTCGATGTGGTCCTATATGGATCGATGCAATAATAGGAAGAGCCGCCTACCGAGGTTATCAACTCAACTGTAAATATGCTGAGGCATTTGAAGTTATAAGAATATCAAAATGGTAAAATAATAGTATAACTAAAAGTATTCAAAGATTTCTGAGCTCAATTTCTTTACTTGTTTGCCGTTTGTTTTTTTCACTCTTTCAATTTCGCTCTTATCTACATAAGTTTCGTTCCAGTATCTCATACAGATCAAGTGCTTATAACTTTCAATTTTTATATTTTCATTAAATAGAACGTTTCTGACGATAATATCAGGCTCATTCACTCCAGCTACCGTTCTCATAGGGCAGGTGGCGGAGAACCGAGGATTTATCTCGATAATCTTAACTTTATTATCGTCAACATCTACTCTTGTCTGAATATTAATGGGCCCAAACGACCCCAATTTTTTTGCTATTTTGTTACAAATTTTTGTCACGTTCGGAAAACTGTCAATGAACGCCTTGTACGTTTGACCCGCTTTTAGAATTTTTCTTAATGTTATTGATGACATCAATTGCTTACCGTGATGGTCCATTGTGATTCCTGTGGTGAACTCCTTTGAGTCATTTTTAAGGTATTTCTGTATCATGGGCATCCAATCAGCATTTTCAATAGATTTTATCGCAAAGTTTAGTTCTTGGCGGTCTTTGACAATATGGAATAATTTTGATCCAAAGCCTTCTCGTGGTTTCACTACTAAAGGAAAATTTTCTTTCTCTAAGAATGAATTAATTTGATCTGGTAAGCAAGTGGGGATGCTATTTAAGTCGTTTGATTCTAAAAACTCGTGTGTCAAATATTTGTCCCTGCACATTTTTACAATATTTTCTTGGCCCGCAATCACAGCTGCACCTGTCTTGCTTTCAATCTCTTTTTTATGTCTAGAAAGAAATGGTAGTTCTATATCAGAACCCACAAACAAGACATGGATCTTATTTTTAATGCATAGTTCAGTTATTGTTTTAAAGTAATTGCGGTCTGAAGGTTTTTTTACAATTGAAAATTTGTCAGATCTGTATAAACCTGCTGCTTCATAACTGATATCTACACCAACTATATTGTATCTGTGTTCTGCTTTTTTTTCATATAAATCATGAAACTTTAAGGACTTTATTATGCCCTGGCCTACTATACCGCCGACCGAAGTTACCACAGTATTAACGGTCTTCATGTGATTATGTCTAATGATGGTTCAGTTAATGTAGACGGGCTTGGTAAGATCGTTATTGTTGACTAGTTTGCTAGACCATTCATCTTCTATTCGTTTAATTCCAAAATTTACTGCATAATCTATAATACATGGTTTTAACTTTAAGGCATTCTTGGATTTCTGAACATTTCTTTGTAGTTCTTTTATTTTTCTTTGTTCCTGTTTGTATGTGAATAATTCATTTAACAATTTTCCTAATTGCTTTTCATCCTTGTAAACATTCTTTCTACTATTTATTAATGGCTCTATTTTGCCCTTCAAGTCAAAATATTTTTTGTCTATTTCTAACAGAAAGCTTGGAATATTAGTTATATTTTGTTTAGTAAGGTATATAGATGCCTCCTTCTGGGCAAACCCTGTATATACATCATTTCCAGACCATAGGATCATAGTCGGAAGATTCACTTTGAGATCATCAAATACTTTCTTTCCTACCAGAGTATATCCAATGCTTCCACCCGTGCCTGAAATGTATCCTGAAATTGATAATTCCCTTGATAGTAACAACAAAATGGGTATAGCTCTAGGTGATACCGTTGACAATTTGTCTTCCGGGATAGAGATTTGACCCCTTTTTCCAATTGGAAGTGACAAATTCTTTTTACACGATATACATTTTCCGATTAACGTAGCTTCATCATTATGATCGTTAAAATGTATTTTTGACGAAGCTTTGCTTCCGCAACCGCAATGTAGCCATAAAGGTGAATGTTTATTTAAATTAGCACTAACCCCTGTAAAGATTCCACGCTCCCTAAAAAAAGCTTCTGACTTGTCTAGAGAGCGCAGATAAGTCGCATTTTCTGATAGCAAGAAATTATATCCATGCTTAAATACAGAAGACATGTCTGACAAGTTTACAAATAATATATTATAGTTCCAGATCCTATTTGCGATTTTTGACATGATTATTGAATTAAATTCAGAGTATGAATCTGCTACTGAAATGGATTCCTCTACTAGATTCCAAAAGAACCTAAATTTTTCATAGAGTGCTTTTATTTGGGATTTAGATAAAGTGCTGCTATTTCTAATCCAACTGTAGATTTGATCTTCCCAGGCGTTAATTGTAGATCTGGTGGGAGGTTCCGTTTTGCTTGATATTTTCCATCTCTGTGACTCTGTAATTGGGAATCTCAAATCTAGCGCTCCAGTAGAACTTCTAATACTTGGTAATTTGGCTATATGCATCCATTTATCATCCATAAAGTCATGATCGATAATTAAAAACAAAGGTATTACCAAGTACTGGTCCTTTTTGATGTGATTTGCCAGTTCCTGTAAAAGAACTATTTTTTTAAACACTCCGCTAAAAGCAAATAGGTTTGGTTGATGAATACCTACAAT
>Ga0196965_1000179_pt1 | contig 45300 bp, 40 predicted proteins | sample S1_20metaG_FD_148668 | JGI IMG/M metagenome (GOLD analysis project Ga0196965, IMG submission 148668) | Soil microbial communities from Anza Borrego desert, Southern California, United States - S1_20 | ecosystem: Environmental > Terrestrial > Soil > Desert | place: USA: California | collected...
GTGTTCTGTTGCCGGACTTGGCGGAAATCCGTATCGCGATGGATCGTTTGAGTATTACATTAATGAACCGAAGCGGGCCAATGATCCCAAAGCTGTTGGTCCATTCATTATGACAGCGATACAGTTTGAATCGCTTGCCAATGCGGAAAACAAAAAATAGATAACTATAATAACCGGCTAAGAAAAATTCTAGCCTTGGATCTTTATGATGAAAATATCGATGCTGTTTGAGTTTGTGAAAAATTTGGCTTCATTAAGACCTGTTTTTCTTGTTGTTTTTTGTTTGTCCTGTGATGCGGGGCTTTCTCAAGATAAAAATCAGGTTGTGGTTGCTGCCGACGGTTCAGGAGATTTTAAATCCCTGCAGGAAGCGATCAATAAATCAAAGGCGTTTCCCGATAAACGTGTTATCATCAAAGTTAAGCCTGGTATTTATAAAGAAAAGGTTGAGGTATTTTCCTGGGCTACTAAAATTTCGTTGATCGGAGAAGATGCATCGTCGACCATTATTACATTTGATGATTATTCAGGAAAAGGCGAGATCAACACCTTCACTTCATGGACATTTAAGGTGATGGGAAACGATTTTTATGCCGAGAATATCACTTTTCAAAACAGCGCTGGTCCGGTAGGTCAGGCCGTTGCACTGCACATCGAAGCTGACCGAAGCATGTTCAAAAATTGCAGGTTCATTGGCAACCAGGATACCATATACACTGGTGGGGAAAAAAGTAGGCAATACTTTTTGGATTGTTATATCGAAGGGACTACAGATTTTATATTTGGTGCAGCAACTGTTGTTCTTGAAAATTGCACAATCCACAGCAAGAAGAACTCTTACGTTACAGCGGCATCGACCCCCGAAGGAAAGTCTTTCGGATATGTATTTCTTAATTGTAAGCTTACGGCAGAATCTGAGTTCAAAAAAGTTTATCTGGGAAGGCCCTGGAGAAGTTTTGCTAAAACAGTGTTTATAAATAGTGAACTAGGTGATCATATTCTGCCGGAAGGATGGCACAACTGGAACAAGCCTGAAGCCGAAGAAACGACTTTTTATGCAGAGTATAAATCTACAGGACCTGGTGCAAACCCTTCGCAACGTGTTCCGTGGTCGAAGCAATTAACCGATGAGCAAGCCAGTAAATATACGGTGTATAATATCCTGGACGGCGATGATGGTTGGAATCCACTAATAAGATAATGGAATGAAATTCATAAAAGTTGCATTTACCTGCATAATGATTGTAGCGGTCATGACTGCCAGAGGTCAGAACAAATACGATTTTATCGTAAGCAAAAATGCAGCGCATGGTGAATTTGAAACAGTACAGGAAGCTATAAACGCTGTTCCTGATTTTCGTAAGAATGTAACCAGGATTTTTATTAGCAATGGAGTCTATAAAGAAAAGCTTATTCTCCCGCCCTCTAAGACCAATGTTACGTTTATCGGTGAAGACAAAAAAAAAACGATTTTAACATATGATGACTATGCATCGAAGAAAAATCGTTTTGGCGAAACGGTCGGAACAACGGGCTCTACGAGTTTTTACGTCTTCGCGGATGGATTTACAGCTGAGAACATCACTTTCGAAAATTCTTCGGGACCTGTAGGGCAGGCTGTAGCGGTGCGCATTGATGGAGACATGGTCTCTTTTGTGAATTGTAGATTTCTTGGCTTCCAGGATACGCTTTATCCGCATGGCGAACAGAGTCGGCAATATTATAAGAACTGTTACATTGAAGGCACTGTTGATTTTATTTTCGGGTGGTCTACCGCTTTTTTCGAAGACTGTGTTATTTATTGTAAAAAAGGTGGTGGATATATTACCGCAGCATCAACGCTGGAACGAACTAAACATGGTTTTGTTTTTTTCAATTGCCAGATAACGGGTGACGCCGATCACAATACTTTTTACCTTGGGAGACCCTGGCGGCCTCATGCAAAAACTGTTTTCATTAATTGTAACATGGGTGAACAGATTCGTGCCGAAGGATGGCATAACTGGAATAAGCGTGATGCGGAATCTACAACTTTCTATGCTGAATTTGGATCAACTGGTTCCGGTGCAAACAATACATCGCGTGTAAAGTGGTCACATATACTTACCGCTGAAGAGGCAGCGCATTACACCAGGGAGCATGTACTTGGAAACTGGAACGAACCAATCTCGCGATGAAGCTTGTATTTACGTTGCTATTATATTTTGTAGTTGTCCAATCATTGGCCCAAAACGATTATGATGTGTTGGACTGGAAATCGGAGCAATCTGTTAATACATTTTTGTCTTTGAAAATGCATCAGCAGTTTGATCAACGTCGTCTTAAACTTGAAGCGGCGTTGGCGTCATCGGAGGGAGTTAGAGCCTATCGTGATAGCTGCAAAGTACGCTATAAAAAATTGATTGGACGCCTGCCTCCTAAAACTGATTTAAATGCACGTATAGAAGGTGTTATCAGACAAGATGGATATCGAATTGAAAAGATACTTTACGAAAGTATTCCAGATCATCATGTTACAGCAAACCTATATGTTCCGGAAGGAAAAGGCCCGTTTCCGGGTGTATTACTCTTTTGTGGCCATGAAGATGAAGCAAAAGCCACAGCATCTTATCAGCGTACTGCGTCATTATTTGCTAAAAATGGATTTGTAGTATTTGTAATAGATCCTATTTCACAATCGGAACGTCATCAGTTAACAGATGAAAAGGGAAAAGCGTTAACGCGAGGGGGTACAACTGAACACACTTTGGTGAACGCTGCGGCTAATCTTGTAGGAAGTGGAACAGTAGCCTATCAGTTGTGGGATAATATACGCGGATTGGATTACCTTGAAAATCGTAAGGAAGTGGATAAGGAAAGAATAGGTTGTTTGGGTAATTCAGGCGGTGGAACACAAACTATGTATCTGATGGCTTACGATGACCGGATTAAGGTTGCTGCACCTTGCAGCTTTATTGCAAGCCGTAAAAGAAACTTTGATTTGTTCGGCCCGAATGATGGATGTCAGCATCTCCCTTTCGAAGGACGGGAGCAATTGGAAATGGCGGACTTCCTGATCATGTTTGCACCAAAACCTGTTTTGATTCTTGCAGGGCGTTATGACTTTATCGATTATACGGGTACACTCACTGCATACAACGAATTACACGCCGCGTATAATGTCCTGAACGTGTCCGAAAGGGTAAACATATTTACGGTAAACGACGGTCATGGAATTTCAAAGCCGAAACGCGAAGCTGCTGTTTCATGGTTTCGCCGGTGGCTTTATCAGGATGAGAAAAAAATTATTGAACGGGATGCACCAGTTTTATCGCCTCAGGTACTTGCCGTTACCCCGGCGTTAAGCATTAATGGAAATTTTAAAAATGAGGTAAATGACCTGGACAGGACGGAAATCGTTGCAGATAGGTTGAAAGAAAATCGTGAGGTTGGAAATTTGCATGAAAAGATCAAGATGCTGTTTCAACTCCAGGATAGGAAGGATTCAATTTCTGTTGAATCACCTGGTTCATTACTTAAAGACGGTGTGAAGATCGATAAATATATCATCCGGAAAGGTAATGGGATACCGTTGCCAGCACTGGTCGTTTATCCCGTTGATGATGTTGATGAAGTTGTGCTGTGGTTGAGCGAAAAAGGAAAGGGGCAGATCGCAGACAGTGTATCTCTAATCAGGAAATTCATAAATGAAAATAAAGCTGTGATCATGGCAGACGTAAGTGGGGTAGGAGAGTTACGTGATGCAACCAGGGCCAACGATCCGAAATATTTTAACGAGGAGTATCGCAATGCGATGCTGGCGTTGCATGTTGGAGATAACGTGGTGGCTATGCGTACAAGAGATGTTGTTAATGTGCTTGAATTCTTTGGCTCGCTAAAATCGTTAAAAGGTAAGCCGTTAACGGTTTTAGCCGATGGTGTTTGTACCTTACCCGCTTTACATGCCGCCGTTGTAGATGATCGAATAACCCGATTGCAATTGTATGGCGGCCCTGAGTCTTTTTATGAAATCATCGACAAACCAATTCAACCCAATTGGTATTCGTACGTGATACCGGGTGTACTTCAATACTATGATATACCAGACCTCAAACATTCCCTTGGTCCGCGGCTTATAAAGTAGCCCTATTTTAATTTACTTCAATTTTGATATTCAAAGGCCATATGCGAGACATAAAAGCAGGTATTTCTAATTCTAGTTTATCTTAATCCTCCTTCATTTGCCACGCGCTTCAGCGCGTGGTGGATGTCAATGCCAGACTGAATGGGCTTTAGCCCAATTCATCTTCTCAAATATTAAAAAAAATCCAGACCTGTTAGAAGCCTGGATTTTTTGATGTTTTTCGATCGACAATTTTATCAGAGAGAAACGCCGCGTTTCCACGGGATAAAATCATCTTGCGCCAGTATCGTTGCTTTCGCAGTCACTTTTCCGCTTGCCAGGTCGATAATGTAATCAAGAATCTCTTCGCCCATTTGTTCGATATTTTTTGATCCGTCAATTACGCCACCGCAATCAATGTCGATGATATCCGGCATTTTTTTGGCAAGCTTTGTATTCGATGAGAGTTTTACCACAGGTACTATCGGATTACCTGTTGGTGTTCCTAACCCGGTTGTAAACAACATCACATTCGCGCCAGACCCAGCCATTGCTGTTGTGCTCTCCACATCGTTTCCCGGCGTACACAATAAATTCAATCCTGGCTTGAAAGCGTATTCGGTGTAATCCAATACATCAGTGATAGGTGATGTACCACCTTTCTTTGCCGCTCCTGCAGATTTCATTGCATCTGTAATCAATCCATCTTTAATATTCCCCGGTGACGGATTCATATCGAAACCAGAACCTACAGCAACCGCTGCCTTTGAATAGGCCCGCATCAGTTGAACAAATTTAGCGGATATCGCATCCGTTGTACAGCGGTTGATTAACTCCTGTTCAACACCACACAGTTCCGGAAATTCTGAAAGGATGGTTGTACCCCCCAAGGCAGCAACCAAATCAGAAGTATGGCCGATAGCCGGATTCGCCGAGATACCGGAAAAACCATCTGAACCGCCACATTCTAATCCCACAACAAGTTTGCTTAGTGGTGCTGGTTCCCTTTTTTGCTTATTTGCTTCGATTAAACCAAGAAACGTTTTTTGAATGGCTTGAATCAATAAGTCTTGTTCTGTTCCTTCTTTTTGTTGTTCCAGAATGATCAGCGGTTTAGAGAAATCAGGATTGAGTTTGTTTAACTTTTCCCTGAGAATGTCAACCTGTGCATTCTGGCATCCCAGGCTTAATACCGTTGCACCTGCTACATTGGGATTCTGTATATATCCGGCAAGTAAGGCGCATAAGGCTTCGGCATCCTGCCGTGTCCCGCCACATCCACCTTCGTGTGTGAGGAATTTTATACCATCAATATTTTCAAACAGTTTGGATGTTCTTTCTTCTTGTGTAACAGTTGGGCTGAATGATTCAACCAATGCGGTGTCGCCTTTCTTATAAAGATCAACCATCTGCTGAACATATTGCTTATATGTTTCAGGTTTTGAAAAACCGAGTGCTTCTTCGAAAGCGTCACGAATGACGTTCACGTTTCGGTTTTCACAGAACACGAGGGGTAATACAATCCAGTAGTTGGCCGTACCCACTTGTCCGTCGGCCCGATGGTATCCCAAGAAGGTTTTGTTTTTCCACTTGGTTACGTCCGGCGCTTTCCATTCAAACTGCGCTGTTTTGCCTTCGTAGTTCGATGATTTGTGTTTAACGTTTTGCGTTGTAATGGGCGCACCAGCCGGAATTTTATCCAGTGCTTTTCCAACTAATACACCGTACATAATGATCTCATCATCGGGGTTGAGTGTATCTTCTACAAATTTGTGTTTGGCAGGGATATCATGCAACAGCGATAGTGTTGTACCGTTGTAGACAATTTTCTGTCCGGCCTTAAGATCCGATAACGCAACCAGTACATTATCGTCGGGATGAATTTTTAAAAATGTGTTTGACATAATATTAAAACGCGTATATTGCGCAATCGATTGCGCAATATACACTCTTTTTGAAGACTTCAACGCGTAATATAGACCAAATTTTAAGCGTATGAATAATTTTAACCAGGTACTTCTTGCAGCCCTAGGGCAAACCAGCTTATTGCCTGTATTCCGGTTTGCGGATGCATTTACCTGGCAACAAACAATTGATGTTTGCTATGCCTGCGGTATTCGTACACTGGAATATACCGAAGGCCTAACGCACAGGAAAATTTCATTCTATAAGGAGTTATTCCACCATACCCGGCAGTATCCGGATTTACACCTTGGCTTTAATACCATCAATGCAAAACAGGCCGCTCATTTTTGCGGGGAAGGCGCTGCTTTCATCGCCTCATCATTTTTGCATGATGATATGGCATCCCTTAGCCAAACGTATGCAATTCCCTGGATCCCAGGTTGCAATTCAGAAGAGGATATTATATCTGCAAAGCAGCAGGGTGCCTCGATCATCTCTTTATTGCCCGGTAGTTTTATGCCTGCCGATGTCGGTTCTCTTAAAATAAAATTTCCTGATTTACATTTTATTCCTTCTTCCGGGATTATGATGAATAACCACAGTATCGGAGAATGGTTGAAAGCGGGGGCTCTTTGTATAAGGATGAGTAAAAAGTTATTTCCTTATGAAGATGTGGCTGTTAAAGACTGGGAGAAACTCAAGCGAAATATGAATGCCGTGCTCAACCAGATAAAAATGCTGAAAGATGAAGCACAAGTTGCTGCATATTCAGCGTTTCATTAACTATATTTCCGCATGTCAAAGAAGATAGTAACATTTGGTGAGATCATGATGCGGCTGTCAACGCCCGCATTTGCGCGGTTTACACAGGCGCACTCCTTCAATGTCACCTATGGTGGTTCTGAAGCTAACGTAGCAGCTTCACTCGCTGCGTTTGGATTAAAAGCAGTTCATGTCACACGGTTTCCGGAAAATGACTTTGGAAAAAGTGCCGTACAGGCTTTGCAACAATCCGGTGTTGATACTTCCCATGTCATATATGGCGATGAACGTATTGGATTATATTTCCTTGAGAATGGTGCGATGCAGCGCGCATCGCGAATACTCTATGATCGGTTTGATTCTGCATTTTCACAGATTCAACCGGGAATGATTGACTGGGATGATGTATTTAAAGATGCTGCGTGGTTCCACTGGACAGGCATAACGCCGGCGATTTCGCAGGGTGCTGCAACTGTGTGCCTGGATGCCTTGAGATCCGCAAAAAAAAATAAACTTACCGTATCGGGTGATATTAATTACAGACGAAATCTTTGGCGATATGGAAAAACAGCCAGGGACATTATGCCGGAATTGATTTCACTCACCGACAGAATTGTTGCCGGGGTTACCGACCTCGAAAATTGTTTGGGAATAACCGGTGATACATTTGAATCGGCTTGTGAAGCTACGGTTAAAGCGTATCCGAATATCAACGCAGTCACAACGACTTACCGGGATTCTATTGGATCATCACACAATAAATTGTCCGCTGTAATATGGGCAGATCAGGAAGTTGTGAAATCACGCGAGTATGACCTCATTCCGATAGTTGATCGCGTAGGTGGTGGCGATGCCTACATGGCAGGCTTGATCTATGGTTGGATCACCGGTAAAGATCATCAGCAAACCGTCGACTTTGCAACGGCAGCTTCCGTGTGGAAACACTCCATTGAAGGAGATGTGAATGTAGCTACTGTCGAAGAAATTGAAACACTGATGAGAGGCGAAAATATTGGAAGACTTTTACGATAATAATGGGAGCAAAAAAGGAACAAATCATTAAACTCATGGGAGATACCGGAATGATTCCGGTCTTTTATCAAAAAGATATCGCCACGGCGAAAAGTATTGTCGATGCCGCATACGAAGGGGGTGTACGTGTGTTTGAATTTACCAATCGCGGCAGCGAAGCCTTTGGTGTGTTCTCACAACTGGTGGCCTACATCGAAAAGTATCCGGATGCTGTGCTTGGTATTGGTACTATTATGAATAATGCAGATGCTGAAAAGTATATTGAAGTCGGTGCACAGTTTATTGTTTCTCCAATACTGAAACCAGAAATGAGTGGCGTTTGTGAAGAACATGGCGTGAACTGGATTCCAGGATGTGCAACCCTAACAGAGATTGTGACAGCACATGAAGCGGGAGCACAGTTAATTAAACTTTTTCCCGGTTCTGTGCTTGGACCAGGATTTGTTTCTGCAGTGCGACCGGTTATTCCAAACATAAAATTAATGCCCACAGGAGGAGTAGAGGCGACTGAGAAGAATTTAAGTGCATGGTTTAACGCCGGTGTCTATTGTGTCGGCATGGGATCGCAGTTGTTAACCAAAGAAATTATGACTGAAAAAAATTGGTCACTCCTTAGCATGAGTGTAGCCGATGCGTTGGCCACGATAAAAAAAATTAAACGATCTGAAAGATAATTAGTCTTGAATTAGTATAAACCAAAACCTACTTACGTGGAAAATCAATCAACACTTGGAACGCAAATAGGAAAATACCGCTGGCGTATTTGTACGCTGGTATTTTTTGCGACCACCATTAATTATTTGGACCGACAGGTTATCAGTCTATTAAAAGATGATTACCTACAACCTCTTTTTAACTGGTCTGAAAGTGACTACGCGAACATTGTGGTTGCATTTCAGGTAGCTTACGCCGTTGGTATGGTGGGTGCTGGATGGGTGATTGATAAAGTGGGAACGAAAATCGGATACGCGCTTGCCCTCACGGTATGGAGCATCGCTGCTGTGCTTCATGCCTTTGCCAGAGGAACGGTGGGATTTGCGGCTGCACGTGGCTTACTGGGATTAAGTGAAGCAGGAAATTTCCCGGCTGCGATTAAAACAACCGCAGAATGGTTTCCTAAAAAAGAAAGGGCCTTTGCCACTGGTATTTTTAATTCAGGTGCCAACGTAGGGGCTATTGTAGCACCGTTAACTGTTCCATTAATAGGAGCAACATGGGGGTGGGAATGGGCTTTCATTATAACGGGTGTAATCGGCTTTGCCTGGTTATTCTTTTGGTTTACCATGTATGAAATACCAAGGAGACATAAGAAAGTTTCTCCTGAAGAGCTTGCCTATATACAAAGTGACCTTGACGAACAGGAAGATGTGGCCACCGAAAATGAAAAAGTAAGCTGGTTTAAACTTTTAACGTTCAGACAAACCTGGTCTTTTTTCTTCGGTAAATTCCTCACAGATCCGGTGTGGTGGTTTTATCTTTTCTGGTTGCCATCTTTTCTTTCCAAGGAATATGGGATGCAACAAACTGAGCTTGCCATTCCTGTTGCAGTGGTTTATTGTATGTCGACATTCGGCAGTGTGTTTGGTGGATGGCTTTCCGGGTACTTTATGAAGATCGGATGGCCTGCTTACAAAGCAAGGAAAAGGGCGATGCTTGCTTTTGCCCTCGCTGTTATCCCGGTTATATTAGCACAGGCTTTGGGTTCAATCAATCCATGGTTGGCCATTGTAATGATTGGTATTGCAACAGCAGCCCATCAGGCTTGGTCTGCTAACATATTTACTACGGCATCAGACATGTTTCCTAAACGGGCTGTGGCTTCAGTTGTTGGTATCGGTGGAATGGCTGGCGCTTTGGGTGGGATAATTATTGCAAAAGCTGCTGGTGGTCTTCTTGATCACTTCAACGCCCTTGGCCAAATCGAAACAGGTTATTACATTATGTTTATTATCTGTGGATCTGCCTACTTACTGGCATGGCTCGTTATGCACTTTTTAGTTCCGCGTATGGAGCGTGTAAAGCTTGATTAAGGCATAAATTTTACAACCGGATCTGCGTCATTAAAATGATGTGGATCCGGTAAAACAAAAGTGTCAGGTATTAAGTTATCGTATATCAATGTCGTTGATTTAATCGTCGATAAACCTTCTCCTTTGGAGAGGCAGGGTGAGGCGATAAAAAAAGCAATTAACGCAACGGCATTGTATCGTATATAAAAAAAATCACTTCACGATCATGAAAAAGTATTTCGTTCTTCTGATAATCCTGTATATGAACATTTCTATTGTTAATGCGCAGACAAAAGATGAAAGGGCGATTTCATCTGCTGTTGAACAATTACGCATCGCTATGGTAAACGCGGATCAATCAGCGTTGGAAAAAATCGTTGATGATAATTTAAGCTACGGTCATTCCAGTGGAAACATTGAGGACAAGGCTTCGTTTATAGAATCTTTAACAACAAAGAAGTCGGACTTCGTTGACATTACATTGTCCGATCAAACCATTCAGATCACCGGCGATGTGGCCCTCGTTAGACATAAACTTTTTGGCCACACGAACGATGTAGGAAAGACACCCGGTACAGTAAACCTGGGCATTATGCTGGTTTGGATCAAGAAAGGCAATGATTGGAAATTGTTTGGGCGACAAGCTTTCAAAATATAAAATAGCTGCGAACCCTCAAGCTACGAGCCTCGAGTTTGTTAGGCAATGAAGAAGTGGTTTGTGCTCATTTCATAAGGTTTTGGCATTTTAAACGTGTCTTCAAGTGCATCATGTTTTTTTGTTTTCTTCTAACGAAACGCTTTTTCCTTCGTGCGGGGGGATCCTTCTGCATGCTCGTGCGTTGCACTTGCGCGCATCAGGATGACGGTAACGAGAGGGGGGAGGAAATAGCTTCGAGCTACGAGCCTCGAGTTTGTTAGGTGATAAAAAAGGTGGTTTCTGTTCATCCCAGGTTTTGGGACTTCAAACCATGACCTCAAACCTCAAACCTCAAACACTTATCGGAACCCTTCGTTACGATAAAAACACGCATTTAACTTTGAACCTTGAACCTTGAACCAATCAATACAACCCAAGATCGCCGTCGTTCACTACCCTGATTGTTGCGCCGTTTAGTTTTTCGATAATTTCAATATTGCATGATAGCCGGCTGTAATCTTCTATTGAAGGCATTTTATTTAGCGTTGTCGTTTCATTGCCATGGCGAATTAGCAAGCTTTCATCACCTTCCAGAATGTGGACATGGCAGGTGCCGCAACGCCCGATGCCTTTGCAATCGCCAAAATCGTCGATGTAGATGGTGTCATAGATAAGCGCCATTAAACTGCGATACGCATACGGATATGTAACAAGTTCGTGCACCTGTTCTCCTAAAAGAATACGAATCGCTATAGAAGGTGTTGACATGATTTCGGTTTTGTTTGTGTTTGCGGTCAGCTTTAAGCTACAGGCTGCAAGTGCAAGTGCAAGTTGGTTTCGATAATTAAATGGTTTTCGAAAAGTTTCGAGCTATGAGCCACGAAATTCGACGTTGTTTAAGTTGTAGCTTACGTTTCTAATGTCAAAGTAATGAACTCCGTAGTGGTTTCAATGCATAACAGGGTTTGATTCATATGCTTTAAATTTTTTAAACCCGGTAAACCAGGGTTAAGATAAACTTGTAGATAATAGACTTGAATTCTAATTTACAGCAAATTTCATTGCAGTATTCCAGATAAGCGATTACAAGGAAACTTTCTTTAATAGTTGTTACTTTTTGAACACACCGATACAACCATGAAAGACAATATTGTCATTACCGATGGGTTTACGTTAAACCCCGGCGATTTGTCGTGGAAGCCATTCGAGGGATTTGGCGACATCACATACTTCGACCGCACACCACATGAAAAGGTGGCAGAACGTTGTCAAGGGGCGACCATCATCATGACAAATAAAACTCCGATTGATCAAGAGACCATTGAATCCGCTCCAAATCTGAAGGTGATTGCCGTTACTGCTACAGGGTATAATATTATTGACATCAAGGCTGCGCAAAGCAGAAACATTCTGGTATGCAACGTTCCTGGCTATGGTACAGATTCTGTCGCACAGCATACCTTTGCGCTGTTACTGGAGCTGACGAACCATGTGGGTATAAATTCGCATAGTGTGAAAGATGGAGCCTGGGCGAAGTGTCCTGATTTTTGTTATTCAAAAGCACCGCTTGTTGAATTAGCTTCGCGAAAAATGGGACTCGTGGGTTATGGTGAAATAGGACAAAAGGTTGCCGAGATCAGTAAAGCTTTCGGTATGGACGTTAACTACTATAGCCCTTCACGAATCGGTAAGGACCCGGCTTGTATTCCTTTAGAAAAGATATTCAGTAGCAGTGATGTAGTTTCTTTGCATTGCCCGTTAACGCCAGAAAATACCGGCTTCGTAGATCAGCGTATGCTAGCGATGATGAAGCCGACTTCATATCTGATCAATACTTCGCGGGGACAACTGATCAACGAAAACGATTTGGCCCACGCATTAAAAGATAAGGTCATCGCTGGTGCTGCCCTCGATGTACTTGCCCAAGAACCTCCTTTGGATACGCATCCGTTAACCGGACTTGTCAATTGTATCATTACACCGCATAATGCCTGGTCAAGTTTTGCAGCACGTAAACGTATCATGGACACAACATACGACAATGTAAAGCTCGCCTTAGATGGAAAACCACAGCATGTAGTACACGGCTAAAAATCACGACGATTTGTATTCAAATATCCGTTTGACCTCTTTGTGCTCCTTTGCGTCTCAGCGCCTTCGCGGTTAAGTGTATTTCTTTCTCGCCGAATCACAGAAGCGTTGTTCATTTTCAGAGGGAAATTTAGAGAACGATAGAGCGCATAATAATCCTATCATAGAACAACGTCTACCCCCTTAATAACTAGCTGATGATTTAGTGTGTAGGCCACAAGAACGATATTGTCTTTTACGTGAACGACAGGGAAAGATCCACCATCCTGATCTAACGTATAATGTGTGGTGGATCCATCCAATACATTCAATACCATCAATGTAATCGAGTTTTTGCCCTGTGATATTTCATTATGTTCATGTCCGGCATGGTGGTGTGTTGTGACAGGATTGTATTCATCCCAAACAACGTAAATGATCGAATCTTTGGCAGTCATCTGAGGATGCCGTCCTTGTTCCGAAAGAAGTTTCCGGCTTTGAAATTGTTGTCCTCCTCCTGTCGAAACCGTTGTATATATGCCAGGTGTTCCACCGGAAGTAAACCAGGTCGTCATGAGGTTATTGCCAACGCTTGCCATACTGGCTCCGGTGTGTGGACAGCCATCAATGATCCAATTGTCGTTGCTGATTTTTTTACCGGTTGTAAATGTATCGCCCGAGTTGGAGGATTGCAGATACGTAATATCACGGACTTGTCCTTTAGCAGATACGTCGATATCCCGGAAGGTGATATGAACGACATTGTTTGTATCGGTATACAGGTCGGTCCGGCAACATTGACATACCGTCTCAGCAATCTGGTAGTCAGACTGAAACCCAAGATTTTCCTTCGTCTTTGCAAAGAACAGGGACGAACCGGCTTCACCAAGCTGATGTCTTCCATCAAGCCATACTGCACCAACTTCACCATCCGGTAAGGTAACAAGATCAAAGAAACCCCGGCTGTTTTCTGCACTTGTGTCTGTATGCAGGTAAGCTGGTTTCGCCCATGTTTTACCGTCATCATAAGACTGTGTATACCGCAGAGAACCGGCGTATTTGTTTTTTGGAGTCGGATGTTTTATTTCCCAGGCAGCCACAATCGTTCCGTCATTTTTAAAGGCGACTTTATTCATACTCTCTTCATGGTAGTCGGTACCAAGCGAAGCTGCAATACGAACAGGCAAGTTGAACGATTTTCTGACTGTGTCGTATGTAGCATAAAAAAGATAAGTACTATCCGGCGTTCCGGCTGTAAAAGAAAGTACCGGGCTTCCGTTATGATCAGTTGTAAAATAAGTACATCCGGATCTCTTCGTTGAATCACCCAGGAAAGTTCCGGGTATATCTAGGTCTGATATATTGATCTTCTCTGTCTTTGCAGTACAACTCAACAATACCAGCGTTATTAAAAATCCAACAAGTGTGTTGTTCATTTTGATAGACATTAATTGAAATTATACTTTATAGACAAACCACCAAAGAAGTTACGTGTAGGAGCGGGGTTGTAGAACCTGCCATCGAACGCGTTTAAACTCAGAAAATTATTATAACTTGCGTTGAGTGCATTATCAACTCCAATGAATGTATCCAATGTGAGTTGGCTAAATACTTTCTTCCTGAACCCCATTTTCCCTCCGACAACAGTGTACTTTTTTGTATAGACGGAATTATCATCCATAAGCGGAATATCATCTACGAAATTCATTGTGGCCATCAGATACAATCCGGCCTTTGTCTCCATATCGATTCCGGCATTCAATAGATGCGATGGAATACCGGTGATACTATTGCCGGAATAATCATGTGAAATAATTTCGCTTCCTTTCAGACTTTCTTTTTTGTAATCATGAAATGTGTAGTCGTTATACGTGTAACTAATCCACGGTTTCAAAGTTGTAATAAAGCCTGCATCGTTTTTCACAACGATACAGGAGAGTAATGCTTCAATACCGTTTTGACGTGTTGTTCCCGTGTTTTGAAAATACTCTTCCTGTGCCTCATTATAACGTGGAAGAATTGCGTTCCGGAGATGGAATGTATATGCTGTTACATCAAGATTTAATTTTTGATTTAACAGACTTCCACGGATACCGGCTTCGTAGTTAATACCTTCTTCCGCTTTCAGACTTTCGTTTATACCAGCCTGAGTTTGTACTTCATATTGCGTTGGTGGCGAAAATCCATAGCCAATGCTTCCGTGCACAGCAACATGGTCATGGATTTTTTTAACAACACCGATGCGGGGTGCAAATGACGGATCGAAATCCATCTCGAGTCCAATTTTGCCAGAGATCCGTTCGCTGAAGTCATAAACGGTATTGTTGTAACTCGCTCCCAGGGTAAGGATCACATCATAGGGGAAGTTGAATTCAGCCTGGGCAAAAAGAATCGATTGCTTGGCATTGAATTCATAATCAGCCTGAAGAGGTCCCGTTTCACCACCGTCGTTCCCATATTCCTTTTCAATCTCATACGACGATTGGAGTTCAACACCAAGCATAAATTTACTTTCGATACTACCCAGCATGGAGGTGTACATGAACCTGGTTCTGGCGCTTATTCCCTGTGATGAACCGATAGAGTAACCGTTGTAATACGAGCTATTACCCCAGGGATGATCCATGGCATTAAAGATGAGTGATACGCTGGTTGTGTTTTCCAGTTTTTCGTTGATGGTATAACGTTGTGAAAGCGCAAGGCCGGTGCTTTTATTTGATAGCCGGCAATCATTTGCAGCATTGAAAGCCATTGCCTGACGTGGATTATCATGCACCTCAGCCTTCGTAAGCGCGCCGGGTAGTTCAAACGTCCCGTTGTAATGAAACGCATGCAGTGACAAGGTACGCTGGTCACCCACGGAGAAGGTACTGGCGAGATTAAAAACCTTTTTATCCGAGCGTTGATGATCGCGGTAACCTGCAAGTTCCTGATCCAGATACGAGACCAGAATGTTGGAAGTTTCTGTGCCTACCCGTACCGTGGCAGCGCTTCTTCTTAAACCGAATGAACCCATTGTATTCGAAAGTTCAAGGCTTTTTTCTCCATAGGCAGCCTGACTACTGGTCATGTTAATTACGCCTCCTGTACCGGCTCCATATATGCTTCCGGAAGGACCTTTGATCACCTCGAGCGTCCCGATAGAGTTTACATCAATCGCATTAAAACGCGCAGATGTTCCCGATGGATCTGTTAACGGAATATCATTCCAGTACAACTTGATGTTGCGTATTCCCCATGGCGACCGCAAAAGACTTCCACGAATTGAAAGTCTGGAAGTTCCGCCAGGTCCGTTTTCTTCCATGCGTACACCCGGAATTATATTTAATGCCTGGCTTAACGAAACGTTGGTGGAGCGTTGTATTTCCTGCTGACTGAGTACAGCGATAGATCCGGCAGTCTCGATAAGCCTGCGATGGTTATCAAATCCGATAACAGTAACCTCACTTAAATTAAGGTTGGTTGAAACCATCACAATAGGAACCCGCTTTGTTGTTGATGATATATCAAGTTGTTGCGTTTTATACCCAATAAAAGAAACGGTGATGGAAACTTTTTCGTCATTTACGGAAAGCTCAAAGTTACCGTGCTCATCAGCGGTAACACCGTTCGCCGTATTGGTGAAAACAATGTTTGCTCCGGATAATGGTTCGCCGGTTTGTTGATCTGTAATTTTTCCCTTCAGGATAAATTGCGCCTGAACCTGGATACTAAGTATAAAAAATAATGCTGTTGTAATGTTGCGCATAGGTTTAAGTCGATGTAATGTCGGCATGCGTCATGACTCTGATAATCCGTGAAAGTCGAATGACGGATTAGCATAGACACGTAACTGAACGACATTAAAGTGTTGAAGAAATAAGTAATAGCATGTTCAGCAGAACATCAGAGAAACTTATACCCGTGGCGGCTGGAAAAATTTAAGCGGAGGGGATGGGTAACCTGATAATGTGTAGGTTGTATTGCCTGAATTACCAATGCTGGCATCGTCGTTGAAGGACAATGATTCAGGTGTTTGTTCAAAAAGGTTTATCTCTAAAGCCAAGGGAAAACCAGCTGGTACCTTGTCTTGCAAATCGTGATGTTGAATAAAGAGGCTTTTGTGTACATCAATTTCATTGTTACACATTGCAATCGGTATTTCTGAAATCATCCCGAGAGAATATCCAATAGTATAACGGTTTTTGTGTAAATAGGAAAGAACACCAAGTCTGCTTGCGCAATGCAGGGTCATGCTTAGAATGATCACAAAGCTAAATGCCTTTCTCATATCGGTGCTAAATTAGGTGTCGGTAACTAAAGTAAGAAGCCGGCATCCTTAAAAATTTGATGATCTTTGTCATGATGATGCGATAAATAGGTGTTTTGCGATAAGCTTCAAGCCGCAGGCTGCAAGGTGCAAGGGGTTTCGAGCCCTGAATAGTTTTCCAAAAGAGTTGCGAGCTATGAGCTTCGAGCCGCGAGTTTGTTGGGTAATAGATTATGGGTTTGCAATAAGCTCTAAGCTGATTTTGCTTACTAAACAGTTTTCGAAAACCAACTTTAAACCTCAGACTTCGGACCTCAAACCTCAAACAATTCTGCAAGCGTTTCGTTTTCGAAAACCCAACCTTGAACTATGAACTTTGAACCTTGAACGTGTACTACCCGAAAAGGAATTCGATATCATCTCGCGAAAGATTCTTGACAAAACCTGCATCTTCCTGGATCAGGTCATCTGCAAGCATCTTTTTCTTCTCCTGGAGCTGCAGAATTTTTTCTTCTACAGTGTCTTTACAGATCATTTTATAGGCAAACACTTTACGGGTTTGGCCGATGCGATGCGCACGGTCAATGGCTTGTTGTTCTGCGGCGGGATTCCACCATGGATCAACGAGATACACATAATCTGCGACGGTAAGGTTTAGGCCAACACCACCTGCTTTTAAAGAGATGAGAAAAGCCTTTATACCGGAGTCTTCCTGGAATTTTGTTACTTGTTCTTTTCGTTGCGGAAGCGATGTGCTACCATCGAGGTAACAATAACTAATTCCGTTGTCTTCAAACTCCTGTTTAATGAGTTGAAGCATTTCTGTGAATTGAGAAAAAATCAGAAATTTATGATCACCGGCATTTTCCTGGAGTTCGCGTGATAATTCTTCAATCTTAACTGACGTCTTTGTTGTTTCATCGTTTTTATTGACAAGCAATGGATGATCGCAGATCTGCCGGAGACGCAGCAAGCCTTCCAGTACATATACCCCTGACTTACCGATGCCTTCAGAATCTATTTTCTTTAAAAGTGCATCACGATACATGTCACGGTATTGGTTGTAAACCTTTCGTTGTTCTGCTTCCATCGTGCACCACAATACGGTGATGGTCTTATCCGGAAGATCCTTGGCAACCTGTTCTTTGGTTCGTCTGAGGGTAAACGGATGGATCATCTTTTTCAGTTGAATCGTTTTCTCCTTGCTTCCCTGTTTGTCGATTGGTGTCGCAAATTCACGATTAAAAAATTCACGGTTGCCAAGTAATCCAGGGTTCAGAAAATTAAATTGTGCGAACAAATCAGATGTGTTATTCTGAACTGGTGTTCCACTCAGGATCATGCGATTGACTGAACGCAATTGCTGTAACGCCTTCGTTACACGCGCGTCGGGATTTTTGATTGCCTGGCTTTCATCAAGGATAACATATTGCCAGAGAAAAACACGTAATTCATCCAGGTCGTTGCGTACTACCCCATACGTTGTGAGTATCAAATCGTATTCTTCAAAATGTGTTTCATTGAATTCGCGTTGAAGGCCGTAGTAAGTATAGTATTTTAGCGAAGGACAAAATTTCTTCAATTCATTTTCCCAGTTAAAGATCAATGACGTAGGGCATACGACCAACTGGGTGCTTCCCGGATATTTTTCTTTCACATATTGGAGGAAAGAAATTGTCTGTAATGTTTTTCCCAGACCCATGTCATCGGCAAGGCAACCTCCCCATCCAAGGTCATCAAGCGCCTGAAGCCAGTTGAATCCCGATTGCTGGTAAGGACGAAGGGATGCTTTAATTTCGTTAGATAGCGGTGTTCTTGAAATGGTATCGAATTCGAGTAGTTTTCTTTTGCGGGTCTCAATCTCCGCCAATGCTTCGCCATCAAGATTCTCGACAATATCTTCCAGTAGAGTGTAATGAAGTTTGTTTACTTTCAATACGCCATTGTCTTCTTTTGCCGTGCGGAGAAGCAGGCTGTACTGGCTGATCCATTCTTCGGGAATGAGTCCAAGCATTCCATCTTCAAGCATGATCGTATCCTGTCGGTTCAGAATCGCCTGACGGATTTCTTTCAGGCTAACCACATGTTCACCCCATTGTATTTTTACCTTAAGATCAAACCAATCGATGTTGGAAGTGGCTGATATAATAAACTGGGGAACATCTGTTGAGTATCGGAATTTTTTAAGCTGCGGAAGTCCGTGAAGAGAATAGCCTTCGGCCTGTACCTTTCGCATCATCGTAATGAACCATCCCTTTTTCATCACATCCGAAAAGGGAAGATAATAATACAAATTATTGCGTTGGTTTACGAACGAAGGATGTAATGTGCGAAGATACTCATACAACTTTATTTCAGTTTCCTTTTGCCGTTGAATGATTTTTACCTCATCTCCGGATTCGATCACGTCGTGCGTTTCGTTGCCATAATCAACAACGGCTTCATCGTATTCAAATTCGGGCCGGATCATTAAGTTACTTTCATTCAGTTCCGTGAGCATAACGCGTGGCTGAACTTCAGGAGTGATTAATCTGATCTTTAGTTTTTCGCTTATGTTGACATTGTATTTATCCAGCCATGGCAAAAGGTATTTCCGAACGATCTCTTTTTTTACCGACAACGGAAAGGTGAGGGGACCATTCTTAAATAGATCCAGAATTGAAATAGCTTCTGCGCTTGGCGGGAGGTACAATGTTCCTCCTTTTTCCAAAAGAAAGCCGCCGTACAAATTGATCTTTGATTCTTCACCATCAAGTGTAAGAATCAATTTAATAATGATCATGTCACCTTTGCGGTTAACGTCGAAACGGATATCAGCAGGTTTTTTGCCTAACGTTAAGGTTTGTTGTTGGGTATTACTGAAACGCCCGGCACGGAGAATAAACAGCTGAGGCCAATCACTTAACACCGGCCATAGTTTTTCCAGCAGGTCACGGTAATGCCTTCTCAGGTTGATCAGCTCTTTCGAAGATTTGTGTGCCCATGTACCGGTGGTTGTATTCCGGATAAAGCGGTTGCCAGTGCGAATCATCCAATTGAGGATGTTGTTATCCGAAAACTGGATCAGGTCTTTGTAAAAGGAATCCTCAAGCGGTTGAAGGTAAGCAAGTCCTTTTTCTGCTTGAATGGAAATTCTTTTGTACTCTTTCGCGGTTCCGTTGGTGAGGATCAGGATGGGCTCAAGGTCAAACCGGGTAGATTTACCGGAAATAAAGTTGAACAGGAATCCAATTTTATAATTGATTAATGTGCCCTTGGGTAATGTCGGACGAACAGCAACCATGGGAGCGACCTTCTCTTCTTCAAACAGCATGCTTCAAACAGATGAGTGTATAACTTGGCGCAATATACAATTGAACAGCTAAACGATTTGTGAGTGCGTCAGAATCGTTTTCAATCGCTGTTCTTTGTGTTAAAATTCAGTTTCTTCAGCAGAAGATATTTTATTGGTAGCCAGTGCGTTGTAAGGGCAATAACAACTGCAACTTTAAGAACAGTAGGAACTATTTTTTATCGCTTTCGCGGATGGCTTTAAACTCTGAACCAGCTTTCCATGTGGGCCATTTTTTTTGAAAGGCCAGCGTTTTCCCAACCTGGAAGAGTAAACGGAGATCATCAACACCACCTTCAAAATTCATTCTCGTGGTATCATATTCATCAGATGGTTGATGATAATATTTTTGAGTGTAGGTCTCTTTCAGTTGATTGCCATAATTAGCATCCTTACCAATAAAGTCAGAACCTGTGGATAGATACAAGGCAGGAACGCCAACCTTCGCGAAATTGAAATGATCCGAACGGAAATAGTATCCGCGTTCTGGTGTAGTTTCACCCTTAACGACCCGACTCAAAAGCGCGGCTTCAGTCTCCAAATATTCTTCCAATTCCGACTGACCTCTTCCAACGACAACAATGTCTTTCATTGGACCATAGGGATTAATGCCATCCATATTGATGTTGGCGACCGTTTTCTCCAGGGGATATATCGGATTGGCCGCGTAATATGCTGAACCCCACAGACCTTGTTCTTCTGCTGTAACAGCCAGAAATACGACGGAGCGGTGTGGCGGATTTTTAAGATTTTTAAAAGCTTTGGCGACTACAAGTAATCCAGCGGTTCCTGAAGCATTGTCAAAAGCTCCGTTATAGATACTGTCACCTTCGGCGTCGGGTTTTCCGATTCCAAGATGATCCCAGTGGGCGGAATAGATGATGTATTCATCAGGCCTTTCACTTCCTTTTATCATGGCGACTACATTGTGCGATGTATCGTATCGCGTATCCACTTTCATGGATGTGGTTACCTGCATGTCGAGACTGTAACCTGTGAAGTCTCGTTGGCGTGCTTTTGTTTGCTGATCATTAAAATCCAATCCATTAAGCCTAAAAAGTTTTTCAACAGCAGGTTTGGTGATCCACCCCACGCCTTCGCAAAAAGGTATGTTCTTACCGCGGTTATCCAGGTATAGGTGCGCACTGTTCCAGCTATTTTGCAAGACTGCAAATGGATATCCTGCCGGAACGGTATTGTGAATGACAAAACATCCTTTAGCACCCTGTCGTGCTGCTTCCTCGTACTTGTACGTCCACCGGCCATAATAAGTCATGGTATTGCCCTTGAAGTGTGTTGAATCATCACTACCGAATCCGGGATCGTTCACAAGTACAAGAACGATTTTATTTTTTACGTCAAGGTTCGCATAGTCATTCCAATTGTATTCGGGAGCCACGATACCAAATCCGGCGAAAACCACATCTTCATGAGTCCACGTCATCACAGAATCTGTGCGTTCGGTATTAATAATGTAATCGTGAAAGCCACGAAGGGAGATTTGTCCCTTGGTACTTGTGAAGGTCATGGTGGTATCTGCCGTGGGTGTGATTTCCACCATGGGTACTTGCTGTAAAAACGAATCGCCATTACCTGGTGCAAGTCCCAGTATCCTGAATTGTTCCTGCAGGTATGTTATTGTTTTTTGCTCACCTTTCGTAAAAGGTTTCCTGCCTTCAAATTCATCAGAAGCCAGCATGCTTACATGTTGTTCGAGGTCGTCCTGGGTTATAGTACTTAAACCATCATCGTGCTCAATTTTCGCCGGATTGCAACTCAAAAGAAATGACATACTCAGGAAAAAAGGGATGTGACCCGGCAACGTGGTAAATGCAAAAGCCTTAATTAGCAGACTATTCATATTCATGTAAGAATTCAAAAATAATCATTATCCAAAGAATACCAATGTTGGCTTCCTTGTGCCATTGGTGGAATTTTCTTCAAAAAGGTATGGTTAGTTAGTAAAATATGGGATGATCTCACTTTCGCTTGCTATTTTTGTTTCCTTGAAGTAAATGAACGAACCTAAATCAACCAGATGAACAGACGATTAGCACTAAAACAATTGGGATTGGTGTCGGCGGCCGCAGTGCTTTTACCTACGTGCATCGGTGACCCCAAAAAGGTAACGATCGCATTGAACAATCTTCAAATTACGTCAGATGAGGAAATACTTCTGGGTGATATCGCCGACGTAATGATTCCCGCTACAAAAACGCCAGGAGCACGTGCTGTCGGAGCACATTTATTCACACTGGTGATGGTCGATGATTGCCTTCCAAAAGAGCAACAGGAGAAATATTTAAAGGGAATGCGATCCTTCGAAAAATCGTTAAAGAATTTAACAGGAAAATCATTTTCGGATTCGTCTGCGGAACAGCGATTGTTGCAGTTCACATTGTTCGAACAGAAATTGGAAAGTTTACCTGTGGAGATCAAAACGTTCTACTCAACAACTAAACACTATATCACGCAGGGTTATCTCGCATCTCAATATTTCATGACTGAGGTAAAACCTTACCAATTAATCCCCGGTCCTGATTTTAGGGGCTGTGTACCTGTAGCAAACAATAAGACGGTAATCTGATGGCAAATTTAAATATCGATAATAAGAAAGAACGCACCTTCGATGCTATTGTCATTGGTTCGGGAATAAGTGGTGGTTGGTCAGCGAAAGAGTTAACAGAGCGCGGATTAAAAACGCTGGTACTTGAACGCGGTCGCGATGTGAAACACAATGTCGACTACCCGACCACCAACATGATGCCGTGGGAATTTAAGCATCGCGGACAAATCCCACAGGAAATAGTCGAGGCGAACCCTGTAATAAGTCGTTGTTATGCATTCCGAGAAGATGCCATGCATTTTTTTGTAAAAGACAACGATCACCCCTATACGCAGGAAAAACCTTTTGATTGGATACGCGGGTACCAGGTGGGCGGTAAATCACTTTTATGGGCAAGGCAGGTACAGCGCTGGAGTGATTTCGATTTTGAAGGACCGGCACGCGATGGTTTTGCTGTCGACTGGCCCATCCGTTATAAAGACCTGGCACCGTGGTACAGCCATGTTGAAAAATTTGCCGGTATATCCGGAAACAAAGACGGCATTCCGGAACTTCCGGATGGGGAGTTTCTCCCGGCTTATGAATTAACCTGTGTTGAAAAACACTTTCAGGAGCAGGTATCCAAACATTTTAAAAACCGACATGTAATTTCAGCACGTTGTGCTCATATTTCCCAGCCCCAGCCCATACATTTGGAACAAGGGAGGGCGCAATGTCAGAGCCGTACATTGTGTCAGCGTGGATGTCCTTTCGGTGGATATTTCAGCAGCAATTCTTCAACCTTACCATGGGCAGCGAAAACAGGTAACCTTACGTTGCGACCAAATTCGGTGGTGCATTCAATTTTGTATGATGAGGTGAAAGGAAAAGCATCGGGTGTTCTGGTGATCGACGCGACTACAAAAGAAGCTGTTGAATACTATGCACCGGTTATTTTTGTTAATGCCAGTGCATTTCATACCAATACGATTCTGTTGAACTCCAGGTCGAATCGTTTTCCGAATGGGTTGGGAAACGATAATGGATTGTTAGGGAAATACGTTGCATTCCATAATTACAGGGCACGCGTGTCTGCCGAATACGATGGGTTTAAAGATTTAACCACAGAAGGTAAGCGCCCTACCTCCGCTTACATACCACGCTTTCGCAATGTGTATAAGCAGGAAACAGATTTCCTTCGTGGATACGCTGCTGGTTTTGGCGGAGGTCGTTACGATGAGCAGGATCATGGAGGTATCGGCCATGCGCTTAAGGATAAACTGGCACAATCCAAACTTGGGCCATGGCGCGTGGGATCGCACATGATGGGAGAGACGCTGCCAAAAGAAAAGAGCACCCTTACGTTAGATGAGACACAGAAAGATGCCTGGGGTGTTCCACTTTTAAAGATCGATATCGCATATGATGATAACGATGAGAAAATGATCTCCGACTATTTTGAACAGCTCACAGAGATGTTCACCAAAGCAGGATTCTCAAATATTAAAACCGCAGACTCAAAACAAGCTCCCGGACTTGATATCCATGAAATGGGTGGTGTTCGTATGGGCCATGATCCGAAAACTTCATTATTGAATAAATGGAATCAGCTACATGCATGTAAAAATGTATTTGTAACCGATGGTGCATGCATGACTTCGACGTCAACACAAAATCCTTCGTTAACATATATGGCGTTAAGTGCACGCGCGGTGGATTATGCAGCCAGTGAGAAAATGTTTAAGTAGTTTCGTCGACCTTATTGGATTTTTTAGAACAGCTTCAGGCTACAGGTTGCAAGCTGCTAGTTGTGTTGGGAAAGCTAAATGGCTTTTCGAAAAGCTGTGAGTTACGAGCTTCGAGCTGCGAGTTTGTTTGATTTGTAACGTATTGGTTTTTCGAAACAGAGAATGATAAATTAACCAGTCATCAAACTTAAAACTTAAAACGTCCAACATCAAACCGCTTTCGAAAGCGCTTCGTTTTGATAAACAAAAAAAGAGGAGCAAAGTTGCTCCTCTTTTGTTTAAATGGGTGTGCTTAGTTTACGAGTACTTCGGCGCTAAGGGCTTTATCCGGTGATTCTGAATTTTGATATCCTCTTAAAACAATCGTGTAGTAATATCCTGCGTTTAGCTTAATGTCCGGTACATTTAAAGTATTGTCACCGTTAGTACCAATTTCAAAATCATATTCCTTTGCGTCAACTTCAATGAATTCTGAAGCTTCCTTAAAGGAATGGTCTTCAAACAACGCGTTTGTCTCGCCTGTTACCTGCACTTCACTGTTTTCACTGTCTGGTGACAGGTTAACAAAGCGAAGTCGTGCCTTTCCTTCAGCCGGGGCGTTGGCGCTGTCCTTCAGAAATAAAATTTCTGCCTGCTGGTAGTCATCCACTACAAAGATGGAATATGTTTTGTTTTCGTCCAGCGTAACCGTTGTATCGATCACTACGTTGCTTGCACCAAACGGCCCAATCTTTAAATTGCGTTCGCCGGTGTAAAACCGGAGGTAACCCGTGTGGTCTTTATAGTCGAACGAGCTTGAATTGATCACGCGCCCGTCAACTGTAATATTCAGACCTGGCGCATCAGGCGACGCCTGGTACAGCGATACGTAAGCAACCGGAATAGCGTGGATATCGCCATCATCATCGTCAAGACATCCTGACATAAATGTAAGCGATAAAATAGCCAATACACTAACCATTCCCGTATGGAATAATCTACTATAATTCTTCTTTCTACTACTGTTCATCTTTTTCTCCTTTCTTGTTATACAAAATGTTAACGGAATTTTTGTTTATATATTTTAGACAAACACTGTTTGAAAAAAGTTGTACAGGGGCAAAAAAAAATATTACACGGCGAATCCTTAAAAGCAAAATTAGACACAATCTTTAGATGGATGGAACTTTTTTAGTCATGAAGGTGTCACCGTGTCGAAAGGGGTGAAGAAGCAATTGCGTTATAGATGGAGGTGGAGCATGTTGCTTTGGATTACGTGCCCTCCACTGGCGAGCAATTCCGCTTTTACTTTGTCAAATCCGACGGGATCTATCGCGCGTGTCGCATCTTCGACGATGTATGTCTCGAAATTTTCTTTGCGGGCATCTTTTGCAGTATAGAAAACACAATAATCGGCTGCGAGTCCACATACGAATAATTTGTTCACGCCGCGTTCACGGAGGTATCCTGCCAATCCTGTTGATTTTTTATATCCATTATCATAGAAGCCACTGTAACTGTCAATCTCTGGATCCATTCCTTTTCTGAATATCGTCTCCACTTTATTCATATGGAGATGGTGATGGAATGAAGCGCCGCGCGAACCCTGAATACAATGATCCGGCCATAGCACCTGATCCAATCCGTGAAGATCAATTTGTTCAAATGGTTTTTTTTCCGCGTGACTTGAAGCAAAACTTTTATGACCCGCTGGATGCCAATCCTGTGTAGCCACAACGAGTGGAAAGGATTCCTGAAGTGTATTAACGAGTGGAATGATGGCATCTCCGGATGCCACAGGAAGGCTACCACCTGGAATGAAATCGTACTGGATGTCAACAAGGATCAGGGCGTGCATACGTTATTGCTTGTAGTACTTTTTAAGTTGATTTCGTTCGTCCCGCAATTTTTCGCTTATCCCTACCTTATAAATGTGTGGATTCTGAAACCGCTTGTATTCATCGGGAAGCATTTTAATTCGCTGCTGTGAATAATTTTTTATTTCAGACAAGGAAGGAAGCCCAACTGCGTTTCCGTTTTTCATCACGGGATGAAGCAACGGTTCCTGCATAAGGTCTCCAAGGTGAAGCGATTTGTCAGGATCAGCAGGATGAAACATCGCGGCAGCGTTTGGCTCATCGTGCCGTGTGATTACGTCTGCTCCGAAAAATGTACCATCCGTATTCAAGGTGCGATACACTTGTTTTTTATCCGGCAGTGTTATTTTTATCAGGTTCTCGGATAATTTGATTCTGGGTTTTCCATCGGCAAAGGCGAGCTTATAAACACCGTCAAGGGCGGCGTCTGGTGCACCCGTTACCAGGCTGGTACCTACTCCAAAAATATCGATCGGAGCTTGTTGGTCAAGTAAACTTTTGATGACGTATTCATCCAGTTGATTCGATACCGTGATTTTTACGGATTGTAATCCTGCATCGTCGAGTAATCGTCGTGCTTGTTTTGAAAGGTAGGCGAGGTCTCCGCTGTCGAGACGAATGCCCTGGAGTTGGTGACCACGTTGTTGCATTTCTTTTGCTACGACGATCGCATTCGGAACACCGGAGTTAAGGGTATCATAAGTATCGACAAGAAGGACACAGTTATCGGGTCGATGACCTGCAAAGTCGCGGAACGCAGTTAACTCGTCGTCGTAACTTTGAATATAAGAATGTGCCATTGTACCGACTACTGGAATATGAAAATCGCGTGCAGCCATAACGTTGCTGGTGGAATCAAATCCACCAACGACACACGCGCGGGTAGCATGATAACCTCCGATTCCCTGGGCCCTGCGAAGACCGAAGTCACTCAATATCCGGTTACCTGCCACCAACCTCATGCGCGCTGCCTTCGTGGCGATCAATGATTGGAAGTTCAGCATGTTCAGCAAAAACGTTTCGACAAGTTGTGCTTCGAGAATAGTGGCTTCAACACGAAGAATAGGTTCATTTGGAAAAACCAGTTCTCCTTCGCGCGCAGCATGAATCGATCCGCGAAAGCGAAAATCCCTGAGACTATTTACGAACTCGTTGTTTAATCCCTGTGACCGAAGGAATTCCAGATCATCGGATGTGAAACGTAAATCTTGAATGATGTTCAATACGTTTTCTAAACCGGCAAAAACGGTGAAGCCGCCATTGTACGGAAGTTTTCGGAAAAAATAGTCAAATACAGCTTCATCTTTACTTTTGCCTGTAAGGTAATAGACTTGTGCCATGGTAATTTGATACAAGTCGGTATAACTCCCTGTAAAGAAGTTCTGCAGTGTTGTGTTTTGCACGATCTTAAATTTCCATAATTATGGTTTATGTTCCTGAAAATTGCAATAGTTATCCGGTTGTATTGCCCGATATATGGATAAGAGTTTGATGAAAAGTTAAAATCAGCTCAGGTCTTCATCGGAGTCAACGGATCTAAAGCTAACGGGGGCCTTTCTAAAAGTCAAAATCAGTACGATTCATCATTTATTGGACTTGTAAAAACGCTAAATGGGCGCTAGTTGACCGTTATTGATGTTTATAACTGAATGGCCTTAAAATAAATTTTCCGAAGATTTTGAAGTTACCGCAAAATTGAATTTACTTTGGAATGCAAAGTACTTTTGAAAGAAATTAATTTTTCCATGAATATAAGTTTTATCACACCAGAAATTGCACCCGTGAGCGATGTTTCCTATAAGACAAGGGACCACCGAATCATTTGGCTCGGCTATGCGCTACTGCTTATATCGTTTAGCTTGTTTGTTATTTTTGAATTCCTTAACGAGAGGCAACGAAGTGGATCGTTTGCCGCCTTTGTTGTTCATTATTCGCTGGCATTAACTTATGTGGGCGTTCTTCTTCACCAGAAAATGTATGGCCTTAAAAAATCTTGGATGAAGAAAAACATCAGTTATACCATTATACTTTTACATCTTTTTCTGATTAGCGCTTACGCCTTAAATCGAGACATTCATGTGTTCGAAAACTCAGTTAACTGGTTATGTTGTTATATCGTTTTGAGCTCAGTGGTCGTACTGAGCTTCCATTATTTTGATCTTCTGCCGGGCTGGATCAACAGGATACAATATTTGTTGTTGGGAAGCGCCATCTTATTTTATGGCTACCTGGCAATTTTTGTAGCAGAAGTTTATGTTATCGGTGGGGTAGGTATTCTGTTTTTCGGCATTGGGGCACATATATTTGTGCCTTTAGTGTTACTGGTTTCCTGTGGATTTTTGATCAGGTATAGCCGGCGAAAAAAATTTATTTCATACGGTTGGATTGCTATAGGCTTTTTTGCGAGTGTATTTTATACAGCGGGTTTCGTTACCGAATGGACGACACGGGTTTCGCAGATTGAAAGTTTGGCCAGCCAGTCTGTATTATATGAATCTGATTTACCTACATGGATAAAGATCGGCGAATCGGTGCCCAGTGATTGGATTACCGAGCGCATACTGAAATCTGATTTGGTCTATACGATGCACCATGAGTCAACTGGATGGCAATTTTTTCCCAGTATAAGATGGGCCGAAGCGCGAAAGCACGATCCATTTGTGTTCATTTCTTCACTTTTTAAAACCAACGCTCTTTCAAAAGAAGATCGCGTAAAGATATTGCAGGCGATTTCTGGTTCGAGGCACAAAGCAGTAGAAAGGCTGTGGTCAGGAGATAACCTCACTACATCCTATATTGTTTCTGATATTGATATCCATCCCGAATTTAGGTTATCCTACACAGAAAAATATCTCAACATCCGAAACGATGCGCGTGCTCATGGATGGTGGGGTAGCACGGAAGAAGCAATCTACACCTTTGATCTCCCGGAAGGTTCAGTCATTACTTCACTGTCATTATGGGTGAACGGACAAGAATCCAAAGGTATTCTGACATCGAAACAAAAGGCCGTCAAGGCATACAAAACCATTGTCGGAGTTGAACGGCGCGACCCTTCTGTAGTGCACTGGCAGGAGGGGAATACGGTAACCGTTCGTGTTTTTCCATGTACATCCGAAGAAGAACGCAAATTTAAAATTGGGATTACCTCGCCACTTGTTGAGCTTCATGGAAAGCTTCGCTATCAGAATGCCGTCTTTCAGGGCCCAAACCCACATGAAGTTAAAGAAACAATTCGATTCCGATTTTTAGGAGATTATTCAGCGAGCGAAATTCCCAATGATTTCACCAGGGATAAAAACGGTGATTATGTTGCTGAAGGGGAATACAATCCTGATTTTGAAATGTTGTTTGACGCCGGTGCGCTAAGGCCTGATAAGAAATTTGTTTGGGATGGTTTTCAGTATTCCATTGCTAAGCAGGAAAAGCAGTATGCTACATTTAATCCGGCCCGACTATTTCTTGATATCAATAAAAGCTGGACACCACAAGAACTCGGAAAGGTTAAAACGTTTTTAAAAGACAAAGAAGTTTTTGCCTACAATCATGACAGGTTTATTAAGTTGACTGACGATAATTGGGACCTTGTAGATGAATTAGCGCTTAGAAATTTCTCTCTGTTTCCCTTTTATTTAATTAAATCCCCAAAGGATGCGCTTGTAATTACAAAGGGAGATCCGCTATCTCCCCACCTGCGTGATATCAAAGACAGTAAATTTGCTGCAGGTATTAAGAGTTTCTTTGCGAAAGGTGAAAAGGTATACGTCTATAATCTAAGTGAAAAAACGTCCACGTACATTAAGTCACTTCGTGAATTACGTGCATTTGAATTTTCTACCGGTACCTCGGAAGAATTGATAAAGCTTCTGGCGAACCATGTTTATCCCAAAACAACTGAAACAGAAAACGAGGTTGTTCTTCACGATGCTGGTTTGGTAATCAAGAAACAACCAGCGGAGCGGGCTCACACAAGCAATGCGCCAGATCACTTGGTCAGATTATTCGCCTATAATAACATTATGCGTCAGGTTGGATCGCATTATTTTACGGATGACTATTCGGATGCCAGATTGGTTGATGAAGCGTCCACGGCCTATGTGGTTTCTCCGGTTTCGAGTTTAATTGTATTAGAATCTCAGCACGACTACGACCGGTTTGATATTAGCAATAAAGAAGATAGTTTAAGAAACGCTTCCAGGCAATCCTCAGGAGCCGTACCAGAACCGCATGAATGGTTACTGATCATTCTGTTTTTATTGTTTGCTGTTATTATCACCTATCGTAAAACACAAATGAAGCCAGTAGCATGATGGGACTTTTAAATCGTTATGACGTTGACTATGCGAAGTTAGCCTTTCCCTTGTTTTTAATTCTGATTGGGATAGCCGGCGGTATACTGGCTTTTCCCCTTTCTTATATTTCCTCCAGTAACGTGCTGATTGGATTATGTTTATTTCCCTTTGCTTTTTTTAAGGAAGGGCCTGCCCGAGTTAATTACCTGTATTTTATCGGTTTTACATTTTTTAGTGTACTTACCTACCGTTATCACCACAAGATTTTTTATTTCTTTGCCATATCGCTGTATGTTGTTTTTATTGTTGAGTTCTACGTGGGGCGGTTGAATTCATTGATGCTGTTTTTGATTGTCGTCATGTCGCCGGTTTTTTCGCAGGTAGCAATAATTCTTGGCTTCCCCATTAGATTATATCTCAGTGAATGGTCTGGTACCTTGCTTCGATTGGCCGGATTAGAAATCCTGGTTGACGGAAATATGATGGTATTGGATGGCTTTAGCTTCACCGTAGACGAAGCATGTATGGGGTTGAATATGCTGGCCATTTCAATGCTTATGGGTGTTTTTGTAATCGCGCATCAGTATTACACAACACGAAAAAGGCTTTCATTGAAGTCTTTGTTGTTGTTCTTTATCATTGTTTTTGTTCTAAATGTTATCTGTAATCTGTTCAGGATAATTTTGCTGGTCATCTTTAAGATTATGCCGGAAAATCCCTTGCATGAACTCATGGGCGTGTTTTGTCTTATTTTGTATGTAATGATTCCGCTTTATTTTATTGCAAAGTGGATGATTTTTCGTATAGCCAATTCGTTAGAACCTAGCCATTCCCCGGGTTTTAAATCTTTTAAACTTAAAGGTTTTTCTGTTGTGCTTGGGGTAGCCCTGCTGTGTTTAGGATATTCAATCGATCCGTTGCGTTCAGCATTCAGTACGCCACATGCGAAAGTATCGTTGCAAGGGTTGACCTCCATACCAATGAAGGATGGTATTACGAAAATGGAGAGTGAAGAATTATTGGTATATGTGAAACCAATACCTGAATTTTTTACAAGTGAACACACACCGCTGATCTGTTGGAAGGGGAGTGGATATGAATTTAAAAAAGTTCGAAAAGAACAGATAGGACATCGTGAATTATATCGCGGTGTGTTGATGAAGGAAAAGGATCTTCTTTACACCGCATGGTGGTATACGAATGGAAACACACAAACAGTTGATCAATTAACCTGGCGTAGCAAGATGCTCTTTGGTGAAGCGCGGTTTTGTTTGGTTAATGTCACCGCCAAGGATGAAATAACCCTGAAGCAGCATGTTTCGAGTATTCTCTCTGATAATCTTTTTAAAATTGACTAATTGTTATGGCAGCAGCTCATGTTGAAATCTCTAAATTAAAAAGGCAGGTACAAATCCTTATTGCGTTGTTTATTTCGGGATTAGTTTTTAGTGGTATAACAGCGTTTCCGATTGAAGCTGAATTGCAAATTGCACAACAGTGGATGGAAAACCTGGAGTGGAACAATCGCTTTTCATCGTGGATTCAAGTGACATACAAGGGGGTTAAGGAAACCAATTCTAAATATCCATTCATTGCGTATGGCAGCGACTGGCTTGCCTTTGCTCACCTTGTCATTGCAATTGCATTCGGGGGACCTCTGCGGGATCCCGTAAAAAACATTTGGGTAATTGAGTTTGGCATGATCGCGTGCCTGGCAATATTTCCCCTTGCTTTTATTGCCGGACCACTAAGGCAAATCCCGTTGTTTTGGCAATGTATTGATTGCTCGTTCGGAATTGTCGGCTTTCTGTTATTGTGGTCCTGTCACAAAAAAATCACAATGATGCGCAGAGCAGGTTAATAAATTAACCTTTAACCGGTTCTTCCAAAAACTGGTTGATCACCTGCTCCAATTGATTGGCATTCATTACGCCGGATTGGCGCCAGTGTACCTTTCCCTGTTTAAAAACCATCAGCGTTGGCACGCCTTGGATCTGAAATGATTGTGCAAGTGCCTGGTTTTTGTCGACATCAATTTTTATAATGGAGGCTTTGTCACCGATCCGGCTGGCCAATTCTTGCAGAATGGGCTGCATCATTTTACATGGGCCACACCAGGTCGCGGTAAAGTCTACGAGTACTGGCTTGTCACCATTTACCAGGTCATTGAAGGATTTTTTTTCTTCCATAATTGCAACGTTTGATCTACAAATAAACACATGTAGCAGCGTAAGAATTCCGCCGGCGCTCAAATAAAGTCGAAAAAAAATTCTTGTCATTCATGCAACACTACAGGCTCTTGCGGTCGGAAAATCAATCGGCAATAAAAATCACTTGAAGTTTCTTATTTTTGGCCCTTTATTAAATAAGCGAGTACACGCAAATGGTCACTGTTGGAAGTAAGAATCTGTTGGTTGAGGATTTTGAACAAGTTTTATATAAAAACGTACCGGTTTCTATCGACGCCGGGGCAAAACAAAACGTACAGAAAAATTTCGAGTTTTTAACTGAATACGCGCGTGATAAAATAATTTATGGCATTAATACCGGGCTTGGCCCGATGGCGCAGTATAAAATCAATGAGCATGATCAACACCAGCTTCAATACAATCTGATTCGAAGTCACAGTGCCGGTGCCGGTCAGCATTTTACGGACGATCTCTCCCGGGCAACAATGTTGGCACGATTAAATAGTTTGCTGCAGGGTAAGTCAGGGATACACCCGGATCTCATTGACCTTATTGCTGAACTATTGAACCAAGGTGTGTCAGCGTGTATCTTCGAAAAGGGCGGAGTTGGCGCCAGTGGAGATCTCGTTCAATTGGCCCATCTGGCACTTAACCTTATTGGTGAAGGACAGGTATTGTTTAATGGTAAGCTCCAGTTAACCGAACACGTTTTTCAACAATTGGGCATAACACCGTTAAAGATTCGTCTTCGCGAGGGGCTGGCGATTATGAATGGCACGTCAGCAATGACTGGCGTTGGAATAGTAAATCTGATTCATGCAAAAAGGCTTTTAACTTGTTCGGTGATTCTTTCAGGTATCACCAACGAACTGATGAAGTCCTTCGATGACCACTTTTCGTTTGAATTGAATAACGCGAAACTTCATCGCGGTCAGGCGCAGATTGCAGAAATGATGCGTGGTTTTCTGGCTGATAGTAAGTTGATCCGGAAACGGCCGGAACATCTTTATCACAAAAAAATTGAAGAAGCGGTTTTTACCGATAAAGTGCAGGAGTATTATTCACTTCGCTGCGTTCCACAAATCCTCGGACCTGTATATGATACCATAAAACAAGTTGAGGATGTCGTTGTGAACGAACTCAATTCATCAAACGATAATCCGGTCATCGATCATGAAAAAATGAACGTATACCACGGTGGTAATTTTCATGGCGATTATGTTTCGATGGCGATGGATCAGCTTAAGATCGCGCTTGTAAAATTATCAATGCTTTCGGAGCGTCAGCTGAATTATATGCTTAACGATAAGCTTAATCAGAAGTTTCCACCGTTTTTAAATTTAGGAAAGCCGGGACTTAATTTTGGGTTGCAGGGAATGCAGTTTATGGCCACCTCTACCGTTGCAGAAAACCAGACGCTGTCGTTTCCCATGTATGTGCACAGTATTACCAACAATAACGACAATCAGGATATTGTGAGTATGGGATGTAATGCCGCTTTAATGACCAGGAAAGTAATTGAAAATAGTTTTGATGTCTTGTCTGTACAACTACTCGCTGTCATGCAGGGAATTGATATTTTGCAATGCCAAAACAGGTTGTCCACAACAACGTTATCTATCTACAACGATGTACGCAACATTGCAGGGGTGATCACTGACGATAAACCACGTTACGAAGAATTGCAGCGTGTTCGTAAATATTTAATAGCATTAGGTTCACGGTTCAAACTATAAAAGATGAAATACGCACTGGTTACTGGAGGATCGCGTGGCATTGGACGAGCAGTATGTTTAAAACTCGCTGCACGGCAGTACAACATACTCATCAATTACAAGTCGAATGATGCAGAAGCCGAGAAGACCCTTGCCCTGGTGAAAGAATTAAATGTGAAGGCGGAGTTGTTGAAATTCGATGTTGCCAACAAAGAAGAAGTTGATGCTGTATTAGGAAAATGGATCGAGCAGCATCCTGGGGAAACAGTCGAAATACTGGTAAACAATGCGGGCGTAAGACAGGATGCCCTAATGATCTTTATGACCGACAACCAGTGGAAAGATGTAATCGGGTCAAGCTTAGATGGTTTTTTTTATGTTACCCAGTTGGTAGTGAAATACATGCTGGTAAAACGTTATGGCCGGATCGTGAATGTGGTATCCGTTTCGGGATTAATGGGTATGGCGGGCCAAATAAATTATTCCGCTGCGAAAGCAGGTGTAATTGGAGCAACCAAAGCATTGGCGAAGGAAGTGGCGCGGCGAAATATTACCGTGAATGCGGTAGCTCCCGGATTCATCAAAACCGATATGACAAAAGATCTCAGCGAAGAACAACTCAAGGCAATGATTCCCATGCAACGCTTTGGCGAAGCCGATGAAGTTGCCGATGCCATAGTTTTCTTATCATCTCCGGAAGCTTCTTACATTACGGGCGCGGTTTTACCTATCAACGGTGGCATTATCTGAAATCTGAAGACGCGCCGCCACGCTTATTTTAAGAATTAATATTATTTTTGTGGCCCAGAAAGATGGCGATCAATAGTTGTGATCGCCTTTCTGATAAGCTAACTAACCTGATGAACAGAGTTGTAATAACCGGGCTTGGAATTTATTCCTGTATAGGAAAGAATTTAGCGGAGGTAAACGAATCCCTCTATGCCGGAAAATCGGGAATTGTCTTCGATCCGAAGCGCAAGGATATGGGATATCGCTCTGGTTTGACCGGTTTTGTTCCGAAACCAATGCTAAAAGGTGTACTTGACCGGCGTGCACGCATCATGCTTCCCGAGCAAGGTGAGTATGCGTATATGGCAACAGTGGAAGCGCTTGCTCAGGCTGGTTTGGACCAGGATTATATTGATCAGACAGAACTGGGTATTATTTATGGTAATGATAGTTCCGCACAGCCGGTTATCGAAGCCACTGATATTATACGGGATAAAAAAGACACCATGATGGTAGGGTCGGGTTCGGTGTTTCAGGCATTGAATTCAACCGTAAGCATGAATCTTTCAACAATCTTCAAATTAAAAGGTATAAATTTCACGGTAAGTGCCGCTTGTGCGAGTGGATCACATGCAATTGGATTAGGATACATGTTTATCCGCCAGGGAATGCAGGATTGTATTATTTGTGGCGGCGCTCAGGAAACCAATATTTACTCGATGGGTAATTTTGATGCATTGGGCGTTTTTTCAACACGCGAAGACAATCCGGCCGCAGCATCCCGTCCTTTCGATAAGAATCGTGACGGACTTGTTCCGAGCGGAGGGGCAGCAACTGTAATTTTAGAAAGCCTGGAATCAGCTACGCGAAGAGGTGCAAATATTTTAGGCGAAATAATTGGTTATGGTTTTTCGTCGAATGCGGATCACATTTCTAATCCAAGTGTAAAAGGACCTTCCCGGTCATTGCAGATGTCACTTAAAAACGCTGGTCTTGCGGCTGCTGATATCGATTACATTAACGCTCACGCTACCTCTACTCCCGCGGGAGATGCAAGTGAAGCCAGTGCCATTGCCGCGATTTTTGGTGATGCCAAAACACCGGTAAGTTCAACCAAGTCTATGACGGGCCATGAATGTTGGATGGCCGGAGCCAGTGAGATTGTTTACACGATGCTCATGATGCAAAATTCGTTCATTGCGCCGAATATTAATTTTGAAACACCGGATGAGCATTCGGCCAAACTGAATATTATTTCCAGATCAATCAATAGCAATATAGATATCTTCCTGTCGAATTCATTTGGATTCGGCGGAACGAATTCAACGTTAATTGTAAAAAAGTGGAGAAAGCAATAATGGAAAAGGAAAGTATCATCGAAAAAATTAAAGGATTTCTGGTCGAGGAGTTTGAAGTTGAACCAGAGAAGATTCTGCCTGACGCTAATCTGAAAGAAACTCTTGCGCTTGACAGCCTCGATTACATAGATCTTGTTGTCGTGATTGAAAGTAACTTCGGCTTTAAGGTGAAGCCGGAGGATTTTGGTTCCATTGTTACTTTTCAACATTTCTATGACTATGTAACAACACGCGTTTCAGAGAATGTAACTTCCTGATCATGCCCGAATGGCAAGGTAAATCGCAGAGTTCCAAATTAGGTTATCAGATCTTTATCCATGTTTCTAAAGCCTTTGGATTAACACCTGCATACATGCTTTTGCGTTTTGTTGCGCTGTACTATTTTTTGTTTTCCAGGCAATCATCGAAATACATTTACCAATATTTTCGCAGGCAACACAACTACGGCAAACTTAAGGCGTCGAAGTCGCTTTATATGAACTACTATCGGTTCGGGCAAACCTTGCTGGATAGAATTGTATTAACAAGTGGCATGTTTAATAAATTTACCTGCCATTTTGATGGCGAAGAGAATTTGCTGGATATTGTGAAGCAGGGAAAGGGTGGGATCTTTCTTAGTGCCCATGTCGGTAACTGGGAGGCTGCAGGTTTTTTTCTGCAACGACTAAACGCTCCCGTGCATGTTGTTATGTACGATGGCGAACATCAGCAGATAAAGGATTATCTCCGTCAGGTTACCGGTGAAAGAAAGTTCAACGTAATTGTCATTAGCGACGATCTGTCTCACGTCTACGCGATTGGTGAAGCGTTACAAAAAAACGAATTGGTTTGCTTACATGCAGATCGATTCATTGACCAGTCGAAAACGAATCGTTGCCGGTTCATGAATGGTGAAGCGCTGTTTCCGACGGGACCATTTGCTTTGGCAGCCGGGTTCGATGTGCCGGTTTCACTGGTGTATGGTTTTAAGGAATCGAATACGCACTATCATTTTTTCGGAAGTGCTGGTATTGGAAGGTTGCAGGGTGAAGGGAAGAGAGATTTTTCAAAACGGTTGCAGGATATATTTGTCAGGGATCTTGAAACGAAAGTGAAGATGTATCCTGAACAGTGGTTCAATTATTACAAGTTCTGGCTATCGTAACGTTAACATAAAGCATTTAAAGACCCTATGAAATCATTTATTGTACGGCTTGTTTTTTTGTTGAATTTATCTTCACCCATATTTGCTCAACAAACCACACGTGTATTTCAGGAGGATACACCAATCACGTGGCTTGGACTCGATTTTTCTGAGGCAAAATTTATTGGTGATACAGAGCGGTTTACTACTGATGAAGATGTCTTTAAGCTGATGTATGCGCTGAATGTTTTGATGATCAACGAAGCAGAAAAATACGATATCGGTAAAGCTTTCAAAAAAAATAATGTAACCCATAAACTGGATGTTACCATTGAGCACAATAAAGGACTGGATGCTCAATCTGTCGTTTCTACTGATCTGAAAGACGTGAAACGCCTTACGCCGGATGATATTCAGGACATCGTAGCGGGCTATGATTTTAATACCTTGAAAGGACTGGGACTTATGTTTAACGTTGAAGCATTTTCTAAATCCCATAACAAAGGAAGCATTTTCATTACGTTTATTGATATGGAAAACAAACAAGTGGTGTTAACCGAAAGGTTTACGGCGTCGCCAAAAGGTTTCGGGCTCCGGAACTATTGGGCAGGCGCTGTCTATACAATGCTTAAAAGCTTAAAAAGTATAGACTATCGCACAATGCGGAAAAAATATACCAAACTATAATTTGAATAATACGATCACTGTGCTGATAAATGAATTAGAAATTCCCGTGCGTTTCAATGAGGCTGATCCTTTGGGCGTAGTCTGGCACGGGCATTACCTGCGCTACTTTGAGGATGGTCGTGAGGCTTTCGGGAAAGATTATGCTATTTCGTATCTCGATTTTTACAGGAACAATATTGCCGTTCCGGTTGTATCCGTACAATGTGATTATAAAAGACCCTTGCATTACGGTGATACATTACTACTGAAAACTATTTTTCAACCTGTACCTGCCGCGAAGCTGTTGTTTCGATATGAGATTTATCATGCCGATCGGAAAGACTTGATTGCAACCGGAAACACCACGCAGGTTTTTGTTGACGCCAAATCATTTGAACTTCACCTTATTGTTCCGGAGTTTTTTCAGCAATGGCGTGATAAATGGCATGTGTAAATGAGAAAAGTCTGGATCGTCTCCGATGCTATAATTTCTCCACTGGGATTAACCAGTGCAGAGAATTATGAACACGTGGCAAATGGTCAATCCGGCATATGTCTCACGGCTGATAAAGCATTTACAACGGACCCGATGTACGCGTCAGCAATAAAAGGTTTTTCGGTGCAACAGGGCTTTTCAAAAATCGAAGTTCTTGCGCTTCAGGCGGCTCGAGAAACGTTGCGAAATTATCAACCAGATAAATCAAGAACGCTTTTTATTTTTTCAACCACAAAAGGAAATATAGATTCTCCTTTAGATCCAAAAGTTCAACCCAGGATTGCATTGCATGCTTGCGCTCAATACATCGCCAGCCAACTCGGTCTTACACATAATCTTGTTGTTTCAAATGCATGTATCTCAGGCGTACTGGCGATGGTCACAGCACAACGGTATCTCTCGTCGGGGAAATTCGATCATGCACTCGTCGTCGGTGCGGATGTATTAAGCCGTTTTGTAGTTTCGGGATTTAAGAGTTTATACGCGTTGAGCAATGCACCATGCAAACCTTTTGATAAACATCGTGATGGTCTTACTTTAGGTGAAGCAGCAGCGGCCATGCTGATCACTGCTAGACCTCAGGATTTTGGTGTAACACCTTCCATTGAGGTCTTGGGTGGTGCCGTGACTAACGATGCAAACCATATTTCTGGCCCCTCTCGCACAGGTAAAGAACTTGCTTTGGCAATCACTAACGCGCTACAAAATACGGACCGAAAGGCATCTCAAATCGACTTTATTTCGGCGCATGGCACAGCAACGGTTTATAATGATGAAATGGAGGCGAAGGCTTTTCATCTCGCAGGGCTTACAAACGTACCGCTGAATAGTCTGAAAGGATATTTTGGTCATACCCTCGGTGCTGCCGGTGTGGTGGAGGCCGTGATTACAAGTCACAGTCTTTTGAAGGATGAACTTATTCCAACCCTGGGTTGCAGTGAGTCAGGTGTTTCCTCAAAAATTAATATAACAATTAAAAAACAGGCACATTTCATGAAGACCGTGTTAAAAACTGCTTCCGGCTTTGGTGGATGCAATGCTGCTGTGCTCATGGAAAAATTGATAGACAATAAATAAGATAATGATAAAAAATAAAACGGATGTGTTGATTATTGGCGCAGGTCCTGCAGGCACAATAGCGGCATCACTCATCCATAAAGCGGGACTTCAGGTGAGGGTCGTGGAACGAATGAATTTTCCACGGTTCGTTATTGGAGAAAGTATGTTGCCAAGATGCATGGAAGTATTACAGGAGGCTGAGTTGTTAGATGCTGTTGCAGCCATGAATTTTCAGCAAAAATCCGGCGCTAAGTTCAGACGAGGAGACGAAGTTGCAGACTATAAATTTGCTGACCAGTTTACAGCTGGGTGGCAATGGACATGGCAGGTACCGCGGGCTGAATTTGATCATGCGCTCGCAAATGAAGTTGTACGAAAAGGAGTGAATATTGATTTTGAAGCTACGGTAACGGATATTCAATTTAATGGTGATAAGCCAAGTTTTACGCTGGTAGAACATAAAGGTGGATCACTGGAAGAAATAGAAGCAAAATTTATCATTGATGCCAGTGGCTATGGAAGGGTAATTCCAAAAGTACTGGGTTTTGAAAATAAGTCATCGCTTGATCCCCGACGGGCGGTATTCGCGCATGTTAAGGATGTTAACCGTCTGGAGTTCGATGAACCTAATCGCATTACCGTCGTTGTATATAAACCGGGCGTTTGGGTTTGGATGATTCCATTTTCCAATGGCAATACGTCCGTTGGTTTTGTTGGAAGTCATGCGTTTTTCCAAAAATATGCTGGTGATCCAAAAGCACAGTTCAATGCATTAATCCAGGGATCGCCATTCCTGAAGCATCGGTTTAGGGATGCCAGCTTTATTTTTGAGCCCCGTGTACTTGAATCCTGGTCTTCGGCTTCTGATAAATTTTATGGGGATGGCTATGTGTTAACCGGTAATGTTACCGAATTTCTGGACCCTATATTTTCTTCCGGTGTTATGTTCGCGGCCGTATCAAGCCACCTGGCAAGTACCCTTCTGATCAGAAAACTCAAAGGCGAAACCATTGATTGGGAAAAAGAATATACAGGCAAGCTCCATCAGGGTGTGAACACCTTCCGTGCGTTTGTCGCGGCGTGGTACGATGGAACACTTGAGAAAATATTTTTTGTGAAAGAGCCGGACCCTTTAATTAAAAGACAAATATGTTCTGTCCTTGCAGGATATGTATGGGATCTGGAAAATCCTTTTGTCAAAGAACCGGAAGTTGCCTTGAAAAGATTGGTGAAGTATATAGAAGCGGGAAAACGATATCAATAGCATCATGAATTTTATTTCCGGTTTTTGTAAGCTTAGAGATTTTCAGATGATAACCTCGTCCGAACATAAATCCTATGGCAACGCAAATGGGGAAACATTTGTGTCGGGACTCTATTCAGATCATAAGATAGATTATCCTAAATTTTATAAAATGGATATGCAGTCACGTCTGGGATTTTTATCCGCCGAATTCCTTTTCAGGGATGTACCAGTTAAAGATTATCCTTCGGATAGCCTTTCCGTTGTGTTGTCTAATGCAGATGGTAGCCTTGACACCGATCTGAAGTTTGATCGGAGTTGCCAAACCGCTGCGAGCCCTTCACTTTTTGTATACACACTTTCCAATATTGTGGCTGGAGAAATTTGTATTCGCCATGGGATCAAAGGAGAAAATGCATTTTTTATCTCCGCGTCGTTTGATGCAGAGTTAATGTGTTCTTATGTTGACCTTACTCTCTCGCAACCACAGACAAAAGCATGTCTGGCTGGATGGATCAATGTAGTGGAGGAGCAGCATGATGTTTTAGTATATTTAGTAGAAAAACGACAGCGCGGATTGTGCTTTGAACATACCCGCGAACAGATAAGTAAACTATATTATTAGTATGGAACAATTGATTGGAGAATTGAAGATTCAGATTATTGAGGCGTTGAATCTAAAACATGTAAAGCCCGAACAAATATCGGATGATCAACCTCTGTTTGGTGAAGGTCTTGGTCTTGATTCGATCGATGCACTTGAATTGATTGTTTTGCTTCAGCAAAAGCATAACACGAAAATCGCAAATGCACAGGATGGACCGAAAATATTCAAATCGGTTCGATCAATTGCGGAGTATATTACATTACATAAAACAAGTTAATACCTTGAACCAGGTGTTTGTTATAGGTGCCGGCGTGATATCTGCTATCGGAAATTCTTATTCGGAATGTTTAAGTTCCCTCATGCACTGTCGTTCCGGGATTGCTGCATTAACAACACTTGATTCCATTCATAAGGGTAAATTACCGGTGGGGGAAGTAAAACTTTCTAACGAAGCACTTGCCGAAGCTACCGGTGGTAATCCAGCACTAACGAGGACTGCATTACTGGGACTGCATGCTGCGCAGGAAGCCGTGAAAGATTCGAAACTTCCGGATTTGGGTGCATGGCGTGTAGGTTTATTGTCTGCTACCACGGTAGGGGGGATGGACAAAACTGAAATGTTTTTTCCTGCTTTTATGCAGGATAGTAAAGCCGGTAAATTAAAAAATGTCGTGCATCACGCCTGCGGTTCAACCACAGAGATAATGGCAGGATACCTTGGGGTTAAAGATTTTATAACCACAATCAATACAGCGTGCTCTTCTTCCGTGAATGCCATCATGATGGGAGCAAGAATGATCCGGCACAACCTGCTTGACATCGCAATCGCCGGCGGAACGGATGCACTTACACGGTTTACTATAAATGGCTTTAATAGTTTGATGATTCTGGATGATGAACCCTGTAAGCCATTCGATGCGAATCGAAAAGGACTCAATCTCGGTGAAGGAGCTGGGTATCTGGTGCTGGCATCAGAACGGGTAATTGGGAATCTGCAATTGAATCCAAAGGCAATTATCTCCGGCTATGCAAACACGAATGATGCGTATCATCAAACCGCATCTTCTCCGGAAGGAAATGGTTCATACGCTGCGATGAAGAATGCACTTGCCATGGCAGATCTGAAATCATCAGATATCGATTATATTAATCTTCACGGCACCGGTACAAAGAATAATGATTTGTCAGAAGGTACTGCAGTGAAGCGTTTATTCGGTGAACAGTACCCGAGGTTAAGTTCCACCAAAGCTTACACGGGCCATACGCTCGGCGCTTCCGGTGGTGTTGAAGCTGTCTTTTCAGTCATGGCCATTGATAATCAATGTGTTTTTCCTAACCTGCGGTTTAAAACGGCGATGCCTGAACTGGGCGTTCAACCACAAATGGAAATGCAGAAAACAAACGTTAATCATGTGATGAGTAATTCATTTGGCTTTGGTGGTAATTGCGCTTCGATTATTTTATCATCCTTTAAAAGCTAAGATATGATTGCGTATGTAAAAGGAGTCGGAAACATTTCGCCACAAATGACGTGGAGAGACGACGCTTTTTCTATACGGGATGGTGACCAAACCGGTAATTATCTTTCAGCGATCGAACCGGATTACGCTGCATGGATAAATCCACAACAATTGCGTCGGATAAGCCGTATTCTAAAAATGGGAACAGCGGCTGCGTCAATCGCGTTACAGGAAGCAAAGCTCTCGTCGCCGGATGCCATAATCACAGGAACGGGTATGGGATGCGTTGAGGACACCGGGAAATTTTTGGATAAGATTACCACACTGAATGAAGAGGCCTTGAATCCAACTCCATTTATGCAATCCACACACAATACTATTGGCTCGCAGATTGGGTTAATGGTTGGATGCAAGGGATATAATCAGACTTATGTGCAAGGGGCTTTTTCATTTGAACATAGTTTAATGGATGCCTTGATGCAGCTGGATGAGCAGCCAGATTTCAACATTCTTGTTGGTGGTGTTGATGAAGTTACCGAAACATATTCTCAAATACTCCAACGATTCGGGTTGTTGAAACGAGAAACACCGCGATCAATGGATATTTTTAGTTCTCAAACACGTGGAACGATTTTAGGTGAGGGTGCCGCGTACTTTGTTTTGTCACGTACGGCGGAAGGGAGTAATGCAAGTATTCAAGGCATAAAGACTTTATATCAACCTCATGCACACGAACTACATGATGGCATTGATTCTTTTCTTGCGGAAGCTTTACTGAACCGTAATGACGTTGATCTTGTACTCACCGGTAAAAGCGGTGATGCTATAGCAGATAAACAAATTGACCGCGACGTAAATCTGCGATTCCCCCAATCCAGTTTGGCTGTCTTTAAACACTTGTGTGGCGAACATATGGTTGCATCTTCGTTTGCGCTGTGGTTAGCCGTGTATATGCTGAAGCATCAACAAATGCATGAAGCAGTAGTAATCAAAGATGCCGGGAGACCATTAAAGAATATTTTGGTGTATAATCGGTATTATCAGGATCACCATTCACTTTTACTGGTACGTTCATGCTAACATTTAAACGCACCAAAAATACATTCTGGATACTTACGGTGGTGCTGTTGGTGCTAAACTGGTTAGCTGGTATTTCCTTGTGGTGGTCTATAGGTGTTCTTGCATTTTTTCTATTGATGTGTACCATCGGTTCGTTTGTTGCAGGTCTCCAATTTTTTTTGCCTGCAATTACAAAAGGCAAAATGAATTCGGGCACGGTTGCGATTACATTCGACGACGGGCCGGTTTACGGTAAGACAAACGAGATTCTTGAAATTCTCCGACAACACAACGTACCGGCTACATTTTTTTGTATCGGTTCCAGGATCGTCCGGGAGTCCGGAACAATCCAGAAAATTCATGCAGAAGGGCATTTGATTGGCAATCACAGTTATTCACACCGGCCTGGATTTGGTTTTTTTTCTACGGAGAAAGTAAGGCGTGAATTAGCGGATACGGACCGTGCAATTGAAGGCTTGATTGGAAATTCACCCCGTTTTTTTCGTCCTCCGTTCGGTGTGACGAATCCCATGATCGCGAAAGCGACAAAAGGTTCTTATACCGTGGTTGGGTGGAGTATTCGCTCTTTTGATACGGTTATTCGAAATCCACAACGATTATTAAAACGTGTTAGCCATACCGTTGAATCCGGTGATATTATACTTTTTCATGATTATTCGGACGCTATGTTGAAAATATTACCCCAGTGTATTACAGAAATTAAAAATAAGGGCTTGAAAATTGTCAGGCTCGATGTATTATTAAATCAACAGGGTTATAGGTAAATTTGTAATATGACTGTTTTTCCAAAATTGCTGTTTCTGACCGGTTTTCTTTTCGCTTCAATGTCATGTTATTCATTGCAAAGCCAATATCCTGGTTTTATGCCCGTGCGCGATACAGAGACATTTGCTAAAAAGTTTAAAGAAGCTTCATTAAAGGTACAAACAATTACCAGCGATTTTAAACAGGAGAAAAACCTGGCAGCCATAACGGAGAAAATCACATCCAACGGTAAGTTCTGGTTTAAACGAAACAATAAAGTAAGATTAGATTAC
>Ga0196965_1000180_pt1 | contig 45267 bp, 68 predicted proteins | sample S1_20metaG_FD_148668 | JGI IMG/M metagenome (GOLD analysis project Ga0196965, IMG submission 148668) | Soil microbial communities from Anza Borrego desert, Southern California, United States - S1_20 | ecosystem: Environmental > Terrestrial > Soil > Desert | place: USA: California | collected...
AAACCGGTGCGCAGCGAATCTTGATCTGCACGCCGTACAGGCGCGGATTGCTCTCGCACTTCCGATCCAGATATTCCCACGTGACACCTCGTTCCTTGAGAACGTCGTCTGCCTTCCCGATCTTGCGTAGGTTGGAAGCGCTGTTGGCGCCCCACACGAGAAACGAACACACTGCGTCGCGCGTCGACTTGAACGCTGACTGCAGGTTGTCGTCGTCGAGTTGTTTCAGGCCGAGCCGAATCCAGCTAATGTGTTGCACGCGCATGCCGTACCCAGCCGCGATGCACTGCGCGTAGCCAGGCATGTGCAGGTTCATGGCTTTCCACACCATCTCCCGCTTGGCCTTGGCGGCGTCGGCGCGCTTGCTGCGACGGATCCGCTTCACGCCAAACGGGGTCCATGTTTTTACGTAGTACGTGTCGTTCGTCGCGTTGTAGGTGAACGATTCGAAGTAGATCGGCAGCTGCAGCGTGTGCGTGTTCGTTCGCGGATCGAACTTGTGGTACTGCGAGACCAGGCACTTCGGCCCGTTCTTCCGCTTCAGCTTCGGCAGCTCCTTGCCGGTGAGCACGCGCCGATAGTCGGCAGCGTTCTCGCGCGGGATGTGGTTGAGGATGCGAGTCATCCCGCGAGCCCCCGCTCCCTGATGAAGTCGCCGAGCGTGATGAGCGGCTTGCCGCACTGACACGGCAGCACGTCCCAGGTCTCAGCCCCGAGCGACGTGCGCGCCACGAGCTGCTGCTGGCGCGGCTGATCGCAGCGCTTGCAGTCCACCTGTCCGCACAGGCTCTCGACACGCGTGCTGATGTCGCCGATCTCGAGGTGCGGGGCGCGCAGCACGGTCGTGCGCACGATTGGGCGTAGCGTCTTGGGTCGCGCGTCGTGCAGGACGTCGCGCAGCTCTGCGGCGGCGCTCATCGCTCGGCCTCCGCGATGCTCTTCAGGAGACGCTTCACGAGCGCTTTCGCCTGTTCGGCGGTCATCTCGATGTAGTGGTCAGACTGCTCGATGATCAGCCGCGGACCTGACTGGTAGTACATGACGGCCACCTTTGGCGCCGGCTTCCTCATGACAGCTCCCCGCTGAACGTCGTGGTCGGAGCGTCGAAGCGCATGCGCACGATGCCCGTGTCGCCCTTGCGGTTCTTGAGGAACACGGCCTCAGCCGCAGTCTTGTCCGCGTTCGCGTCGTAGACGCACTCGCGGTGCAGCCCGATGATGCGATCAGCATCGCGCTCGATCTGACCGCTCTGCGCGATGTCGCTCATCACGGGGCGCTTGTCGCCGCGCTTGTCGGAGTCGCGGTTGCTCTGCGAGAGCACGACGAAAGGCACGTCCAGCTCGCGCGACAGGAGCTTGAGCGCGGTCGCGATGTCGCCGATCTCCTCGAAGCGCGACTGATAGCGCTTCCGCATGCGCATCAGCTGCAGGTAGTCGATCGCCACAAGGTCAAGCTGACCCTTGCGCTTCATGGCGCGGCACGTGTTGGCGAGATCTTCGAGCGTCAGGCCGGCGCAGTCGAAGATGTACAGCGGGATGTCCGACAGCATGCCGGCGCGGTTGACCAAGTGCGTCGCGGTGTCGGCGCTGAGCTTGCGCGCGAACGCCTGCACGGGGATGCGCGCGTCCTGCGAGAGCACGCTGAGGCCCACGTCCAGCTCGCTCATCTCGTACGAGAACACCGCCGTGTGCAGGCCGGCGACCGCGTTGTTGCGTGCGATCTGCAGCGCGAACGACGTCTTGCCGATGCCCGGGCGAGCCAGCACGATCGCGAGCTCGCCGGAAGCGAAGCCGCGCCAAGGCAGCGCGCGGTCCACCGGATCGATGCCGCTCGGCGCGACGATGCGCGGCGTGACCGGCCGCTCGGCGACGATCTCCTGGATCGCTAGGTCCAGCACTTCGCCAAGTCGACGCCCTGCTCGCTTCTGCCGCCGCCCCGCTAAGGCGGCTGTGAGCCTCTCAGAGGCGCGTTGCAGAAACTCGTTCGGGTCGTGCGTTGCCGCCGACTCCAGGCCCCACGCGCCAACGTCGAGGCAAGCGCGCGCCAAAGTGCGAGCCTCGGCCAGCTGGCGGAGCCGCTCGACTGCGCCCTCGTACTCTTCGAGCGAGAGCATGGTCAGCTCGTACGCGGCTGCGATGAACTCGAGGATCAGCTCCGAGCCGCTCGACGCGCTCGTAAGTGTGGCCAGGTCGAAGTTCTGCCCGGCGTCGCGGTGCAGTCGAGCGATGCCCTCGAACACGGCGCGCGTGCCGTCGGCGTAGAAGTCGCTCGGCAGGAGCTCGTCGACAAGTAGCTGCCGGTGCTCGGCGAAGTGGAGCGCGAGGTTGAGCACCTTGCGCTCGAGGTGATGGTCGTGTGGCAATCCGATTCGTTCTGACATTTGCGTGTTCCTGGTTGGTTGAGGTCAGAGCAACTTCATGGGTTGGTGCGCGGACGGGACGACCTCGGCAGCGCGCAGCTGCTGCCGACCGTTCGCGTATTGCTGTTTCTGCGCTGCGTGCTCCTGCTCGCTGAGCAGGTGCGAGTGCCAAAGGGAGTCGACGATGCGCTTCGGGTTGAGCGCGCGGAGCTTCTTCCCGTGCACCGAGCTGGCTCGGAGGTTGGCCGCGACCGTCGCGCGTTCCTCGGCCGACTGCTTGCCGATGAACTCGTAGGCGGCAGACGCGGACGGGATGCTGGCCACGTCCTTCTGGACCAGCTCTGCGTACCAGGCCCGGCCGATCTTCTCCGCCGCCGTCACCACCGCATACGGCACTGCAATGCCAGGCAAAGCAGAGGGAAGCACAGCAGAGTTAAGAGTGACGCTCGCGTGACGGTCCGTGACGGCCGTGATTTCGCGTGACGATTGCGTCACGTCTCGTGACTCCGGCGTCACGTTTTGTGACGGCTCTGCCATAGCTTGGCTACGGCGCCGTTCCCGGTACTCCTTCGCGCGTTGCTTGTCCGACTTCACGCACTCCTGCGCTTCGAGGAAGCGCGGAGCCACGAGCAGGTCGTCGTGCGCCTCGATGACGCCCCTGTCGAACAGCTGCGGCAGACCGACCTCGACGACATCCGGCGGCAGCTCGGTAGCGAGCGCTACCGCTTCGTCGGGCTGGAGGCCCTCAAGGTCGAGGACCCCTGCCCGGTCAAGCTTGCGAAGCAAGAGCGACCATACACAGCGCGCCTGCCAGTTGAGCCGCTTCCAGGTCATCGTGTCGCGCGTGTAGACGCGGACATAGCTCTCGTTCGCAAAGTCCATGCGATGTAGTCACCTTGTCATACAAACGTATGCTTGTTAGATCGTGGGTGGGCGAGCGCGGCAAAGCCGCACGTCGTGGCAGTCGGGTGCTTCACCGCGCTCGGTACGTAAGCCACCGCACAGCTGGCTGACCTACCCAGCACGTCGCCGCTCGCATTGGCTACATTTCAGCCTGCGGGGCGTTGTGGGGGAAACCACTACAAGAGTATTAGTCTACGCCCATGAGCAGACATGGGTTAGCCACACCAGTCGAGCGGCGTGATCGGGTCACCGAGCGCCTTTGTGATGCGATGAAGCGCGCAGGCAATGGGGGTTGCCGGAACGCGCGCAACGCGGGGATCGTCGGCTTCGTACCGACGAATCGCGGAGCCGCTGCAGCCAACCTTCGCCGCCAGCTTCTCCGGAGACAGGCCGTGCTCCTCGCGGAGCCGTCGAAGCCTCTCCTTTGCAGATCTCTTCATGGACAGGAACTGTGACAAATGGACGAGATGCCGTCAAGCGCCTTGTACGAGATCGTTCTGTCAGACTTCCAGGCCGTGCCAACCAGGACACCGATAGACAAAGAGAAGCTCGTGGGACTGCGCTTCTCGTACCTAATCAAGCAACAGTACGACCTAGCGGTCGCTGCCGGAAAGAAGCATGGATTCTATGAAGAGATGGCCGCCGCCATTGGATGCAGCGGGTCACTGCTCCATAAATGGAAAGACCCGGAGAAGGTAAGAGCCGGGCTGATCGAAAGAGAATCGATCAACGCGAAAATAATACAGGGCGTGCGAGAAGCATTTCGCATAAGCTCCGAATACTTCTTCGTGAACGCAAAAGACCTACCCAATCACGTAGTTCTTGCGGACGGCTCAACGCGGCTCACAGAGCCCGACGAGGTAGACTGTCGCGCTCCGATATTCGACCTGACGCGAAAGCGTGATCAGCTCGACACGGCAGCGCGCAAGCAGATCTCCGAGCACGACGAGCGCCTGCTTGCTGTTGAGGCTGAGAACCGACAGCTCAAGGCTCAGAACGAGCGGATCCTGCAGCTACTTGAGCGCTTAGTCGGAACGTCAGCAGTGCGTTAGCATTACGCGTCGTTACAAACTCCCGTGGCCGCCCTGAGCGACCACGGGATTTTTTTCGTCCGCAAGTCTGACGTTTGTGTTGACGCACGCCGAGACCTCTGACATACGGTCTATATGACTGTGACGAATGTCAGAGATGAGGTTCGAGTCGGACAACCGTGTGACTTCACGTTGCGCGAATACACCTTCAACGACCTGGACCACTACGGCGAGGACGCCGGCCGGTTGTTCGCTGAGTCGTTCGAGGAAGCAGCCCAGCTGTGGGCGCTGGAGAACCTCGACGCGGGCGAGAGCCGTCTCTTGAAGGTGTGGGATCGCGGCGAGGCTCGCGACTGCCGCGTCGAGCGCGAGGGCAACAGGGCGACGGCCGAGACCTTCACCGCTGAGTGGTGCGGCTGATGGACTCGATCTTCGAGATCGATGCGTTCGCCGAGATTGCGGCGCAAGAGCCGCCGACGCGCGAAGGCGTGATGGTTGCGCTCGCAGCGAGCTTCGCAGCGCAAGCAGTCCGCAGCCGTCCGCGGCGTGACGCCATCGTGCGCGCCTTCGCGAAGATTCCGGGAGCGTACGCCGCGCGCCCGCATGACTTCGAGGCGTTCCGCCTCGGGTGGATCGCTGAGTACCGCGCGCTCGGTGGCGAGTGCTCGGAGCCGGAGACGTTTTTCAACGTGCTGACGAGCGGCCAGCGCGCCGCGTGAGGAGGGGAACCATGGGACTCATCGGATACGAATACATGCGCGGACAGGTGGATCTCGCCTGTCTTGACGCCATGAGCGGCGACCACGAGGACTATCGCCTCTGCTTGGCGTTCGGCGTGCCGTGCGTCTCGGCTGCCATTCATCAGATGTTCGAAGCGAACGGTGCGGCCGCGTGGGAAGGCCGCGAGCGAGAGACGAGAGACGAGCGCTATGCGCGTTGGGGGATCGCATGAGCAAGCGCAACCTAGAGCGCGTCTCGGTTGAGATCGGTGGCCTGAAGCTTGGGCTACGGGTCGAGCCGGAGGTGATGCTCAAGCTGATCAGCGCAATGCAGGAGTACTACGTGGCGAACCGGATCGGCAGCCCAACCGGCAAGGCGCTGATCGCGTGCGACGAAGCTTTCGACAAGCTCGTCGACAACATTCGCGAGTCCGCGCAGCAGCACGCGCTCAAGGTCATCAGCAAGAGCTGAGCGCTGGCGCTAGGCCGCTGACGGCGGCACTGCGCGAGCGCTCAAGCTCGATGGAGACACACCATGGACGAGATCGATATCAGCAAGATGGATAAGGCCGATGTGCTGGTAGCGCTGTATGGCCGCGCCCGAGCGCAGGGGATGGGCATGTTCCACTACACGCCAGAGCCGCTCACGCGCGAGGAAGCAACCGAACTGCTCGAAGAGTCCAAGTACTTCGACTACCTGCGCGGCCGCGTGATGAAGGTCAATCTGGCCAGCGACCAGCTGCGAACGGGTCTCTACGACCGTGACAACGGGAAAGGTGCAGCAGAGGAAGCGCTGCGCGAGGCCGGGCTGCTCTGAGCGTTGGCACTGATGCGCCGCAGCTGCAAGCGGCGCCGACGTGCGAGCGCTCAAGCTCGAACCAACCAACCAACCAGGAAAAGACACATGGAAACGATCAACATGAAGCAGGCACGTAGCATCTACCGCCGAGACCACGGACGGTACGGCTCGTTCCGCGAGTTCGCGCGGGAGTTCATCGGCGGAGCGTTCCTCGGCAAGCTCGCCGAGCAAACGCCGGTCGGAAAGCTGGCACGAATCATCAGCGCCGCCGCGGTGGTGTTCATGGTGGCGTGCGCGCCTGTCGACCAGCCGCTCGGCGAAGAGGCCGGCCCGCAAGCCGGCCCGCAAGCCGGCAGCGCTGCTGTTGAAGCAAAGTCAGAAGCGCTGCTGGCGGCTTCACCTTGTTACACAGCGCAAATCAACGCCATCAAGGCGAAGATGGAAGGTCCGCTGTACTACTGCGCGTCAAGTCAATGGACCTTCGATGGCTGGAACCTGCGTAACGGCGACTGCAGCTTGACCTCGGCCTATGGCGTATGGATTCCAGCAGCGCGGGGCAACGGCGCCTCTACATGTTCCTTCAGCGTCAGACGCTTAGACGATGATGGTAACCCTTCGGGCTATTGCGCTTGGAAGCTGGGCACCGTGAACGCTTCAGGCTCAAGCGTCACGATCACTAACGACGTCAACAGCTGCTGGTGAACGCTGCCCCGTGGCCGACAGCTCGCGCTGAAGGCCACGGGCAAGCGAATCACACAGGGAGGAACCAATGGACTCTGACGAACATCAGCGCTGGCTTCATTGTAGGTGCGACGCGTGCAAGCGCTTGGACGAGGTCGCGCACTTGCCGCTGTACTGGAATGAACTGTTCGAGGCCACTAAGCACGAGTGCCCGAACTACTCCGCCTCGTTTCACGAGGTTCCCGCCGCCGCGCCCGACGAGAGGCAGATCGATCTGTTCGAGGTGAAGCCGTGAGCGGCTTCAAGACGCGCAGCGTTGGCGATGTGCCTGCGCCGACCATCAACATGAAGGATGCAATCGAAGGAGCCATCCCGGTCCTGCGAAAGGCAGTGATCGAAGGCGAGAAGCTTGGACGCGACGCCGAGCGCGCAGCGGTCGTGAAGTACCTGCGGCTTCTCGCCAAGTCGTTCGACAACGGCGGGCACAGCGCATTGCTGCAAGCCGCGTTTGACCTCGAACATGGGGCGCACGTCAAATGACCATCGAAGTCGACAGCGAAGGATTCATGACGGGCATCGGATCGGAGACGCCGTCGCAGTACCACACCGATCCGTGCAAGCACCCGAGCCTCAGCGCGCACACAGCAATGCGTCTGCTGCGCTGCCCCGAGGATGTGATGCGCACGCACCCGAAGCTCGGCGGCTCGCGCCATCAGCGCGAGTACACGGACTCCATGGACAACGGGAACCTGATCGACGCACTGCTCACGGGCGCGAAGTACGTGCCGAGCGCGAAGCAGTCGCACGCAGCGCTGGGCAAAAACGGCAAGGAACTAGGCTCGGTCGAGTACGAGACGTTCGGCGATCTCGTGATCGTGGACGCGGACGCGTGGCAGTCGAACAGCGCGAAAGAGATCCGCGAGCTCGCGCGCGACCAGAACAAGACGCCGATCCTGCGAGCAGACTTCGTGTCGCAGTACGGCAAGGTGCCCGAGTATCTCGCGCGCTTGGAGCTTGCCGGCGTGACGCTCGAAGGCGTGCAGACGCAGGTCCCGATCTATTGGGTGGAGGAGTCGAGCACGGGGCAGCGCGTGCAGTGCCGCGGGCTGCTCGACATCGTCGACGACATGGAGTGCCCGGAAACCGGCGAGGATTGCGGCGTCGCGATCACCGACCTCAAGACGGCGGCGGACATCAGCGACAAGGGCATCGCGCGCTCGATCTTTCAATACAACTACCACGTGCAGGGCGCGGTCTATCAGCGCGGGTACCACAAGGCGACGGACGTCGTCGCGCGCGTGCGCCTCGCGTTCCTTCGCACGTCGCTACCAGCTGCACGCGCTGATTGGCTGGGCGAGACCTGGCTGCAGTTCGGCGCGTTGCTGTGGGAGCGCGCCGTCGACATCTGGGCCGAGTGCCTGAGCACCGGCTACTGGCCCGGCCACGAGCTGCGCTCGGAAAGCATCGTGCCCGAGCCCTACATGCTCCAAGACATGAAACGCCAGCTGGGGATCGAAGAATGACCAGACAACACAGACACGCACCAGCCGTCGCCGAAAATCTGCCGTTCTCGTTCGCCGTGAATGGGTATGCAGGCGCTGGCAAGTCCTACACCAATCTAGCGCTGCTGACGGGTGTCGCGCGCGCCATGGGTCCAGGCGTCGAAGTCTGGAACATCGACACGGACAACCGCTCGCAGGAGTACGCCAAGATATTCCCGCATCAGCGCTACCACATGGAGCCGCCGTACTCCCCGGCCGACTTCAAGAGCGTGATCCAATACTGCTACGAGCAGGGCGCGCGCGTGATCGGCATCGACTGCATGAGCGACGAGCACGCAGGCGAAGGCGGCGTCCTCGACATGCGGGCCAAGAACCCCTCCAAAAGCCTCAGCGCTTGGACTCCGATCAAAGAGGAGCGCAAGAAGATGGAGCGCTACATGCGCAAGCTGCGCGACGAGTGCGGGGTCGTGTTCGGGCTGACCTACCGCGCAGACGTGAAATACAAGCCCAAGTCCGACGACGAGAAGGTGCGCGAGCAGACCGAGGGCAAGCCGAAGGATCCGACGGACCACCAGTGGGATATCGAGTCGACGTCCGACCTGCCGTTCTTCTGCTCGCTGCGATTCCTGCTCCCGGCCGGCAGCGACGGCGTGCCGCTGCTCAAGCCCACGACGGCGCAGGAGCGCATGCTGGTCAAGACAACGCTGACGTTTGAGCCGTACCTCAAGACGATCAAGCAGCTGAACGTCGACGTTGGACAGCGGCTCTACGAACTGGCGAAGGGCTCCGCGCGCGCGAGCTCGGCGACGCAGCAGCCACGCGTTCCGGGGCGCGGCCCGAACTTCCACAAGGACTATCCAGGCGCCAAAGGTCCTGTGAACGCAGCGAGCGCGGCCGAGCGGGTTGCTTACCTTGAATGGCTCGTGGGTATCGGCGGCAGCGGCGAAGCGTTCGAGAACCACTGCGCCTACGTGCAGAAGCTGATCGAGGACGACATGGCTGCAGAGGCTGAGCGCGCGCTCGAGGGAGCGGCAGAATGACAGCCGTTTGCTATCACTGCGGCGATCGACCTGCGAGCTGCTATGGCGCGTACGAAGGCTCCGAGCTGGCAGCGGGCGCGTGCGACATCTGCTGCGGCCACGGAAACGAGGATGGCTGGTGCATCCAGATTGCCGACATGCTCGAGCGCGAGACGCTCGTGCAGGAGGTCATCGCGGCGCACGCGGCGTGCAGCGCCCTGGCGTCGCCATGGTCTCCAAGTGAGCGCGCGCAGCGGCAGCGCCAAGAGGCCGGACTACGCCTCAAGGACGCGCTCGACAAGCTCTCGGAGTTCAAGCCATGAAGAACCTACGCATGCGCTTCTGGCTGCTCTGCGCTGACGCGCTCGTGAGCGTCGGCAAGTTCGGCTCGCGCCCGTACAACTGGTGCATCGAGCGCGCTTCTGACTGCGTGGACTGGAGCGAGCCGTGAGCAGGGCCGCGCAGATCGAGCCGTGGGCCACGCTGGATGACGTCGAGCGCGTAACGGGGTTCGCGCGGACGAAGTGCACCGAAATCATCAAGCATCACCTTGGCGGCTTCAAGCCGTCAGGGTCGAAGGCGTGGCGGTGTACGTGGCGGGCGCTTCGTGAGTACAAGAAGGCCCAGGAGCAGGGGATCCCATGGCAAAGCACCGACTTCCAGTCCACTCACGACCAAGCAAAGGCGGCAGATACTGGATCTGCTACGTCCGCACGCCGGACGGACGCAGACTGCAGCGAGCGCTCCACATCCGAGACGACGGGAGCAAGGAATCAGAACGAGCAGCAATCGCCGCCTACTGGCAAGAGCAGAGCCGCGTCACTGCTGGAACAGAGACTCGACGCAGCAAAACGCGCACGCTCCGGAGCGCCCTCAAGGCGCTCGCCGAAGCCAAGGAAGTAGACGAGCAGACCGAGCACTCGCAGGAGAAGGTCACGAGCGCGGGGAAAGCGCTGGAGCTGTTCTTCGGCGATCAACACGACATCGGCAGCATCACGACGGAGGACCTCGTTTCGTTCGCCGCCGAGCGCAAGAAGGTCGTTGAGAACATCACGATCAAACGAGACCTACAGGTCTACTCGCAGGCGTGCGCAGCTGTTGGCGTCACGCCTGCGAAGCTGCCTGGCATCGGCAGCATCCAGGCGAAGCCGCAAGAGCCGTTCACGCTCGACGAAGTTCGGCGCTTCATGCTCGCGACCACTCCACACGGCAAGCTGCTTGCGTATTGCTTGCACTTCCTCGGGCTTCGCAACAGCGAGACGCGCAAGCTCGCCGAGCCCGACTGGGCAAACAAGCGCGTGTGGTGCGAAGGCACCAAGACCAAGCACTCGAAGCGCTGGGTGTATCCGCCCGACGAGATGTGGGAGTACATGGAAGCGATGCGCAGCGTCGGCGAGTGGCGCGGCTGGCCGAAGCTCGGCAAGCAAGGCGTCGAGAGCTTTGTGAAGCGCACGAGCGCGCGCGCTGGGCTCGGGCATCGACACCCGAACGACTGCCGCGGAGGCTTCGCCACAAGGCTTGCAGCTGCTGGCGTCAACGCAGCACTCCGCGGCGCGATCATGGGCAACAGCGAGCAGACGCAGAAGATTTACTCGCAGCCTCACCTGCTCGATCAGGAGCTGGCTGATGCATCGCGGAAGCACCCGCGCATCAGGCCGAAGCCGTGCACCGCGGATGCATCACAGGAAGCGGCACAGGCAGCAAAAACGGCAGTAGGCGGAACGGTTACGGCGCTGAAATCACTACGGAAAGGCGAGGATTCTGCTGATTGAGCGAGCAGCCATCCATACCCTTCGAAAAAGCAACCATTGGGGAAAACTATGTCGGAACAACACGTTACGGAAGCAGAAAAGTCATGCATCGCGGATGCACCAAAACCCAAGAGCCTTGGCCAAGTCGGCTATGAAGCAATGGTCTCAACGGCCGGACTTGGGAATGATTTTCCTGGACATGAATTGTCCTTGCGCTGGGAGAATCAGCCGCCGCTCGTCCAAGCCTCGTGGGAGCTGATCGCGCTCGCGATCACGCAGCGCGTCGTCGACGACATTCGCGCCAGCCTCGGGGTGAAGCTGTGAGCGCCGACGAGACTGCATGTGATGTCTGCGGATACTGCCCTCGGCAGGACGACATCGCCGATGAGCTGACCAACATCTCAACCCAAAGCGTAAAAGTGACCAAGCTGCTCGCCGAACTCGTCGAAGCAGTGCGAGCGCTGAAGCCGGCGCCGATCGAACCGCCCACCGCGTACATCCAGTACTTCAAAGAGAGCGATGTCATCGAGCAGCTACGCAAAAAGCTCGAGTGCATCCGAGTCCAGAGCGAGGCGCGCGGCGACAACCTGGGGCGAGCACAGGACGAGATCGAGCGCCTGCAGGCGAAGGTCGCCGACGACGCGCTGACCATCGCTGCGCTGAAGGATGAGGCTGGTCGTGCAACCGTGAAGATCGGAAGCCTCAGCGCAGAACTGAACCGCGAGCGCGATTCGCGCAGCATCCAGTGGAATCGCGCGGAGCAGTTGCGCGCTGAGAACGAGCAGCTGAAGGAAAACGCATCGGCCACCCTCTATCACGAGGCGCTCCGGCTGAAAGCGGAGAACGAGTCGCTGAAGCGCGACGCAGTAGACCCGCTCTACAGGGCGGCGCTGTCCGACCGCGCACGGCTCGCTGACGAGAAGGCCGAACTCAAAGCGGAGAACGAGCGGCTGCGCGCTGAGAACGCTGAACTGAAGGCTGAGATCAAGCAGGCCGACCGCATGACGATGGAAGCGCGGATGGCCAAGGAGGAGCAGGACGCCGAGCTGAAGTGCTTCCGCGAGCGCGAGCACAAGGTGGACGCGTTGCTCTTCGGGGCAGATGGATGCGCGACGGTGCTGGAGAAGAATCGGGAGGTTCGTAGTGCGCAGCAGCTTCGCGCGGACATCGCCGCCGTGCGCGACTTCAAGATCGACGCTTAGGCACTCAAGCTGTGTGGCGCTAAGCGGTAACGCACACAGCTTGAAGTCGCGTTCGTTCCGTGGATCGGTAGTGCCAATATGACCGCCGACCAAATCCAGCAGAAGAAGAAGCAGCGCATCGATTCAATCAAAGCGCTGTACGACGAGTACGCCAAGCACACGAAGGACGCAGCCGGACACCTCGTCATGGCTCACGTGCTAAAGGATCTGACCGACCAGATGCGGGAGTCGCAACACAAGCTCGAGAACGCGCTCGCCAGGCTGAAATGACGCCGGAGACCGCGCCCGCGCGCTACTTCGGCTTGGCCAGGGGCTGGCCGAGCGCCGTGGCGCGGCGGATGTCCTCGGCGCTGACGGCTCGGATCTCCTGCGTTGCCACAGGGTTGAAGAATCTGGCGGGGTGCCGGCTTGCTGGCGGCGGAGGGGGGACCTTCGCCGCCGCACACCGTTCGGCCACCATGCGCAGCGCGACGCTGATCGAGGCGTTGAGCTGCCCGAGCTCGGTGCGCGTGAGTGTGCGCCCGTGCGCCGACTCGATCGCGAGCGCGGCTTGCTGCACCGCGCCCGAGATGAGCAGCTCTAGCTCTTCGCGGCTGATCAAGCGACGCTCTTTCGCTCCACGATCATGGTGACTTCGCTCGGTGCGTAGTCACCGATGCGGCGGAACAACTGGCTGCCGCCGAGCACTCCGCCGAGGATCTGCACCAAGTGCAGCCAGGGCTGAGGGATCAGCTGATCGAGCCCCGGTGCTTCAGCCACCCCGACCAGAATCGCGCCAACGATCACCAGTGCAGCCTGCAACGTCTTCGGGTTCATACTCGGTTTCACCTGCGCCTCCGTCGTCTCACAGTCACCGCGCCTACGTGATCTTCCACACGGCTTATCCGCAGTTCGATCTCGTGCCGGCGCTCAACGTCTTTCGGGTCGCCGCGCTCGAGTTCTGCGACTCGCTCACGCAACGAAGCGACCTCTGTCGTCAACTCAGTGAGCTTTGCCAGCTGATTGGCCTGGCGCTCTTCGACGACCACAAACCGCGTCCACACTGCCGCTACGGCTCCAAGCACCGCCAGACCTATGGACGCGTGCTGGGCAATCGGGCTTTCGGACATGACACATAACCGAGTGCCTGAAACCCGTAACCTGCCTAACAGTTTGACACGTGTCAGATCTGCGCGCTACTCGATACCCATGGACCGTGGGGCGTCGCCGCTCCGAGCGGCGGATTCGTCCAACCAGCCTGCAGCAGTGGAAAGACTACGCCTGTGCCCGCGAGCGTGATCGATGCGTTCATCTCACCTGCTGCGACCTTTGTGAGTCGTGGCGCACCTGAGAGAATGACGCTCGCAGTCAGAGCGCCTGCAACATTGACAATGGAGCCTGTCGCGCCTGTCATAGTCAGGCTTGCAGACAGTGCACCGGCTGCGTTTTTCCAGAGCTCCGGAGCGCCTGCGAGCGTGGCTGTGGCAGTTAGAGCACCGGCTGCGTTGTGAGTCAGCGACGGGGCGCCCGCGAGTGTTGCGGTAGCCGTTAGAGCGCCCGCGCCTGCTCGGATGAGATTGGGCACAGCCGCCATGCTGACGGCTGCGGACATAGCGCCGGCAACGTCCACCTGCCCGCTGTCGAGCTGGCCGGGAACGGTTTGGGAACCCGGCACGGGGTCGCCCGAGATAGATGACAGCGTGTGCCCGTTGCTGGAGCTGTCGGCCAGCTGGTCAGCGTTGTCAAACTGCCACCACGCATGCACGAAGGCTGTTCCGTGCTGCGGCGTCCAGTACGCTATTTCGTCCGCCAGCTCCCCAGCACTCAGCGCGTACCCTTCCCAAAGCTTGCACTGGCCTATCTCGTAATCAGTACCACTGCCGAACTCGCCAAACTCACAGAGCGTATAGTTTAGTGTTGTGTTGACCGATGTAGCTTGCGCTACCTGCGCCCCGTCCACGTATGCAGTTACGGTGCCTGCAGAGTCATCGTAAACCATCGCGACGTGGTACCACTGCCCCGTACTAAAGCTGTGCGCGTGGTTTAGGATGTCACTGGTGCCGTTCCCGCAACGAAACCGTATAACTTGCCCGGCATCATGACCGATGGAAGTCATGTGACCTGCGTCGTACGTTCCGTCGCTCATGAAGAAGATGTCGCCGCCACCACTGCCGTACGTGTGGAAATAAACCCAACCGCACATCGACCAGTCGCCAGCCGAGTCGAGCGCGATGATGCCCTGGTCGTACTCAAAGCCTGAGTTGTAGCGGCGGGTCATGCGTTACCTCACGCAAAGCTGAAGGTCAGCGAGCCTGCGGGGAAGTTGAGCGACTGCCCTGCAGTGATCTCTTGCCCGCCTCCGGTGATTGCCTCGGCTCCGAGGAAGTTCGCGGCTGCGCGGTTGGTGGCGTGGTTCCACAGCGCGTAATGCGTGACCGTGCCGAAGCCCGAGCCCTCTGCGGGACCGAACAGAAAGGCAACGCTGCTCACGAGCACACTCGGGCTTGCAGCTGACGCAGCCGCCCAATCGGCGGTGTCCGTTTCCTGCGGCGCGTAGCCTGTGCTCGACGTGCTGACTTCGTTGCTCGTCTGGCCGTCCACACCCGGGCTTGCCGTGTGCAGCGTCAGCCAGAACTCGCCGCCAGCAGTAGGTGCGCCTGTGAGCGAAGCCTTGCCGAAGATGTAGTCGAGGATGTTCTTCCGTGTCGTTTGGCCAAGTGGCATTGCAATCTCTCCTAGTTCCCAGCGTCTTCGTAAAGTTCGCAGCCGCCCAAATACAGCGTGTGCGTCGCGCCAGTTGAGCGCATGAACACGTAAACGTAAGCGCCCTGAGGCACGTTCTCGGCAGACCAGAAGACATGGATGATTCCGGCTCCTGGAATGGTCTGCGGGTTCGTGCCTATGTTCGAGTTGTCCAACGTAATGTTGGTGCCTGACACTGTTGAGCCGGCGCCTTGAGCGCCGCAGGTCACCATGCATGTTGCTGTCATTCCAGACCAGCCAGGTTGCACGATGATGTCTGAGCCTGTGTCGCCCAACGAGTACGGGAACCACGCGTGCGCGTGGATCGTGCCGTTGAAGCCGTTGGCTGCTCTGTTGCGCGTGACGTAGCTGCTGCTCATCACTTGGACAAGCGTCGAGGTCAATGAGCCAGCAAAGCTCGCAGTCCCGATTGACCAGTACTTAGGCTGCATCGGGTCGCCCGCGACTTCGGGGTGGATGTAGATATCTCCCCAGTCGCTGGTCGCGAACAGTGAGTCGGCGCCGCCGGGTCTGTGCCGTGTCGCGTGCGTTGCGACGTTGACGGTGTTGTACGTACCCGCGCCTGTGATGTTGCCCGAGTCGTCGATCGTGACGGCGCTTTGCTGCAGCTGCTTACCGCCCGTGCTGTCAAAGCGCACGACCCGGTTATCCGTCGAGCTCGCGATTCCGACCGCGAGGTTTGACCCCGAGATGTTCCCGCTGTCGTCGATCGTGACAGCGGAGTTCTTGATCAGATATCCGGTCGTTCCGTCGAACCGCGCGATGCGATTGTTCGTCGCACCACCCGGACCGCGCACGAGCTCGTCAGGATCGCGCCCGTTGAGCGCGCCACTGATCGTCAAGTCGCCTACGCCACTGACGTTTCCGCTGTCGTCGATCGTGATGACCGACTGCTGAACGCCGGACGAATGCAGCGCCGTATCGGTCCGAACCAGCCGGTTGTCATTCGAGAAGCCGGCTGCGTTGCGCGCAACAGTGAATGTGCCAAGACCGGAGTCGAGCGCCGACGTGCCGCCTGTGCCGTTCCACGAAAGCAGATTGCCAGCAACGGAACTGCCTGGACCTGACACGAAGTTGGCGACTGTGCGTCCGCTAAGTACCGTGACGTTCGAGAGCGTAGTGCCGCTCAGAGTGACTGTGCTGCCGCCCTGGTAGATGGCTTTGCCTGTTGTGCCGTTGAAGCACGCGATTACGTTGTGCGTTGAGCTTGCAGGCCCAGTCACGTCGCCTGTACCTGCGTCGCCAATCGTGTATCCGTTGATCGTGCCGACGCCTGTCATGTTGCCGCTGTCATCGATCACAACAGCGCTGTTCTGAATCAGCTTGCCCGTCGTGGCATCGAAGCGCGCGACAGCGTTGTCGGTAGCGCTGGCTGGACCAGCGACGAAGGTGTCCGGGTCTCTGTCGTTCAGGTTGCCAGACAGCTCAAGGCCAGTAAGGCCGTACATAGTGCCGCTGATTATCGAGACGCCGCTGTCATAGATGGCCTTGCCAGATGAACCGCTAAACAGTGCGATGTCGCTGTCGAACGCGCTTGAAGGGCCGCGTACCCAGTTCGCAGGGTTTGTGCCGTTGAGCGTAGTAACGCCAGTGACCGCGCCTGCGTCGCTGACGATGACCACGCTGTCTTGGATGAGCTTGCCGGTTGCGCTGTCGAAACGCGCAACCGCGTTGTCAGTCGCCGAGGCTGGGCCGACCACGTCGCCAGACGCGAGCGCGCTGCCGTTGATGGTCCCCACGCCCGACATATTGCCGGAATCGTCGATCGTGATCGCCGACTGCTGGATCTGCTTGCCGGTAGTCCCGTCGTAACGAGCGATGCGGTTGTCGGTGCTCGTGTTCGGGCTGCTGACGATGTTGGCCGAGATGAGGCCCGAATCGACAAGCTCACGTCCGCCGCTGTCGGCGTACTCGGGCAGGTGCCCCGTGATGACTTCAGGCTCGAACGTGCGCACCACGTCGTTGACGTGAAGCAGCCCGTCGATGATGTCTCTGCCGCCAGTGTCAGACCAGATGGCCAGGTTGTACTGCACCGATTCTGCAGGCGTTGGCCCGCGCACGAAGTCGCCCCAGCCGCCGATGTCGTGGCCGTTGATCGTCGTGACGCCTGTGATCGCGCCCGCGTCGTCGATCAGCACCGAGCTGTCTTGCAGCAAGCGCCCCGTGGTCGAGTCCCATCGCGCGACTGCGTTGTCGGTCGCACTGCCGATCGCTGGACCATCCACCCACTGTGCGACGTCGCGCGTGTTCAGTGCGGTAACGCCTGTCACCTGCCCTGTGTCAGAGATCAAGACCACGCTGTTCTGCACGACCTTGCCGTTGGTTCCGTTCCAGCGGGTGATCGCATTGTCCGTGCTCGTGCCGCTGTTCGTGACGACGTGATCGGCGATCACGCCGCTGTCCACAAGCACGCGCCCTGTCGAGTCGCCGAACTCTGCGAGGTGGCCTGTGGTCACTTCCGCGGAGTTGTTCCGCACGATGTCGTTCACGTGCAAGCCGCTGTCTTCGATGCTGCGGCTATCGGTGCCCGACCAGATCGCCACGTGCGCGAGCGTCGTGCTGCCAACGGTCGGCCCGTCTACCCACTGCGCGATATCGCGTGTGTTGAGAGCCGTAACGCCCGTGATGGCTCCCACGTCTGACAGCAGCACGAGCGAGCTCTGAATGAGCTTGCCCGTGACGCCGTCGTAGCGAGTGATCGCGTTGTCGAGCGCGCTTGCTGGCCCGACGACGTCGCCGTTGCCGTCGCCAGTGCCGATCGGGTTGCCGTTGATCGTGTTGACGCCGGTGATGTTGCCGGTTTCGTCGACCAACACCGTGGAGTTCCGAAGCAAGCGCCCCGTCGTGCCGTCCCACAGCGCAATCGCTGTGTCCGTCGCTCCGCCGATGCTCGGGCCGTCCACCCATTGCGCGATGTCTCGCGTGTTGAGCGCAGTCACTCCGGTGACCTGGCCCACGTCGCTGATCAGCACGACGCTGTTCTGTATGATCGTGCCCGTCGTGCCGTCCCATCGCACGATCGCGTTGTCGAGCGTCGGAGGTACGCCGCTCACGATGTTCTCGGGCAGCTCGATCTCGGCGGTCGTGATGTGCTCGCCGTTGTAGTACAGAAACTGCAGCGCCCCGAGCGTTGAGATCGGGACGTCGATGTCGACGCCGTCTACGGTCGCGCGGATGTACTTGCGATGCACTAGCGAGTGCTCCCGTATCCGAGCGCACGCCTGCGCTGCTCCTCCTCGTCGCCGTCGTCGACCACGAGACCCGAACCGATCAGCGCCGGCAGGTTGCGCACAGCCCGCGAGTCAGCTGCGCCCGCTGTTACGCCATCGATTCGGCCAGCTGCGCCCGGAGCGCGCTGCTCGAGTGTGCGCGCCAGGTTCGCGAGCGCGTCCTGCCCACGTGGCGTGCGGAACGCCTGCACGATCTGGTTCGCGCTACCGCTCGCGAGCCCGCCAGCGAGGCCAGCGACAGCGCCGGCAGGCCCGCCGACCATGCCGCCTGCAAAACCGGCTGCCATTCCGCCCGCTATGCCCGGAAGCGGGTTGAAGCCGACAGCTTCGCTCGCGCCGCGCTTGGCGGCGATCTTCTGGAGCATCGCGCGATCGCCGTACTGCTGGCGAAGGCCCCCGATCGACTCCATCGTCTCGGGCGCGGCGTCGCGCAGGATCGCGTCGAGCTCCTCTTTCGCGACGCGCCCCTGATCGGCTGCGACTTGCGCGCTCGCCCTGTCGGGGACCGCGCCAGCGTTGCCCGCATGGCCCTCGGCCTGCCACGCGCTCTTGCGCCCGACGAGCCCAAGGACGTCCTCGGGCGGCAGCTCTTGGCCGACGCCGAGGGCGCTCTCCTTCAGCGCTGTCCGGTAGCCGCGCTCTTGCGGTGAGCCCGCCTTGGCATCAGCCCCCATTCTCGACAGCCGCTCTTGGATCTTCTGCCATGCGCCGGGCACGAGGTCGTTGGCGCCTTCGTCTCCCGCCTGCCGGTACGCGCCGCGCAGCTGGTCGCCAACGTCCTTCAGCTGCCCGCCGACCCAGTTGCCCTGTGCATCCTGCACGCCGAGCCGATCGGCTGCCTCGCCCGCGCTCTCGCCCCACCGCGGCGACGGGATGATCTCCTCGATCTTGGCGGCCAGCTCCTTGGGAATGGCGGCCACACCGAGCCGCTTGGCCAGCCCTTGCAGGTCAGCGCCGGTCACGCCCTTGGCCACGAGCCGAGCCTTGTCGGCCTGGGTCCCGAGCCACTCTCCGGCGCCGCGAACGCTATTGGCCACCTTCCCGCCCACGCCCGCAATCGTCCCGGCCACGCTGCCGCCGAGCAGTCCGCCGCCGCCAGCAGCAAGCGCTGCGTCGCCGAGGTCGCCGCCTTCCGCGAGCTCGCGCACGCCGCCCTCTGCCGCGCCCTGTAGCGCCGCTCTGCCGGCGATGGCCAGCTTGCCAGCGCCCTTCACTACACCGCCGACCTTGTTGCCGATAGGCGAGAGTATGGCGCCGCCTACGTCGCCGATCGTGGTCGCCGTGGGCGAGCGTTCGACAACCTTCTCGTAAGGCTCGGCTCCCAAGCCCTCAGCGATCGCATCGGACACGCCCCAAGTCGCGCCGTGCAGCGCTCCTCGAGCGCCGTCGCCGATCGCCTCGAGCGCGCCGCCGCCTTGGGCCGGCGCAGGACCCGCGTCCGCGAGCTCGAAGGCCACGCCGTCCGCCTTCATCTTGTCGACCGCGTCAGCTGGCACGCGATAGCGCCTGCCGCCGACCACGACGCGTACGGTTCCATCAGACATGGCTCACTGCTCCTCGTCTTCGTCGAGCACGCCGCCGTAGACGCTCGGATCGAAGCCCTGCGACTCCGGCACCTGAACGTTGCCGAGCCACGCGCCGAGGCTGCCTGCGTCGAGCGCGCTGCGCGCCTGTGTCTCCCGACCGGCAGCGCTCCGCTTGAGCTTTCCCTGGACGTGCTCGCGGGCCAGCTTCATCGCTGTCCGGAACTCCGACTCAGTAGCGTTCGGCTGCGCGCCGACTTGGATCTGGTAGCGCAGTTCCTCGCTGACCGGCCCAGCCGCGCCAGACTCCATGCGCTGCGAGAGGTCGGCCAAGCGGGATTTGATCCCCGCCATGCGCTCGGCCTGCTTCGAGGTCGAGTCGCCGAGCGCTGCGCCGACTGTGTCTTTGGTGCGGCCGAGGAACGACCCATCGAACATGCCGACGCCGGGGATGTCCTTCCCCTCGGGGGCGAGCTTGTCAGCGCTGTCGAGCAGCTGCGCGAGGCTCTGCTCGTACTCGGTATCCTTGTTGTACTCGCGCGTCAGCCGAGCATCGACAGCCGGCTGCCTGGCTGCCGCGGCTTGCGCGCGCGCTTCGGCTTGGAGCCGCGCGCGCTCAGCCAGCGACGCGTTGTCGGCGTTGTTCAGTCCGGTTTGGTGCTGCCTGTTCAGGTCGTTTTGCTCGCGCGTGAAGTCCTGGCCAGCGCGGAAATGCGCCGCGCTCTGACCCATCTGCTGCAGCTGCAGCGCCTTCGCCTGCGCCATCTGCTCGCGCGTGAGGCCCTGGCTCAAGCCGAACTGCTCCTCCTGCACCTGACGCGACAGCTGGTTCTGCGCGATCTGGTCGTCGTGGTCGTCGCGCCCAGCCTGGAAGGTGCGATCGGCGTTCGCCTGACCTTGCTGGGCCCCAGCCAGGTGCATCTCCTGGCCGATCTGATCGCCCAGCATTCGGCGATCTGACTCGAACCCTTGCCGGTCTGCGTTGCGCAGCTGCGCCATCTGCATTTCGCGATCGGCGAGCGCGCGCGGGCTGTTGTCCCGCCGCCACTGCTGCAGCTGATGGTTGCGCTGCTCGGTGCCGTGCATCGCGATCTGGCCGAGGTCCTTGCCCTTGTTGCCGAGCACGTTGAGCGCCATCGCGAGGATGGTTTTCCACTCGTTGGCCTCGGGCGCGGCTTCAGCTTCTACGGGCTTGCTAAAGCGCTCCGGCGCCGAGTACTGCATCTGCGACTGGCGCTGCATGAGGTCGCGCGCCTTCGACCACGGCCCGCCGCCATCGGCTGCCGGCGTTGGCTGTGGCGCCGCTGGCGTCAGGTTGGCTTGCGCAGCTTGACCGCTCAGCCACTGCTCGAGGTCGTCTTCGTCGTTTTGCATTATAGACCCAGGTACCCGAGTAGGCCGACTTGCGAAAAGCTGCTGTCGAACTCTTGCTGATCCTTCTGACGTGCGCGTGCGGCGGCCTCAGCGTCTCTTGCGCGGCGATCCTCTTGATTGCTTTCGAACTCCGCGCCGCGAGCGCCGATCACGTCTGCGTCGATGTCGCGCTGTAGACGCGCCGTGCCGAGTCCGAACTCAGCGTTCGCGCGCCGATCCGCAGACGCGTCGCGCATCGCTTCGTTATCGCGACCCGTAACCCGATCGACTCCTTCGACGTAGTCACGGTTCATCTGCGCTCCGGTGCGCGTGGTCTCTGCGTCGCGGCCCCATTGAGCCTCAGACGATCGCAGCCCCGCATCGGTTGCGATGCCCGTGCGCCGATCCTCGCCCTCTGACTGTCGGAACTGCGCGTCAGACATGTCAGTGCCGCGACCCCAGGCGCTGTTTTGCTCTGACTGCCTGAAGGTGTCCTGGAAGCGCGACTGGATGCCCTGCTGCTCGCTGTTGAACATGTTGATCGCGTCGTCGGCCGAGCGCAGCGCGTTCGCTTGGGTCGCCATGCCTTCGGTACCGCGCAGGCGCGCGTCACGATTGCCCATGCGCATCGCGTCGTCTGACGCGCGCATGCTGTTGACCATCGAGCCCTGGCCTTCGAGGCCCGCAAGCTGCCGATTCGCGTTGCTGTTGAGCATCGCGTCGTCTGCGTTGCGCATGTTCGTTGCCATGGCGCCCTGGGCGCGCGTGCCCTCGAACTCCAGCTGCGAGTTGTGCTGCCGCATCGCGTCATCACTCGCGCGCATGCTGTTGGCCATCATGCCAGCGCCCTGCAAGCCCTGCATTTGCTGCTGGCTATTGAACTGACGCATCTGGTCGTCTTGCGAGCGCATCGTGTTGGCCTGATTGGCCTGACCCTGCACGCCTGCGAAGCGCTGCTGGTTGTTGCTGATCGCCATGCGATCGGCCGCGCTCTTCGTGTTGAAGTCGCGTTCGAACGACTGGTCAGCAATCGTGCTCGACATGTTGCCGTAGTTGACGAGCGCTTTCTCTGCGCGATCGACTGCTTTGGCGTTTGCGCCGAGGTCCTGCAGCGCGCGCGTGTTTGAAGCTTCCGCGCTCGACGCATTCAGATTCGACAGAGCCATCGTAGAGCCGCCCATACCGCGGCGCTCAAGCTCTCGATAGTTCGCGTCTCGCACTGACCGTTGCGACTGCTCTTGTGCAAGCCGGCTCTGCATGTACAGGAACCGTTCCGCATCGGTGAGCTTGGGGTCCATGCGGTCGCGGAACTCGCCGAGCGCCTCTTTTTGAGCCGCCAGTGCTTCAGCGTCCGCCGTTGCAGTCGCCGCTTGCGAGTCGAGATCCATCGCACCACTCGCAAACTGCCCGTAGTCGTCATAAGCACCTTGCTGCATGCCCACGAGGCCAGCATCAGAGCTGACGTCGCGCGCGCCTGATGCGAAGTCTCCGAAGCCGGAGTAAACGTCCCGCTGCTGACCTACGAGCCCGGCGTCGCTGCTGATGTTGCGCGCGCCCGAGGCGAAGCCGCCCAAGTCGTTGTAGTTGTCCATCTGCATCCCAACAAACTGTTGGTTGCTGTGGACGTCGTTTGCTCCACTCGCCCAGCCGCCGAAGGCGTTGGCCACACCTTGCTGCTGACCGACAAGCCCCGCGTCGGAGCTGATGTCGTTCGCGCCGCTCGACCAGTTCGCGAAGTCACCGTACGCGGCCTCCTGCATGCCGACGTAGCGCTGATTGCTCTGCACAGTCGGGTCGAAGCTGGTTGGCGTCAGCTGACGCATGCTGTTGTTCAGCGCGCCCAGCTGGGAGACGTTCGCGGCGTCGCGTGCGCTCGACTGCGCGAAGCTGCTGTTCATGTTCCCCAGCGTCTGCTGGTCCTGTGCGGTCGATCGCGCCGCCGAGCCTTGCAGGCCCTGGAACAGCCCAGCGTTGGCTTGCGTTGCGCTGTTGAACGCTGACCCGAGATTCTGCGTGTTGGTCGTGCGCCGCGCTGCATCGCTCGCCGCGCCTTCGCGCAGGGATTGGCTGTACGGGTCAAGCGCAGCCATCGCGTTGTTGCCCGACGTCTGACGAGCGTCGGCGACGTCTTGAAACGAATCGAAGCGCCGGCCGGACGCGCGCTCCAGCGCGTCCGCTGCGAAAGCCTCTTGGGCTGCCGCGCCCGTCGCGCCAGGCATGATCGGCTCGCCCATGTAGTCGGTCGCGCCCGAGTAGATATCGCCGAGGATCTGATTGCGTCGTCCGTAGAGCGCATCCTGCTCGGCTCGCCGCGCCTGTTCCGCGGCTTGCGCGTCAAGGAAGTCCGGCGTGCTTTGCCCGTTGAGCGCTGCCCACCAGTCGAGTTGGTCCTGTTCAGGCATTTGCGATCCCGTAGTAGATGAACGTGTAACGAAGCACCGTCGGGTCTCCGATCGTCATGCCGTCGATCGAGCGGAGAAGCATGCGCGCGCCGTAAGGGACCGCATCGCAGCCAACACCGGAGCGGAAGTAGCGGGTGATGTCTGACGGCGCGATGATGCGACCGGCAATGACCGCTGCCGGCGTGAAGTTCGGCGGAAGCGGGATGAGCATCGGCTCGGTGTAGGGAGCTTCGAACTCGCCGATCACGAGCTCGCCGCGCGCGAACGTGCCGGGGCCGACTCCTCCACCCGTTGCGGGTCCGGTGCCAGTGCCGTCGCCGATGCCCGTTCCGCCCGTGCCGCGCGCCGCGTTCGGCTGCCGCCCGCCGCTGTGCCCGACAGGCCCACGAGGAGGCGCGAACGCGTCTGCGACCTCGCGACCGAGCGTGCCGACAGAGCGCGCAAGGAGCTCCATCGGGTTGTAGGCGCCGCCGCCCATCGACCCAAGCGGGGCGAGGTTCAGCGGTCGGCCATAGTTCGAGGGCATGCCCATCGGTCGACCGAAGCCGCCGAGCTGCGGCAACACGCGCGGCTGCATCTGCTGCACAGCCGACTGCACCGCCAGCGCGGCCTTACGCACACGCCCCGGCCGGTCGCCGACTTGGATCAAAGCGCGCTTTGCACACGTGCTCATGCTGCAGCTCCTCGCTTGTTGTGCGTCGTCTGCGTGCTGTGGTTGTTCGTGATCGCGCAGCCGAAGAACGTGTACTTGGTCGGCCCCTCGGGCGTGACGTAGCCGAGGCTGATCGTGTTGCTGACTGCCGGCGCATCGGTCGGCACTTCCATCCAGCACATGGACAGTGAGAAGTCGGCCGCTGCGCCTTGCGCCACCGTGCTGATGCCCGCTTGAATCGCGCTCGGGACGTTGCCGCCCTCGTGCTTCTCAAGCGTGCGCTCCATGCCTTCCATCTCGTTACAGATGAACGTGACGGGTGCGCCGACAGCGCTCGCGTGGAAGTACCACTCCACCTCGATCCAGCGCTTCAGCGAGGACGGATCGCCGTCACTCGTCGGCTGCATGCGCACGATGCTCGTCTGATAGGTGTCTGCGCTCGCGCGCTTCACCTCGAGCACGCCGTCCACGAGCTCGGCCACGATGATCGGATACTGGAGGTTCGCGAAGCTGCTCGCGACCTCGTCTTCGGCGATGCGGACGCGCGACCACTTGTTCCAACGCGTGCTGTAGACGTACGCGTACGGGTCGCCGTCGAAACAGAAGTACACATCGCCGCTCGACTCGTCTGGGATGACGCGAGTCTTGTCATCCTGAGACCACTGCGCGCGGCCGGTGTCGCCGAGCGCCGCCGTGGAGATCTCACGCACCATTCCGCCCGCGTCGATCACGACAGCGCCGTTGTTGCTCGCGCAGAAGACGTTGTCGCCGAGCCGGCAATAAGCCTTCGGCCCGCGCAGCAGGCACTGCGTATCGATCTGGTCCATGCCCCAATCGAAGCCAGCGCTCGAGCTTCCGCCTGTGCCGGTGAGCCGGTGAATGCCAAACTCGGTCCAGATCACCATGGCCTGCGACGTGGCGCATGCGGCGTAGACTTGTCCCTTGCCGACGAGACCAGCTGCGACGACAGCCTCGGGCTGGCCGTTCTCGGTCCACATCATGCCGTTCTTGCGGCGCGGGCGTGAGACGAGCTCTGCATCCTCCGAGAGCAACGGAAGCGGCGGGTTGTAGTTCTGCCCGTTGCTCGCGCGGATCGTGAAGTCTCCGAAGCCGGCGTAGTCGAAGCGGAAGGCGAAGCCGGTCGCGGGCTGCGTCCACTCGCCTGGTGTGTCGGGGTTCACGCGCGCGAGGTCGTCAACGTTGACGATCGTGGTGCTCGCGAGGTCGTCTGCCTGCCCGAGCTCGAACGTGTCGCCGTTTATCTCGACTTCGTCGGCGACCTCATCACGTGTTCCGATGCCCCAGGTGTCCGACCAGTCGTCGGTGAGCTGGCCCATGCCGCCAGCTGCGCGCGCGACGCGCGCGGGGGGCTCGGTGATGTCGAAATAGAAGGTGTACCCGCGATACTCCTCGATGACTCGCGCGATAGGCGGCGGGCGCTTCTGCGCGCTCGCACCCACAACACCTTGATTCGTGTAGAGAGCTTCACCGAGGGAAAGATCGCCGGTTGCTTCAGTCCACGTCCACGAGCTACCGCCGCCCTCCGGAATCGTGAAGATGGAGGACATGTAGTAATCAGCCGTCGTAGACGTGCCTTGATCGTAATCCTCCGGCGTGTCGCCAGGAGCAGGCCGCGGGGTCTGATAGGTCCGGTAGACCTCGACCATGTCGCCGGGGAGCAGCTGCGGGTGTCCGGGGCGCTGGTAGACAGTGATCGAAAGGTTGCGGCGATCAGCTTCTGCGTCTTCTTCTGCGTCGCCTTCGGCGAACGTCTGCACGGCTGCGCTTGGCGCCCCGGAGACCTCGTAGCAGTCTGGAAAGTGCCTTGTCACCACTGCAACGGTGTGAGCTTGCTTCCCAGCGTGCAGCGCGCCCGCGCCTGTGCCGCTGATAGCTTCAGTGCTGATCGCCGGTGAGAACATGCCCGCGAGCCGCGGGACAAACTCATGGGCAAGGACCGGATCGAGGTAGTCGAACACCATCGGTCCGGTAGTCGTCGTTACAAACACGCGATCACGTGTGATCACCCAGTTGATGCGGCCGTCGATCTCGAACACGGCGCCATCGGGCGCGTACGCGTGCACAGCCTTTGTCCATGCGCTGATGCCGTGGTCAGTGTTGCGCAACCAGCGGTAGCCCCACTCGCCCGCCTTCTTGATCAAGAGCAGCGTCCACTTCGTTGGGAGCGGGATGATCTCCACAGCTTCGTAGTCGTCGTCGTCGCTGACGCTGGTGAACGTCGTGAACTTGGGCGCTGTCTCGTGCGAGCCGGCTGCGTTGTGCAGCACGCCGATGTCGACAAGCATCGCGCCAGGGCTGTACTGACCGAGCTTGTTCGGCGCAGTGATCAGCCCTTGCGGCTCGACGATGATCGGCTTCGACTTGGGCACTACGTCCACCCATGCTGGATCGGGAAGTGCTGCTGAACGCGGATGCGCGGCCGCAGATGCTCGCCGAGTCGGATGAGCGCAGATTGCGCGGCGTTCTGCAGCTCGGCCGCGCGCTCGAGAAAGTCACGCTGCCGGCAGATCGGAACAGCAGTGATCGAGCCTACGAGCGAGTGGAACGACTCGGGGAGCTGCGGCCACTCGCTCTGATTCGCGACGCGCAGGTAGTCTCCCGGCTCGACGCGCTCGAGCGTGAAGTTCTCCGCGACCTGCACCTGCGTCGGGCTGAGCACTGTCATGGGAGCCTCAGCGACCGCGAGCTCGAAGTTGGCGCGCGGCTCGATCACGTCGCACACGACGTTGCCGCTGATGGCTACGTCGCTCGGTTTCGAGACGGGCAGGCTCTCCACGATAAGCAGCCGCGTGTCAGCATCGACCGCGAGAATCTTGCCTGTGGTCTGCGGATCCACGAGCACCGAGGGGCGCATGAGGATCTTGACCCGGAGCTGCGTGCCCTCGTACTTCGCGGCAGGCAGCAGATGGATGTAAGAGCCCCGGATCGTGTAGCCGGTCGGATAGGCCGCGCGCCCATACTCGCGCATCCATTCCTGGTGCTCGGCTTCGAGCACGACACTGAGCGCCGCCCAGTCGCGCCCGTTGTGGGTGATGTCCACCTGCTCGATCGCAGGCACCGAGCGATGCGGCAGACGCACGCTCGCGTTGTTCACGGCCAGCGTGCGCGTGAACGTGTGGTACCAGTAGCCCGAGCGCGTGCCCGCGATGATCGGCTCGATCACCTCGGACATGGTCCGGTTGAGCATCTGCAGGATGATCGCGGACGTGTACTCAGTGCTCTGTGAGGCGAGCGTCGCTTCCTTGCGCGTCCAGGCGATTATCTCGGTGCTGTTCACCGAACCATACCCCGCCGCGGGTCGTCCTCAGCGAGAGCTTGACCTTGGCCGCGCGCGTAGCCCGCAGCTGCTTGCTGCGTCTGCTGCGCTGGCCCGGGAACGCCGCCTTGCGGAGGCACGCCCGGCTGACCGACTGGGCGCCCCGCTGACGGGTTTTGGATCGTGCCTGGGTCCATGCCACCCCAGGCTTGCTGCCCGAGCTGCTGCCCCATGCCTTGCAGCGCAGAGCGGCCTTGCTGCGCGAGCCAGCCGTTGCCCATGCCGCCCCAAGCTGCAGCGCCGGCTGGACCTTGCGGTTGGCCTTGCTGCGGAGGTGGTGCGCCCTGTGGTTGCTGCATCAGCCCGCGTTGCAGGCCGGGGAACATTGGTCCGGGCATCAGTAGCTCGCTTTCAACACGACGCTGTAGGTGCCGCCGCCGCTCGTGTAGTCGAAGATCGGCACGACGTAGGGCGGCGGGTTCACGAAGCGAATCACGCCGCGATAGGTGCCGAGCGCCAGGCCCGCGGCTGTGTCGAGCTCGCCCGTTGCGGCGGCGTACGTTAGGGCTTCGTCAGCCGACACCGACACTAGCTCGCCGTCGGCGATTGCTGGCCACGATGCATAAGCGCCGTCATCTTCAACGTTGCCTACGAACGTCACCGTGCTGAGCAAGTCAGCTGCCGAAGCAACGATCTTGAAGCCAACGAACAGCGCCAACGCGTGTGCGTCAGTGCACGCGATGACTTCACCGACCGCATCGCCTGCCGAAGCATCGAGCACAACCTTTGTGGACTTAGTTCTACTCATGCCATGTTCCTAAACTTGTCTTCGTCGTCCCAATCGCCACCCGCCCAATCCATCGGCTTCATGGGTTCGGGGGCAGCTGCGGCTTTCGGCTCGGGGTCTTGCGACATCAGCGACACGCCGAGCTGTGTGAGCATCGGACCTGACACCGAGCGCGGTTTACTCGGGCCACCATCCATCCCGCTCATGGCGGTCTGCATGTAGCCCGAGTCACCCGCGCGCGATGCTCGTTTGTTCGCGATACTCGCGAGCGTTTGATCTAACTGCTGCTGCTGCGCGCGCTGATGCTGCTTGCGCGCCTCGTCGTTCTGCATCTTCGATGCAACGAGAGCCAGACCCAGCTTAGCGAGTAGCGGGAACGCCATCAGGCAGCGTCCAGCGAATCGCCTGGTGAGACGATGTTCTCGACGAAGAAGTTGTGCCAGTTCTGTTCGCAGAACGGCGCTTGGTTCGAGTACATCACCGACTGACAGCCCGACTTGTCGATCAGCGGCGTGAGGAAGCCCTCGTTCAATCCCTTGATCGGACGCATCGTGTTGTCGGTCGTGCCGACGCGGTAGGCGTTCGCGGTGTTGGCGAAGTACATCGCCTGGCCCTGCTTCGCCATGTCCCACACAACCACGTCGATGTTGCCGGCCGGAGTCTCGAAGATCAGGCGAGACTCGCCCTGCTTCTTCACGCCGCCCGAAGACGGGTCGCGGTTCTTGGCCGAGTACTCGTCGGCGAGCGCTGCGAACGCGGAGCCCGAGCACATGATCTGCCCGCCGCTCTTGCTGCCGTTGTCTGCGATCAGCGCGCCCCACTCACGGATGAGCTTCAGCGTCAGCGGGCCGTTGGCCGCGTCGAACACCGGAGTGCGGAACTGCGTGATCTCGCCGACGTCGACACCGAACAGCGTGCCGGTCTGCGTCTTCATGATCGCTTCCATGCCGATGCAGCTGTTTTGTCGCCAGCCCTTCGGCACGATCACGTCGTTCGCCTGCGGGGTAACGGCGGAGCCCGCTTTGTACAAGCGCACGTGCGTCTTGCGCTGAGTCGGCACGCCGAGCACCTGCACGTCGCCGACGCGCAGCGTGGTGCCGTCTGACTGGTAGATGTCGATGAGCGCGTTGCGCATCGAGGGCCAGAGACCGCGGATGTAGCTCGCGCGCGTGAGGCGCACGTCGCGCGCGGTGGACAGTGCGCCGGCAGCCGTGGTGCTGATCACACCCCAGTTGCTCGCGAGCACCGAGCCGCCGCCCGGACCGTATGCAAGCGCGCCGTCGCGATACAGCGAAGCGCCTTTGCCCTTCGCCTTCATCTTCAACGACATGATGTCGTTGTAAGAAGTGTCGCTTCCGTTGAGCGACGCGTACACGTCATCCCACGCGTACTGCGCGCGCATCATGATCGTGGAGCCGTCGAGCTCAGCGCGCTGCAACTCCGCGCCGATCGCAGCATTCAGATCGAACAGGCCGCCTTGGCGCGAAGCCGTTTGGCCGTGCTCGAGGCCAGCCATAAAGCTGACTTGGTACTTCTCGCCGATCTTGGCTTTCTGCGTGAACGGCAGAAGCTCGGCGAGGGTGTTGATCTCTGGCAGGGCATCGAAGAACCCGCCGTACTTGGTCTTATAGTTCGCCAGCAGCGCCGGCGTGATCGCACTCATGTTGAGGCACCCAAAAGGAACGAGGTTTGGCGCTCGCTACTGGGTGGCTCTTGCTAGTCCGCTACTGGTTGCCGCCTACACGCAGGGTTGCCCGTGGGTCCTGTGCTCGTGTGATGCTGGTCTTTTGCGGTCGCTAGCTCGATGCTCGTTGGCTTGCATCGTTAGCGTTGAATCTCGGCCCGAGTGAGTCAACGCGGGCCGAGATTTTTGGTTATTCAGTTTTTCGGTTACGCTTCGTCCAGCTCGTAAGTCGCTTCGAACTCGTCCTTCGGGATCACGTCTGCGTGCTTGGGGATGACCGGAGGTCCGTCCACCTGCGCGACGAACACGACGTAGTCACCGACGACTGCGTCTTTCCAGCCGGTGAGGGTGCCGACCTTGTAGGTCTGCCCGGTCGTGATCTCATCGATCGTGCCGTCAGCGATCAGAGTCGTGTACCAGGTCGGGGGCGAGCTTGCGCCCAGGGGATGCGCTTCCACTTCGAGGTCTGCGGTTCGGTTGTACGTGGCCATGTTCTATCCTCGTCGCCGGTCCATGTCGGACCAGCGCATGCGTTGCGGCGCGGCGAGGTTGCCGCGCTGACCTTGTCCTGGTGCCGGACCTGTGCCGGTGAGCGTCGGCGGCGCGGTGCGCTTCGGCGGCTGCAGTCTCTTCACCGAGGGGTTCGCGAAGAGCTTGTCCACGCGCTGCTTCGCGTGCTGCACGAGCTGTGTGATCAGCTGCTTGCTGGGAACGCGCCCCAGTTGGATCGTCGGAGCTGTCCTCCAGGTGCCGTCCGGATTGCGTTCGCCCGCTGTCGCTTCCTCGAACACCTGGTCAAGCTCGCGAATGAACGCGGGGCTGCTGGACTCAGCATCGCTGATGCCGAGTGACTTGTACGTCTCGGGCAGCGCCTGAGTGATCGCGTCTTGAATGAACTTGACGGCAGGGGCCGCGGTGCCCTGCTCTTGCAGCTGCTGGCGTTGGAGCTCTTGCTGCTGCTGCTCCATGCGCTCGGCGCGGCGCTTCAGATAGAAGTTCTCGTCCTCGACCTGCTGCTGCGCGAGGAACTTCTGCTGTAGTGGCGGCGGCAGCTTCTCCAACGTCGCCATCTCGTTGATGTACGAGATGACCATCGACTTGAACGACTTCGACGCGCCCATCGCTCGCAGCGCGCGCAGTCCGACTTGCGGATCCTCGCTCTGCAGATCGATCGCGAGCTGCTTCATGCCGTTCTCTTTGCGATCCAGCGCGCGGTTACGCTCGGCTACCTCGGTCGTCTTCCGCTGGTAGTCGTTGTACATCAGGATGTTCTGCGGAACGTCCTTCAGGCGGATGGGGATCATCTCGCCCTTGCCGTTGCTGTCGTACCAGATGACCTTGTCGCCCATGAGGTCCATGGGCAGCTCGGGGCTGTCGAGCAGCTCCTGGTACTTCGCGGCGAGCTCAGCCTCGGGCGTCGCCTGCGGCGGCTCCTCGACCTGCGGCTCGGCAGGCTGCGCCTCCTGCGCCTCGACCTGCTCAAGGTCGATCATCTCCCCGGGCTCAGCTTGCGGCGCAGCGAACGGCTGCACGTCGCCGTCAGCGCGCGGAGGTGTCCACCCGTCGAGCGGCTGCAGCTTGCCGGGGACCTGTGCGTTGGTGCCGAGCTCGCTGATGCGGCGCGCTGTGCCGGGGTCGATCGCGCCGCCCATCGGCGAGCCGACGTCACTGCTGTTACCTGGTGCGTTGATCGCTTCGCTCATGCTGACTTCGCCTCCGCAGCTGGCGGCTGCTTCTTATCTTTGGGTTTGCCGTTGGGCGGCTTGCCTTCGGGCGCTGGCGGCTGCATCGCTGGATCGGCCGTGCCACCGGCTGACATGCCGAGCCGCGATTGCGCCTCCTGCAAGCGCATCTGGAACGTCTCCGCTGGATTGCCTGGGAGCACAGGGGGCTCCGGATATCCGAGCACACGCGCGGCCACAGGCTCCTGCACCTGCAGCTGCTCGGTGTGTTGCTGGATGTGCAGCTGAAACCGCATGAGCACCTGCGGGTCTGCACCGGGCTGCGCGCGGTACTCGTCGAACGCCGCGCAGTGGTCGACCGCGTGCGCATAGTGGTCGTCGAGCATGCTGGCCGTCACAGGCTCGTCGCCCGAGAGCAGCCACTCGTTCTCGATGCTGATCAGATTCTGCCGGCGTGAGTCGTTCTTCCCGTACTCGTCGTCGCCGCGCAGGATGAACTGGTGAGCCTTCGCCTTCTCGCGCGGATCCTCGATGTCCTTGGTGAGCTCGACGAGGCGGATACGGGCGAGCGCGCCGCGCATGGCGTCGGGGACAGCTTTGACTACCAAGCGGCGGATCGTGCTCAAGTCCTCGGGCGAGAACGCGCGCGCGAGTGGTGCGCCACCCTTGCCAGCGATCTCGACGATGAACTCGACATTGCCGAAGTTCTGCATCAGGACGAGCGTGTCGTTCGCAATCTCCTGCTCGTGCTTGATGAGCTGCTGCATGGGCAGCGACAGGTTGCGAGCTGTGATCGCCTCGAACACAGCCGCGTGCGCGCCGCTCGAAGTGTCCTCGATCTTGCCGCGCGACACGTCGCTCATGCCGCCGATGCGGGGTAGCGCTCCGAGCAGCTCCTCTTTGGTCGTCGCCGACCCTGCGGGCATCGCGTTGATCGGCAGCATCATGGGCGGCTGCGTGCCGCGTGGCCCTTCGAGCACGCGCTGACCGCCGCTCTGACCTTCGCCTGCAACCATCTTGGAGCCCGACTCTTGCCAGCGTACTTGCTTGCCGTAGTAGGCAATGTTCGCGAGCTCTGCGCTGCGTATCTGGTTCAGCGCTTCCTCGATCGGCGCAACGCCCGAACTGTCCGCGAACGACAGATAGCAGTCGGTGTACTTGTCGTTCAGGATGAGCCGCACAGGCAGCCGGCCAGCGGGTAGCGGGCATGCGCCCAGGTCGAGCGAGAGATCGCCCACGATGATCACGTGCCGGCCCTGCGGAATCTCGACCGAGTCGGCGTAGTAGAAGTGCATGATCACGCAGTCGCCTTCGTCGGCGCCGTACATGTCCTGCCAGAGGTTCAGCCGGTAGGGTTCGTACTCGTCGCGCGGGCTCTGCTTGAGGATCTCCTCGGCCATCTCCGGGAAGCGCGCTGCGAGCACGTAGAGATTCGTGCGCTCGAACGCGACCGCCCAGTTAGCCTTCGGTCCGATCAGCGGGTCGTACGCGAACATCGTCGGATCGAGCGCGTCGCGGTACGGCGCGCCTGACTTGCCCGGGCGCTTCTGCTGGATCGTCTCGGGCACGACTTGGCCCTGATCGTCAGTGAGCGGGATAGGCTGCCCGTCAGGACCTAAGCGATCCTCGCCGTTGTCGTCCTTCGACGTCTTCGGCACGACCTGCCCGGCCTGCGGGTGGCCCTCGGGATAGGTCAGCTCGGTCTCGTACGTCTCGATCACCGTGTCGCCCTGCTTGGCATCCCAGCGCAGGTGACTCGCGCCTGCGCCGTACACGAACGTGATGCCAGCGAGCTCGACGAGCGTGGGATCGATGCGCTCGGCGTAGACGTAGTTGACCGCCTTCTCGCCGACTTCGCTGCCCATGACCGAGCGCGTCTGCCCGGTGCTTGTGATCACCTGGAAGCTGATCGGCTCGCTGAGCACGAACGCCATCTGCTGGCGGATGAGCGCGCGCATCTCCGGGACGTGGATCTTTACGTCCGGGTTCTTGCGCGTGCCCAGGTCGAGCATCGTGCTGTCAGCGCGCCCGAGGCCCTTGCGCCCCTTCTGCATGAAGTAGGTGTTGTACTGCTCGCGCCAGCGCGTCACGAGCCCTTGCTGCTCGCACGCCTCGAAGTAGCGCCGGACCTTCTTACGCACCTCAGCGGCGAGGTCGGGCCCCTGCTTCGTCGCCCAGTACTCAGATGCGATTAGCGTCATGTCCAGCTCAGTTTCATCACTTGAGGCTTGGCCTCGCCCTTATCGATGTAGTCCAAGCGCATCGGCGTGAGCTGCTGGCCCATCGCCGCAAGGAAGCCCGCCACGTCGAGCAACAGCGGCTTCATCGGCCCTTCGCGCGTGTACTTCGGCTCCACCGGCGCGGTGACGATCATCTCGTCCATGAGCTCGTTGATCGGCCGCATCTCGCTCTCGCGCACGCCGTCTTCGCGGCGGAAGTAGCGCACGGATGGCGTCTTGTTCGAGCGGTAGACCGCGCACACCTTGATCGCGCCTTGCAGCGAGAGCAGGTGAAGATTGTCGAACACGCGATCTTCGCTGATCGTCTTCGGCGCGTTCGCTTCGAGGAACTGCCGTGCGATCTGCGCCTCGACGCCATCGGCAGGGATGATCACCACGGTCGCCTTGTCGTTCAGCGCCGCGAGTTGCTTGTCAGTCAGTGCCATCAGAACTCCCTCTCTGCGAGCTTGTTGATCGTCGTCTGCTGCTGCTGGACGAGCGCTTCGAGCCCCGCGATCTGGTCGTTGTGCAGTTCGATCGTCTGCTCGTGGTTGGTCAGCACTTGCTCGTGCTGCTTGTTCATCTCCTGCAAGCGGGCCGCTCGCAGCTGCACGAGCAGGCTCACGACGAACGCCGCGCTCGGCGGCACGGTCAGAGCCAGGATGCTGAGCACCCAGGTCCAGCTCATTGCTGGCTCCGCAGCCACTGTTCGAACTTCTCCGCCATCTCGGGCGTCATCGTGCGCGTGACTTCGCCGTGCTGCTGGGTGTGCTCCTCCGGCACCTCGATCGGTCGGCCGCTCGCCTCAGCAACGGCCGCGACGAAGCTGTCCGGCGCGTCTGCGTCCTCGACCAGCGTCACGATCTTGCCGTTCACCTGAACGTTCATGCGCTGTTGCGAGAACAGGATGAGCGCGCGCATGCGGCGAGGGCTGATGCGCACTTCCTTCTCGATGTGGAGTGCGGTGTTGGCCGCGTTGAGCGTGGACATCGTTTCGTCCACGAGCTGCTGTGTCAGTTGGTCTAGTGCCATCAGAAGAAGTCTCCTAACTCTGCGTGTGATTCGTCGTTCTCGTACACAACGTCGCCGACCCACGAGTCGCCGCTCTTGCCCAAGTGCTCGGGCGGATCGGGCAACACGTTCCAGTACGCGGGCCAGTTCCGCAGCGCGTACACACCGCACGCTGCAAGGTCGACGTGGCCGTAGAGATTGTGCTCAGCGAACTTCGTGTGTTGGTTGTTCCACTGCGCCGCGTTCATGTGCTTGTAGGTCTGCTCGGCGAGCGGGCCGAATGCGACGCGACCCTGCACCATGCGCGCGCGCGCGTTCTTGACCATTGAATCAACGAGGTCGTCCTTGGTCGTCGGCGAGACCGTGAGCCCGTAGATCGTGCTCAGGTCGTTGATGACCTGCAGCTGCGTGTCGCTGAAGCGGACGACCGGGTTGCTCTCCCACTGGTTCGTCTCGCTGTTCCAGTACTGCCAGGTGCTTAGCTCTTCACCCGATAGCCGCTGCGAGAGACTATGCAGACGCTCGGCCAGAGCCTCACATCGATCTCCCGCGAGTAGTGATCGCCATCCGCGCGCCCGTAGTTCGCCGCGAGAATCGTGCTCGTCTTCGAGGGGGATGCGAGCAAGTCGCGGATTCGGCGGTGTCCCGAACAGGTCATATTCACGTGCCGCAACCACGGCAGCCACGCGCTCGGTATTGGGGTTGCTCTCTGCCCAGTCATCGACAAACACCACCTGTCCGCGCGTCACGTCGTAGACGCTGAAGCTCACCGCGAACAGGTGAATCTGTCCGGGGTCGAGCGTTGTCATTGCGAGCCCGTACTTCGGCAGCTCGTAGCTGCTGAGCCGCATGTGCTCGCCCACCTCGGGGAACACCGTCTTGACGCGGTTGCGGACGCGCTTGCCGTAGTACTCGCGCTCGGTGTCCTCGGCATCGATCTCGCGCGCAGCGCTCAGGATCGCGTCCTTCTTGCGTTGGCTCAGCGCTGTGTTGTCGTCGATCGTCATGAACACGTACGCGCGACGCCGCTCGCACGAAGGCTTGAACACCACATCGAAGTCGTGGTCTGCGTCCTCGGGCGCTGAGCTCTCAAGGATGAGCGTCGGGTCGCGACCGCGCTGGAACTGCGGCTGAATCACACCGACGATGGTCTTGGCCAGCTTCTTCGGAAAGCCTGCTTCGTGGATAGACGCACCGTCGCAGCGTGGGCCGCGCAAGCCCTTCGGGTTCTTGTCGATGCCCACGAGCTTCAACACCGAGCCGTTGGGGAACCAATAGGCCGCCTTCATGCCGCGGTGATGTTTGATGAACGTCGGTCGGATGTCGGCCGGCAGGTACTCGATGATCGTGTCGATGTTCGGGATGATGAACTCCGACAGGCTGACCTCTTCCGCGCACGCCATCAGGTACCTCGACCCTGGCCAGCGGACGCAGTCCTCAACGCGAATGAGCGAGGTCGAGAACGTCTTGCCGACCTGGCGCCCAGCGTCGAGCATCCAGCAGTTATAGAAGCCGTCGCCCTCGTACTCGTGCATGCGCGACTCGAAGTCGCGGTAGTGCTGATAGATGCGAGTCTCTTGGTGCTCGTCGAGCAACCACGAGAGATCGCCCAAGCGCGCGAGCTCGGCGGCATCTCGTCGGGACTGTTCGTCGAGCAGCTCAAGCATTACTCGCTACTGTTTGTCGGCTCGCTTGGCGCGCAGTGCTTGCTGCAGCGCGTGGCGGCGGGCCGCTAGGTCATCAGCTGGCGTCACGCCCTCTGCGTTGGGGCCGCTTGACTCGGCTTCGGGTGCGCGCTCGAGCAGCGCGTCGATCACGCGCCACGCATCGGCAGAGCGCGTCTGCTGACCGCGTGCGACGACCTTGGAGCGGATGGAGTCCGCGACCACGTTGCAAGCCTCCTCGGCCATCTCGCGCAGGCGCCGCTCGATCAGCTGCTTCGGCGTCTCGTCGCTCACTCGCCGCGCTCCAGCCGCGCACGGATGCGCTTGGGGTCAGTGTCGTAGCCGCCAGCAGCCTCGGCCGCTTCGAGCGTGTCGTGGTAGCCGACGTACTCCGACTTGATGTGAGCGCAGATGCTGCAGAGGTGGAACTCGCTCTCGACTTCGACCGCCGCGTGCAGGTCGTTCACGAGGTTGGAGCTGCAGCGGTTCTCTGCGAAGTGGAACTCGGGGCACGGGTAGTCCGCCTCGATCTCATGGATGACCGTGAACGTGTGCTTCACGATGTGGAAGCGCTTGGGCTTTTGCTCGTCGCTCAAAGCGTCTTCTCCAGCTCGCCGAGCCAGAACACTCCGCGGCGCTCGTACTCCACACGCATGAAGGCGAGCACCTTCTCGGCGTCGAGCCTGTGCGCCCATGGGAACGTCGGCGTGTTGCGGCACGTCTCGCAGCGCTTGATGTAGCCCGGTGCGTGCGGAATCTCCTCGAAGCCGCGCTCCTTCAGATACTCAGCGGTTGCCTTCGCGAGCAACTCCTGCAGCCCGTCCATCGGGTCTGCTTTGCCGCTGTCCAAGCGAAACAGGCAGTCGTATGAGATGCGCGTGCAGTCGTCGCAGTCCACGCGGCTTGCCTTCGTGCGCTCGATCACTTCCTTCGCGTCGTCGAGAGTGAGCTCCTTCACGCTACCTCCGGGTCCGGGTCGAAGTCGTAGGGGACTGCGTCCTCTGCCCCTGCGAGCTGTGCGCGTATGCTGTCCATCCTCGCCATGCGTTCGTTGTAGGTCAGCGAGGTCGGCTGTATGTACGGGAACGGCGGCAACGGCGGCTTCGAATGACCCTGCTCGCGAATCGTCCGCGCCATGTCGCCGCATGCAGCCTGAGCGCGGAGCGAGACCTTGTGCCCATGCAGCGCGCGCCAGAACGTTGCGCCTGACACTGGTGGGCTGAGCCGCTTGCGCAGCCGGTCAGCGTTCATGTGGGGCTTGGCGATCTCTTCCTTGAGCGTCGCGATCACGTCCGCGTCGAGCGGTGCCGAGCCTTGCGAGAGTGGGGGGCTCATCAGCGACCCCCGTCCTGCTTGGCGCACTTGCGACACAGAAACCTGTCGCCGTGCTCGCGAACCTGTGCCGCTGGGTTCTGCACCTTGCAGACGTCGCAGGGAATCCACGCGGCGTAGAGCGCTCGCCTCAGGTCAAGACTGGTCTTGGCGTAGCTCACGGCTCGCCCCCATCGCTGTCGAGCTCGCGCACGTTCACGCTCACGCCACCGCCCGGATGTGCGCGACCGCATGGCAGCGGCTCCTCGTAGACGTGGCAGCCCCCGAGCAGCACCATGGCCACGCAGACGGCGCACCATACGAGCGCCATCGCGATGACCAGAACGTCGGCGGCTCGGCGGTTCATGCACTCACCGCGACCGGCACTTCGGGCGGGAGGTACTTCGCCGCGTCGACCGTGTGCTCCAGCGCTTGCTCGAGCAGTCGGATACGACTGAGGCCGCTTGCGGTGCGCGAGCGTTCCCATGCGCTCTTGGCTTCAGCCTGATGCGCGGCCAAAAGCTCGGCGCGCAGTTCCTTTTCAGTCGGCAACTTCACTCCTTCGTGCCCCCGTCGCGGATGACAGCGTCGATCTGCTCGGCGGTGGTCTTGGGCTCCGCGGCCTCCTCACGCAGGCGCTCGGCTTCGAGCTCTGCGGCGATCTCAGCCTCACGGTGCATGCGCTGGCGCTCGCGATCCTCCTCGGCGAGCACGCCCTGCACGCACGCGGCGATCTTGAAGCCGGTCACTGTGTGCTGGGTTGCTGCTGCTTGATGCGCTGGCGTGCAGCCGCTGAACAACAGGCCGAGCAGGGCACCACAGATGGCACTTCCGAATACGAGCACGGCGAACCTCATGAGTCGAACTCCCACGCGAGCGAGTTAGCTCGGCGCATCCAGTACCGACGCTTAGCGGGCGTCTCCGCATTGGTGCCGCGACGCATGAACTCCTCGCGCTTGGCCTCGCGTTCGCGGTTGGTCTGCCGATTGAACTCGGCGAACCTCGGCTTGTTCATGAGTCGCTCCGCTTGGTCTCGGCAGCCTTCGATGTCGGGTAGTAGCCCTCGACGAAAGCCTTCGTCGGCGACCACGACTGATAGCCGTCCTCGTAGACGACGAAGTACCCAGTGTCGTCGCCTGGCTTGATGCGCGCGGCGTAGTCCATGCCCAAGTGTCTCCGCGAGAACCGCGTGTCTTCGAACACGAGTTCAACGGCCAGCTGCTTGGGCTCGCCCTCGTCGGGGTCGCTCATGACCGGGACGATCTCGGCGATCTTCAGCGCGCGTACGCGCTTGTGACTGACGTACTCGGGCATCGGCGTTGCGGCCGCGGCTTGCTCTGCACTCATGAAACGAGTTCCTCTCCCGAGTCCGCGTCGTCCGCGCTCGGCTTGTTGACGGGTTTGCGGATCGGACTGGTGTCGAGCTCACAGCCCATGAGCTGCGGGCCCCACGGAATCGCCACTGCGCAGACGAAGACGCCAACGGTCGCGATGATCGTGGTCCGGGTCTTGCTCTGTCGCTTGGCCATGGCTTAGGGGCTCGCCCGACCAGCGCGGCCGACATGGCAGGGGGGACTGCTGCAACGCTGGCGGGCTAAGCCGAGCACCCGGTAGGGGGAGAGCGCTCGGTCACAGCCTGATTGGGCTGTGGTGTGGCGTCAAGGTCGAACGTGACATTTGTACTACTCAGACGCGCCTCAGCGAGCGCGGGGAGAGGGTTCGTGATTTTCGTCCCATACCAAAAACTGTCCTCTATTGGCCAAACTCTCAAGAGTGGCCGATAGATGGCCGATAAACCTCGACGCGATCTCAGATTTGACGGCGTGACGTATGTCCGGCTATGCGAAGGGGCATCGGTGCTTGGCGGGTCACTCCGCTCCCACCACGTCCCAAGGCACTGCGGGTCCTGCTCCCGGCACGAGAGTGCGCTGAGTGCCTGCCTCCCTGGATTCAGGTCCCAGGGCGTAGCGGCGCCATACGCTGCGAGATCACTACCCGCGCATGGAGGATGAAGAGTCCAAGGGGCGCGACCCGTTGCGAGCGGTCGGTACAGGCTGGGTAAGGGACGCTAGGACGCAGACGAGCTTTTGAGCCCCGGTCGCTCTTAGGTTTGGCTGCCGCATGGTCGCGCGCCCTGCTTCGCGGCGCCTAGCGCTGAGCTGGTGAGGTCCCGAAGACTGCGAGCTCATAACGCACGACCGCAGCGTCGATCTCGCCTTCGAGGCGGTCCAGCTTGCGATCGATCTTGGCAAGCCAGCGCTCGTGGGCGGTCAGGCGCTTCGGTTTGGGCTCGCGCTTCCGCACCCAGACCTCAATGCCGTCCATGCGTCGGTCGTACGTGGCGCGCATACCGTCGATAGTGTCTGGGCCGCGCTCCAGCCTATGAGATCAACCAACCAGGATGAACCCCTCAGCGGTGCACAGGCCCAGACCTGCCCGTTGTAAGGGATCACCCTGGCGTCACGCAATCGTTGCGTGCGATCTGTGCGCACGCGCCCCTTTCCCCAGGGGCTGCAGCTTCATGGTAAAGCGCGCTCCATGCTCAGACCACTCTTAGCGCTTGCCGTCGCTGCACTTCTGATCAGCTGTGGTGACTCGGACGAGTCGTGCGGCTTCGAGGACGGGACCTATCTCTCGAACTCTCACAGGGTGAACGGGGACTGTCCGGACATGGAGACCAAGCTCGTGTCTCCCGGCAACGGGCCACCGAGCGAGTGCACGCAGTCGATCAGGTACGACGACGACTGCAACGTGTCCGTGACGCGCGATTGCGAGCTCGACGGCAATCGCGCCCGCGCAGTGATGAGCCTCGTGCCCCATGGCAACGGGTACGCCGGCAGCGTGCAGTACACGCTGCTCTCGCCGAACCCGCAGGTCTCATGCAGCGGGCTGTACAACGTGACCTACACCGCCCAGTAGGTCACTCGGGCTTGGGCTTGAGCGACTCCCTCAAGTCCTCGCGCACCCACTGGTCGATCTGGTCCAGCGGTCGGCGGTAGCACTCCCAGCAGAGGCCCTCTGTAGCCGAGCCTTCGGGAACCTGCTGTGTGCGGCCGCAGCTTGTGCACTTGCCCTCGATCATGTGCCCTCGGGCTTGGGGTGCTGCTCGAGCCACTCCTTGGCGGCGTCCACGGCTTCTATGTCGTCGTAGTCCTCGATCGCTGTGAGCAGGTGCGGCAGCGCCTCCTCGAACCACGCCAGCCTGGCCTTGAGCTCCTCGGTCTCGTCGACGATCGAGCAGGCGAAGCCGCAGTTCGAGCACAGCCCCTTGCCGGCCTTGCGCAGCTCCGCGTTCTCCGCGCGCAGGCGCTCCACCTCGGCTGCGACTGCTGACAGCTGCTCCTCCTGGTCTTTCACCTCGCGGTCGCGGTCGCCGATGATTGCCTTGTTCATCTCGTGGAACTCGAGCAGCGCCTTGATCGCTGGCTTGTAGACGCTCTCGTCGCCCACCTCGACCATCTCGCGGACCAACCGCTCTGCTTCGTCGCTGTTCATGGTGCCCTCACTTAAAGCAAAAGCCCCGAGGGACCATTCCCCCGGGGCTCACGCCATCTCACGAACGGGCTAGAAGCCCGGCGACTATACCTCAGCGCCCGCGAAAGTGTCGCAGCGCGCGCCGTAGCTCTTCGTCCTCTGCACCGTCAGCGAATCGGCCGAGCCTGCGCTCGAGCTTCTCCGCTCTGTCTCTGAGCGCCTCGTTCTCGCGCTCGTCCTTGGTCTTGGTCTTGCCGAACCATCCCATGGTTGTCCTCCTAGTTCGCGCTGCGATAGCTCGCGCCCGAGTAGCGCGGTCGCTCTTGGCAGACCTCGCACGTCCTGTAGTCGTGCCCCGGCGCTTGCGTGTCGTGGATCTGGAGCTCGGTCCGCATGACCGGCGCCTCGCACATCTCGGGCGTGCAGCGGTACCGCATCCACTCCGACCCGCCGACAACGGGGCGCGGCGTTTCGAGCAGCTTGCGAGCCGCATCAATCTCTGACTGCTCGGCCACGAGCGCCGGCCGCGTAAACAGCGCGCGCCAAATCCACCTGAGCACCGCGACGCAAAACCACAAGAAAAGCATCACGCCGCCGAACGCCATCAGCAGCTCTATTTTGTCTCCCGAATCACGCATACAAACGTTCCTGATTGGTTGTTGTGAAAGATGCGTACGCCGCCAACAGCTGCAGAGAGCAGGGTCCCTACTGCGTTTGGCGACGTGTGTGAGGTAGAGCGGGGCGGCCTACCCCCTACTAGACAGACCGCCCTCCCCCGCTATCCTCAACGCTCCGAGGGAGCGCTTTGGCGGACGCAGGAGCGTTCCGCAGCCCTCAGCGGCGGTAAGCCCAGCGGTTGAGTCGCTCTTGTTCGAGCAGTGAGAGCGGCTCATGTCGGCCGCACAGAGTCGCCTTGTCGGTTGGGTATCTGCAGCGCCGTACGTACGGACCGCGCGCCCAGAGTCGAGTTGCTCCGAGCACAGCGTCTACGCTTGCGGCGGTGCCTCGGGCGGCGCTTCCTTTGGTGACGAACATGATTGCTTCTCCTGGTTGGTTGTGAACAGCAGCTGATGGCGGCATGGCCTGCAAAGCCAATGCTCGCCCGTGTCAGTGAGCGCCGCTATTCCGCGGCAGCGCTCGCAGGCTCCGAGTCCTGATTCTCCCGGACCCTTCCAGCGAGTGAGAGCAGCGCGGCCAGCGGATTCGCCGCCTTGCGCCCTGGTTTTCCCGGCTCCGTGCCACCCATCCCCAAGAGAGCGAGATAGCTCAGCGCTCGGCGCGTAGCTTCCTCGCGTCCCTCTTCGAGCGTGGACTCTAGTTCGTCGTGTGACATGGCTTGCCAGTCGATCGTCTTCATCGTTTACCCCTGAGGAAGTAGTACCAGAACAGAATCCCGAGACCGAGCGGCGGACACAGGATCCCGATCGCGACCCCTATCGCGATCGCGATGATCGTTTTCACGGGACAGCTCCCGCGTAGAACGCGCACACGAGCGCGCACGCCGCCATCAGCGGCAACATGTATCTAGTCATCTTCGTCTCCTGGTTGGTTGTACTGCTTCGAGCGTTGAGCGCTCGCAGACGGGGCCTCTTGCGAGGCCCTCACTGCCAATGCTCAGACGAACAGCGCTGCGAGCGGGATGGCCGCTAGGATTGCGAACATCGGGCCGAGGACGAGGGTTCCGAGGATGTAGTCACCGAGTTCCATGTTCCGTTTCCCCTGGTTGGTTGCTGCGACTGACCAAGGTCTAACCTCTGACATATGTCAGAGTCAACCCTCTTCAGCCGAGTTTCTTGCGTGCACCTCGCACAAACGTCATGACCGCCGCCGTCTGACCTCTTCGGGGCATAGCTCGTTCTGGCGCTGCACCCACTGCTGGCATGTGACGCACTTCATAAGCCCGCGGCCGTACGTGACCGTGTGCCAGAGTGTTAGATCGAGCGGATCGATCCGAGGGGTTCCCCTGAAGGCTTTGGCGATTGCAGCGCCGGCCTCGACCGCGCTGGGTATGAGGCCGATCACTTTTGCGATGATGGTCCAGATGCTCATGGCTTCCTCGGCAACTTCACGTCTTTGAAGATCTCAGCCGCGGACATGTGGACCTTGATCAGGTTGATTGCGCACATGCGCCGCAACGTCTCGTCGTCTGCTGCGTCGATAGCCGCTTGGCTGATCTCCTCGCGGAATAGCAGCTGCAGCGTGAACACGTGTGTCACGCGAACGTGCCCAGGGTCGCCGACCCATAGGTGCACGTCGCAGCGATGGTCGATGTCTTTGAGCCCTTCGGGCTTGGTGTAGTGCTGCTCAGCCTCGCCGATGGCATTCGCTACTCGCTGCGCCCACTTGTTGTCGTCGCCGAAGTTCACGGCCACACCCCGATCTCAAAGTGCATGTCGTCTCGCGACTTGCCCGACCAGTCTGCGCCGCACACGATGCCTGCATCCCAGATGGTTCCCGCTGGCGTCTCGACCTCGACGCGCACGAGCCGAGCGCATTCGATCACGCGATGCAAGCTGCCCTCGGTGCCAGCTGCAGCGCCGGGCTTGCCCATCGCATTCCAGCGAGCGTTGAGGTCAAGCGCTGTACCGCGCGAGTGGTTGGACAGCACCTTGCCCCACGCGTTCTTTGACGGCGCATTGCCTGCAGGCATGTCCGCGCCGCGCTTGAGCCTCGCGACAAACGACCCGTCAAACGTGAGGATGTCTTTGTCGGCCTGGCGATAGCTCATGTGCTCAAGCCACGCGTCGAACACGTTGAGCGCGTGCTTGTGCACCATCGCGACCTTGCCGCCGGGGATGATGAGCTGCCGCAGGTTCGCCGCTCGCCACGACTGCGGCACGAGCACCCGTCCCTCGTCGTCGACCGTGAAGTCGAGCGGGAAGCGCGCGGTGCGCTCCTCGTACGTGAGCTGACGCGGCCGGTCCGCTGGCTTGGTTGTTAGTTGCTTCACTTCATTCGCTCCGGTTTGATTCCATGCTTACGCGCGACTGCGCGTGCTCTGTGCTCGTCTGCTTCGTTCCAGTCCTCGCCGCGCTCGATTGCGCGCTTCATGCGGCGCGTGTGTTTGGCGAGCCAGAGGTCGGCCCAGAATCCCATCAGCGGTCACTCCGCCGCTTGCCTCTGCCTCTATTGACGTCGATCAGATCGCCGACGTCGCCGTAGTGTTTGGTCACACGCTGCGTGTCTCCGGGCAGGGCGTAGCCGCTGCGCAGACGCTCTAGCGATTTCTTAGCGATGGACTCTTCGTGTTTCTTTACGAGCCAGCTGATCATGTGTTTTTTCCTGGTTGGTTGGTTCCGTTATCGTTCGATCGCTCTAGCCGCTGCAGCGCAGCGACCATGAGACTTGAGAACTCTCTGCCTGCGTTGAGCGCGCCGGTCCCGTAAGCGCGCAATCCGCACGCGTCTAGCTCGTCGGCGAGCTCGCGCAGCGCGTTGATCACTCGGACGAACGCGGCGCGCAGTGCAGAATGAGACGTACTCCGTAAAGCCTCGGGTTGCTCTCGCACTTCTGCTGCCGGTAACTCCATCTGACCCCTCGCTGTTTCAGAATGTCGTCTGCACGTCCGATCTGCCTGATGTTCTCGTCGCACTCGTGGCCCCATACGAGGAACGCACACAGCGCGTCGCGTACGGCTTTGAACGCGGCGACGAGGTTGTCGTCGTCGAGCGCTCGCTGGCCGATGCGCACGAACTCTATGTGCGTGACTCGCAGGCTGATGCCTTCCGGTATGCAGCGAGCGAACGTCGGCATGTGCGTATGCATCACGCGCCAGACAAGCTCGCGCTTCTCTTTGACCCAGCGAGCGCGCAGCTGCGCCGGTGTACGTCCTGCGTTGTACTCCGCGGTGCGGAATGCGATCGGCAGCTGCAGCGTGTGCGTGCTCTTGGCGGGGTCGAACTTATGGAACTGCCCGACGTACGCTTTGACCGGCTGCTTGCGCTTCAGCTTCGGCAGGTCCTGTTTATTGAGCACGCGCCGATAGTCAGCCGCGTTCTCGCGCGGGATCGCGTTGAGGATGCGAGTCATCCCGCGAGCCCCCGCTCCCTGATGAAGTCGCCGAGCGTGATGAGCGGCTGGCCGCACTGACACGGCAGCACGTCCCAGGTCTCAGCCCCGAGCGTCGTGCGCGCTACGAGCTGCTGCTGGCGCGGCTGATCGCAACGCTTGCAGTCCACCTGTCCGCACAGGCTCTCGACACGCGTGCTGATGTCGCCGATCTCGAGGTGCGGGGCGCGCAGCACGGTCGTGCGCACGATTGGGCGTAGCGTCTTGGGTCGCGCGTCGTGC
>Ga0196965_1000181_pt1 | contig 45093 bp, 46 predicted proteins | sample S1_20metaG_FD_148668 | JGI IMG/M metagenome (GOLD analysis project Ga0196965, IMG submission 148668) | Soil microbial communities from Anza Borrego desert, Southern California, United States - S1_20 | ecosystem: Environmental > Terrestrial > Soil > Desert | place: USA: California | collected...
CGATAGTACATACTGTTGGTCCAAGAATGGGCGAAGGAAATGAAGTCCAAAAATTAAGTAAAGCAATCAATAGCTGTCTTGAAGTTGGTCTACAAAAAGGATTCAAAAGCATATCCATTCCTGCAATCAGCTCAGGGATATTTGGCTTTCCAAAAGATAGATGTGCTAAAATATTAGTAAATGAAACGATTGCCTTTTTTGAAAAATTAGATAACTTACCGGACAGCATCCAGATGGTTGAATTTTGTGTACTTGGTGACGAGATTATAAAAGCATTTCAAAATGAATTTAGCAAATTCAAAACAAACTAGATCATCTCCAGTTCCTGTATCAATAACTACATCAAAACAATTTCTTTTATCTATTTAATCTCAATATCTACCTCAATATGCTAGATATGGAAAAAGTCTATATTACAGAATTGTATAAGAAACAAAAGGTAAGGAAACCCATAAGAGGATTTCTACTGTAAGTTAAAAGATCCATCAAGATTATGATGGCGCGGTTGCCAATGCGAGTATCGCTTTAGATAGACAAGATTTAGAAATTCCTGCGAGCATAAATCCTGGTAATATACCTGAAGACTTATCAAAAAGAAAAAATCTTTCTCCACTAAGTGATACAAAAAACAACTTCTTTCAGAGCCACCATAATTGTAAACCTACTTTTACCACTTTACAATAACTGGAAGATTAAACGGAAGGACTGTACTCCTATGATAGAACGATAATGAAGACCTATAGAGCAATATAAAGACAAAATCCGATCTGAAAAACTGTCGGCAATGAGAGGGTCTTAGGAGCCATTCAGAATGTTTATCATGACTCTGACCTGATGCCAAGTCGTTACATATTAAGAATACAAGTTTATGTTGTAATGAACCTAAAATGGAGATTTTGGCCAGTTTAGCTGAATTATATGCTCTATCTATAGTACCTCAACTTTGCAGAGATTCAGTAAAAAGAAAGATAAACAAAATGTTCTTATAAGAAATAAGGTGAACTTAATACAACCAGACACACATCAATTCATATTACTACAGGTTACTAAATTATTTATCAAACTATTTTCTAATAAAGAGACTATTTCTGGAGAATAACTGTAATTAATGTCTATTGAATATCAACTTTTACTCATACAAGCCGCCTTGACTGGCTTTATAGTTGAATTATCTAATCAAGTTCTAAGTCCTAGGGTTGATGGGATTGTCTTGTACGTTCTATAATTTCGTTAGGATTTTAAAAATAATACTTTTTTTATAAAAATACTTCATGAATCCTAATCGAGTATAACCGCTAGGAGACTTTTCTAAGACATAAGGCCGTGTTTATGGGAAAAATTTCATCACAATTATTACACTTTATATCATAAAAAGGAGGTTTATCACTCTTGTAAGCAGCTGTAAAGATGTGTAACCTCTCTACTTCTAAATTATCATTGTTCTTTTGGCATTTTGGACAGAATATTGAAGATAAATCATATTCAAGAGACATTTTGTTTATTTTGCAATGGTTTTATTGATATAGAGTTGGTATAATATTACTAGAATTTAGTTTAAATCACTTCTTCGAGGACAATCTTCGAGAGCCAACTGTTAAGTCACGTCACATGTTTAGAAGGAAAATGGATGTAATTTCTTTTTGCTTTGATAAATCTGAGTTAGGTATGGTTTAATAATGGCTATTGTTACCCAACACTGTAAGATTAAACCTCTTATTATTAAAATAGTTTTACCCTTCTGGATTTCTTGTGACTTGTGATATCCTTGCTAGATTTCTTATCTTTGATAGGTGGAACTTCAATTAATATTGCTATGATTTTGCTCTCAGGATTTCCTAATCTTGTCTATCTAAAGCGATACTCGCATTGGCAACCGCGCCATCATAATCTTGATGGATCTTTTAACTTACAGTAGAACATTCCTTTTAGGGCTCTATACGGTTATCTTTTTTTGAATAAATCTCTGAGACAAATCTCTTCTATTTTTACGATTTTCGCGCAAGCATCTAATGCAATTAAATTAGCCAAATTAAGGTGTAAAAAGGTTAATTATACAGCATATTCGGAATTGAAAATAATTTGAATCCATAACGAACAATAAATGGCTATTTCGAATCCATTTTCTGACACTTCCTAATCTGATTGTAAATAGTTAAGCCCATATTTTCAAAATAATTCAGTTATACTATCTTTTATTTGTCTTCTCCTAAATCATTACCGATTTCAAATCCAAAGCCATTTATGGATTCATAAGCAGTAACTTAAAGTTTATTAATATTTAATATTAAAGTATCCCCTATTTTTCCTTGATATGTAAGAAAGGAAAATAGAAGTAAGGGTAGTACATACAAGAGAACTACCATTCATGGACAGTAATTTCAATTCCTAATTAATTACTTTGATGTATATTCTATTTCAATGGAAGGGATTAGTTGGTGGCATTCTCATTAGATTCGCCATCATTGTCATCATCGGCATTATTATTTTCTCGCTCATCAGAGTCCTCATTGGTAGAATCAGAGACTGATTCAGAGGATGGTCCTTGATCCCTTTCTAAGGAATCTTCATCTTCTCTTTCATTCTCTTCTTCTCTTTCGGCTTCTTCACATTCAGAAGAACTTCCTCCAGAAGAACCCCGTTCTTCGCTGCAATTATTATCATCAAACCAACGATTACCATCATCATCTGTTCTCTTATCCCCGCGTTGATTATCGCCATTATCATTTTCATCTTCTTCGTTATTATCATCGTTGCCTCTAGTATTGGAGTCCTCATTATTGCTATTTACAAATGCAGGTGGATTGTTTTGAGGAGAATTATCAATCAAACTGTCTCCACCACTGTTAGCAACACCGCCCGCTGAAACAAATGATGTTTTTGTATTAAGAGGCAGACTCATAGAACTCTGCATGGATTCTACATTAAGTGAATAAAATGCGCCTTGAGATTTAGTCTTGTTGTCTATAATAGCAATATCAAAAGGTGCTATTTGGTTATTCGCAAGACTGCCAACATTAAGTCCAAAACTTTGAGTTCCTACAACTCCTAGACTTGAATTATCATAAAATGTTGCAACTAAGTTTAAGAACTGTTCTGGGGATTGTCCTTGGTTTATTATATTTCCTGTAATATGAGGATTTCCAGAGCTGTCTAAAAATAAACTGCTACCATTAATAATAAGGGTAGCTGGTTTTTCAATCAAAGCAGGTTGAGAAGTAGTGGAAAACTCCATAAAGTCAAATTTGCCTAAAATTTGTTGAGGATTCTGTATTACAATATCAAAAGGAGATAACTCCCCTGATCTTAAAGTACTAATAGAGGTAAAGGCAGAATAATTCCCAACTAAGCTGTTGTTTGTGGTATCAGAAAGAAATGCAGTAATTACAATATCGGTTTGTGATTTAGTTGATGTATTGTTTACCTCACCTATAATATGAAAATTACCTAGATCATCGATGTAAGTGGAAGTACTAATAAATTGGATAGGGTTAGAATTCTCAATCTGTCCAAATACCAAAGTACCTATTTGTGAAGGATTTAATCCAGGAAAGGTAAGAACCGAACAAACAAGCAAGATCATAATTAGATGAGATAGTATCGTATTCGGTCTATTTCTTGATATTAACATGTCGATTATAGTAAATATAATGAAAAGGGTGCATAAAATAATTTCTGGAAATAATTCTGCTGCATTATTTTAGAAAACTATTCTATATCCATATGCTTAATATTATCATCGCGAGAAAACGAAACTGATTTGTTATAAAGAATTGAAACGCATAATTCCGGAGACAAAATAAATTTTAGGTAACCATATTATTATATAATATTGTTTTTCCTGCATATTGATATTTCTCCAACTCAAGATCAATGGGTTTAGTTTCTATCACAACACATTACATTGAGTATATTTAAAAAGTATAGGAGAATCTTAACTAGGCAACTTACAATTAATATTAAAAAATGTCTATACCTTACCTAATGAGAGTAAAATTTTTTGACTAAGAATATGAAATTAATTAAAGCCAATAAACTAATATTTTGAATGTATTAAAGATATAAGCAAATTCAATCTCCTATGAATTTATGGATCCGTTCATTACTTTTAAAATGAGCCATCGAGGGCAAACACTTAAGGATTTGAATAAAGGCAGTTGGGATCTCGATCTCTCAGGAATTCAACCAAAAAGAAAGCTAGAAAGTGAGATAAGCTTTATATCAGAAACTCTTTCCAATTTACAGTACAAGTTATATGCTGAAAATAAAAAGTCATTATTAGTAATATTACAGGGCGTTGATGCATCTGGTAAAGATGGGACAATTAGACACGTGATGAGAGCATTAAACCCCCAAAACTCTTATGTAAAATCCTTCAAAATTCCAAATGATGAAGAATCTTCTCATGATTATCTTTGGCGAATCCATCATTCAGTTCCTGCAAAGGGACAAATTTGCATTTTCAACCGCTCTCATTATGAAGATCTAATAGAACCGATCATAAATGGATCGATTTCTCGAAAAAAAATAAAACAAAGATATAAGCAAATTAATGATTTCGAAAGATATATGTCTGAAAATAATATTATGATCTTAAAATTGTTTTTATATATTAGTAAACCTGAACAGAAAAAGAGATTGCTTGAAAGAATTCATGATCCAAATAAACAATGGAAAATCTCAGAGGGTGACTTGATAGCTCATAAGAAATGGGAACAGTATATGAGTGCATATATTGATGTATTTAATCACACTAACAAAAAATGGGCACCGTGGTTTATTATTCCTGCCAATGTCAAATACTTTCGCAACTGGGTTGTTTCAAAAATTATTTTAAAGGCTCTTGAGGATATAAAACCTCAATTCCCGAGACTAAGCCTGGACCCTCAAATATTCAAATTAGATTGAGGGGTAAATCATCGCTAAATCGAAGTTTCTCAAATCAGCCATACTTGTGTCAAAGAGGCTTTTACATTGGAAACACCATATTATTCTAAATAATTTTCTATATCCATTACCAAGAGTAATTCCTTGTATTTAGCTTTTCGATTATGTCTATAACCTCTAGACTTTCTTCTTATAGAACATCAACATGCACCAAACTCTACGTACCGTCTAATGGTTAAACGACTAATTGTGATATCTATCGCAGCTATTTTATCACACATGACCAGGACCCAGGAAAATTCCCTTTATAGTGTTTTATTATTGTTACTAATCTACTTGCATTTAACAGTCGGACGTTTCCACTTTAGGGGTCTAGTAGTAAGGTAAAAAGGTAGGTTCAAAGCGGTTACGGCAATCAATTAGAGTCTTTCCTACTTGTATCTAAACTTCTCGGCTATTTATCGAAATCATTAAACTTAACAAGTCGTCTCTGCCAAAAAAGGTAAAGATCCGGTAGTCCTATTTGGATTTGAGTGAAGCCATGTCTATAGTGAAGCGATACTTTACATCGGCTCTAGCAAGTCTTTCATAAGCATCATTGACTTTCTGAATCGGAATAACTTCTACGTCAGCAGTGATATTATTCTTGCTACAAAAGTCGAGCATCTCCTGAGTTTCGGCGATTCCACCTATAAGAGATCCTGAAAGACTACGGCGATTAAATAATAGTCCCATAGCTGATATTGAATGAGGCTTATCGGGAGCACCGACTAGTGTGAGAGTTCCATCGGGTAGAAGTAATTGCAAAAGGACATTTATATCGTGCTCAGCAGAAACTGTATCGATTATAAAGTCGAAAGTAGCTGTATGTTTGTTCATTTCTTCATTGTTTGTAGAAACAACTACCTCATCTGCTCCAAGGCGAAGAGCATCGTCTTTCTTGTTTATTGAAGTGGTAAAGACCACCACATGTGCTTCTAAAGCATGTGCAAACTTTACAGCCATATGTCCCAGACCTCCGAGACCCACCACACCGACTTTTTTTCCTTTTGTGACGCCCCAGTGACGCATTGGAGAATATGTTGTTATCCCCGCGCATAGTAAGGGAGCGGTACCCGCAAGATCCAGATTAGATGGAACATGTAAGACAAAGTGTTCTTTTACGACAATACTATCGGAGTAACCTCCATAAGTTATGCCTCCAATGTGTTTATCTGGAGAGTTGTAGGTGAAAGTTGTATTAGGACAGAACTGTTCAAGGCCTGCCTGACACTGGGGGCAGTTACCATCTGAGTCAACTAAGCACCCGACTGCAGCAAGATCACCAGGTTTGAATTTAGTAACATGCGGTCCCACCTTTGCAACGCGGCCGACGATCTCATGTCCAGGAACACATGGATACACGGTAGGCATCGCACTCCATTCGTTGCGGACCTGATGAAGATCGGAATGGCAAATGCCGCAGAAAAGGATATCTATTTGTATATCATTATCTCCAGGTTGACGTCGAGAAATTGTAGTTGGAACAAGAGGTGATCTAGGGCCTCCAGCTGAATAAGCCTTTGAACTATACTGGCCACGCGACTGTGAACTAAATTGAGTGGTGGTTGACATAATAGTATGAATGTGATATGGGTATAAATGAATTAGCAAATTGAGTCACCGGTTATTCTTTATACGATTGGGCAAATTTGAAAATATAGAATTAATGAATTAAAAGATATTATTCGTTCATTCTAAATATTCCTACCACTAGAATATTTTAATGAGAAATAAACAAGTATTAGGTCATTTAGACGTAATAAATCTGATACAGTTTATGCTCAGGCTAACACATTGTATTTGAAATCAATGATAAAAAATTACTAAAATTGATTCTTGATATCATTATAATTTCAACTCATAGATCACTAAGGCAGTAATAAATACTCTAGATAGATTGTGGCAATTTTTTTGTCACTTTCTGTCCAAAACTAAAAATATCTAGATTTAATAGTCCATTTAAGTAAAGATAATCAAACCTGATCTTGTCGTTAAAAACTCTGGTCTATTTAAACTAGCTATGTCTTAAGAGACTAAAATGATCCATCATGTAATCCTTATTTCCCATTTCCTCTTTATAAAAAATTTTCAGGCTATAGAAACACTGAAAATAATGGATCGTAGATTATCAAAATACGATCGATAAATTTTGGAGTTAAAAGAAGGATATGGAATCTAGATTAGTTGTTTTGATGCCACAAACAAAAGCATGGCAATTGAAATTACTAAGAAAAATCATAATAGAGGTCAAAATACACTCATCAATATGATAAAAAGGAATGATTAGTAAAGATAATGATGTTGAAGAGAATTGACAAGAAATGATATACAAGTTAACCATTGTACTTTTAGCATCACAAATAGCCTAATTACCATGAGGGATTTTGATTATAAGTCTGCAGAAGAAAAAGAGGAAATACTTGATCAGATAAAAGATCTCCCAGCAGAATTAGAAGATCCAGTGGATCTGTTCACGCAAACATTTAATGAGTTTGCTAAAGACTGGTCCTGTGCTTTAGATGAATTAGATAACATTTATGTAGACATTAAAAAAGACTGTAGCGGTTACCTTTTTGACAATATCGATAAAAGCTGTAATTTGAGACCTACAAGCGAATAAAGTTTATCATAGGTTTTACCAAGAAGGATAAAATGCTTTTTTGTTATGTTCCTTTTAGAAGATAAAAGCAATAATAGCATCATAAATTATTTAGAGAAAAACCCGTTTATTTGATAGTTATCGTCTGATCGTTAAAGCCCGTTAAAGATTCAATTCTAATTGTTTTTTAAAATATCGGTTTCAATAATTTCTGAAGCAATAAAAGATGGTTCATAAAAAGTAGCTATACATCTAAAGTACCATGAAAAGACACTTTTGATTGCATGAAAATGGCAAAACCAAGCTTCAATAATATAGATCTATATCCGCAATTAACATACTATCCTGAAAGAATATTTGAGATTCTAAATTTAGTGAATGTATTGTAAAATAAAAACTAAACAATTTCATAGTAAATAAACAGCAGCACCGGTGTAAAAGTTAATTCTGGTTTTCAATTAAACTTTAGTTATTATACAGTGGGCTAATTTCAAGAGGGATTATCTAATTTGAAAAAGCATTGATAGGCTCTAAAATAGAGCCGTGTCAACGAATTAACTCAGTTTACTTTATACCAGGTTTTTTACTTATGTTAATTTACTCGATCCATTTTTAAATATTATTTTTTGTATAATCTTGGTTCTATTAAAAAAGAGTGTTGCTATCAAGCCTATTATCGCACCTATGATTATGGTAAATGGTAATACATCTGACAAGGAATTCATGAAAACGGGAAGTACGTCGACTAGGGTATTGAATTCGAATTCTGAAAGATCTATAGGCATTAAATTGTTACCTAGGGTAAGAGGTAATAAGGGGTATCCAATCAAGTAGAATATAGATCCAGCAATAGTTCCTGCATATATCAATTTATTTTTTGAATTCGATTTATCCTTAAAGAATCGTAACTTTTCATAGACTAGGATGTCTATTACAATGAATGGTACTACCGAGATTAAATAGTATGGCAAAAAGATTGAAAGCTCTTGAGAAGGTACAATATTTGAAAAGGATATTAGTAAAATCAATCCAATTCCTACCAGGCTAACGTACCCAAATTTTTTAATTGTATTAAGAGTAAGAAGAACCATAAAGGAGTTAATCACGGGCAGAAAAATTAATGCCATAAATGATTCTAAGACAGGATTGAGATTAAAATTAAATACCTCGCCATTAGAAATGGGTAATGCGAAAATATAGACATAAGAAATTAAATGAAGCCATAGTGCAATCAGCCCAAATACAAGAAACAAATGGTTAAGTGCGTATAATGAACGACTCTTTAAGAATGAATTAACTCGTATCAAACCAAGTACAGTACCAATTGAATTAATAAGCATACCAGTTATTAGCAACAGATGTGTCGGACTGAGAAATCCATCAACTCCGAATACTTCATGCCAAACAAAATCACTTGGTCCAGAAATAATAGACAGCGCCGAACCTACAATGAGCATCTTAAAGCAAAAGTAGAGAGGATCTTTCTTAATTTCTTTATGTCTTGCCAAAAGATAAATTGACACCAAAGTAGAAATTAATAGAAGCAAAATTCCTCCATATAACAAAGTGTGAGAAGGAGTGAAAAAGGTCTCTGGCTTTAGTAGCAAATGAGAGGTCACATCCCAGTTACCCCCAAAAATTTGTAGAATTGAGCCTAAAGAAGCAATAGAAAATAAGATTATACAATAATTTAGGGTTTGTCCACTAACTAGCAGGCTCGAATACATATGATTTTTATAAAGTTAACACATATAAATATTACTGACCAGTCAGTCATATTGTTATGGGATGGGAAACTAACTTTGTTATCAGAGAATAGGACCCGATTTCACCGAAATTAACAGAATAAGTAGCGAAAGTTATCGTAACATACTCAAGATGTTGCATCTATGGATTTTAAAGGAGAGTTAGGTCCATATAATGAATTTTCTATGAGGTAATTTATCGCTAATGTACAAATATATTGAAGTAGTAGCAATCATGCTCGACAAAGGTAGTGAGATTAAACGACCATTGGTTAAATCTCATAATCTCGTTTGAATGAAGGTACAAAATCAATTATGTTATCATACTTTCTAACAAATTCATTACCCTTAGGCGTAGCTAAGAATCGTTGTTGTTTTTCGTCAAACATCAACAAGTCTAAGCGTACCAGATCAGCCAAATATAGATTGAGACGTCTATAAGAGCTATAATAACTTAATTTATTTTTAGTTTGATATTTACCAATACAACTCTTCACAATCAAATAAAAGATCTGACATTTATCCCGATATTTTGTTTTACCTTTATCTCTTCCCTCGACCAGCAACCGAATTCTAATCTCAATAAATGTTCATCCAAATTAAACAAGGTATAAAAAAAAGTGTACTTTTTAGTAAAAAAATTTCCTATTGACATTGTTGGCTTCTTTTGCCACTACATACCATTATAAATTAATATATTATTAGTTACGCTATGACTATTCTTTGTGAAGCCGATCCCAATGCTCAGGATGCATTAGTGTATAATAACATATAAATTTTGAATTGTTCACAAGAATTAAAATTTTTTGTTCTTTTAGAAAGTTAAGATTTTATGCGAAAACTCAAATGGAATATATTTTATAATAGAGAAAAGCATAATAGTACTGAAAATATTTTTTTTCATTTGACGAGCTTAATATTAATTAATGCAGAGATAGATTAACGAGGAGAGATGACTGATCTTTGAAAAGGTTAAAAGGTGATTTACTTAATCACTCGCTTTTTTCTTTTATCTTTAAGTAACCAATATGTGACTAATATGATGCCAAATATAGGAAACGAAGAGATGAACAAATACGGAAAAACAGCCAGTAAAGTAGAGGGTTCAAAGACGTTCAACGATACATTAACAAAATACCTATATTTAATTTGTAATTAAAGAGTTCTATGATATTTCTAGTGCCATCAAATTAGCGTCTTCACCATCTCTATAATAGGATTTTAAAATAGATTTAATTTGAAAACCAAGCTTTTGATATAGTGAAATTGCTGCAATATTACTAGTTCTAACTTCTAGATATATTTCATCACCCTTTCGAGAAGATACGCCATTAATTCCCTCTAGCATTAGGGCCTCACCTATCTGTTTTCCTCTGTGCTCCTCAAGCAGAGCTATTGATACTACATGCCCCTTCTTGACAAACCCCAACTTTCTAAAATTTGAAAAACCAAATTCTAATTTGCACATAATATATCCAACCACAACGTTGTCTATCTCTGCGATTATAAAAGCCTCTGGAATTTCACGTAATAAAGATTCAAAGAAGTATTCTGTGTAGTGTTCAGGCAGCGTTTTAAGATTAATATCGATAACAGAATGTAAATCTTCAAACGTACATCTACGGATAGTATATCCGTTAACTCTCCTTAATGCTATCTGCAAACAATGTATAATAGTTGAAACAAAATATTTAAATTTATCAAGGTAAAGGATTGGCTTATACTTATTTTCAACAAACACTCTATAGTTTAAAAGCAATCGTGATTAAGAATATTAAAATTAATGTATGTAAAGGATAGGAAAAGGGCGATATTGGTTACATATCCAACTAAATTCGCTATGTCCGAAGCTGTGAGCCTTGCTGAATCTGCAGGTTATGAGATTACAAGAATTGTATCTCAAAAAGATATCACTAGGTCAAAGTTTGGTATCGGAAAAGGAAAGGCAGAAGAAGTTAAACAGCTAGTCTCTGATATGGATGTAGATTTAATAATCTTTGATGAAATTTTGAAACCAAGCCAACAATATAATTTAGCAAGACTTTGTAAGGTAGATGTAGTAGATAGAGAGAAGCTAATATTAGAGATATTTTTGGATCGGGCAACAACCAATGAGTCTAAAATACAAGTAAAGTTGGCGCAATTAAAATATGACATCGTTAGGGTAAAAGAAAAAACAAGATTAGCCAAATTAGGTGAACAGCCTGGTTTTTATGGGCTTGGAAAATATGACGCGGACGTTCGGTTGTTGGACGTTAAGCGCCGTACTACTTTATTAAAGAAAAAGCTAAAGATAGAGGAAAAGAAAAGAGATCTTCATAGAGTTCAGAGGCTAAGTAACAAATTACCATTGGTTGCCCTTACAGGATATACGTCGGCAGGGAAAACTACATTATTTAACTTACTTGCTGATGAGAAGAAAGTTACTAGTGAGTGCGTTTTTACTACATTAACAACATATACGCGTTCGTTGGTATTAGAAGATAGAAAAGTCTTACTATCGGACACAATCGGTTTTATTAGCAGATTACCGCCTTATATGATTGAGGCATTTAAATCAACTCTATCAGAATTAAATTTCGCGGATCTTATAATATTAGTTATTGATTTTAGCGAGGATATTCCTATCATAAGAAAAAAGCTAAAAAGCTCACTTGAAATCCTGTCTAGATTAGAGATATCACTTGATAGATGCATACTAGTCTTAAATAAGATAGACAGGGTAAAAAGTAATGAAATAAAGGACAAATTAAATGATTTAGTTATAACTAAGAGCTTGAGTCAAGTCATTACAGTTTCCGCCGAATTTGGATATAATATGCTGATGTTAAAAGAAATGATAATAGGAAGATTAAAGGTAAACCCGAGCTCCTCTTATGATACACATAGTGTAATTGGCTAAGGAATATTGAAAAAGTTAAAGTGCATCAAATTCGTTTATAACAAAACGCTTGAATGACAAACACCGATTATTTGAATTTGAATGGTATTTGAGAGATTTATTTTTTAGAGCAAGCAATAAGTCTGGAGAATTTCAAAAAGTCTTTAATATAAAAAGTATCACCAAAACATTGCATGAAAATTATTTAAGATATAGGGAGTGGAACATTAGCGAAATAAGTGATACCCTATCAAGTGTTTTGCCAATCCTGCAGGAGAAAGGAGTATTAGTTATCAAGGCCTCACATGAAATAGTGGAATTGAATTCAGAACTAGATCGTAAGCAATGTTCAAGTTGCTACTATATAAATTGTCTAGGCAGGGAGGAGTTAAAAAATTGTTTACGGTGTTCGTCTGAAAAATTAGTCGAGTTCCGTTCTCCCAAGAAGCATAGTATTTGACATTTGTGTAGTTAAATGCATCTAATAGATTAATTAGTAGGAGAGAATGAATTAATTTCAAGATAGGGGTTATAACATGTCGTTATCGAACCGAGTGCAAGAACTAGAACCAATAGTGAACAAAGGCCTTGAATGGATCTATATTGATCAGCCAACAAGAGACAAACTGGATACTCTTTCAAAAAAATATCCCCTTCACGAGTTAAACATAGAAGATTGTTTATCAAAAAATCAATTACCTAAAATCGATCGATATGATGATCATGTTTTTATAATTTTGCAATTTCCAACTACTCAAAAAGAAAAAACCTCGCCTAGATTTAGTCAGCTTTCCCTATTTATAGGGCGTGATTTTTTAATTTCAATACATCAGGGAGATCTTAAACCGTTAGCTGAGTTATTCCAAGCTTGCAAGGTTGACCATGAAAAAAATAGGAAGAATATTATGGGAAACTCCCCAGGTTATCTGCTGCATTCGATTTTGGATGCTTTAGTAGATGACTTGTTACACATCTTGATGAAAGTTATTGGAAACCTTGATGATATTGAAGATGCGGTATTTGACGACAAGGTTGCAATTGCAAAAGAGATCTCAATATTGAGGAGAGAAATAACCACTCTACGTAGGATAGTTGTACCTTTAAAAAGAATCATGCTTGAAATTATTTCAAGAGATGTAAGAAAATTCTCAACCAACGTTGAAGAAGAGGATTTAATCTCTTATTTTAATGATATTAATGATCACGTATCAAAAGTTCTTGAGGTGTTGGATGAATCAAAAGAAACGATCGAAATCTACAAGGATACCGACCACATGTTAAGTAGCGAAAAAACAAATAAAATATTGAGTTTTTTAACTATCCTGTTTACTTTATCAATTCCTATAACGGTAGTCGGAACTTTTTATGGAATGAATATCATTATTCCGGGAAGCGTGAATTTTAGCTATAATTTGTATGATTTTTTGCCACTTGGAATAACTCTTGGGTTTTCTATCGGTGCAGTCACTATAATGCTGTATTACTTTAGGAAACTAGGTTGGATGAATAATCTTACAAAATAATAGGTTTATTTTTTTTTATGATTATATGTGATCCATTTGGAATTAACTTATCTAAGGCCCTATTAACTTAAGCTTTAATTGATCCCCTTGTTGTAGTATTTGATAAAAAGGTTTAACCAGTTTCGTAAGTAAATCAGCTTGCAGTTTTCTTCGCGACGATAAAAGCAATCATCAAATCCTTCAGTTCAATCTCTGATGTAATAAAATCTCTTTCACTGACACTTTTCTTCAAAGCAAGAATGAAGATGGTGATTTAGATTTAAGAATTCTCAAGTTTGAGGGTAACAACTTCCTCTATCTGTAGAAACATGAAGTTTCACCCGAACCGTGACTAAGTCTGATAAAAATCTCTCTATTATCAGCAGCTTTCTTCCTTTGGATAGGGATAATGCAAGAATTTGACTGTGTAATCGTTCAGGAACAATTCAAATCCATATGATTTCTGATCCAATAAATATTCCACCTAGTATGCGTTTGACATTTAAGTTAATAGGGCGTATCCAAGTTCAATATATTTTTATAACACTGTTTACTGATCTAACTAATGCAAAACAAATCAATTTTGGCAACAGTTTTTACAGTTGTAGCGATCCTAATGAGTTTTAGTTATGGCAATGCGATTGGACAGAATACCACTTCCTTGTATCCAAACGATACGGAAACTATACAAGAATTTGAGCAAATTGAAGGCAATAATACTCAAATTTTCGATAACGATACCAATATTAGCAACCCCTCGAATAACTTAGAAGATAGTCTCCAAATTAATGAAAACCAGAGCAATTAAATATCTTTTTTTTGTTTAAAATAAAAGTATTCTACGTTCATTTACTCTTTAACCAAGACAATATATTTTCGTTGATTTTGTTAGAAACTCGATTTAGCTGATCAAGTATTACCGATGATTCTTTTGTATTGGATAATTTCTGAATCATATCAAAAGCCCATACTGTTTGTGTCCTGGATGAGACCAAACTATTTTCTTCTAATTTTTGCTCAAACATTTTCCTAATGGCAATATGGGAAAAGTTTTGACCAGGCAGTGCACCATGGATATGTAAAGAATGTGGACGGATTAATACAATTTCACCCACCATTAAGGATCTAACACTAAAGTTTTCCCATTTAAGATCAGTTAATGTAGAAGAGGGTTTGAGAGTAAATTCACCAATAACACCATTTCCAGAAAGAGGAATCAAGAATTGTTCAGATTCATGATAATGGACTGTAGTCAATGCTCCATTTATGAATTCAACGAAATATACTTCTTGATCATTACTGTCAGATTCACTAAAAATTTCCCTTATGATTACTTCACCATCAAAATAAGAAGCATTAATTTTCCTATCTGGAGAAAAATAGAGATTTTTTCGAATCATATTCGTAATTAAGATGTCAAACATTTAATCTATTAGTCTACATATAATAAGAAGAAGAATCAAAGGCTATTGAAATTGGGGCTCATCGTAATTGTGAGAAACTTGCTCGCCTATGGATAAGATGATTTATTATTCATGGAATTTAATTCCACAACATCGTTAAGTTAAGGTCTTGATTTAGAGTTGCACCATCGGATGTTATTCTACATCAAACTGAAGGTTACCAAAAATTGCCCTTATCAGAACATGTTAATTCTGCACCACACGTAAAGCATCGGAGATGACAGGCAGATATTTCACCCATTGTGGATCCACACCGAACACATTCTACTTTATTTTTTTTTATGTGGTCCTCATCGCTTTGGTATTCGTCAAACAATTGCATACTAATAGAGGATCTTTCTGATTAATTTTTTGGTGTCAACTTATAGTGTAATAGAGTCAAGGCAGATATATTATATTATCAATCTACGGGTATGAATATATATAATAGGAAATAGTATCCTAAGCAACACTTCACTTTTTTTGACTTTAAATTAAGAGGACAAAATTGTCATTATCCATTAAAACAATTAACGAATCGATTAGCTTAATGCTCATAGATGAATTTGTTTAATAGAGAAACAAGATATGTCAATTTAACATACTAAATCTCGAATTTTAGTTTAAAATGTTTCGCTAAAATATTTTAAAAAGTTAAAGGTCATTCGGATTAATAGACTTTACTTCAAGCTAACTCGGTAGCTACAATCAATACATACATCTAGAGAAATCAAAACTATATGCGATTTTTCATAATAGTATTTAGTTTTTCGTTCTATCAATTTATTACACATATTACATTTGACATTTCTATATAAATCATCTATCTCAATTGTCATATTATACTTAAGGACATGTAATACTTGAATATTTATCCATAGTCCAACCTTGGTTATTAGAATAAAAACTCGCATGGAACGGTATTTCTATAGGGCCTTCTTCTAAATTACTTTTGATTACGGTGACCACCACCAAACAGAAACCATTCGTTAAAAAAGTAAAATTATGGTTGCAATAATACCATTTATTCATGTTCATTGTCAAATTAAGGAAAGATTGTTTTGTGGTACTTACGAAGCCCATCAGGGTAGAGCATACGTAAAATTAATGTTATTAATCGCCTCATTATCTTGTTGTTCAAATAATTTTAAAAGATTACATTTTTTACATACAATCGTTTGGTCTCATCAACAACTTTGTCGGATCTAACAATGATATTTTGAGAATCATGATTCTAACTTGGAGATGTAATGAAGATGACGTTCATTTTATTCTGCAGCGGAATCTTTTTCGGTCTAAGATTCATCTGTAAAAAAAGAGATATACTAGAGTTGTTATAACACATTTTGAGCATCCACTTACATTGTAAATAATAGCCTTGTACAAAGGCCTGTTATACGTTCTTAGTTAAGGCCTGCAGCACTAAAAATCATAAGTTAAAAAGGAATATGATATGGACAAACTTTTCAAGTAGTTTTCAATAATAAAATGCTAGATTAGAATACACATCTTACAAATGATATAATTATCTGAATTGTATACTACTTTTGCGTATTTATAAACAACATAGCTTTAATTATCCTTCCTTTTAGTATGTATAGGAAAAGATGAGCCTGTCAAAAACAGATTATGACATTATTGTAGCTGGCGGTGGGCTAGCAGGATTAATAGTAGCTTCTTCAGCCGCCTACTATTCTAAGCAGCGCTTAAAGATCTTGGTGATAGATAGGAACACTATAGACATTCAAGGCAGAAAAACCATTTCAGGCTGGATCTGCGGAGATGCAGTAGGAAAAAATACTGTAGATTACATGACAGAAAGGATTAAGATTTCCTGGGGTTTTCCTGAAATAGAACATCCGGTAAAAGGGGTAGTAGCATTCTCACCAGATCATGAAACCAAAGTGTTTTTTGATGGAGAAGGTTACATACTTAATAGAAAAAAGCTTCCGCAAAAACAACTAACTGAAGCAACGAAACTTGGAGTTGAAATTATGAACAATTCAGTAATTCGCCAATTAACTACAGATAATAATTATATTGTCGGAGTTGAAGGAGAAAATTCAAAGACTAGAGAGACTTTTAAAAAGAGTGCAAAAGTAGTAGTAGACTGTACGGGTGTAACGTCAGTATTGAGGACTAACCTTCCAATAAAGTCCCATATTCAGAGAAGAATTGACAGAAATGACTTAGAATCTACTGGAAGGTACATTTATGATTTTGACACCCAAGGCAAAGAAGATAAAACGTATTTTGATCCTGATTATTGTATAATCCATTTGGACCAAAATCTCGCACCAGGAGGATATGGATGGGTATTTCCAAAAGGTAGTCATAAAGTAAATATTGGATTAGGAGTACAACAAAAATTATTTGATAAATCAAACAAAGAGCTTGGAAAAAAAAGAGATCTAAAAAAATTAATCGATGACTACGTAGGGGAGAATCCGGTTATAAACAATCCGAGATTATCCAATGGTGAACAAGATCAGGGAAATGAATGGGGCACATGGCAAGTATCTGTAAGAAGACAGAATGATTGCATGGTCGCAAATGGATACATTTTGGTAGGTGATTCGGCGTGGATGCCAAAACCTCTTGATGCGGGAGGAATTGGCCCAGCAATAATCGCTGCGACGATAGCGGGAAAGGATGTGGTAGAGGCAATAGAAGCAAATGATGTTTCAGAGAACGGTCTGTGGCAATATAACAAGAATTTTGTTAATGAATATGGTTATAAAACCGCAGGATTAGAAGTCTTCAGAAGGATGTTACAACAGCTTAGTAATGAGCAAATAAACTATGGAATGAAACACTTTTTATCAAAAATGGATATTGATAAAATAACCAATGGAGAACATCCTGAATTCAGTTCAGTCAGTAAGATTGGAATGATGATAAGAGGAGCATTAAATAAAAAACTAGCAGAAGATTTGAAATACACATCAAAAGTGAATGAGCAATTGGTAACACATTACAGAAATTATCCCGATGCATCAGAGGATTTCCCCGACTGGTCAGCAAAACTAAATAGCTATTTAACAGATGCCTTTTTGAGATTCTCTTAAAGTTGAAATCATAATTCTTACTTTAATAAGAGGCCCAGGATTCTAATTTATTTTGCTTGTTATATTTGAGTATTAGACTGAAATTTTTTTAAGAAATCTTGACGTCTATGCTCTTCAGTCATAGTGATTCTTACGTCTTCAATTATCCTTTTTCCTACGTCTAGTTTTTTCCTTACGCCTGGAATAATGTTATCATAAAATGAAAATGGATAGATATAGTCATAGAATGATTGCATAATTGTAAATAACGATAGTGATGTATCAAAATCATTTCTACGCAGATTATCATAAATCATTCGTTTGATTTCACCAATGCAATCTAAAAGGCCAGTTAAATATGCATTCAGAGAAACATCCAGATCAATATGGTTACTAATAAAAGGTTTTTTTTCAACAATTTCCTTAAGTATACAGGCTTCAACATATTCTTGTTCGGCAGGCCAAAGATAACGATCCAGATCGGAAATTACAAATTCTCTCAAGTCTTTAATCAAATTAAAAGCATTATTTATCAAATTAGTTGCATCGTTGATATTGTTACTATGTAATAATATAATGGCCTTACTACAATATGCAATGATTTCCCTATTTTCTTTAATTAATTTCTCTCTACTTGATTCAATTTGTTTTAAATGTGTTGAAAATTCATTTAATGAATCCTGCATTTTTGAATAGTTCACATCTAATGTCATGTAGTGATTTAGAATTGAGATTATAAATACTAGCATGTCTATGAGAAAAAATTTATTGCATTAGAATCGAAAGCTGATTTAAATGACCAATATTCGGAGAAGCAGAGGATATAACTTTGAGCATAGATTAGTAAAACAACTAAACAGCAGAGAATGGATCGCAAGAAGGTTAGGTGGCTCAAGTACAGGTCTGCCGGATATTGTTGCAGTAAACAATAGGGAGTCAGTGTTATTATCAATTGAGGCTAAATCGGCTACAGGGAACAGTATCTATGTTCCACAGGATCAGATATTGCGATGCTATAAGATAACAAAGATGTTTGAAGTATACAGAGAGAGGCATATCATATTGGCATTTAAATTTATGAGAATTAAGAGGCAAGTGGTAGGCGGAGAAACCAAGTATGTGCCTAGAAAGACAAAAGAGTATTATAAAATAGTTAAATTCAAAAAGATGCCAAAAATATTTCCAGTTATCAAATGTAATTATGATGGAGATACATATGCGATATATAATACCAAAATTAAGAAGGTAAAATTGAAAAATTTTCACATGCCTGATGGTCACAACTAAATCTTAAAAGTAACATCTGTTTCTAATTTGTATTGACTACTGTTTTATGGAGAGAAGGATGGCTAAAACCACTACCTGTAGAATCTTTACCAATCGATGTATGTACAATTTGTAAAAAGGATTTTGAGAACCTAGATTTTATAACTTCATGCGAATTTTGTGAGATTGGACTAACGCATGAAAGTTGTTGTAATGACCATATAACCAAAGAGCATAATATACAGCTGAACAAAAAGATTGATGAACACAAGGAAAAAAGATTGCATTCATTTCAATAATTAAGAATATAATTAATGAAGTTTTTTAATAAAGGTCTGTCGTAAAATAGGTTTATGGAAATCGAAGAGAATAAAGGTGTAAGGGGATTCGAACCTATTTCTTCCGATCAAATGTATCAAATTGAAAACAAAGGAGAATCAGAATATTCCATGAATAAAATTTTAATGATGGAAAATGCAGGATCTAGAATTGCAGATTTTCTAGTGTGCGAATTTGGAGACAAAATACTAGATAAAGATATTGTAGCCGTATGTGGCAAGGGAAATAATGGCGGAGACGCTCTTGTTGCTATGCGTCATCTTTCAGGATATGTTTTATCAAAGGGTATATCTGACAAACGATTTTCACTTTCTGTAAATCTCCTCTGTCGACCTAATGAGTTGAAGACTAGTGAAGTTATTTCAAACTGGACAATTACTAAAAAAATTAGATCCATTAACGTCTTAACATTGGAATCAAATACTTTGGCTGAGATTCAAGAGAAAATAAGAAAAGCAGACATAATTTTAGATGGTATATTCGGAACTGGAATAAAAGGAAATATTGATGAGCCTTATTCTAGTACCATAGATTGCATTAACAACAGAAAAAATAATGCATATATTCTTTCCGTGGATATACCATCTGGGTTGAATCCAGACACAGGGGAAATAAAAGATAATACAATTTCGGCAGACGCAACTGTTACTTTTCACAGACTAAAACATGGGCATGTAAAAGGAGCATCCATGGCTGGAAAGATAGTTGTAAAAAAAATAGGCATTCCATTTGAAACAGAAGAGGGAGTAGTCAACCATTGTTGAAAGTGGAACAATTCTTGGTAGGAGAAATGGCTAACTTTACATACCTACTAATAGATGAGCTAAACAGGTCATGTATACTAGTTGATCCATCATGGGATTTAGAAGTAATTTTCGATTATCTAAAGAAGAATTCACTTCAGATAAAATTCATCATTAATACTCATTCACATTTTGATCATACTCTTGGAAATGAACAAGTAGCAAAGGTTACAGGAGCAAAAATTATGCAGCATAAGAATTCTCCACTATATAAAGATACAGAATTGGTGGATGGAGATTATATTTCATTTGGTAATTCAAAGATAAATATAATCCACACACCAGGGCATTCGAAGGACAGCATTTGTTTGATTTTAGATAACAGAATTATACTTACAGGTGATACTATTTTCGTAGGTAGTTGTGGACGCTTGGATCTACCTGGCGGAAGCGCCAACGAAATGTTCGATTCTATCTATGGCAAACTAATTAAACTTGACGACAGGTTGGTAGTGTTACCTGGTCATCATTACGGATCTAAAAAGACTTCGTCACTTCAGAATGAGAAGGAAACAAATTTCGTCTTCAAGTTCAAAAACAAGCAAGACTTTGTTAGTTTTATGAAGACATGATGAGACATCGTGGTCAAAGAAAGTGAAGGTGGTGGCCAACCTTATACAGGGACTCTATTTTAGACTTTTTTAAGAAATAAGGTTTTATACTCAATAATTGATAGGGTTTTGGTGAGATACGATAATATCCATTGTATCAATTCCAGTGAAGGTATTTATGGACTTGAATCTTTTAAATCAAATAGGTCAGTCTTTCTTTTTGTTATTTCTTACACTGCTACTTCTACGATACCTGGTTTGACAGTGGCAGGAGCTAATACAGATTTAATCAAATATACACCAGCAGCAGATGCAGAATATATTCACTATGGGATGTGCAAGTCAATAAAGAATATTCCTGCCACACCCGATGGTAAACCTACTCCTGCCATAATTACAAAGACCGCACTAGACATTTCTAATATTCCTATCTATGTTATTGATTCAGGTTCTGAAATTAAACCTATTTTGCCTTACATAAGTATGGATTCGCCGACAGGTAGGAATATCCTTTATGAATCAGCGATAGGTTATCAAGAAACATTACGAAATTATGAAATGGGTAAGATAATAGGTAATCAAATGTCCAAAGTCAATGATACCATAATTTTAGGGGAGAGTGTTCCCGGAGGCACAACGACAGCGCTCGGGGTAATGCAAGCATTAGGTATGAATGCATTTAACAAAGTTAGTAGCAGTATGCCTAAGAATCCTAAAGAATTAAAAAACAAGGTAGTTAGAAAAGCATTATTAAGATCCAATTTAAAGATCGGAGATTGTTCAACCGATGTTTTTAGAGCGATATCCGCCGTAGGTGATCCAATGATGCCTACCGTAGTTGGAATTGCAGAGAGAGTAATTTCAAATGGCAAGAAAGTTATACTCGCTGGCGGAACTCAAATGTGTTGCATTTTAGCTATATTGAACTTATTAAATGTCAACTTGAAACAAAATATCTGCTTAGGTACAACTTCATATCTATATAATGATGAGACATCAGATATAACTGGCTTGATAAAACAAGTTGGCGAAGATTTGCCAATTTATTATATCAACTTAGGTTTAGAAAAGTCAACAAAAAAGGGATTGAGAGCATATTCAGAAGGGTTTGTAAAGGAAGGTGCAGGGGCAGGAGGTAATGCAATTGCTACATTTTTAAATAAGAAAAATCTCACTCAAGATACTTTCCTTAATAGACTAGATAAGAATTATCAAACAACAATTGAAGAACCAAGTCTTATATCTGTGAATAAGAATTAATTATTAATTAATACTATAAATACCAGAACTTGGGAATGAAAAAATTATGAAAGGGGTAGAAAAAATGAAAGGAATTGGCTTATTAGCAATAGCATTGGTATTTTTTTCTGTTTACATCTACACCTTGTTTGCCACGGAGTATGGTATGTTGCTTGTGAAGTTGACTGTGGCAATAATAGTTGGAGTAATTTGTTTTATCATTGGATGGATAGGAATTACACTAACGGTTAATGAAAAAGAATTATAGGTTAAAGAAATTGGCAAAGCCTATACATTATCATTGTCGTATTATAAATAGATCGGTAACCGTCTGATAAATTCGTGGGGCTACATCCCTTACAACCTGTGTATGATTAATCTGATAATTATAATCTTTTTTTGAAAATAATCTTTTGATATTTTTCTCAGATTCAGAGACAACATTTTTTTTAGTTTCACTTTTAATGTGAGAAAAAAAATGCAAAAATCCACCAAGAGGTTTTAAACAGGGTATAGCAATATCTAAGAATTCATGAGCCTTTTCGGGCAATGGCAGAATGATCCTATCAAATTTGTTTTTAAATTCTCTTGATTGGAGTATTTTTCTTGCATCACCATGCAAAGACACTAGATGATCTTTTAGCCCATTAAGATTAGAGTTTATGGTGCTTAAAATATATGCATCTAAATTAGAATCAATATTGAATACTTTTAATGGTTTATTTTTAGCCATAACTATTGAGAACGTACCTACTCCAGCAAACATATTTAATACTAAATCATTTTTATTTGTTGTGTTTGCAATTCGAAGTCTTTCCGTCGACAATCTTGGAGAAAAATAAGACGTAGCCACATTGACCAAAAATTTGCATCCAAACTCCTTATAGATAGTGATATACTTTTCCTCACCACCGATATGTTCTACTTCCCGCAGTCTGTATTCACCCGAAACAGAGTTACTTTGCATCAGTATAGTTTTCAAATTTTTTATATGCTTGAGCATAGTTTTTCCTATGACAAATTTTTTATGAACAAGAGTTTCAGGAATTTTTATTATAGCGATATCTCCAATGATATCATATGATGAGTAAAGCATTTCCAATTCGTTCTCTGAGAGCGTTTCTCTAAGGAGACTTTTTAGATATTTACTCATACGTTATTCTCTTTAACTTTATTAATTCTTAATGTAGTAATAGTTTCCTTCTGTTTTCTGTTGTCTATCCAATCTGCTACTTTCTTTATTAACTCTCGGTCTTCCCGTCGTCTCGTCTCGCCTAAATGAAATTGAAAGTGATTTAAGAAATTCATTCATGCCTATTTCTTTTGAAATAGGTGATGTTCCATTCCCACTTAGCCCAGGCACGCCTTCAAAAATAATAATCCTATCTGAAACAAGATCGATCAATTGTATATCATGATCGATTATTAAAGCAGACTTTCCTTTAGATTTGATAAATCGCTGTAGAAATTTGGCTAAGACTATTCTATCTTCAATATCCAAAAATGCAGAGGGTTCATCCAAAGCATAGATATCAGCTTCTCTTATCAATGATAATGATACTGCCACCTTCTGTAACTCACCACCGCTCAAACCTTTTACTGACTTGTCGTAAAGTTTTTTCAATCCTAAAGGAGAAAACACATGTTCTTCTACTAATGTTCCTTCAAAAGGACCATTATTAACAGAATAAATAAGGGAACGTACATCTCCTTCGATTTCCTGGTTTAAGTATTGAGGTTTATAGGATATCCGGACATTTGAATCAAAACCACCGACATCAGCCTTCTCCATGCCCGAAAGCATCCTCATGAAAGTGGTTTTTCCTAATGCATTAGCTCCTACAATCCCAATGACTTCACCTTGTTGGATATTTCCTGCATTAATCTTAACGCTAAACTGCCCAAGAGTTTTTTTAATATCAGAGTATTGCACGATTGATGATGTGGAGAGAACTGTTTCCGTGATACTAGATATATCAAATTTATAGGCCTTGTCTCTAAATCTAATATTTTCCGTAGGAATATAACCCTCTAAGAAATTATTAATTCCAATTTTTGTACTTTGAAGAGAGGAAACAATTCCATAAGCACCAGGTTCACCATAAGTAATGTAAATATTATCCGATAGATAATCCAGTAATGACATATCGTGTTCAACAATCATCACACTTTTTCCTTCCTTTGCTAAGTTACTTATAACTCTTCCAACGGCCAATCTTTGGAAGATATCATTAAAAGATGAAGGCTCGTCAAAAAAATAATAATCAGCATCTTTAGCAGCTGCTACGGCCACGGCGACTCGTTGCAATTCCCCTCCACTGAGAGTACTGAGCTGTTTTTGTAATGTATTTTTCAGGCCCAACTCGGAAATCAATGATTGAGCAACATTTCTTTCATCATATTTTTTCAATAATTCATCTACGGTGCCCTTAAATACTTTAGGAATAAGGTATACGAGCTGAGGCTTAATTGATGTTCTTAGTCTTTTGTCTTGAATTTTTTCAAAATGCTTCCGTAATTCTATATTTGTCGTTTTTTGTAAAATTTCATCCCAGTTGAGTTCGCGTTCATACGCTCCAAAATTAGGTTTTAGATTTCCAGATAAGAGGTTTACAATTGTCGATTTCCCCATCCCGTTTCGGCCTACCAAACCAGTAACCGTTCCCTCCTTAGGTATAGGAATTTTATATAATCTGAAACTGTTAATGCCATATTGATGAATCTTGTCAACGCCAATTTCCTGAGCTAAATTGACAATTACTATTGCATCAAAAGGACACTTTTTAATACAAATAGTACACCCGGTACATAAATCTTCAGAGATGACTGCTTTACCATCATCTGGTCTTTGAACAATACATTCACCGCCGGTTTTATTAACAGGACAATAAATTATGCATTCAAGACCACACTTTCTTGGTTGACACAAATCCTGGTCAAGAACAGCAACTCTGTGCATCAAATTTCCACGTTTATCCAATAGTTATAATATATTCGTCAATCTTTTATATAAATCCTGGATTTGCTGTGTGTGCATGCATATGAAATTACAATACAGAGTTAATAAAATATGATTAACTAATGTAATCGAATAAATTTCAAAAATAAACTAAATGTCAACCTATAAAATAATATACAGTTCAAATTAAGATTTAATAACAATTCAAATCAAACAATCTTAGATTTTTTCAAAGCTTGATCTAAAAAAGGGAAATCTAGTCTAAGGAGATCTTTTTTTTAATTAAATCAGGTGCTCATTATTTTTTAATGCTTTTAACTATAATAGTAAGGATTAAATTAACGAAAGTAATTAAAGAATTTAGCCGGCCATAGCGTTAGGGCCCGACCCGGTCCCATTCCGAACCCGGAAGTCAAACCTAATGTCGCTGCTGGATACTGACGTGCGTGAGCCGTTGGGAAACAGCAGTGCTGGCGCCTAACACTTACAGTTATAAAAAATTAGATAAAAAAATTACAGGAAATCCTGATCACCTTCTAAGAATTTCACCATCAGGCGAATTCCAAATCCAGTTGAACCTTTGGGATTGTAACTCCTTTCTGCAGTACCATCTTGAGTCCAAGCAGTTCCAGCAATGTCAAAATGTGCCCAGGGTGTTTTATCTACGAAATGAGAAAGGAATGCGGCAGCAGTTATCGTTCCCCCTGTTCTGCCTCCTATGTTCTTCATGGAAGCAACATTACTTTTTAAGAGATCTAAAAATTCATCATATAATGGTAATTGCCAAATTTTTTCACCCGTGACCTTGGAATTATCCTTCAATACCTGAATTAATTTATCATTGTTTCCAATAATACCAGCTACATTAGTTCCTAGTGCAATGATACAGGCACCGGTCAGAGTAGCAAAATCAATGGCACATTTCGGTGAATATTTTGATATTCCATAAGCCAGAGAATCAGCCAATATCATCCTACCTTCTGCATCAGTGTTTAATACTTCAACTGTTTTACCATTGTACATGCGTATAATGTCTCCAGGTCGGTAAGAAGATCCGGAAGGCATATTTTCTACAGCAGGGATAATTGCTACTACATTAATAGGAATGGCCAGATTTGCTATTGCTCTCATTATACCCAAAACTGTGCAACCCCCACTTTTGTCGTATTTCATTTCATCCATTCTATCACTTGGTTTAATCGATATACCACCTGTATCAAACGTAACAGCTTTACCAACAAGTAGAATTGGTTTTTGATCAGTTTTTGTATTGTTATAATGAACTATAATAACTTTGGGTTCGTTTACACTTCCTTTGCCGACAGAGTTAATCCCATTCATTCCCAACTCAGTAATCTGCGATTGATCTAATATTTCGACAGTGATATTTTTTAAAGATTCCAAAGACTTTGCTGAAGCGGCCAGAGATTCCGGATTGATTACATTGGGAGGCGAGTTAGATAGATTCCTACAATAAAAAACTGCTTCGCAAATTGTCATTGATTTATTAATTTGTGCTTGTGTCATATCACGCTGACTTTCATCTGCGATTATAGTGATGGTACAGTTATCATAATAGGATTGTTTTTGCTGATTCTTGAATTCCATATCTTTGAAGTCGTTAAATTCATACTGGGATAGCACCAATCCTTCGATCAGTGACTCAAGATAGCCTGGTCCCGAATAAAAGGGAGGAATTGCTATCCTTGGAAAATTAAGCTCCTTACATTTGAGAGAAATCAACCCAGCCAAATATCGCACACGATCAGAATTAAGCTTATTAACTTCACCAATTCCCATTATCAATACTCTTATCAACGAACCATGCAAATTTAATCCCAATATCATGCTCTTGCCGTATTTTTTAACGTTAATCAAATGTTCCTCCTCAAAGCTATCAATTTGTTTTACAATTTCGTCAAATTTTTTATTTAGTCTTAAATAATCATGTATCCTTCCATCCTCGGCAAGTCCAATAACTAGCAATGCATCAGCAGGCTCTATCTTATCTATATCAGAAACTATTATTTGTACCATGGAGCTAGTTAGATTATATATTTTATAATTAGTTAACTGAAATGGTTGGATATATCTTGACCTTGATTCTTAAGAGAATTAGATCTTAAGTTAGCCATTTTATCGAACAGCCGATAGAAGGATCAAAATCTTTTACAATCTCATTTTTATTTCCTGTCACCACTTTTTGAATATTTTCTTCCATGGTGTGAATGGTTGGCACTGCATCAGGCTCTAAGGCATTATTGATTCGACCATGAAAAACAAGGCTTTTTGATTCATCGAATAAAAATGGATCTGGTGTACATACAGCTCCAAATTCCTTCGCCACGTTTTGGGTATCATCCATCAAGTATGGAAAATTTAAAGAGTATTTCTGTGCAAATTTTATCATATTTTCAAATCCTTCATCCTCATAATTTGGATCATTACTATTAATTCCAATTATTTGAAGATTATCTGGACCAAATTTAGATTGCAAAGAGACCAAATCTGAAATTCTAGCCTTAACGTATGGACAATGATTACAAATAAAGACAACTAGTAAAGATTTAGATTTGATATATTCGAGAGAATAAATTTTATTATCTACTCCTCTCAGAGAAAAATTTGGTGCTTTAGAGCCAGAAATTAGCTTTTGTGTGGACTGTGTTTTGACCATAATGACACTAGATTTGTAAAATAAATAAAAACGTTATTTAATATTAAATTTTTGTGTTTATTTCTGAGAAGGTCTTCCTATACCTCCATACAAATTTCTTTCAAATTTCGCGGGGTTCAAAAATCCCCTTCCATCGTAAATTGGAGTATGACCTAACATTGATGAATCAATATTCTCGTACTCCCTATGATTGGTAGCCAAAATTATCAAATCTCTTCCTGAAATTGCATAATTTAGATCCGAAACCAACTTTACATCCTTATACTTTTTTATTAATTCGTTATCCTTTACTAATGGATCATGTACTATTACATCTTTTATTTTTAACCTCAAGAGTTCTCTAAGCAAGTCGAATGTTGGAGATAATCGAGTATCAGATACACCACCCCGGAAGGCAAGACCCAATATCGTAATTTTGGATTTTCTAGAATACCTTCCCCTAATTAATCTTAGGGCCTTACTCAAAGAGTATAAAGGCATTTCATTATTAATCGCTCTCCCAGTCTTCGTAATTTTACAATTTACCTTATTCTTTAATGCAACATCAATTATAAATTGAGGATATATAGGTATACAGGCGCCTCCTACCCCAATACCAGGATCATGGATATGACAAAAACTTTGAGAGTTGGCTGCTTTTTTTGCTTCCCAAAAGTCTATGTTTAGTCGGTCGCACAATCTAGCTAATTCATTGGCCAAAGAGATATTTACATCTCTATATACTCCCTCAAACAATTTTTCTGCTTCCGCAGTTTTAATCCCAAAAATTTTAACTATGCCCTTTCTATACATAAGAGAAAACAAGGCCACTGCAAGTTCTAAAGAGTAGATATCATCTGCAGATACAATTCCCGGATGTCCCTCTTCTATGTCAAATATTGCGCGACCTTCGTAGATCCTTTCTGGATTATATATAACCGAGAAATCTACTTTTGACTTCAAGCCACTTGTTTTTTCGAGCAATGGGACCAAAACTTTCTCAGTTGTCAGTGGTGGGAGTGAAGGATGAATGGACACAATATCACCCTTCTTTAGTCCTTTACCAATTGATATAACGACTTCCTTTACTATTGACAAGTCTGGTTTATTTTTTCTTATAAGGACTGGAACACATATCATTTTTAATTTAGAATCGACAGACGCTTTAACTGGATCATCATATACTAAAAGCTGTCCCTCGGTTAATCCCTTTGTAAATGATTCGTTTACATGCGGTTCAGGAATATGTGTAACCCCATTCCTTGTATTTTCAATCACCTTTTTCGACTTATCAATTCCTATCACTTTAACTCCTGCCCTGAGCCATACTGAAGCTATTGGGGCACCGACGTGACCTAACCCATAAACTGAAACAAAGTATTCACCAGATTTAAATTTACTAACAATACTTTCTACAGTTTCTCTATCTCTACTTGTACTGATTTGATCAAAACTATGAGGTACACTTTGAGTTCCTCCTGATTGCACAGATTGAATATTTTATAACTTGTTATTATGTTTTTGACTAAAATAAAAAATTGAGAAAATAATCTATATAGTATAATTTTGTTGGCATAATAGGATTTGAACGTCTAAAAGAATATTTACAGAGACGTTATTATAAGTATAGATAATGTTATTTACTGGTTATGAGTTGAATATAGCCGGATCTGAATGGTTTATTATTGTAATTGTCATAGTTATATTTATTTTTCCAACCAAGATAACAGGCTTCTCTAAATCTATTGGAAAATTTATCGGCGAATATGAAAAAGCAAAAACCAAAGTAAATAATCAAAAAGACATGCTAATATCTAACCCATCGGCAAGAATTGCAAAGCACAAGTATGAAGGTCCTAACATTCAACGACCAATATCCTCGGAGAGAGAGAAGCTAGAATTAATTGCAAAATCTTTAAGCATAGAATCTGAAAATATACCAGATGAAGACTTGAGAATTCAAATTTCCCTCAAATTAGGAGAGTCTAAAGACAATGAAGGAAAATAGGTAAAAGTTTATAATACTTTGAATTAATTCGTTGTCGGAGGAGGTATTAATAGTTCTGCCTCTAGTAGTTGTTGAATTAGCTGCACCACTTCTTGTTCTACTTGTTGTCGCGGCAGGCTGAGCTTCTGGGAGAAATCTTCAGCTAATTGATTGATTGTTCTATCTCCACTACAGCTATCCCAAAACTGAATGATATTCTCATTTACCATAAAGCCTTGTTCCCGCTCATTGACTAGGACAAGCGATCCATCCTCTTGCTTTAGAACCTTTCCGCTTTTTTGTGGCTTATATTTTTCATAATCTAACTTGAATCTTAAAGAAGGCTTTCCAAAACCCAATTTATCTCTCACTGTTGGATTCATTTTGTCAATCGACCATGGAGGGTCCCAGACTATCTCAACATTGATTGTTCCTACTCCTTCTATGGTATTAACATATTTTTTTACATCATTTACCAGAGTGTCATGCAACGGACAACCACGGGTTGTCATTGTCATTTTAATATCCACATTGTTCTTTTCTGATACATCAACGTTATAGATTAGTCCGAGATCGACCACATTTACCGGTATTTCTGGATCCATACATTTACGAAGCTCAGAAAAAACTCTCTCTTTTGTAACTTGGCTAGTACGCACTATATTTTTGAGTCAAAATGCTTCTTAAATTTTTTTCTCTGTATGGCTAGTTTAGTCGACTTGTTTTATCTCATTGTCAAACAAATTTGTCATATTCTGTTCGTATGGAGCAGTTATTACTCCCTTCTCGGTTATTATACCGGCAATTAACTCGGGAGGAGTCAAATCAAATGCTGGATTAAAGATTCGAACGCCCATCGGTGCAATTCTCTTGTCGCCTATCTTTATAACTTCCTCAACAGATCTCTCTTCAATAACTATGTCAGAAATATCGCTTTTACGATCAAAAGTTGATAACGGCGCTGCAACATAGAAAGGTATTCCATGAGTTTTTGAAAGCAATGCCACTTGGTAAGTTCCTATTTTATTATATACATGACCAGTTCTTAGTATGCGGTCTGCTCCCACAATTACTTTATCGATCATATGGTTTGCCATTAGGTAACCCACGGCAGTATCTGGAATTAAGCTAACATCAATATTATCGTGAACCAATTCAAAGGCCGTTAATCGAGAACCCTGCATCACTGGCCTAGTTTCTGTTGCTATCACACTAATTTTTTTCCCTGATTCCTTTACTGACCGGATTACACCTAATGCCGTTCCATAAGAAACAGTAGCTAATGCACCAGCATTACAATGTGTCATTACCACATCACCATCATTTATCAAATCAGAACCAAACCTGCCAAGTTTTTTATTGATAGATATATCTTCTTGTGACATCCTTATAGCGTAATGTACTGTATTTTGTTTGATTTCTTCGACGGTATCATACCTTCGTGCTTCACCAATTATCATATCTAATCCCCACTTTAAATTGATAGCAGTCGGTCTGGTTTGTAATAGAATCTGATATGCCGAATTTAAATCATCCAAAAGTTTAGACTTTGTTGGGCTTGAACTTTTGACAGCACAAAGTGCCAATCCCATTGCTGCTGCCACTCCTATTGCCGGCGCTCCTCGGATGGCTAACCTCTTTATTGCATCTGCTACTTCTAAATATGTAGTACAAGTAATGATTTCTAGACTTTCAGGCAACTTAGTTTGATCAATAAGTTTAACGCTATCATTTTCCCAAAAAATAGTTGTAAGATAATTTGATCGAGGCTCTTGCTTAAAGGTCATAATCATCTCATTATTGCATCAATTATTATTTATTTCTAACAAATCAAAATTCAACAAACATTTCTATAGGAATATATTCTAAAGTTTTTTGATGAAAGAAAGAGATCTATCAAACACTATTCGTCTTCCACAGCGCAAGTTAATTGTTTCATCAAAGGATATTGATTTGTCTCAAACTATAGATTCGAATTCTGCCACTATCGTCTTTGTTTTGATGGTTAAGGAATCTAGCGGTTCAGCAGGTGGAAGAGGTGGAGGATCCGGAATGCGAAAGATTGAAAAGATTTTAGGCTTTGAAATAAAAACAAATGGGGACAGATTGATTTATGAGTCGAGCAGCGAAGCAGAGATTGAAAAGTTTGAAATTCCTTACAGCGCAGTGGCGTTAGATATTATTTTGAGAACAGGTGAAAGTTACGTAGTACAGGGAATAGTAGATGCGCAACTAATTAGCAATTATTTAATGATAATTAAGGAAGCACAATCAGGCTAAACGATTGAACGCCTTCGCACATGTCTAAAATAGATATGCTCTTCTTTGCAGTTCAGTGAGCAAAATTCTGATGTACACCTTGCGTTAATATTTACCCCAAAATTACATTTTATAGGCTCAGTATTGTTAAATTCCTTATTACAAAACGTACAAATATACTCTAGTCCAGGCAGAACTTTTCCTATAAATTCTGTTCCACAGTTTCTTTTTTCCTTGAACCACAGCATATAATACCCAGTCTTTTCTGCGAAAGTCATCACTATGTCATAAGCCTCATAATACCCAGTCGCCAGAAATTGCCTATATGATAACTTATTTCCAGTTTTAGACTTAAAGAATGCTACAACCCAATATTCAGCAATTGGGTCAATATCTGCTTCTGCCTCGATTTCTACCATATCCTAATTTCACAATGATAGCAGCGTTATTTTTGGATGCATATATCTCCAATACCCTTTGAAATGATGTAAACTGCAACGAACTCGGGTATACTATTTATCCCTAATTTTACTCTGTATGATGTTCCTTTCAAAAATAATTTCATTTCGATCTTTGAATTTATTTCAACTACAGAGTCTGCATTAATACATGCATCATCAAAGGGGTTAAAAGACTCTAAATCAGTACAATGAAATTTAATTAACCCACTTTTGCTGTTAATTGTTCCAGCTAGTCGAAATATCCTGTGAGTATCAATGGTCACGTTCGGATCAATCTTTACGGAAAGTTTTTCGATCTGGGTATTGATAATATTTAAAAGATCAAATTTACTCGTTTCCTTTATATAATTTATTTTTTTAATAAATTTATCGTCTACGCGATGATTTTTCAATTGCAGGTGAAATTGTTTCATTAAACGGGCTCTCCATCCGACATTGTAGAGTATCTTATTTGAAAGTATAGTAATCTTATTGGAGCTATCTAACCGAAACCCCAAATTATCGGTTAGATATCCTCTTCCAAGTAAATATTGCGTTAAAGCGCTTCTTTTTATGGAATTGGAGCTAAAAAATTTGTTATCATTTACATGAATATGAAAGCCATTATTTCCTGAAAAGTAGATACTAATAGAATTATTATCGATGCCAAAATCATCACATAGGATCTCAATCAGTTTTTTGACTTCTAGTTTTAGGTTCTTTATACACTTATGACACGGTATCTCGATAATTTGAATTAGATTTGATTTGCACCCTATGCAGTTAGAATTAACTTCATTTGTAATTAATTTGCAATTTTTGCAATAGGTCAGATTATGAATCTTGGCACACTCAAGGTGTAGATCTTTCCCATCAATATCAAATATGAGATCAGATCCAATCCAACTCTTCTGATCTATACTAGCTGAAGGATTTTGATACCTAGATGAAGAACAGAAAACGTCTGATGGAGAGTATTTTATAATACTAGCAATCAATTCATTCTTATTATTAAAATTTAGATGTCTACGCACATGTCCGTCAAAGAGTCGGAATCCAAATTCACGTTGTGACATATATTCATCCAGCTCGATAGTGGAGCTATAATTAAAGTAATGCTTTCTAAACACCCGTTCAAGCCAAATCTTGTTAATGTCATTAGGGGCAGAAGAAGGATATTTGACCGAATCCTTTGGCTGATCCTTTAATTCATCAAAAGGAGAAGAAGCGAGAATCATTTTTTAATTATTCTTTCTATAAACCAATTGAATGGGATTGCTGATTCCTCTGCAAATTTTGGTCTCGAAACAAAGATTATTTATCTTAACTTTCTCACAAGAAGGAACAAAATATTTTTTTGTATTTCCTCGTTTACCGGCAAGGTGTTCTAATTGATATCGTGTAATTTGTTCGTTATAATCAGGTAATCGTTTAAAGAATTCTAGCATTTCCTCAATTGATTTGTTTGAATAAATTAAAAAAGTGCCAAGCAAAACTCTAGCTGGATGAGGAAGATTTTCTCCCCTGTTAATTTGATCATATATGTGCTGAATGCAAGGGGGTGTGATAGCATGAGAAGGATTAGCTCTTAATGGCGGATATAACTTTTCCCAATTATCTCTCATCGAATTTGAAATAGTGTTAATTATAGAGGGGATTTTTTCAGGGGTCATCTTTTTAATCCTCTCTATAATTAATAAATATAATTCATTTCTAAATAGTCTTACTATTTCACTGCTGTCTAAATATACGTATCCATTATTAATTGTCCTGTTTACAAGATTCCACTCTCGTTCGTGAAAAGCTATTGGATGATCCAAATAATCATTTATTTTTATTTTATAAAAGTTATAGATGTTCACTTCGAGTTCTATTTTTGTTTTAAATAAATCCTCAAATATTTTATACAAAATTAACTTCACAGTTTTGTCGTCCTGATTAGAGGTATCCAAATCATGAATAAGATATTTTTCAAATCTCATGGATTCCATTAAAGCAAATTTCTTAGTAACAGCGTCAATAGATATTGCCTTAATGATTAGCAAGGAGATTAAAAAGATTATCACCTCCTCCTGTACAATTATATCATGGGTTTTATTATAATCAATTTGATATTCAAGTTTTCCTCTAAAGACATATTGGTCAATTTTTGCTTCTGCCTTTTTAACAAGATGATGAAATTCCGAATTATCAAGATCCTCAAGTCTAAAGTCGTATTCAGTCACGTACGATAACGCCTCTCTCAGAAAGGGGTATCTAGCTAGATCCTTGTTTCCAAATCTTACCAAATTATAGTTAGATCTCTATTGCATCAAAATTAAATAAAATTTTCTATCAATTAAACAATTAAATTTAGCGCAGACTCACAGAGATTAGGTATATGGAAAAATTACAATTATCAACCTATTGTAAGAATTTAAAACATGTAGAATGTGATGACTGTATGTGTAATTGTCATGTGCCTGGTACCATGGAAAACCTTGCTAGGAAGATTTCAATGTTAGACAAGACCAATCCTGGAATGGGAGAAAGTATTTAACTCACGTAGGCTGGCTTTGACTTTATTATTTAGACAAAAAATCTATCATTCACAACTTTTCTTGTCCTATCATAGTTGTTAAGGAAAAACTGACTCATTATTTCCACTGGTGTGCGGATTAGTATTTAATTCATGTGACTCTAAGTCATTCTTTTTCCCAGAATCTGCCGTAGACCAAAACTTTGGGTAGGTGTTAGGCTTCATAACAATTCTTTTTATCTGTATGCAAATTCCCTTCTTTTTGTTAAAGAAATCTTCAAAGTCTAACATAGATATTCCTAGGCCAATTATTTCTCCTTTCAATGAATATATACCAACCAGATCCCCTTTCTTTATATCTTTAGAAAGTGAAACGACTCCAGGCATCGCCAATTGTGCCCCATGACATAAAGCATCAATAGCGGTATCTCTGACAGTTACAGCAGGTAAGTGAGTCATCGCTATTTCAATTGGATGGATAATTCGTCTGAGTTTTTCCTCGTTATTTGTTTCTTTATATAACTGAAAAGCATCGACCAAATCGTGAAGCCTCACAAAATTTGACTCTGTAGCAAAGTTGCAAACTCTCGTTCGGCGTAATTCTATCATCGATGCTCCTACGCCTAGAACTTCTCCCATATCATATATCAATTTGCGAATATAAGTGCCTGATTCACATACAATCCGTAAGAGTAATAATCGGTCAAATTGATCATCAACTTCAAATTTGTAAATAGATCTGACACGAGTTTGACGCTTTACAGATGATCTTTGAGGGGGTTTTTGGAAAATTGGACCCGTAAATTCTTGAATTACCTCGGAAAGTTTATTGTTTGCAACGTGGCTGTGTAATCTACCTAAAGCAACGTATTCTTTAGGACCCAATAGCAAAACTGGTATTATTTTTGTGCCTTCTTCTAATCCTATAGGTAGCAATCCGGTTGTGCCTGGATCGAGGGTTCCACTATGCCCTGCTTTCTCCAGTTGTAAGATTTTTTTTACATAAGATACTATTTCATGGCTGGTATTACCTGATGGCTTGTCCAAGAGGATTAGACCGTAATTAAATAACTCTGAAATAGGTCTTTTATGAGGATAGTTACCATAGGATTCATCAGAAGTACTATCATTAATTATTACCAAGTTATCCAGTTGTGTAAGTTTAAAATCCATCATTCTTATTTGCACTAATATTTTTTCATTAAATTTACATTTTTATTACATTTTCTACAATATTTTTAGATATCATGATTAGCGATTCCAATGTTAACATATCTGTATTTACTGCAAAATCAAATACATCTAACTTCTCTCCGAATTCAAAGTGATAAAGTTTCTTGTAGATCAGTTTATTTTCATGATCTCTTCTCTGAACTATCTTCTTTGCAGTATCTATATCAATATTATCACGCATGGACATACGCTTTGACCTATTATCCACTGACCCTTGTAACCAAAAGTTAATAGTTGCATCGGCTATCCATGGCAGAGTGTAACTTGTAATGACAACATTACCCTCATTAAGTAACTTAATTAATCTATTGTCTACCTCTCTATCGAAATTCGGATTGTTATTACGCTCATTCATGAACTGCGCTGCTTCTTCAGTGTCCCACCAGTCATGATCAAGTGAAGATGAATACCCTCGCTCATAAGCCATCATTTTCAGTATATCCCCGCCATTCCATAGTTTTAGATTAAAACTTTTAGCAAGATTCTCGGCTATAGTCGTTTTACCTACAGCAGGCCATCCAGAAATCACTATGCTTATCCTATCTTCTAGATGGGATTCATTTTTTTTAATATCGTTGATTTGCTTTGAGTCCATTTTTAACACTAAAACTAGATTTTGGTCAATAGTGACCTATGAGTATATAAAGCTATCAATGAATCAGACAATGCTATTTACCCAAAATGATTTTACAAATAACTTCCGTGGCTTTTTCAATTTGATTTGTATTGTTCTGTACGATATAAAAAGGGCAGCCTGTAATAATGGAACTAGAAGAGATCATACTTTCCGATAAGCGCAAATCACAAATAATTCGATCCCGGGAAATCACATCCCTTTGCCTGCTACTATCACTTTCTCGTCTATTGTAAATTTCTTCGGCGGCGGCTGTGATTAATACTAAATGGGTAGGATTGATAATGTTCAATAGTTTAAGCGGCATTCCGGGATAAAATCCATCATCTGTACTTATGAATAGGTGGGTGTCCACTAGGACAACGTCATTGCCTAAGGAATTTATTGAATTTGCAGCCAATTCCTGCAAAGTTCTTTGTTGTTCTATCGACAATTTTCGAAGCTGGTCGCGATTATGTATAGACATCAATCTAGCTTGGTCAAACATTATTTTTCCAAATTCAGCGATTTTTGTATCTACGCCTCTCTGGGACAAACGATCACGGACACTTGTTATAACAGTAGATTTTCCTACACCGGGAATCCCAACTATTATGACACGCTTAGTCATAAGGATCTGATTGTAAGAATAATTTGAGGTTTTTGAATTAGAATAACTTTTGTAGGTTGGAGAAAAATATTTGTGTATAAAAAAGTGGAGGAGGTCATCGGATAAGAATATGACGTCATTAACAAATCCTATCCTTCCTAGGAACGTCCTAATAGAGAAGCCAATTTAGGCATATGGACATCCACTTGCTCCCGAACAAGCAAGTTGTAATAGTTTACCAGAATGTCCACCATCAGAAGTAACCCAATTCCTGTTCCAAAGACGCTGAACAAGTCAGAGACCGAAGCTAAGAGTCCTATTATTACTCCTCCAATTATAGTGACAGACGGAATGTATCGATTCAGCAACGATTCTACAGAGCTCTCCGACCGTCTGAACCCAGGAACTTGTACATCTGCATCCAGAAGATTCTTAGCCGCCGCCTTGGCCGATAAACCGCCTAATTCGACCCACAACCGACCAAAAATGGTCACTATGGTAGTCAAGAACAATACGTATACTATAGCTCGAACTGGATCAGCTACAGTCGCTTCAAACGAACGAGGAGCGGTAACATAATAGAATAGACCTCCTGTAGGGTTTTGAGTTTCGGCATCGTACTGCGCTATTAGATTGAATGCAGGATTATCATTATTTGGATTATAGTTAATCCAGACCATTTGACCAATAAATAGCGCGTTAGCCATTAGTGCGGACGCCAATATTACCGGAATGTTAGAGGTGTATAGCAATTTGATAGGATATGTAGCAGTAAACCCCCTATACCTTGTCGACACGATAGGAATGTCCACATGTATACCCTGTACATATACCAGCAGAGCCAATATACCCGCGGTAATCCCTAAGGCAAACAGGCTTGGCATATTTGGTACTGGTGCTGGCGGAGCTGATCTGAGTACAGAATCTCCTATATGTCCCTCCATTCCGCTAGTGATCATAAAGGGTATCAACCCGCTTAGTTCCTCCCCGTTGGGGATAGGGAGTGGATTGAACAAACTCCACAAAATAGCCTGCGCTACACCTGCCATAATGAATACACTGATTCCTGAACCCAGCCCCCATCCCTTTTGCACAAGTTCATCCAGATACATTATAACGATACACGCCGCTGTCAACTGCGCTATAAGCACAGTCAAGTGATACCCTGAGGGAGTTGCTCCTCCATAAACGCTTATACCATATAATAGTGTCTCAGCTACAATCACTATGATTGTCACTATTTTTGTTGCAGAGGTAAAGAGCGATCTATCATTAGGATCCCTAAAATTAAGTTTTAATATATCTGAACCTTTCAATAATTGCATCAGCAATCCAGCAGTAACTATAGGACCAATGCCCAATTCCAACAAGGTTCTCTGTTGAGCTGCAAATATAACTCTAGCAAATGCCAATGGGTCAGTCGCTGGATCTACATTAACTCCAAATAAAGGTACCTGACCCATGACCAGATAAACTAATAACGCAATACCAGTCCAAATCAGCTTGTTTGTAAGTGTAATCTTCTTTTTTGGTTTTTCAACTTGTGGAATAAAAGGTGAAAGAGTCTTTACGACTGTTCTAAAGAGTCCGTCATTCTGAATTGAGCTCATCTGTGACTAACACCTCTCCACCAGCGGCTATGATTTTATTTTTGGCCGAGTCAGAGATTTTTCTGACTTTAATCGTAAAAGCGGAATTGATTATACCTGTACCTAAAACCTTACCGATTCCCAATTTATCTAGATCTAGGATCACCTTTCCATCTTTATCGGTCTCTGAAAATCTAACTAATTCATTCAAATCTTTGATATTTACCCATTTTTGAACGTCACTCGCTCTTAAAGCATGGAATTGCTCATGTCCAAAATGATTAGGTTCTTCTTTTAATGTCCTAATAAAGAAGTGTTTGTGCTTTCCAGCCCCACCGACACCACCACGACTTCCTGAGGCTCTATGTTGACCTATTTGACCCCAGCCACAATATCGACTTCCACGTTGTTTTCTACTTTTTCTCAATCGAGTAGCCATCCATTATCACCATTTATTCCTATAGGGGATATGCAACATAAGGTGTAAATATTAAAGTTTGCAATTTATCATTAAAAATTAAAATTATAAAACCGTGCATAATTACATCATCCTTTTTACCAAGTCTAAAAGTTCATGGTTTTCACCCAGGATTCCATTTTGGGAGTAAAGCGTTTTTGATTTCCTTTTAAAACCGCCTTTAGGAGGATTCAATGCAAACCATGGTTTCAATCCAGATATCTTAGATAAGAACGACTCATTTTTTGAAATGTCAGAGATCATACTATCTATATCAGGAGCATTCTTCTCGTCCTTTTTTGATTCAGTATTAGAAGACAATAATTTTGATGAGGAATAGCGTCCCTTCTTTTCTATAAATTCTCGGATAAAGCTTTCTTCAACTGATGTCCATGCTACTACCTCCTTTATTTTTTGTAACATGCCGAGAGTTTGTTCATTTTCGGGAATCAGTGTTGCACGGAACTTCTTTTGCAGGTGCAGATTATCCAGGGTAGTTTTAGCCCAATTTGGAATATTAACAGTTCCTTTCATTCGTACGACCAAATAAACCATTTCTAATTCCATCCTATCCTGTGACGAAAGTACCTCGTAGCGCGTTAAATATTGCTTTAGCAGTAGATGACATAGTGTTGGTTGACCCGAAAGATCTACTCCAACAATCTTTCAATCCGGCTAATTTCAATAGGTTCCTAATGTTTTCACCAGCTACTATTCCTAATCCTCTTGGCCCTGGGATTAACTCTATCGTTACGCTGCCTCCCCTCCCTTGCACTTTAAACGGTACCGAATGAGCCTGTTGACATCTACATTCCCAACTACCACAACCAAGTTTTACTGGAATAACATTAAGATATGATGCATTAGTAGCCTTATCGATTGCGTTTCTCATTTGGGATGCCTTACCCTTCCCTATTCCAAACCATCCAGACTCATTTCCTATAGCAACTAGAGCATTAAAACGAGTTAATTCACCAGCATCAGTTTGTTTTTGTACAATTTCAACACTTACCACCTGTGTTTTAATATCAGGTAATAGGTGTTTGACAATTTCTGATTCTTGGATCCTCATACCATTTTCAAATATTTGTTCCATGGAGTTTATTTTCCCACTTGCTACCATTATACCCAAAGTAGTTCTAGGCTTCCATTCTACCTCAGCCTCGTTAGGTCGAGCCATTCTACTCATTTTCTACACCTACGGCTTGGGCAATTATACTTTCAAACGTCAAAGCTTTCATTCCTAATTCATCATAACCTTATAGAAATCAACATTTTTTTGTTTATTATTCTTTCGGTAATAATAGATTGTCAAAATTCCACCCTAGCTAAAATTACTGTTTGATACTTGATCCTTTATTTCTTCGAAATGTTTCGAATAATCCTCAGGACTAATATGGTTACTTAATAATTTTGAAAATTGCTTTTCATAATGTTCTTTATTTTCTTTTAGGTTGTTTGCATATTGAGATACATGCGCTCCATTAATACGATCATCACTTGGTAATGATTCCTCCGAGAGTGGTATATTAATCCCTGCATCAGCAATGCCTTTTAAGCATGCTGCTACTTTGCTCGTGAAAGCAGTCTTTCCGGTATACAATATTGCAGAATCAATTTTTTTAGAGATCATTTTCTTGCCAAGAATAAAACCAACCAAAAAACTAGCAGACAAATTATTTAGGGATCCTTTCCAGCCATATTTTTCAAGCTCCTTGCTACTGGCATGGGCTAAGACAAGATCTCCATTCATCGCAGGCTGGATAAATTGACAATGAATATTTTGATTGCTTACCTTTATAGTTACAAAGTTTCGCTTACTAATTAATATGGCCTTTCTTTTTCTATAATTAGTTTTATTATTTCTTATTCTTTTAAGAGTTTTAACATAAGACATACATTATTTCTTCTCCTTATTCTAACAATCAAAAAAACTCTCTTGAATCTCTTATAAACGTTTTAATAGTAATATTCGCCTCAGTCAGGTCTAGCTGGGTAATTAAATTTGAAATAACATCAACCATTCAAATATAATTTAAAACAGTATTTCAAGGAAAAAAAACTACTATAATATAGTTTCTGGATCATTTTTTGATATTGATTTGTATCTCTTTATTATGTCGTTGTTTAATGTACTTTCAGTATATGCATCTAAACGAATTTATTTTCAAATCTAGAGTATAAGCCAAAACCGCCTTTATTTTGAATATAGAAGACAGATTAAGATTTTCTAATGAATATTTTAAAGGAAATATAACATCTGCCAGGATTTCCTAATCATGTGGCAAGGCTATTTGTTAGCGATAAGGCTAGCGAAAATCCCTCCACCAATGCCGTTATCGATGTTGACAACCGATAAACCAAATGAACAGGTCTGTAGCATCGAGGCAAGAGCACCTGCACCGTTATTACCAAAGCCATATCCAATGGATGTTGGAACGCCAATTACAGGCACACTAACTAGTGATGTTACTATCACTGGAAGAGCACCTTCCATCCCGGCTATTGCCACTATCGCATCTACCTTTTCTCTGGTCATTTTCTTTAAGGGTCCAATTAACCTGTGTATACCCGCTATTCCAACGTCATATGAAACATAAGAGGAGCAGCCCATAATTCTAGAAGCCAATCTTGCTTCCTCTGCTATTCCTATGTCTGACGTACCAGCACAGATTATTCCTACCTTTCCTTCTCTAATTCGTGGTAGAGAGGGTTCATCATTGTAAATAAGAATTGAACTACTGTAACGCCCAGTATCAACAATATACCCCCTGTTATCAAAATAATTAACGAGCCTCTTAATCATAGAGGGCTTGATTTTACTCACCAAAACATATCCCTTCTTTTGAAGGATCTTATTTACAATCAATAGCAAATCCCGTGGTTTTTTGTGGGTAGCGAGCACAATCTCAGGAATGTGTTTTCTGTAAGATCTATTAACATCCAGCTGTGCCACTTCGTTTTCAATATGTTCTATGGAGAAAAGTGAGAGTAAATCAATCACCTCCTCTAGGCTTTTCTTATTGTTTCTATAATCAAGTAAAATATCTCTTAAATCCATAGAACATTCCGTTTATTTACAGAGGCAATATCGATGTTGCTTCTTTAACATTCTGAACGCCGCTTTCAAATTCCTTACGCTCAAAATCGTTTAAAGGAAGTTCTAGAATTTTTTCGATACCATTACGTCCAACAACTGCAGGCACCCCTATACAAACATCTTTTACCCCATATTCTCCATCTAGATAAGCAGATAAAGGCATAACGTTTTTTTTATCTTTAACTATGGCTTCGGTCATAACCGCAACGGCGTTACCCGGAGCATAAACCGTGGCCCCTTTTAGCTTTATAACTTCAGCAGCCACATTTTTGGTCTTTTCATAAATTTCATTAGATTGATTTTCATCTATAAAATTAGTCAGGGGGATACCTGCAATTGATGAGAAACGAATCAAGGGTAACATTTTTTCCCCATGTTCGCTGATAACCATAGCAGAAATAGAATCTCGAGAAAGTTTCGTATAATCATGAATAAAGCTCGTAAATCTCGACAGATCCAACATACCGCCCATACCCATAACATTATTGCGGGGATAATTGGTAATTTTTAAGGCAAGATAAGTCATAGGATCTAATGGATTCGTCACTACGATCAGTTTAGAGTCTTTATTATGCTGTGCAATTTTTGTAGCCACATCCTTAACTATTGTTGCATTTGTCTTCAATAAATCCATTCGAGTCATACCGGGTTTCCTTCCAACTCCGGCAACTAGAATAACGATATTTGAATCTTTGATAACACCAAAGTCATTAGTCCCAACTAAATTACTATCCAAACCCAGAACAGAAAGTTGATGATTGATGTCCATCGCTTCACCTTGAGGCAGGCCTTCGATAATGTCTATGAGATTTATTTTAGGAGCCAGTTCCCTTAATCCACAATTAAGAGCTATTGAAGCTCCTACTTTGCCCGAACCGATAATAGATATTGTCATACACATGTGAGATTATTTTTTTTATTTATAGTTTTAAACCTACGTTTTATTATAAGAGTGAAGTACGATCACTGCTCCAAAAGAATTCGACCCTTGCAATAATTCAATAAAGAGGACGGTATAGTAATACCATATAGAGTGACTAAGATAGTAGTTATCGATGCACAAGTCTGCGGAATATCCGGCGATATGTTCTTGTCTGCTTTAGTAGATTGCGGAGCAGATAAGAATAAAATAATAAAAAAAATAAAATTAATAGAAAAACAATTCGGCGGATCAATCATAAAGGATCTAGATTTTATTACCACAGAGTCCAATGGGATAAAAGCAACCAAACTTTTGATTGACTTGGAAGAAAAAATTACTGAAAGAAAGGCACTTGAAACGCTGCGGATTCTTACAAGATGTTGTGAGGTTTCAAAAATTACTGAAAGAGGTAAGAAATTTGTAATTGAATCAATGAAAGCCATAATTAGGGTAGAATGTTTAATTCATAACAAAACTCCAAAGGATCTTCATTTGCACGAGTCATCTAGCATAGACACTGGAATTGATTTAATTGGAAGTGCCGTAGCGTTGGATGATTTAGATTTGTTTAATGATACTGTTTTTTATATAACAAAAGTAGCAGTTGGGGGAGGATTTACTAAATTTTCTCACGGGTTAATTCCAAATCCGACCAATGCAGTATTGCATATGTTAAAGGATCTTAAAATAACTATTGTAGGCGGTCCAGTGAATTCTGAGGTTACCACCCCCACAGGTGTAGCCATCCTATTTGGTTTAAACGCTCAAAAAACACTATTTTATCCGTCCATTTCTGTAAATCAGATCGGGTATGGATCAGGTTTGAAGAGATTTGAGGGTATACCAAATTTGTTAAGAATGTGTATAGGAACTGCGAGTGATGAATATGATATTTCAAAAGATACCGTTTCAGTTTTAGAAACTAATATAGACGATACAACAGGAGAAATATTGGGGAATTTAATAGAAAAGTTATCATCCTCAAATTTAGGAATAAAAGATGTTACAATAACTAATGGATTGACGAAAAAGAATAGACCAGTTCATATACTTAAGGTGATATGCTCTGAACAAACAGAGAAAAAAATTGTAAAAACTATATTTGAGGAAACAGGTACGTTGGGTATCAGAAGAACATATAATGAAAGATATAGATTGAACAGATATAACATAATACTTCCGATAAATATCAAAAATAATAATTTTGTAATTAACGCAAAAATATCTAAAGATACTCTAGGAAACGTAATTAGCGTAAAACCGGAATTTGAAAGCATAAAATACATTGCTAAAAGATTAGACTATAGTCACAGAAAAACGCTCGAGTTAGTCAATAATTTAATATTCCAAAAGAGAATATACTCAGAGTAGTGGTCATCGATGCCTTCTAAGAATATTAAAGATATGGCT
>Ga0196965_1000182_pt1 | contig 45032 bp, 41 predicted proteins | sample S1_20metaG_FD_148668 | JGI IMG/M metagenome (GOLD analysis project Ga0196965, IMG submission 148668) | Soil microbial communities from Anza Borrego desert, Southern California, United States - S1_20 | ecosystem: Environmental > Terrestrial > Soil > Desert | place: USA: California | collected...
GCCAAGAAATGGTCAATGCCAATCCGTGACTGGAAGCCCGCTCTGAATCAGTTTATGATTCTCTATGAGGATCGGTTTCCGGAGATTTTTTAACGGCGGTTTACACGGAAATTTTTACACCCTCGCTGAACCATCAAATCCCTAACAACACCGCTTCACCCCCCGCCACTTCTCCTCCTGCCACTGCTTGAAAAACTCCTTCTTGCTCAGCGGCTGGCAATGAGCATGATCAGGGTCGGCCTGATGATGCCTGTCAAAGTGCTCCAGATAACGCTCATAGGCATCGTCGCCGGAAAGCCGGCGTACGATCTGCCAGAATGATTTGAGCCGACGGATCATCAATCCCTCGCCCATTCTGCCGCCAACTGGCTCGGACTGTGCGGCACTTCGGTCAGCGGCCGCACCGGTTTGCCAGCCAGATGGAGAGCGCATACGCGCAGCATGTCGAACACGATCGTCCACAGCAGCGCGACAAAGAACAGCGTCAGATAGGCATCCAGGTGCAGGTTGAAGATCAGCTGCGGCGCGATGGCGGCTTTCTCGGGCGGCAGCGTGCCGGCGGCCAGCTTGTCGGACAGATCATTCGCGGCCGAGAAAAAGCCGATGCGGGTGTCGTCACTGACGATTTTCTGCCACGAGGCGGTGCTGGTGATGATGATCAGCCACAACAGCGGCAGGCCGGTCACCCAGGCATAGTTGAATTTGCCGGACTTGACCAGAATGCCCGTCGCCACGCACAGGGCGATGGCCGCCAGCATCTGGTTGGCGATGCCGAACAGCGGCCACAGGATGTTGACGCCGCCGTTCGGGTCGATGACGCCGATATAGAGGAAGTAGCCCCAGCCGCCCACGACCAGAGCGCTGGTCAGGATGACCGAAGGCGCCCACGAGGTTTCGGCCATTTTCGGCCAGATATTGCCGAGCATGTCCTGCAGCATGAACCGGCCCACGCGCGTGCCGGCATCCAGCGTGGTCAGGATGAAGATGGCCTCAAACATGATGGCGAAGTGATACCACAAGGCCAGCAGCCCGTCACCGAACGCGCTGCCAAAAATGCTGGCCATGCCGACGGCCAGCGACGGCGCGCCGCCCGTGCGCGCGAACAGGCTGGCCTCGCCCATTTTACTGGCCAATGCCTGCATCTGTTCCACGGATACCGGAAAGCCCCATGAAGAAATTGTTGCAACGGCCGCGGCCGCTTCCTTGCCGACCACGCCGGCCGGGCTGTTGATGGCGAAATACACGCCCGGGTCGAGCACGGTCGCCGCGATCATGGCCATGACCGCCACGAACGATTCCAGCACCATGCCGCCATAGCCGATCATGCGGATGTCGCGTTCATTGGTCAGCAGTTTAGGCGTCGTGCCGGAGGATACCAGGGCATGAAAGCCCGAGATCGCGCCGCAGGCGATGGTGATGAAAACGAACGGGAACAGCTTGCCGCCGAAGACCGGCCCCGAGCCGTCGATGAATTGCGTCACGGCCGGCATTTTCACGTCCGGCTGCAGCACGACGATCGCCACGGCCAGCAGCGTGATGGTGCCCAGCTTCATAAAGGTCGACAGATAATCGCGCGGCGCCAGCAGCAACCAGACCGGCAAAATGGCCGCCGCGAAACCGTAAGCCATGACCCACCAGGCCAGCGTCAACCCTTCGTGATCGAACAGGCCGCGCAAGGTCTCGCTGCCGTCGATCCAGCCGCCGCCCACGACCGACAATAGCAGCAGCGTCACGCCCAGGGCCGACGCTTCCAGCACCTGACCGGGGCGGAGATGGCGCATGTACAGGCCGACGATCATCGCGATCGGGATGGTCGCCGCCACCGTGGACGTCGCCCAGGGGCTGTGCTTCATGGCATTGACGACCACCAGCCCGAGCACGGCGATCAGGATGATCATGATGGAAAACGTGCCGATCAGCGCCGCCGTGCCACCCATAGGCCCGAGCTCGTCGCGCGCCATCTGCCCCAGGCTTTTGGCGTTGCGGCGCGTGGACAGGAACAACGTCACCATATCCTGCACGCAGCCGCCCAGCACCGAGCCGAACAGCAGCCACAACGTACCGGGCAGATAGCCGAACTGCGCCGCCAGCGTCGGCCCTACCAGCGGACCGGGACCTGCAATCGCCGCGAAATGATGGCCGAAGACGATCCATTTGTTGGTCGGCACGAAATCGCGGCCGTTGTCGAGGCGCTCGGCCGGCGTCGCGCGCGTCTGGTCGACGGCCAGCACGGCCGCGGCAACCCAGGCCGCATAAAAGCGGTAGGCGATCGCATAGACGCACAGCGCGGCGGTAATGAACCATAATGCATTGATGCTCTCGCCCCGGTTCAGCGCAATGCCGCCGACTGCGGCCGCGCCGAGGATGGCGATGAGTAGCCAGATGGAGTTTTTCAATAAGTTGTTCATAGCTTTTTATAGGTTATTGTCATTTTATTCTTCTTTGAACACATGCCCGAGGCCGGCCGCCGCTACAACTGCCTTCTGACTTCCGTCAGTACTTTCTCCAGCAAGTCCGGCTGCCCGGTCTCAAAGCGGGCCGCGTCGGTCTCCCGGCGCAGCCAGGTGAACTGGCGCTTGGCCAGTTGCCGCGTGGCGACGATGCCTTTCTCGACCATGGTGTCGTAATCATATTCGCCCGACAGATAGGACCAGACCTGGCGATAGCCGACCGCCCGGATCGAAGGCATTTTTTCCGTCAGATCGCCGCGATTGAATAGCGCTTCGACTTCTTCGACCAGGCCCTGCTCCAGCATTTTCCTGAACCGTTGGGCGATGATGTCGTGCAGGATCTTTCGGTTCGGCGGGGCGATGACCAGTTTGATTTTCCGGTAGGGTATGTCTTGCGCCTGGGCCTCATCGAAAAACGAGGTCATCGGCCTGCCGCTGATCTCGTAGACTTCCAGCGCGCGCTGTATGCGCTGCGGATCGTTTGGATGAATCCTGGCCGCCGACTCGGGATCGACTTTGGCCAGCCGCGCATGCAGGGCTTCCTTGCCGAACTGTGCCAGTTCCCTGTCGAGCCTGGCCCTGACGGCTTCATCGGCCTCGGGCAGCACGGCCAGCCCGCTGCTCAGCGCGTTGAAATACAGCATGGTGCCGCCGGCCAGGATCGGCAGCTTGCCGCGCTTGGTGATATCGGCCATCAACATCAAGGCCTGATCCCTGAACTGGCCGGTCGAGAACGATTCGGCCGGGTCCAGTATGTCTATCAGATAGTGCGGGATGCCGCCTCTTTCTTCCAGCGTGGGCTTGGCGGTGCCTATATCCATGCCTCTGTAGACGAGCGCCGAATCGACGCTGATGATTTCGCCGTTGAGCGTTTGGGCCAGCTGCACGGCCAGGGCGGTTTTTCCCGAGGCCGTGGGGCCCATCAGAAAAATGGCCGGGGGATGAGCGGTTTCTTGCATCGGCATGTTATTGCCCGCGCAGGAAGAATTTGTCCAGGTCCTGCGTCGATAATTCCACCCAGGTCGGCCGGCCGTGATTGCATTGGCCTATTCTTTCGGTCTGTTCCATTTCGCGCAGCAGGGCGTTCATTTCGTCGACCGTCAGGCGGCGATGGGCGCGCACGGCGCCGTGACAGGCGATCGTGGCCAGCAGCTCGTTGGCCTGCTCCTGCACCCGAGTGCTGACGCCGTGCTCGATGAGGTCGGCCAGCACATCGCGTATCAAAGCCTCCATGTCGGCATTGTTCAGCAGCGCCGGCGTCGAGCGCAGGATGACCGTCTCGGGACCCGAGCGGTTCAGGTCAAAGCCCAGCGACATGAAGAATTCGTGTTCCTGTTCCGCCAGATCCGCTTCGGCCGGACTGACTTTTATCTTGATGGGCAGCAGCAGCGGCTGGCTGGGCACGCTGCCGTTGTGATACTGCCGCTTTAAACGCTCGTACGTGACGCGCTCATGGGCCGCGTGGGCATCGATCAGGATGATGCCGTTCGGGGTTTCGGACAGAATATAGATGTTGTGCAGATGCGCGATGGCATAGCCCAGCGGCGGCGTGCCCTTTGCCTGAGTCACCGGTTGCGCCGGTTTCTGCACGGGCTCGGGTTTCGGATACAGTGCCGCATATGCCTGTATCGTTTCCTCGACATTCAAAGGCAGCGATGCCTGCTCCGGCGGCCTGGTTTGGTAAACCGGTTTATGGCTTTCGGCGGGTTTCGCCTGCGGCTGGGGCGCAAATTCCCGCTCCGGTGCCGGCGCCTGTTCCTGATGCCCCGGCCTCAAATCGGCCAGCGACCGGTGCAGCGCCGAGAACAGGAAATCATGCACCAGCCGCCCTTCCCTGAATCTGACTTCCAGCTTGGCCGGATGCGCATTGACATCGACCAGCGCCGGGTCCAGCGTCAGGAACAGCACGAAGACCGGGTGCCGCCCGTGGAACAGCACGTCGTGATAAGCCTGCTTGACGGCATGGGCGACCAGTTTATCCTTGATCAGGCGGCCGTTGACATAGAAGAACTGCATATCCTGCTGGCTGCGAGAAAAGGTCGGCAGGCCCACCCAGCCGGTCAGATGCAGGCCGGATGATTCGAAATCGATCTTGACGGAATTTTCAATGAAAGCCGATCCGCAAATGCCGGCGATGCGCCGTTCCTGTTCGATTTCGGTGGCCGCCGGCTTCAGGCTCAGGATTTCCCGCTGGTTGTGCGTGAGCGTGAAACCGATATCGAAGCGGCTTAGCGCCATTCTTTGCACCAGGGTTTCGATATGCGCGAATTCGGTTTTTTCGGCCTTCAAGAATTTGCGTCGGGCCGGCGTGTTGTAGAACAAATCGCGCACGTCGACCGTCGTGCCTTTCGGATGCGGGTCGGGTTGCGGGTCAAAATCGCGCTCCGAGCCGTCGGCCGTGACGCGCCAGGCGCAATCGGCGCCTTCCGTGCGGGAAATCAGCGTCAATCGGGCCACGGAACTGATGCTGGGCAGCGCCTCGCCGCGAAACCCCATGCTGATGACCTGTTCCAGATCCTGCAATGTAGCGATTTTACTGGTCGCATGCCGCGACAGCGCCAGCGGCAAGTCTTCCTTTACGATGCCGCAGCCGTCGTCCCGGACTTTAATCAGACGGGCACCGCCTTGCTCTATGTCGATGGCGATTTGCCGGGCACCCGCGTCAAAACAGTTTTCAACCAGTTCCTTGACGACAGACGAGGGCCTTTCAACGACTTCGCCGGCGGCAATCTGGTTGACGAGTTGTGTGGGAAGAGAATGAATTCGCATGGACAGCCCGAATCAAAAGGCTCATTTTATATGACTTGGGCATTGGCTGGGGAAATTTTAACGGCTGAACATACGCCATTGGAGAAAATGGGCGGCCTGGACGGCGGCCGCCTTTGTACCCGGCTTGTTACATGTTCAGTTCGGTATCAGCTTCAGCCATATGCGTATTGACCGGTGTGTGCTGCCGGCTGAAATAGCTCACTATCCCTTTAAAAATAGCCATCGCCATCTTCGATTGGTGCGCGCTGCTGCGCAATTTCTGCTCTTCCGAGGGATTCGAGATATAGGCGGTTTCCACCAGAATGGACGGGATATCGGGCGATTTCAACACCATGAATCCGGCCTTTTGGACCGAGTCATGATGCAGTTCGCCAATTTCTCCGAAATTCTCCAGCACATTGGCTGCCAGATCCACGCTCGCCTCTTGTGTGGCGGTCTGAGACAAATCCAGCAGTACCGACGCCAGGACATCGTCTTTGTCATGCAGCTTGACGCCGCCCACCAGGTCGGACGCATTTTCGCTGTTGGCCAGCCAGCGCGCGGCTTCGCTGGAGGCGCCTTTTTGCGACAAGGTGAATACTGAGGCGCCTTTCACGGTAGGATCGTCGAAGGCATCGGCATGGATGGAGATAAACAAGTCCGCTTTAGCCGCGCGGGCGATCTGCATGCGCTTGCGCAGATTGACGAAATAGTCGCCGTTGCGCACCATGACCGCGCTCATTCCAGGCTGTCTGTCAATCAATGTCTTGAGGCGGCGGGCGATCGAAAATACGACGTCTTTCTCCTGAGTGCCTCTGTATCCCTGAGCGCCAATATCTTTACCGCCATGTCCAGCATCTATGGCAATTACGACACCCTTGCCCTTATGGGCAGACAGTTTTGCTTTAACCGATCTGTTCGCTACTTTTACGAGTCCGGCCGGCTTATCTCCACTGGCCTTCTTAATAACCGGTTTATCGGCATCGGCTTTGCTGACGACTGCTTTGGGTTTGGCTGTTTTATCGGCAGCGGGCGGGGGCGTGGCTGATTTAGCCGAATCGGTGGCTGGTCCTTTGTCGGCCAGATCCACAACCAAATGCGAACCGTCCTTGAAACTTTTGGGATTGACTTGTCTTTTTAAATCAAAAACCACTCTCAAATCCTTATTGTTCTTGATTGCCGTGCGTACCCGATGAAACAAAGGGTGTGATGCAGGAGGCTGGCTTAATGCCTGGACTAAATGAACATCCAGAATATCGATCACTAACCGGGACGGATTTTCGAGCTGAAAAATTCGGTATTTAGGGGTGGAGGTCAAATCAAACACCATGCGCGCCTGATCAGAGCCAGTAATATAATTCAATGCGTTGACGTTGATTTGCTGTGCATGGCTGGATACAGACACTAACTGTAATCCAATAAGAGATAAGACCTTCCAGTAATTTTTCATAGTTATGATCCCTAATGACAACAATCTTGTTTAAATTATAGCAATATGTCTTTGTTTTTACACCTCCTTATTGACCTTTTTTGATCATTTTGAGTTCCAGCAAACGGCCATTTTTTTCCGGAGTCAAAGTAATGACGACATCCGGTTCTGGCAGGTAGCCTTCACCCATGTCGGGCCATTCGATAAAACACACGGCCTCCTGATCGAAATAGTCCCTGATGCCTATCCATTCCAACTCCTCGGGGTCGGCGACCCTGTATAAATCGAAATGAAACACCTGTCGGTCGGCTAAGGTATATTCTTCCACCAGCGTATAGGTAGGACTCTTGACCGCCCCGGAAAAACCGGCCGCGCGCAGAAAGCCTCTGACCATGGTCGTTTTTCCGGCCCCTAGATCGCCTTGTAAAAAAACCAGGCATTTCCGCGGCAGCAGCTCCCATAAGCGCGCGCCGAACTGCTCGGTTTCTTCGGTGCTATTTAAATGTTGTTTCATGAATTTACCAATTGTCTGAGAGGGTCCATTAGGTCAGTGGCCAACAGGCCTCTCTCTCCATCTCTCTCCACCGCCCGGTCCGCTGCCAGACCATGAATGTGCACGCCCTGCTGAGCCGCGTCTTTCAAAGTTAATCCTTGAGCCAGCAAACCCGCAATCACACCGGAGAGTACGTCGCCCATGCCGCCCGAGGCCATGCCCGGATTTCCGGAGGTCGAAACGGCTAATTCATGATCGGAGGCAATCAGGGTGCCTGAGCCTTTCAAAATGGCAACACCGCCGAATTTGGCCTGAATGGCCGCGGCCGAGGCGAATCTGTCCTGCTGCACTTCGGAAACAGAGCACTGCAATAAGCGCCCGGCTTCACCGGGATGCGGCGTCAAAATCCAGTTGGACTTTGCAAGCGGGGCTCGCGCCAATAGATTCAGGCCATCGGCATCGATGACCAGCGGCTTTGGGGAATTTATCGCAGCGCTGTACAGCTCACTGGACCAATCGCTTTGCCCCAGCCCCGGCCCGATGATGATGACATCGGCCTTTTCCAGCAATGCCCGCAGCTGCCCGGCATTTTCCACGCCATGGCACATGAGCTCCGGCCTGTTCAAATTCATGAAGCCGGCGTGCCCAGGCCATGTTGCGATGCTGACCAGCCCCGAACCGACGCGCAAAGCGGCTTCGCCAGCCATTCTGGCGGCTCCGGAAAAACCCCGGTCTCCGCCTACTATCAGCACATGCCCGTAATTGCCCTTGTGCGAATAGCTATCACGGTTCGGCAGGCGTGACTTGATGACGCGAACCGTCCTTGACGGCACCGACTCAAATACATCATCCGGCACCGCCAGGGACGCATAAAAAACCTCGCCGCAGTAATCGTCCGCCTGTCCGGTAAACAGGCCCTGCTTCAATCCGATGAAGGAGACCGTGCATTCCGCTTTTACGGCACAACCCATGACATTGCCGGTATCGGCGTTTAGGCCCGAGGGAATATCCACGGCAATAATATGCTTTTGATTGCGGTTGATGAATGCGATGGCTTCCGCATAAGCGCCGGTTACCGGCCTGTCCAGCCCGATGCCCAAGAGCGCGTCAACAGTCACGTCGGTCTCGATGTCCTGTTCAGGCTGAAACGGGATTACGACTCCTTTTGCCTCAATGAATTTCCGGTAAGCCATTAAGGCATCGCCTGTAAGATGCCCGGGATCGGACACAGAGTAAACGACCACGCTGAGCCCGGCTTCCAATGCCAGTCTTGCAATGACGTAGCCATCGCCCGCATTATTGCCGGAACCGCAAAAGACCGCGACGGACTTCGCATAGGGCCATTTATTGCGGAGGCACTGGAATACGGCATATCCGGCCCTGCTCATCAATTCAAAACCGGGTATGCCGCGTTCCTGTATGGCGATCCGGTCAAGTTCCCTGACTTGCTCAGCTCGATAGAGTTTTACTGGTAATTTGTGCATGTCATCAAGCTCCAAAGGCTTACCACTTGCATTTGAGTGCGCAATCATAAAGAATTTCCCGTAACCGTATATATTTGGTACCTCATCTATTATATTTCCTGTATTCGTCGATGGACACAACCAACGCTCAAAAAATGACTGCCCTCGCCCGGCAAATCAAACAATGGGGGCAAGAACTGGGCTTTCAGCAGGTAGGCATTACCGATACCGACTTATCGGATGCGGAAACTCATCTTCAAGACTGGCTTGCCCATAATTTTCATGGCGACATGGACTATATGCAGCGCCATGGCGACAAGCGCAGCCGGCCTGCCTCATTGCAACCGGGAACCGTCAGCGTGATTTCCGTACGCATGGATTATCTGCCCGAGCCGGCTGATGCCCTACGCAAGGCACTCGAAGACCCTTGTTCAGCCTACGTTTCGCGCTATGCATTGGGCCGCGATTATCACAAAATGCTACGCAACCGCTTACAGAAACTGGCCGATAAAATACAGCAGGACTATGGTCCTTTCGGTTACCGGGCTTTCGTCGACAGCGCCCCGGTGCTGGAAAAAGCGCTGGCCGAAAAAGCGGGATTGGGATGGATAGGCAAGCACTCGAACCTGATCAACAGCAAAGCGGGATCGTGGTTTTTTCTCGGGGAAATTTATACCGACTTGCCGCTGCCGGCCGATTCCAAGGCCACTTCGCACTGCGGCAGCTGCTCGGCCTGCATGACCGTCTGTCCAACGCAGGCGATCATCTCGCCTTATCGGGTGGATGCCAGACGTTGTATATCCTATCTGACGATTGAGCTGCACGGAGCGATTCCCGAACCGTTCAGGCCGTTGATCGGCAACCGAATCTATGGCTGTGATGACTGCCAACTGATCTGCCCGTGGAACCGCTTCGCCAAAATAACCGGTGAAAACGATTTTCATCCCCGGCATCGATTGAATACACAACAATTGCTTGAGGTCTTTGCCTGGAGCGAGGCAGAATTCCTGGCCAAAACCGAAGGTTCGGCCATACGCCGCATCGGCCATGAGCGCTGGCTAAGAAACATCGCCGTGGCTTTGGGCAATGCACCTGCATCACAGCTTGTGATTGATGCCTTAAAGGCCATGCTCTCTCATCCTTCGACTATGGTGAGAGAGCATGTACAGTGGGCTTTGAACAGACAGTTGGGCCGGTTATCGGCCGATTAACGTTTGCCGAGCCGCTGTTCGGTTTCCAGCACCAGTTGCGTGGTCTTGAGCACGGTATCGGGATTCAGGCTCATCGAATCGATTCCAACTTCCACCAGGAATTCGGCCATTTCAGGATAATCCGACGGCGCCTGGCCGCAAAGTCCGGAGTGCCGCCCGGTGCGCCGCGCACCTTCGACAGCCAGGCGGATCATCTCTTTCACGCCGGGGTCACGCTCATCGAAATCCCCGGCGACAATCTCTGAATCGCGGTCCACGCCCAGGGTAAGCTGGGTCAGGTCATTCGATCCTATGGAAAACCCGTCAAAGTGCTCGGCAAAGGCATCAATCTGGACGACGTTATTGGGAATTTCGCACATCACATAGATTTCGAGGCCATTCTCGCCGCGCTTCAAGCCGAGCTGCGCCATGTAGTCGAGCACGCGTTGGGCTTCCTGCACGCGCCGGCAGAACGGAATCATCAGGATGACGTTGGTGAGTCCCATCTCGTCGCGTACGCGCTTCATGGCTGCGCATTCCAGCGCAAACCCCTCGGCATAGGCCGGATGCGTATAACGCGAGGCGCCCCGGAAACCGATCATGGGGTTGGCTTCATCGAATTCAAACCAGCGCCCGCCCAGCAAAGTGGCATATTCATTGGTTTTGAAATCCGACATGCGCACGACGACAGGCTTGGGATAGAACGCCGCGGCGATTGTGCCCACGCCTTCCGACAGTTGCCGGATAAAGAATTCCTCGCCCGTATCATAAGGGCCGATTAACTGCTTGAGCCGTTCGCGCTCGCCCGAATCCTGAACTTTATCAGGATGCAATAACGCCATCGGATGCACTTTGATGTATTCGGTAATGATGAATTCCATGCGCGCCAGACCGACGCCATCGTTCGGCAGGAAACTGGTCTTGAAAGCCAGTTCGGGATTGCCGATATTCAGCATGATTTTGGTTTGCGGCCGCTGCAAACCGGACAGGTCGGTGCGGGTTATATCGAAATCAAGCCGGCCTTCATAAATCTTGCCGATGTCACCCTCGGCGCAGGATACGGTTACCAGCATGCCATCTTTAATGACAACCGTGGCATTATCGCAACCGATCACGGCCGGTACGCCCAATTCCCGCGCAATAATCGCCGCGTGGCATGTTCGTCCGCCGCGGTTAGTGACAATCGCCGAGGCGATTTTCATGACAGGCTCCCAATCGGGCGTGGTGATGTCCGCCACCAGCACATCGCCGGGGTTGAATTCGGACAACTGCTCGAGTTTCTTGATAACGCGCGCTTTGCCAACGGCAATCTTGGCGCCCACCGAATGTCCCGTGACGATCGGATCGGCTTTTTGTTTAAGCGCATATTGCTCCAGCACCATGCCCTTCTTTTGCGATGCCACAGTCTCAGGCCGGGCCTGAACAATATATAGCTGGCCGTCGATGCCGTCCTTAGCCCATTCCATATCCATGGGCCGAGTCTGTCCGGCCTTGGCGCTATAATGCTTCTCGATTTTAATGGCATAATCGGCCAAGGTCAGGACATCCTGGTCATTGATGCAAAAACGCCCGCTCTCCTGAGCCGATGTCACGATGTTGCGTGTCGATTCGCGCGTTCGCCCTTCGCTGTAAACCATCTTGATTTTTTTCGCCCCGAGCGTGCGTCTTAATACCGCCCGGTGGCCTTGCTCGAAGGTCGGCTTATGCACATAAAACTCGTCAGGGTCCACGGCGCCCTGCACGACATTTTCACCCAGCCCGTAAGAGCCAGTGATGAAGACCACATCGCTGAAACCCGATTCGGTATCCAGCGAAAACATGACGCCGCTGGCATCCAGGTCGGATCGCACCATTTTCATGACGCCTATCGACAGCGCCAGTTTGAAATGATCAAAGCCTTGATCTATCCGGTAATGAATGGCCCGGTCTGTAAACAGGCTGGCGAAGCAGCGTTTGCAGGCGTCCAATAAAGCCTGATCTCCGCGTATATTCAGATAAGTGTCCTGCTGGCCGGCGAAACTGGCGGTCGGCAAGTCCTCGGCGGTCGCCGAGCTGCGTACCGCAACGCTCAAATCTTCGCCATATTCCTGCTGCAATTGGGTGAATGCATTCAGAATCTGGCTTTCAAGATCTCCCGGAAGAGGCGCGGCATAAATGATCTCTCGCGCCTTGAGTGCCCGTTTAGCAAGATCGGCAACATTATCCGGATCAAGCTCATCAAGCGCCTCATGGAGTGGCTGCCAGGCATCAGCCTGATCCAGCACATAACGATAAGCCTCCGCTGTGATGGCAAAGCCGTTGGGAATCTTGATGCCTTGCGGCGTCAATTCGCGATACATCTCGCCCAGCGAGGCATTCTTGCCGCCAACTAAAGGCACATCGTCGATAGTTAGCTCGTTAAACCAGCGGATGTAATTTATTTGTTCAGACATTATGTTTGTTCTCCTTTAGCATATTCCCAGGCTGTCTTGTTATGGGTTGTAAAGAAGTTACAGCATTTGCCAGTCTCAGCCAACAATTTTGTCCGCAAAGAATAACCTTAAAAAAATTGTGAGACAATTTGCCGCATTATCATTCCTTTCCGGCGTTGCTAGCATACTATGATGCGTTCTTACTTGCCTTCGGCTTTGAACAGGGAGCTTAAAATAGATTAGTAGGCTCCCTTTTTTTGATTTTCCGGCTTGACTTCCGGTTCAAATTTAACAATCAATTACATACAATCTTTTCCACAAATCCTGTGGATAACTTTGTGCATAAGTTCTAGATAACTGCGTTCAGGCCCTGCCCTGCCTGTGCTTTTATTAGATTGTATCGTTTTTGTACAAAATAATTATATTTATTTATCAATAGTTTATATATAAATAAAGTTGATAAATGATGCTTGCCTCGGAACAACTGTCGTGCTAATGGTATAAAAATAATCTGTGCATAAACAGGGCATGTTAAGCTGATGAAAATACTCCATGTCAAGCATTTTTAGCATTATTGTAACAATTTTCAGACCATGCCATTGTTTATTGCATTAAGCCTCGCCTTCAGCTTTATAGTTCAAAATGTCAGTCCACTACAAAGCCTACTGGACTCTCAAATCGCCAATTATATTGGCATCGCATTGGCTGCCGGTAGTATCGCAGGAATCATTTTGAAAAAATTAATGGCAAAAATCTGGTATGACGTCTTTGCCAGTGGCGCACTATTGGCTTGGTTCAGCTATTGGAAACCTTTATTTAATGATGACTCGCCGATATTTTTCTTTTATCCGCTTTATTTCGCCTTTATGACGGCTTTTGTATCGTTGGTTTTTATCCAGAGATTCCAAGTTATCGACTACGCGACTTTTCGCTATATGAAATCCGTCATCGACAAAAACAAATTACCATCCTGGTTTTTAATGACGGGCGTTCTAGTGAGCCTGGCATTGCATCAGCATTTCCTATTGTTTCCGATCATGATGACCCTTCTGATTATACGCTTTGCTTTAACAAGCTGTTTTGAACAACATCTGACGAATCGGTCATAAAGTTATAAAAGCTCAATTTGATATGAGATAACCACTCCCTAACGGATATATCTGAATATTTGACAAGTTAACCGACAGCGCCTATCAGTAGCGTTTCAAGCCAGTCCAGAGGCCATTTGACATCATCACATTAAACAACCTGTTCATGTAGAACAGTGTCTTCTTTAATGACGACGGTATTCTCCATCATAATCAGGGTAATAAACATCCAAAGGCCGATCGAAGGTATATTCGGCAGGCTTCATGATTAACAGATCAGCTGTTTTTTCAAATGCATCATGCGGTGGAGAAATAGCTGCAAGGGCCGTAAGGGGACTAATAGCCACGAAAACAGCTGAACCAGCCACTGTAGCGACAAGACCCAATGGCCGGTATAGAATAACATCAATCAGAGCCACTGCTGGAGGTTGCTGGTCTTCAGTTGTTGCATATGTCATCGCATACGCTGCATCTGTCATCGCGATCATTAAGATAGCAAGAATTAGAGTTTTTATTTTCATATGAGTTTTACCTTAGCCTTCAGTTCAGGATAAGGAAAGCAGGCAGATTTTTTGTAAAAACAAGAATAAACATAGATTCTCATATCCATTTTTTCCTCAAAAACCTGCTAACCATGAAATTAACACATAGCTTTTCAATATAGATATTTTTTGCTGGGCATTTATCCGGTATGGCAAGAAAAATAATTGAGGAATAGTGGAAAGATACAAGATATTAAGGCTTTGATAACTCCCGCTCCAAGCCGGGCGATTCAATTTAATGCGGGTCATGGCGATGTAAAACCAAGTCTCGCCCGGTGCGAGTGAGACGCTCATAGCTTTTGCCGAGGCGAGAATGATTCAGCCAACCGAAGGTGCGTTCGACCGTCTAGCGCCGGGGCAATAGCAAATTTCCTGGTTTGCTTGGGGCGCAGCACCACCGCCAGACAGAACTTGAAGCGTTCTGCGGCGACCCAGGCTACTAGCCGACTCCTAATCAAACATAGGTATCTATACAATTTAGGCTCGTGCATAAAATAACGACCTCAAGAGTACGGACGATTTTTCGGTGCAGGTGCGTATTATCCGTACAGTTCGAATACTCTCTGGGCACAAGCGAATTCGCTCTTACACTGCGCTGATTTATTCCCTGCCCATTACTCAATCTTCAAAAATGCAGTACTGGTTATGAATATAAAAGCATGATTAGACATCGACCTTCGCCTGGCAACACGTTACCAACAATTAGCGGCTGAGCATTTGAATACGGCTGATACCTTCAGTGCCGACTTGCTGGCATTAGCCGATACCAACACGAGTTTTGCCAGTACGCAGGCTGGCGGTTTTATAAAAATGACAAGGTAAGCTTAACCAGACTGCACGAGCCTTTATTAATTGCTGCCCATGATGGCATTGCCAAGTAGTATGCTTATGCGCTCTGTCCACGATGGGCCGCGGCTGAATTATCGGAAGCATACCCGCAAGCGCGATACCTAACCGATCACGCATGAAAGGGATGTGGAGTATGATTGACAAAGCAATCTGATTCTCAGCGATCAAACGGGGCAGCCCAAAGACTGGTGACCGCGGACGGCAATTACGCCACCTATCAGGAAGGCGTTATGAGAAATCGTCGCCAGCCATTTGGATGAAGTGACGCACTGCATGGCTGAAGCGGCAGGATTTTTAATCAAATTGAGCAGTAGGCAAATGAAATGGAGATCATCCCGCGCTATTGGCCGAATTATGGATATTTCTTTCTCTGCAGGAGGTTCTGGAGAGCTACTTTCCAGAGGAACTCGCTGCAGTGCGAGAAGGAGCCCGGGATTTTCTAAAGCAATTTGTGTAGATACCTATGTCGTTTGGAGGTATTTCACATGCCCCTGTACCCCCAATACTCCTGGCATGTCAAAGAATCTGGTTGTGCTTTGTTGAGAGCAATAAAAAAACCCGCTAAGCCTTATGACTTGCGGGTTTCTTGACTTGATTGGGTTTCTTAAACCCTTAACTTGGTGCGATGGCCGGTCTTTAATACCCTTATAACAAAGGGATTCTGAATGATTTTAAATAAATATACCGTCATTTATACCGTCAAGTATTTAATGCTGCCTTTGTTTTTGACATAAAAAAGCCGCCGAACTCTATTGAATCCAGCGGCTGTTTGCCATTCGCCATGACTAAAGATCAAATGAGATCACCTAGAGGTCGTCATGCAATAGCTGTCACGGTTACTCGCCACTCGATGACTTGGCGTTATGCTTTGTTGCATAAAACTTTGCTATATCAGAATTAGGCTTCCACGCTGACAGCTTTTAAGGCGTTTGAATCTCTCAACGCCCAGCCTACCCTATAATAGCCATAGTAATCTACATATGGCCGGTTTGAGTAAGGATCAGGCAGCAACCTCAAACCGGGATGTTCGGCAAACAAAAAAGCCTCCCGCCAGTTACCCAACCATACAGGCAGCGCCGCAGCTCCAATATCGGGCAATGATTCCAAGATAACCACTGGACGGCCTAACAAAGTTGCTGGCTGTCCGGCGCTAAAATCCTGACTCCAAATGTAATTGCCATCAGTGCCTTTCATTTTCATAACAGCATGAGCTGTTGCTGAGTTCATTAACCAAGTTGAGGCTTGGCGGTGTACCGGCTTTAGGCTGTAAAGCGTTTCCAGCAATACGTCACTATCAGTTAATGCTGCGGCAGCGCCGGATGCTATCTTCTGAACTTCGCCCCAAGTGCGCGAGGCATCGCCCAACGCCGACATAGTAAGGTTAATTAATCCAACTGGATTGGTGGCCTGAGCCGCCGCCCCTGTTGCAAAAGTGGTTGACTCAAGTTCAGCAATTCCTAACGCCAATCTATCCATTAGCCATGCACCCAAATCGCCCAAGCTGTAATCATCTATCATGCGCTGGGTTACTGATTGTAGGCTATATAGCTCGTCAAGACGTGCCGTAACCTTTTTTAATCCAGGTGTATTGGTAGCAGGGCGCGCCGATGTTTCAGCAATCCATGAGGCCGCCGAGACATCGGCGCTAATAATTTCTTCTATCGATCCGGCCCCGCTTACGGTGCGAACATCAAGCAAGCCGCGCATAGGGTTTCCGTTTCGAAGAATGTTGTTTATGCCCGTAGTGAGCGGAACAACGGCATAGCCGCCATCGGCATCAGAGCCTACACTCATGGCGTTCTGAATCTGTGATATATCACCTCCGCTCTTAATGAAACGCCCAACTGAATTATTTACCGTCGAATCATTTGCAGAGCGTGAAGATTGCCGGCCAGCCATAGTATTAAATCTTGTGGGGAAGGAATTTTGCGGCATCGGCTGTTGTGGCTCAGATAGCCGACGTGAGCCAGGCTGATTGTTTAGCTGAGCTTCCAATCTATCAAATTCTGCAAATATGCCATCCAATTGCCTAGATTCAGCAATGCTTAAATCTCGGTTCCCTGCATCTGCCTTATTGCGTATTGCCTGGGCCTCTTGATTGAGTTCGTCGATTCGATCAACGATCTCTTCTTTAGAATGAAAAACATATGAGTTAAAGATAACCGGCAATTCAGACATACCGGCCAGTGAAAAAAATTGTTCTAATAAAATTAGCGGTTTCATAAATATATTCCTATGAGTCTAAAAAACCTGTTCTTTTGCATCGCATTTCAACAGGTTAAAGAATTCCCATTCCAGGCATCAGAAACCGCTCGCAGTATCGTCATGCTGTATCTGGTCAGGAAAGATTAATTTAAGTGTCGCTCGCAATCACTTAACATAATTATAACAAAAAGTATATAAAAATCAACAACATATATCAAAACCCGCGCCCATATGCGCTATTAACGCCGGTGGCTGGGTGGGGAATCTGTAAGTACCACTAAGCTATACTGTCTACCAAGTGGCTTTGGCCCTAGTTTATCCATAACTAGATTCATCCTGAACAGGAATACCCCCCTCCCAAAACTCGCGGCGCTGCATAAAAGTAACTAGTGGCGGTCTAGGATTAGAAGGATTGTAGAGATTTAATCCCCCCTCCCTTTGGGCTTTTCTTATCTCGATCTGCGTTGATACGCTTGATCTGTTCAATAAAGTATGTGTCGTAATGCCAATTAATCTTCTTTGGCGGCGGCGTTCTTGGTGGTACAGAAATAGTTTTCATAATGCTTTTTATAATGGTTAAAAAAAATATATTCACCCCCTACCCTTGAAAAGTGGGGGAATTGGGGGAAATAACCCTCAAGCCCAATAGCGGCGCGGCTTTGACGCTCCCCCAATCGTTTAAAAAATGGGGAAAATTTCCCCCAATCGCTTGAAAATCTCCCCCATTTTTGCCATTTAACCGGGTCAGTTATTAAAAAAATCTTCGGTTTGGGTGTTTGCTCGCTTTTCTTTGCTCCCCCAGTTCTGGGGGAATTTCCCCCAATTTTTTTTTCAAGTGGGGGAGCTTGTAAGCCTTGATAGATAAGGGATAGAGATATATTTCCCCCAATTCCCCCAAAAATATATATAACCCTCTATATTTTTTGCTTATCCAGACTCGATCAAATCGGCGGAAAGGATCATCACACGCTTACTTCTGCCGCCAATGATCCGCTTGACTGCCAATCTCGGCGTTCCGCTTTCCCGCGCCTCGGTTGATAAAATCAAGCCCTTTTCATTCATGCGCCGCCAAAGGCTGGCCGGTGATAGCAAGAACGGATCGCCTTGCGTCTTTGCTAATTGCTGGGCAACCGCAAAGGCGGCGTTCTGTTCCATCCAGACTTCTCGCTGCTTATCGCAGTACCAGCCGATACAGTCCCCGGTCGGTTTGTGGATCTTATCGCCAACCGTAGCGACCACATCAGAACGCCAGCCCCAAGCATGAGGACGGGACGGCGGCGGCCCTTGGTTCAACCGGCAAGCAATATGGGCGTTGCCGCTGGCAAATGAAGCGCGCAACAGGTCAAGGAATCGTTCCACTTCATCTTGCTCATGTTGATAAGCGCCTTGTTCAGTGAACGCCCCTTGAAGATACCGCTCAATGTCCAGCATGGTGCCATTGCTGGTTTCGCTGTCGAGTGCGCCGGTATCGGTCAGGAAGTCAAGGAACAGTTCAGCGCCTGCTACCAAATTGGCGTAAATCTCAGGGGCGCGGGGATGGGAGGATGCAAAGCCATCACGGATGGCCGCATTGCGAAATGATGTTATTGCTTGCGGGAATTGCTTTTTAAGATCGTCCAGGCGCGTGGCCAGCCATTGCAGATAGGCGGCCATGATCCCGGCCAGATGCCCTGTCTCTGCTGCTTCCTGTAACTTAGTCAATGTGTTAGTATCAACATCGGCGCGGGTAAGCTCCAGGATTAGCAATCTCCCAAGTAAGCTTTGACCTTTGGGTAAGTCCTCGCCTGTGATTAACGTCATTGATCTGTTATACGGCGCGGCCTTGGCTTGCATATCCGAACCGCGCCGACCTCTCCCGGCCTGGTTGCCTGTGTTTCTAATCAAGCGTTCTGCTTTGGCGTGTACCTTGGCCGCTTCCGACTGATTGACCGAAGGCTTGAAGTCGTCTATAACAAAGCAGCCATCCTTCACCTGAAACGCCTTGGTTTCGATATCGTTGTCCGTATCGCTGAAATTGGCCGGAAATCGGCGCGCGTTGAAGTCGCCAAAAAAGGCCAAAGGAATAGCCGTGATAGCCGACTTTTTAGCGCCGGTCACACCGTGAATAAACAAGGCAAAGTCGGTCGGGTGACACTCGCCAAGCGGCGCGCGCGCAACTGCGGCCAATAATGCTGCGCCTATGTGTGGTTTGCCTGGACAAATGGCCAGCAGACTCAGAACAGTCTTTAAGACCGCTTTGATCTGCTGAAAACCAAATGGTGAAGGCAAGCCATAGCGTCCCATGTGGCCAGCGCCTAAATCGACTTGGACATTTTCCTGCAAACCCTGGGCCGTGATAGCGCCAGATCCGGTCAAATAGTGCCATTGATCGCCGATCATTTTCCAGCCGGTATAACGGAATACATGCCGCCTGGGCACATCGCCTTGCAGTTTTGAATAGAGATGAATAGCCGCGCGTAGATTATCCCGCTTTGATGATCCAGGGTAGACAAAAGCCAAAGTGCCGTAATGCTCATTCACCCAATTGGCTTGTGTTGAATAAAACTTGTTAGTCGGCACATCCACAGCAGGAAACGTTAAACCATCATTCCTTCGGCCCTCGATCCGTAAGAACGACTGGTCTTGTAATCCGTCATCCTGTGTCACTTCTTCGGTGATCTGGCAGACAAAATCACAAAGCTGAATTTCAATAAAACCTTGAACATCCGGCCCATTTCTAACGGATTTGATCTGATGAAAAGCCCCGGCAATAATCGCATAATCGCCAAAGCGCTGGGCTTCCTTCCTGCCCGATCCAGATCCGGAACCATTGCCGCCGGTTTTTTGGGGTTTCGGTTTAGTGGCATTTTTGACGATCTCTAAAACCGGCTTATCCGTTTTCTTAGTCATTGCGCCTCCTGCATCTGAATGGCATAGTCATTGAAGTCGCCGGCAATAGGTGGAAACGAAACAAAGCCATCGACAGCCGCGGCGGCTTCGGTGGCTTTGGTTAATCCGGGATTGCCCTTGGTTTTCAGGTCGTTATCGGCGGTGAAGATAATTTTCACGTCGGGCAAATGCTTTCTGACAATGCGCCCAACCGCTAACAGATTGTTGGCCGTAAAGGCTATGTACACCCGATAACCGGTTTCCTCGTGCAGCGTTGCCGCCGTTGCAAAGCCTTCGGCAATGCAAACAGGATCGCTCTTGGCACCGATAAACCAGAACAGGCCGGACAGCTCCCCGCCCGGCATAAAATCCTTTCCGCGTCCGAGTTCGGGTGATTCTTGGGGAAAGATGCCTTGCAGGTTGCGAAGCTGCCCATGCTCGTTGTACATGGGAATCAATAGCGTATTTTTGATGGTTAAATTGTGATGCTTGCCGGTGCCGTCTTGAAAGATCCTGATCCAATCAGCAACCCGCACCCTATGCGCTTTAATGCATTTTTTTATCAGATAAGGATGGTCTAACGGTGCCTCTATGGCCGCTTTAAAAATGACCCGTGATCGCTTGGCGGTTATGTTCTGTCTGGCTTTTCGTTCGCGGTCTCGGCGTTCCTGTTCGCCCCTGATCCGCTGCCGTTCTTCAGTGCTAACCGGTGCGCCGCCTTTGAGGCGAACAAAAAAGGCTTTCTGTTCGCCGGTCTTATGGTTCCAAACGATGCCGCCCTGGCGATCCGGAAAAATCTTAATCCGGCCATCGCCCTTGCCTCGGTGATCGTCGATCAAATCAGCCGAATGAAACAGGCCATCGGCTGGGACCGGTTTAAATAAAACACCCACAGCAGCGCAAGCATCTTGAGCAGCGGTGTCAATGGAGATTAAAAAACTTGAAATGGGCTTAAGAGTCATTTTTTACCCCTACGCTCACATTCCGTTTGCAGCCATTCCAGCGCTTCTTGTGATGACCTAGCCGCTGTTTGAATAGCAAGCAATAGGCCGCCTTTGATGCGTTGCTTTTAATGTAACTGGGAATTTCATTGTTAGTGTCTGAATCAACCTGAAATTCATACAGCAACTCAGAAATGATAGTAATGGCGTTATTGCAGCCCTGAATGGTTTCGATAAGATCCCATACACGATTTTGGTCGCTCATGGTTGCACCCCGTAATAAGCGTCTAATAGCGCCTGGGCGTCTTTGATTTCAAAGCGAATGGTCTGAGCGGCTCGCCACAAAGTATCGGGAGCGAAATCTGATTTATCGGTTGCCTCACAAGCCACTTCGATTAAGTCGGCCACTGCTTCTGCGCGCTGCAGGGTCGGATGTAGAGCTTGGTACATGGCGAAAGAATCACCCTTTTTTACGCTAAATGGCGCTCGGTGACTGAAAACGATATTGGGTTTATTGGTTTGCTCTGTTTGAGCATGACTGATTACTTGGGCTTGCTCTGTTAGCGCGTCCAGGTCATCGGCGGCCTGAATTAACTGGTCTGCCATCTTTCGGAGACTGTCCGAATACATTTCTGCATCCAGCCCCGGAAAGTTTTTCACGATGGCAAGCGGTTTGGCGTGTCGGTCTCGGATTATGTCGATATGGAGCGTACTGTTTTGGCTCATGCTGCACCTCCCATATGATCAAACTTCACAATGGCTGCGGGGATCTCGGCAACCAGGGCGACAGCCTGAGCAAAGGTTAAGTCCTGGCAGATTAATTGCCGGCCTTCTTGCGTACGTTTGAATAGGTTGAATCTTGATTGTCTTTGGCTGGATTTAGCCGGATTTTGGGCGTAGTTACGCATAGCGGGGACTCCGTTAAATAGGGATAAACCGCTGCCTTTTGGTGCTAATCGCTGGGCGGCGGACTGTATCGGGTTAGCACTACCGGTAACGGAACCGGCCGACCTTTTTAGGGGTCGCCCAATACAGCCCTCCATAATAGAATCCAAACGGCGCAATACCGCTTGTGTTTTTGATGGGCATAAAAAAACCACTGTAGAAAGTGGCCTTTGGTGGCCGTTATTCGGGGTGCTAATCCCGGCTTTCGTTTTTTGCGAAAGCGAGGTAAGCATAGCCGCTCTGTGATAGTTCGTCAAGATCATGCGGCCTCGCCATTTTCAATAGAAGCAAGCAAGTCCCGTATTTCAGAGACCGGCCAAACCCGGCAACGTGGGGACAATAGTTTTCCTTCGGGATATTTACCTTCTTTCACGCCATTAAGAAAACTGGTTTTAGAAATACCTAAAACGGCAAGAACTGAAGGCAAACGAACCAAGCCCTCTGCTGGTAATGGAATAGGTGTATAGGTGATTTTATTGCGTGGATTACGCTGAGTATTTATGTTTTTTTTTGTCATTGCTCGGCCTCCTTAGGGCGTTATTGAAACAATGACTATATTTTTATAGCTTGGTCAGTTCGATGTAGGGTAACCAACTAATCAGCTTGATTACCCTAGATTTATAAGCTCCTGTTTTTTAATCCTTTTGGCTTGCCTGCTTTGATAGTTTTTTTTATCCAATTCCATAAATCACTTCTATGTGGATGGCAAACGTTGCGTTTTTGAAAGGTTTTTAATTGAAAATACCTTAGCGGATTTTCTTCCATTCTTTCACCAATTCTTTGATAAACTTTCTTGATTGTGTTGCTTTTTTTGCCGCCTTCATCTTCAGTTTTGTTTGAGACAATAGCCCCAGCTATGGCGTATATATCGTTTCCGGCCCATTGTGCCCCATGCTCCCTAGCTTCCAGAACTGACGAGTAAACTTCATAATCGTCCATGTCTTGTTTATATTGTTTTAACCAGGTGCGCCATTTTGTTAAGGTAGCATTATCACCTATGGCCATGGCGTCTAGTGAATCAAATAAAGCAAAAGTCGCCCATTCAGGAAGCGGGGCATTGTATTTTCCACACCAGTAGACAGCATCTTTAAGAGCACCATAATTTCCTGCTTGATAGGCTTTTTCAAGAGTCGGTAAAAGCTTGTCGAGATGAGGATTGTTAAATATACGAAGTATGCCATTGCTTACCCATTCTGGTAATTGAATGTTATTCTTGATGCAAGTATTAAACGCATCTCTGAGCGGATCGCGGGGACGAATACTTTCTTTATATTCAGCTTCAAGAGATGACACTATCTTTTCGGCCATCTCCTTCATACTAAGGATTGTCATAGCACCTCGTTAAAGTGCATCGTTACGAAAGGATTAACCGGAAACGGGGTAACGACTCCCGCTTATTGCCCGCTAAAGCTATCCGGTTAAATTGGATTGTATCAGTTTATGCCCGCTTGCCAATCGGAATCACATCAGCGCCAGCCTTTAGGCTATCCAGATAATCAGACCAGGCTTGCATCATCTTTCGGCGTTCTTCCAGGTATTGCGCTCGGTTATAAGCCGCTCTTACCGCATCCCTTGGCATGTGGCAGAGCTGCCGCTCAATAGCATCTGGAGACCATCCTTGCTCATTCAATAAGGTTGAGGCCGTTGTTCTGAATCCATGTGCGGTCATTACATTACTGCCATAGCCAAGCGTTAACAATGCTGTTCTTATCGTATTATCTGACATTGGCCGACCATCACCCCTGCTCGATGGAAATACATAGCGCCCCGATCCGGTAAGCGGTTTTATTTCCTCCAGGATGGAGGCGGCTTGTTTGGATAGTGGAACAATATGAAGAACTTCTGTCTTGGTGACAAAATAGCGCCATTCTCTAGCCTCTAAATCAATATCCTTCCATTCCATTTGACGGATTTCTCCAGGTCTCTGAAACAGCAAAGGCGACAACCGGAAAGCGCACTGTACAACAAAGGTTCCCTGGTAGCTGTATATGTCCCTGAGCAATTGGCCTATTTCTTTGGGGTCTGTCAGTGCCGCCCGATGTTTTACTTTTTGTGCCGGTATCTGCGCTGCTACGGCCTGAGCTGGATCATAGTTTGTAAAGCCGTGAGCTATGGCATAGCTATATACAGAACTGATCTCACTATGGACTCGATGCGCTGTTTCAAGCTGGTTTTTGGCAATGAGCGGCTTTATAACGCCATAAATATCCGGTGATTTGATTTCGGCTACATCCATTGCCCCAATGCCAGGGAAAACATGCCTTTCAAAATGCCTGATCTTTTTTTGTCGTGTAAGTTCTCTAACCGTGTGCGCTGTTGATTCTAGCCAGTCACGCGCGACATGCTCAAAACTATTGAGAACCGGCAAGCCGGCATCAAGCCTATTTTGCCGATCAATAGCGGCGGCTTTCTCGGCTTTACCCTGCTTCCTAATTTCGCCGGGATCTATTCCATCAGTTATTTGTTTTTTGGCTTCGTCTCGTTTGTCTCTGGCCTGCTTCAAACTGGTCTCTGGATAAACACCCAAGGCGAATGTTTTACGCTTTCCGTTAAAACGATAATCAAGCCGAAAGTATTTGCTGCCGTTTGAATGAACATAAAGATACATGCCTTTTTCATCAGGCATTTTATAAGGCTTTTCAGTGGGTTTGGCGTTACGGATGGCGGTATCTGACAGCGGCATGACGGTATATTTTTTGACGGTATAAGATGTACCGTCATTTATACCGTCAGAAATGACGATATGTCAATGAATCTGATTGTACTTCGTTGGACAATAAAAAACCCGCTAGACCAGAAGGAATGCGGGTTTTTGTATTTTGTTGGGTCTCTTTAACCCTTAACTTGGTGCCGATGGCCGGATTTGAACCGGCACGACTTGCGTCACCACCCCCTCAAGATGGCGTGTCTACCAATTTCACCACATCGGCTAATGAATGATCAGAATGTGTTATTAAACACTGTTTTGAATTATTTTTCCACTTTATCTTTAACCTGATCAGCTGGCTGCTCGGCAGGAGCTGGAGCAGGAACTGGCGCTGTCTTTTCTGGTCCAGACTCAGGTATAGCGGGAACACTCTTCATATCTATTGCTTCATCTACCTTAGGAATGCCTGAAGTATCCTGCTCAACCTCAGGAGTACTCATCAGATCAACAGCCTTGCCCTGCTGGCCACTTAACACAGCAAGCCCTAAACTAGTGGTAAAGAACAAAGTTGCTAAAATTGCTGTTGCTCGAGACAAAAATGAAGCAGCGCCCTGGGCACCAAAAACAGAACCTGAAGAGCCGGAACCAAAAGCCGCGCCTGCATCTGCCCCTTTACCTTGCTGCATTAACACTAATCCAACAACGCCTAAACCCAACAACACATGAACAACAATGATTACCTGATACATAAATAAAGTCTAAACTACTCTAAGTCGAATAATAAATCTGTAAAAAGGATCGCATCCAGCGAAGCCTCGCCTAATTAAGTTGCTATCAATACTTTCATGACAAGCACATCTTCCCCTATCCAGCTCGACGTCACCAACATACATATAATTGTAAATTTGTCGCAACGTCCTTATTTCTTGACGGTTTATAACTGCTGATTTTAAGGAATTGGGTTCGCTTATCCGTTGCTGTTTCTCAAAGTCCCCACAACTAGAGATCGGAGCATTTCTACTCTCAAGCAGGAAATAAACGAAGTATGATATATGTTAATAGCTTATAGTTCAAGCCCCTATTGCATTCTTCACATCACTAGCTAAATAATTTGCGTACTCTTTTACCAAGTCTTCACTTTGTCCCTCTACCATTACACGAATCAAGGGTTCCGTCCCCGATGCTCTTAACAGTACTCGGCCAGTATCACCCAATTTTTTCTCAATGGACTTCACTGCTTTTTGTATGGTTTCATCCTTATCCGGATCCACTTTTTTACTTGTTTTGACATTAACAAGAACTTGCGGATATTTCTGCATTCCGGATTTCAATTCGTACAAGTTTTTTCCACTGCTTTGCATTTCCGCCAAAACTTGTAACGCTGAAATAATACCGTCCCCTGTTGTGGTTCTATCCAGGCAAATAATATGGCCGGAATTTTCCCCACCTAAAATCCCATTGTTCGCAATCAACATTTCCATGACATACCGATCTCCTACTTTTGCCCGTAACAGATCTATGCCCAACTTCTTCAAACCGTGCTCCATTCCCAGGTTTGTCATCAATGTACCGACTACAGGACCGGATAATTGACCTGATTTCAATCTAGATTTAGCAATAATATAAATGAGCTCGTCGCCATCAACGATTTCGCCTTTATGATCCACCATTATTACTCGATCGCCATCACCATCAAATGCAATACCTACATCCGCCCGGTACTCCAAAACCGCCGCAGCCAATTTCTCCGGCCTGGTCGACCCGCACTCGTCGTTAATATTAAGTCCATCTGGCTCTGTACCAATCGCCACAACTTCCGCGCCTACCTCACTAAACACATGCGGAGCTATATGATAAGTTGCTCCATGAGCACAATCGATAACAATCCGCACGCCGTTAAAATCAAGCCCAGCGGGAACACTTGCCTTGCAAAATTCAATATAGCGTCCGGCCGCATCGACCAGCCGTTTCGCCTTGCCTAATTTTGAGGACTCTACTGTAGTCATCGACGAATCCATGTAATGTTCTATCTTTTTCTCTATTTCATCAGGCAGTTTTGAACCTTGAACCGAGAAAAACTTGACACCGTTATCATAATAAGGGTTGTGAGAAGCGCTAATAACAATACCTGCGCTCGCTCTTAAAGTACGAGTTAAGTAGGCTATACCTGGCGTAGGCATAGGCCCTAACAGACGAGTATCGACACCTGCCGCGGTCAAACCGGCTTCCAGCGCGGATTCAAACATATAGCCCGAAATCCGTGTATCTTTACCAACTAGAACAAAGCCATGCCCTTCATTTGCAAAAACACATCCGGTAGCCCACCCTAGTTTCAGCAAAAAATCCGCTGTGATTGGAGCCTCCCCTACTCTGCCTCTAATACCATCGGTTCCAAAATATTTTTTTGTCATAATCCTACAAACCTCTACTACCTGAAAAATGTAGAAACATTAATGCTTCCATAGTCTATTATGCGATAAATATGCGTTATTCTCGAATTCAATTCCTCTTATAAGCGTCTCACGCAAAGTTTGCTAGCAATAGATCATTAATAAAACAATAAATTGCACGATGGAATATAAACGAATTCTCGCTTTGCACTTACCGGGCTCTTTGCCAAAAGTTACGCATAAAAAAAGGAGAGATATAAATCTCTCCTTTCTTCGATCCGGCGAACTGCTATATTTGCTCGGCTGCGCCTCCAATTGGCTTTTCCGACTTTTTATCATCCGTTCCTTTGGGCTCATCTGCTTTAACGCCAGCGTGAGGAGGCGTATCATCCCAGCCTTGAGGCTCTCTGACCGGCCTGCGAGCCATCAGATCATCAATCTGATATTTATCAATAGTCTCATATTTCATTAAGGCTTCCGCCATGGCATGCAGAATATCAATATTTTCCTTGAGAATTTTTTCTGCACGCTCATAGTTCCGGTCAATGAAAGAACGAATCTCCTCATCAATCGTGTGAGACGTTTCTTCCGCAACTGTCTTATGCTGCGTTACCGAGCGCCCCAGGAAAACCTCACCTTCTTCTTCGCTATATGCCAATGGCCCTAAACGTTGGGACAATCCCCATTTAGTCACCATATTTCTGGCTAATTCAGTGGCTCGCTCAATATCATTAGAAGCTCCGGTACTGACCTGCTCCCAGCCAAAAATCATTTCTTCGGCAATACGGCCACCGTATAAGCTGGAGATCATGCTATCCAATTTTTGTTTGCTGGCGCTATATTGATCCCTTTCCGGCAAGAACATGGTAATGCCCAACGCACGGCCTCTAGGCATGATACTGACTTTGTAAACAGGATCATGCTCAGGAACGAGTCTTCCAACGATGGCATGGCCAGCCTCGTGATAGGCTGTCATCTTCTTTTCCTTTTCGCCCATTACCATGGAGCGCCTTTCAGCTCCCATGATCAACTTATCCTTGGCTTTTTCCAAATCCGCCATATTAACCAGTCGTTTATTTGATCTGGCTGCGAATAAGGCGGCTTCATTAATCAAGTTCGCCAAATCGGCTCCTGAAAAACCCGGCGTACCCTGGGCTATATATTTAACCTCAACGTCATCAGCCGTAGGCACTTTCTTCAGATGCACATTAAGAATCTGTTCCCGCCCTCTTACATCAGGCAGCCCCACCGTTATTTGACGATCAAATCTACCGGGCCGCAATAAAGCCTGATCCAATACATCAGGACGGTTTGTCGCTGCAATGACAATAATCCCTTCATTACCTTCAAAACCATCCATTTCCACCAATAACTGGTTTAACGTTTGCTCGCGCTCATCATTTCCACCACCCAGGCCAGCACCCCGTTGACGGCCGACCGCATCGATCTCATCAATGAAGATAATGCAAGGTGCATGCTTCTTCGCTTGTTCGAACATATCCCGTACGCGCGATGCGCCTACGCCCACGAACATCTCCACAAAGTCCGAACCGGAAATGGTGAAAAACGGCACTTTTGCTTCGCCGGCAATGGCTCTGGCAAGTAAAGTTTTACCTGTTCCAGGAGGGCCAATCATCAGTGCGCCGCGAGGAATTTTACCGCCCAATTTCTGATATTTTGCAGGGTCTCTAAGAAAGTCAACCATCTCAACAACTTCTTCCTTAGCTTCATCGCAGCCTGCCACATCAGCAAAGGTCACTTTAATTTGATCTTCCTCGAGCATACGGGCTTTGCTCTTTCCAAAAGTCATCGCTCCGCGGCCACCGCTCGCGCCACCTTGCATTTGCCGCATGAAGAATACCCAAACAGCAATAAGCAACAACATCGGCCCGAAAGACACCAGCAATTGCATTAGCATTGAAGGTTGCTCGGGTGGTATGGCCTTGATTTCAACGTCATTAGCCAGCAAGTCATCAACTAAATGAGGGTCTTCGGGCGCATAGGTCTTAAACCTTTCACCACCCTGCATTTTGCCTTTAATAACGTTATCGTCAATCATAACCTGTTGAACTTGACCCGTTTTCACCGATTCAATGAATTGCGAATACGATAGCGAAGAATCGCCCCGATCGCTTTGCGGACCAAAATTATTAAAGATAGACGCCAATACAAGAAGAATGACGCCCCACAGGATTATATTTTTAATCATATCGTTCAATTTACACACCCTAGGCCCGATCGGCTCTCGGTTTAAAAAACTGACTAATTATATCAGGGATATTTTTCCTGACAGTGTCTATTTATCTGGAATTCACCAATTATGAAATATAAATTTAATCATGCCTAGCAATCTCCTTATCGTCTAAATATAAGGGCTACAAATAATTATTTAAACCCTTTGGCCAAAATATAAACTTCATTGCTTCTTGGTCTTGAGGCTTTCGGCTTTCTAATAACTACTTTTGAAAAAGATTTTTGCACTTCCTGGTAAAATTCCTCAAAGCCCTCGCCATGGAACAATTTAACCAGAAAAGTACCACCTTTTGTTAGCACTGCTTTTGCCGTTTCCAAAGCCAACTCGCCCAAGTAAATGGACCTTGGCTGATCGACGGCTTTATTGCCACTCATATTCGGCGCCATATCCGACATAACCAAATTGACCTCCGCACCATCAAGAACGGCATATAATTCATCCAGAACGACCTGCTCACGAAAATCTCCCTGTATAAAGTCAACACCATCAATTGGCTCCATCGGCAAAATATCCAACGCGATGATTTTATCCTTTTTACCGATGATCTCTCGTGCAAACTGTGACCATCCACCGGGAGCCGCTCCTAAATCGATAATATTCATCCCCGGTTTAATAATCTGATCCTTATCCTGAATCTCATTCAATTTAAAAACAGCACGCGATCGATAACCCTTAACTTGAGCCATTTTGACATATTCGTCATTGAAATGTTCCTGCATCCAACGACTGCTACTTTTACTTCGTCCCATTGCTATTTTTTAGTGTAAAATTAAGTTTTTGATTTAGGAATAAAGAGTGAATTCTGCAGATAAGAAAAAATTCCGGGCTCAGGCTCACGGCTTAAAACCCGTGATCATGATCGGCCAATCCGGATTGACAGCAGCAGTCATGGCGGAAATAGAACTGGCGCTCGACAGCCACGAACTCATTAAAATAAGAATACGTGCCGAACGGGAAGATCGCAAGCAAATTAGCGAGAAAATCTGCATGGATACGGGAGCGACACTCATTCAAACCATTGGCCAGATTGCTGTCATTTACAGATTAAACCCTGACAAGTAAATCAAGCGCAAGGCTAAGGATTTAAAAGCCTCTCGACTTATAAATCCCTAGCCTTGCGGCTCAATCAAATATATTTGATTGAGATAATTTCATATTCGACGTTGCCGCCTGGCGCCTTAACCGTAACAATATCCTCGACTTCCTTGCCGATCAGCGCCCGTGCGATAGGTGATCCGATGGAGATGCGGCCTTCCTTGATATTGGCTTCATCTTCACCGACAATTTGATAAGTCACCCTCTTTTCTGATTCTAAATCTTCTATTTCCACTGTCGCACCGAAAACCACCTTTCCATTCGCATCGAGCTTAGTAACATCAATAATTTGAGCATTGGATAATTTAGCCTCAATTTCGGCAATACGCCCTTCCGCGAAGCTTTGTTGCTCGCGCGCGGCATGATATTCCGCATTTTCCTTTAAATCCCCGTGCTCACGCGCAGAGGCTATGGCCGCAATAATGCGCGGACGAACTACCGATTTCAATTCATCCAATTCCTCACGCAATTTTTCTGCACCCTTCACGGTAAGCGGTACTTTATTCATTCTGCTACAACTCCAAAAATATTACTCATCCATCCCTTAATCTGGGAATTCAAAACCCTGCTTAACGCAGATCGATTGTTAATTAAGTCAGGCTTTTATGCAGATCCTGAAGACTATTCACATTGCCGGCATCCAGTTCGCCAAGCGCGTAACAGGCCGCTCTGGCTCCCGCCATCGTCGTGTAATAAGTTACGCGATGCTGCAAGGCTTCCCTGCGCATGGTAAACGAATCGGAAATAGCCTTTTTACCTTCCGTTGTATTAATAATCAACTGAACCTGATCATTTTTTATCATATCGACCGTATTAGGTCGACCTTCATTGACTTTAAATACAACTTCACAGGGGATGCCGGCTTCCTTAAGGAACTTCGCCGTGCCGCCGGTTGCGACAATCTCATATTTCTTCTCTACCAGCATTCTTGCGATATCAGGCAGTTTGGGTTTATCCGCATCACGAATACTGATCAGCACTTTACCGCTATGGTTCAGGTTAACGCCGGCAGCGCGCTGAGATTTGGCGAATGCTTCACCGAACGTCTTTCCAACTCCCATCACCTCGCCAGTAGATTTCATTTCAGGCCCCAATAACGGATCAACGCCTGGAAATTTTACAAACGGAAACACGGCTTCCTTGACCGAATAATAGGAAGGAATACGCTCTTTCGTAATACCCTGTTCCGCCAACGATTGCCCCACCATGCAGCGCGCTGCAATTTTGGCCAGCGGATAACCGGTCGCTTTGGATACAAACGGCGCAGTACGCGAGGCTCTAGGATTTACCTCAAGCACATAAATATCCTCGCCCTGAATCGCAAACTGGGTGTTCATCAAGCCCCTTACGCCCAGAGCCTCCGCCATTTTACTGACCTGTTCGCGTAATTTGTCCTGAATCTCGGGCGCTAGATCGTATGGGGGCAGCGAACATGCCGAATCGCCCGAATGAATACCGGCCTGTTCGATATGTTCCATTAACCCGCCGATCAGCACACGCTCGCCATCATAGATGGCATCGACATCCATTTCGACCGCATCATCGAGGAAACGATCCAGCAGAACCGGCGAGTCATTGGAAACAGTGACCGCTTCCTTCATATAACGTTGCAATCCTTCTTCATTAAAGACGATTTCCATGGCGCGACCGCCCAATACATAGGAAGGTCTTACAACTAAAGGATAACCCAATTCTTTTGCTGCATTTAGCGCCTGCTCCACAGAACGTGCCGTCGCGTTAGGGGGCTGTCTCAAATCCAGCCTTTCCAGCAGCTTTTGGAAACGCTCCCGATCTTCAGCCAAATCAATCGAATCGGGCGATGTCCCGATAATCGGCACGCCGGCCGCTTCCAACGCTCGCGCTAATTTCAAAGGCGTCTGACCACCGTATTGAACAATCACGCCTTCTGGTTTTTCTATGTTGACAATTTCCAGAACATCTTCCAGCGTTAACGATTCAAAATACAACCGGTCAGAAGTATCGAAATCAGTGGAAACCGTCTCCGGGTTGCAGTTGACCATGATCGTTTCATAGCCATCTTCACGCAACGCCAATGCCGCATGTACGCAGCAATAATCGAATTCGATGCCTTGCCCGATACGGTTAGGCCCGCCGCCGAGAATAATGATTTTTTTCTTATTGGAAACGCGCGCCTCGCATTCTTCTTCATAAGTTGAATACAAATAAGCCGTATCCGAGGAAAATTCAGCCGCGCAGGAATCGATGCGTTTGTAAACCGGCCGGATATTCTGTTTATGCCTTACGTTTCGCACTTCGGATTCGGTCGTATCGAGCAGCTTGGCCAATCTTTGATCGGAAAATCCTTTACGCTTTAATCGATAAAGCTCACCCTCTTTCAAGGTCGACAAGGTTTTGGTCGACAACGACTTTTCAGTTAAAACCAGATCCTCAATTTGCGCTAAAAACCATGGATCGATCTTGGATGCCTCATGCACTTCTTCCAAAGTCATGCCACTACGGAATGCATCAGCGACATAGAGCAACCGATCCGGCCCCGGATGGCGCAGCTCGCGCTGCATTTTTTCACGCGCATCCTCGGCGCTCAAGTCGACAATTTCATTGAGACCACTGATGCCGATTTCCAAACCCCGCAAGGCTTTTTGAAGCGACTCCTGGAAAGTCCGGCCTATCGCCATAACTTCCCCTACCGACTTCATTTGTGTAGTCAAGCGATCGTCGGCTTGCGGGAATTTCTCGAAAGTGAAACGCGGCACTTTGGTGACGACATAATCGATCGTCGGCTCAAACGATGCGGGAGTCGCACCGCCTGTGATCTCATTTTGCAGCTCATCCAATGTATAACCGATCGCCAGTTTTGCCGCAACTTTTGCGATCGGGAAGCCGGTGGCCTTGGAAGCCAGCGCGGACGAACGCGATACACGCGGATTCATTTCGATGACGACCATGCGTCCGTCTTCAGGATTAATCGCCACCTGTACGTTGGAACCGCCGGTATCGACGCCGATTTCGCGCAATACCGATACCGCAACGTTGCGCAGAATCTGATATTCCTTGTCAGTCAAGGTTTGCGCCGGCGCCACGGTAATCGAGTCACCGGTATGCACGCCCATCGGGTCAAAGTTCTCAATCGAGCAGACGATGATGCAGTTGTCTTTTGAATCCCGCACGACTTCCATTTCATATTCTTTCCAGCCCAACACTGACTCCTCGATCAGTAATTCATTGGTCGGAGACAAGTCCAGCCCGCGCTCGCAGATTTCGATAAACTCTTCCTTGTTATAGGCAATGCCGCCGCCGCTGCCGCCCATCGTAAACGACGGACGAATGATAGTCGGGTAACCGACTTCCTGCTGGGCCGCCAGCGCTTCCTCTATAGAATGGGCGGTCTTTGAGCGCGCCACTTCAAAACCGATTTTCCTCATGGCCTGATTGAACAGTTCACGATCTTCGGCTTTATTGATCGCTTCCTTGGTCGCGCCGATCATCTCGACGCCGTATTTTTCCAGCACGCCATGCGCATCCAGCGCCAGAGCGCAGTTTAATGCCGTCTGTCCGCCCATCGTCGGCAGGATGGCATCGGGGCGTTCTTTCTCAATAATTTTTTCCACGGTTTGCCAGTCGATAGGCTCGATGTAAACGACATCGGCCATATCCGGATCAGTCATGATGGTGGCCGGATTGGAATTGACCAGAATGACGCGATACCCTTCTTCCCGTAGCGCTTTGCAGGCTTGCGTGCCCGAATAATCAAACTCACAGGCTTGACCAATAACAATCGGGCCTGCGCCCAGTAACAATATCGATTTTATGTCGGTTCTTTTTGGCATTTCGTTGTGTTGCTTTGCTGATTATTGACTGGCTTATTATTTGCTGGCCTGATCCATCATCTTGATGAAATCATCAAATAATGATTGCACATCATGAGGCCCAGGGCTTGCTTCGGGATGCCCCTGAAAGCTCATGGCCGGACAATCGGTCCGCTTGATGCCCTGCAGGCTGCCGTCAAACAAGGAATGATAGGTTGCGATCAAGTTGGCGGGAAGGGATGCTTCATTAACCGCAAATCCATGATTCTGGCTACTGATCATCACGCGGCCCGTGGATTTTTCCTGCACAGGATGATTGCCGCCATGATGGCCGAATTTCATTTTTTCGGTTTTAGCGCCGCTGGCCAAAGCCAGTAACTGATGTCCGAGACAAATGCCGAATACCGGAATTTTCTTGGCTAAAAATACTTTGATCGCGTCTATCGCATAGGTGCATGGCTCTGGATCGCCAGGACCATTGGATAAAAATACGCCGTCGGGATTCATCGCCAGCACGGCTTCCGCCGTTGTGGCCGCGGGCACGACCGTAATGCGGCAGCCGCGATTTGCCAGCAGCCTCAGGATATTGCGCTTAACCCCGAAATCATAAGCGACAACATGCCGGGTCAGATTTTCAGCTTCCGTATGGCCGTTTCGCAGATGCCAGACATTTTCGGTCCACTCGTAAGATTCGGCAACGGTAACCTCTTTCGCCAGATCCATGCCCTGCAAGCCCGGAAAACTTTCGATTGCCGCCTTGGCTTTCTCGACATCGACTGTCTCCCCGGCCATTATGCAGCCGCGCTGCGCGCCTTTATCGCGCAACAGGCGCGTCAATTTACGCGTGTCGATATCGGCGATAGCCACAACATTGTTATCGAGCAGATATTGTCGCAAGGTTTTTTCATTACGCCAGTTACTGGCCACCAGCGGCAGATCCCTGATCACCAATCCACTGGCAAAAACGCCGACAGACTCATCATCCTCGCCGGTCGTACCGACATTACCGACATGCGGATAGGTTAACGTAACAATTTGTCGGGCATAAGACGGATCGCTGAGAATTTCCTGGTATCCGGTCATAGAAGTATTAAAAACGACTTCTCCCACGGAACAGCCATCGGTGCCTATGGATACACCATTAAATACTGTTCCATCTTCCAACACTAACAATGCAGGCCTACTCAAACACGTCACCTCAAATGTGCAAAACGGGATGAACCCATAAGGACTCATCCCGTTATAAAAACAAAAATTCTACTAATTTTACGAGATTATGGCGTTTTGGTCATTAACAATTTTTCAAACCCAAAACATCCTGCATGTCATAAAGACCGGTTTGCTTATCTTGCAACCAGATTGCCGCCCTTACCGCGCCATTGGCAAAAGTCATGCGGCTTGTGGCTTTATGCGTAATTTCCACGCGCTCACCCTCGTCGGCAAACATGACCGTATGCTCGCCAACGATATCGCCGGCACGGATAGTCGAAAAGCCGATGGTTTTTCTATCCCGCTCGCCGGTATTGCCTTCACGGCCATAAATCGCGCAATCTTTCAGGTCGCGACCCAACGCGGCCGCCACCACCTCACCCATGCGCAAGGCCGTGCCTGACGGCGCGTCGATCTTATGCCGGTGGTGCGCCTCAATGACTTCGATGTCAGTATAATCGCCCATCACCTTGGCGGTCATTTCCAGCAATTTGAGCGACAGATTGACGCCGATGCTCATATTGGGCGCCAGCACTATCGATACGTCCTTGGCCGCTTCCGCGATCAGGGCTTTTTGCGCGTCATTGTATCCAGTCGTACCGATCACGATTTTTTTGCCGGCCTGACGGCAGATATCTATATATTCCATGGAAGCATCAGGACGCGTGAAATCGATCAGCACATCGAACCAATCGGCAACGGATGCCAGATTATCGACGACTTTAACGCCGACGGTACCGATGCCCGCCAATTCGCCCGCATCTTTGCCTATCGCAAGGCTCTCGGGACGAGAAACCGCAACAGAGAGTTCAGCTTTTTCAGCCGACGCTGCCGCCTTGATCAGGCACAGTCCCATGCGCCCAGTTGCGCCTACTATAGCGATACGAGTCATGCCGCTTATCCTGTCAATTTATCGAAAAAACTCTTCACACCGTCAGTCCATGAATGTTCCTGAGGACTATGATGCTTGCCGCCGCCTGACAAGGAATCGCCTAGTTGCTGAATCAGCTCTTTCTGTTCCTTGGTTAAGTGAACCGGAGTTTCAATCTGCACCCGGCACAGCAGGTCGCCGATCGCACCGCCGCGCACCGGCTTGACGCCTTTGCCGCGCAATCTGAATAATTTTCCGGTCTGTGTTTCAGCAGGGATTTTGAGCATCACCTTGCCATCGAGCGTCGGCACTTCTATCTCGCCCCCTAAGCAGGCCGTAGGGAAACTGATCGGCACTTCGCAGTAAAGGTTGGCGCCGTCACGCGTAAAAATTTCATGCTCTTTTACCTGAACCTGCACGTACAGGTCGCCAGCCGGTCCTCCACGCTCTCCAGCCTCGCCTTCTCCAGCCAGGCGAATGCGGTCGCCGGTATCGACGCCCGCAGGCACCTTCACGGATAAGGTTTTGGTTTCCTGAACCCGGCCCTGCCCATAACATTTGCCGCAAGGGTCCTTAATCTGCTTGCCCGTGCCGCGGCAAGTCGGACAGGTCTGCTGAACGGAGAAGAAGCCCTGCTGCATTCTGACCTGCCCATGGCCATGACAGGTTGAGCAGATGACTGGGCTGGAGCCTTTCTTGGCGCCCGAGCCATTACATTCGCCGCAAACAACCAGAACCGGCACCCGAATTTTAGCTTCGGTTCCGGCGACGGCTTCTTCCAGCGTCAATTCGAGGTTATAACGCAAGTCGGCTCCACGCTGCACCGAGCTGCGAGCCCTTCCTCCGCCAAAAATATCGCCAAACACATCGCCGAAAATATCGCTGAAACTTTCGGCGCCGAAACCGCCGCGGCCGGCGCCCATGGACGGATCGACACCGGCATGACCGAATTGATCATAAGCAGAGCGTTTTTTAGGGTCCGATAAAACTTCGTAAGCTTCCTTAATCTGCTTGAATTTCGCTTCAGCTTCAGCCGGATTGTCTTTATTTCTATCCGGATGATACTTCATCGCCAGGCGGCGATAGCTTTTCTTAATCTCTGCATCACTGGCGTTTCTCTCTACACCGAGAAGCTTATAAAAGTCTTCTTTTGCCATGTTCCAATCGTTAGTTTCGTCTTGTTTCGCTTAAATCCATTCCCGAGGTCTCTTGGGAGATGCAAGCATTATATTAAGGTTAACAATAACCGCGCCGGTAAAGGCGCGGCATGAATTATGTCTTAATTACTTTTTATCGTCATCCTTCACTTCTTCAAACTCGGCATCGACAACGCCTTCGTCGGCGGCATGCTGATCAGAAGCTTTCGCCCCGGCAGACTCGCCGCCTTCAGCGCCTGCTTTCTGCGCATAAACGCGCTCGGCCAGTTTGCCTGAAAGTTCGGTCAAGGCATTGGTTTTTGCCTCAATTTCAGACTTGCTGTCGCCTTTAACGGCGTCTTTCAGCGCATTGATCGCATTTTCGATCGTGCTTCTTTCATCAGCGCCGACTTGATCGCCCAACTCTTTCAGTGACTTTTCCGTCGCGTGAATCATGCCGTCGGCATGGTTGCGCGCCGCCACCAGTTCCGCCAGCTTGCGGTCCTCGTCAGCATGGGCCTCGGCGTCTTTGATCATGCGTTGAACCTCATCTTCGGATAAACCGCTGGACGCCTTGATGACGATCGATTGTTTTTTACCGGTCGCCTTGTCTTTGGCCGATACGTTCAAAATACCGTTGGCATCGATATCGAACGCCACCTCGATCTGCGGAATACCGCGCGGAGCAGGCGGAATGTCGGTCAGATCGAAGCGGCCCAGCGATTTATTGGCAGAAGCCATTTCACGCTCGCCTTGCAATACATGAACCGTTACCGCAGTCTGGTTGTCATCGGCCGTAGAGAAAACCTGCGAAGCGTTGGTTGGAATCGTGGTATTTTTCTCGATCAGCTTGGTCATGACGCCGCCCATCGTTTCGATACCCAGCGATAGCGGAATAACGTCCAGCAACAGCACGTCCTTGACTTCGCCGCCCAGAACGCCCGCCTGGATCGCCGCGCCCAGAGCCACCGCTTCGTCCGGGTTGACGTCTTTGCGCGGTTCCTTGCCGAAAATGGTTTTTACCATTTCCTGCACCTTCGGCATACGGGTCTGGCCACCTACCAGGATCACGTCATTGATTTCGGATGCTGACAAGCCGGCGTCTTTAAGCGCTATTTCGCAAGGACCTTTCGTGCGATTGATCAACTCTTCAACCAGCGATTCCAGTTTGGCGCGGGTCAGTTTGACGTTTAAATGCTTCGGACCTGACGCATCGGCTGTGATGTAAGGCAGGTTAACATCGGTTTGCTGGGCTGAAGACAGCTCGATCTTGGCTTTTTCCGCCGCTTCTTTCAGACGCTGCAGCGCCAACGGATCATTATGCAGGTCAACGCCGCTTTCTTTCTTGAATTCCGCCGCTAGGTACTCGATGACTCTCAAGTCGAAATCCTCGCCGCCAAGAAAGGTGTCACCGTTAGTCGACAATACTTCAAACTGATGTTCGCCTTCTATTTCGGCAATTTCGATGATGGAGATATCGAACGTACCGCCACCCAGGTCATATACGGCAATTTTGGTATCGCCCTTGGGCTTGTCCATACCGAAAGCCAGTGCCGATGCGGTCGGCTCATTGATGATACGCTTTACGTCCAGCCCGGCAATGCGGCCGGCGTCCTTGGTCGCCTGACGTTGTGAGTCGTTGAAATAGGCAGGCACGGTGATAACGGCTTCCGTGACTTCCTCGCCCAGATAAGCCTCGGCGTCCTTTTTCAGCTTCATCAAAACACGCGCTGAAACTTCGGGCGGCGCCATTCTTTTGCCGTGCACCTCAACCCAGGCATCGCCGTTTTCAGCTTCGACAATTTTATAAGGCACCATTTTGATGTCTTTTTGCACGACATCGTCTTTGAAACGGCGCCCGATCAAGCGTTTGATGGCAAACAGCGTATTTTTGGGATTGGTTACGGCCTGGCGTTTAGCCGATTGCCCTACCAATACTTCATCATCGTTGGTAAAAGCGATAATAGACGGCGTCGTGCGTGCGCCTTCGCTATTCTCGATCACTCTCGCCACGCCGCCTTCTAAAACCGCGACGCAAGAGTTTGTGGTTCCTAAATCTATTCCAATAATTTTAGCCATTGAAGTCTCCAGACCTGAATATGTAAATGTTAAAAGTTGTTATTGATATGGGGATTGTTTTACGGTGTTCAAGCCTGTTCATCAATGCTTTGTGTATCCGCGTCCGGTTTTTCGGGTGTCTTGGCAACCACGACCATGGCAGGACGCAGCAATCGTCCGTTCAACAGATAACCTTTTTGGAAAACGTTAACCACGGTATTAGGCTCGACGCCCTCCACGGCTTGCACGGACATAGCCTGATGGTGCTCGGGATTAAAAGGCTGACCGACTGGATCAATCGTTTCGATATTAAATTTGGCGAATACCGATTCAAACTGCTTGATCGTCAATTCGGTTCCGACGCGAAACTTTTCCACTTCGGGACTATCGCCAGTAGCCGCCTGCAATCCTAATATCAGGCTGTCCAATACCGGCAGCAGCTCTTTGGCGAACCCTTCCAGCGCAAACCTATGAGCACTTTCCAGATCTTTCTGCGTCCTTCTCTTCAGGTTTTCCATTTCCGCCATGGCACGGACTGCCTTGTCCCAGTTTTCCTGAGCTTTCTGCTCAGCCTCCGCCAATTGCTGCTTCAACTCTTCAATAGTCGGCTCACTCAGCAACTGCTCTTCGTTAACGGCTTCACCAACCGGCTCTTCTGTATTAGCTCCGGTTTCAACCTGAGTTTCAGGCACTTCCTGATCATTACTCATTCGCTATAGCTCCTCAAAATATAAAATGGGTCATCGCGCCCAATTGCGCGAAAGAAAACAGATGCTAGTTATGATGGGGACGATGATTTTGGATTCAAGGCGGCGCCCAATAATTTTGCCGTAATATCGACAAACGGGATGATTTTCTCATAGGCCATGCGCGTCGGCCCGATGACGCCCAGCACCCCCACCACTTCATCGCTGATCGAATAAGACGATGTGACCAGGCTGCAATGGTCGAATGCATGATAGCCGGATTCTTCGCCGATAAAAATCTGCACGCCTTCGGCCTTCATGCATTGGTCCAGCAAATGAATCACATCCTGCTTCTGGCTGAACGCTTCAAATAATTTTTTCAACCGATCCATGTCCGCCAACTCGGAAAATCCCATTAAATTGGTTTCGCCGGTCAGCACGTAATCTTCTTTCTCATTGCACTGGTCGAAAGTCAGCTGCGCCATTTTAATCGCATCAAGCATGCCCTGGTTCATGCGCGCCTGAGCTTCCTTAAGCTCTTCAAACACCGCTTGCCGCACCGAAACCAGGCTGCGGCCGCAATAAACCGAATTCAAATAATTGGCCGCCTGCTGTAATTCAGACGGGCTAAATACCTTGGACGTATGGATGATTTTGTTATGGACTTCCTGCTCATTGGTTACAAAAATCACCAGTACGCGCGTATTAGATAAAGGTAGAAATTCAATGTGCCGCAGGCAGACCATCTCCCGCCTGGGCAAGGTCACAACCCCTGCCATGCGGGTCAATTCCGAAAGCAGGCGCGAGGCGACGCCGATCACATCGCCGTCATTGTCATTAACCGATAAACCCTGCTGCAATCGAGCCAAATCCTCCGATGTAAGAGGCTTGACCGTCAGCAGGCTGTCTACGAACAATCGATAACCGCTGACCGTGGGCACTCGTCCGGCAGAGGTATGTGGCGAATGGACCAGTCCCAAATCTTCCAGATCGGCCATGACATTGCGGATGGTTGCCGGGCTCAAATTCAGGCCCGAGTCTTTTGACAAGACCCTTGAGCCCACCGGCTGACCATCACTGATATAACGCTCAACCAGCGTTTTCAGTAACTGCAGCGACCTTTCGTTTAAAACCTGACTAGTACCCACATCAACCTCTAAAAGATCAGAATTAGCACTCCACCCAGTCGAGTGCCAGCGGCGCAAAATATCAGCTCAACGGTCAGTTGTCAATAATGACTCTTTCCATAAAACTGTCCAGCTTAATAACGGCTTATCATCGCCGCCCATGAGAGCCCCAACTGTCTCTTTTGTTAGTAAAACTGATTGGTTTGCCGAGGTTTTTTTGTATAATCCAATTCATTTTATTTGTTTCCGGCAATGCAGAGCGCTTTCAAAACCATTGGCATCATAGGCAAACCCAGTGACCCCAGCATTGCTGAGACCCTGTCAGTTCTTTATAAATTTTTAAAACACCAGCGACATACGGTGATGATTGCCGAAGATAGCGCGCGGTTCATACATAACAAGCCCGAATCCTGCTCCATCGACAAACTGGGCCAATATTGCGATCTCGTTATCGCCGTTGGCGGCGACGGCACCTTCCTTTCCGCTGCACGGGCCATCGCCGACTATGATATTCCTTTGATCGGCATCAACCTGGGCCGGCTTGGGTTTCTGGTGGACATATCGCCTAGCGAACTGCCGGACAGATTGCGCCGAATGCTTCAGGGTCATTATATCGAAGAAAAACGCTGTTTATTGCGCACCAAAATCATTCGCGACGAACAAGTCATCCACGAAGAAACAGCCGTCAACGAAGTGGTGATTCATCGCTGGGTAACGCCCAGCATGATTGAAATCGTGACCAAGATCGACAATGTATTTCTCAATTCGCAACGTTCCGACGGCTTGATCGTCTCCACGCCCACCGGATCAACCGCCTACTCCCTGTCCGCGGGCGGACCGATTCTTCATCCTTCGCTGAATGCGCTGGTATTGGTGCCGCTCAATCCCCATACCCTGACCAATCGCCCGATCGTCATCGATGATTCCGCCGAAATTGAAGTCACCTTCTGTCAGACCAAGCAAATCAATGCGCTGGTTACCTGCGACCAAATCGAAATTCCCGCCGTACTGATCAGCGATAAAATTTTGATTAAAAAAAATCCGAAACCGATTAGAATTCTTCACCCCGAAGACCATGACTTCTTTCAGATATTGCGGGGCAAATTAAACTGGAGCAGTGGTTATCATATTTAATCCTTATGCTATTAAACCTTAATATCATCGACCTTGCCGTTGTCAAAACGCTGGATCTGGACCTTGAAAAAGGCATGTCCGTGCTTACGGGCGAAACCGGGGCCGGCAAATCCATTTTATTGACTGCCTTAGGACTTGCCTTGGGCGATCGGGCTGATTCAGGCTATGTGCGTCCCGACTCCAAGCGCGCCGAAATCAACCTGGAGTTCGATCTGGCCGATGCGCCCGAAGCCCAACACTGGCTGAAGGAAAATGATCTCGATGACGACCATCATTGCCTGATCCGGCGCATAGTCAACCAGGACGGGCGCTCCAAAGCCTATATCAACAATCGCCCGGTCACCTTGCAGACATTGCAGGCGCTCAGCGAAAAACTGGTCGAAATTCACGGCCAGCATGCGCATTTAACCTTGCTTCATAGCGATGAACAGCGCCGCCTGCTGGACGAATATGCAAAAAACCAGCCGCTGTTGGATCAAGTCAACACCTGCTATCGGCAATGGCAGCAAGCCAACAAGGAATTGGAGACACTGATCAAAGCCGGCAAGGACAAAGCCGAACGCGAGGAATTATTGCGCTATCAGATTGAAGAACTGCAACAACTCGACCTGCAAAACTTCAATTATCCGGCCCTGTCGGAAGAGCACAGCAAACTGGCCAATCTGGGCCAGATCTTAACGGTTGGCCAAAGCCAGGTTGATATTCTCTATGAAAACGACCAGCAATCGGTCAGCCAGATGCTGAGCCATAGCCTGAACGAACTGACGCACATCGCCCGCTTTGCGCCGGAGCTGAACGAGATCTGCTCGCTGTTATCGGAGGCGCAGATTCAGACCGAAGAAGCGGCACAGCAGCTACGGCGCTTTCTTGAGTCTCAGGAGGCCGATCCGCAGCGCATGGAAATATTGGAAAACCAGATTGCCGTGATTCAGAATCTAAGCCGCAAACACCATGTCAAGCCGGACGAGCTGCCGGAATTATTGGACAAACTGGAACAGGAACTGGATGGACTGACTCACAGCAGCGAGCGCATCGAAACCTTGAAGATCAGCACGGCGCAACTGCTCGATCAATACAATCAACTGGCCGAACAACTGTCGCAGCAGCGCAAGCTGGCCAGTAAAAACCTGGCGCGGCAGATTTCGTCCATGATCAAGGAACTGGGCATGCCGCAGGGCGAGTTTCTGGTCGATATTACAGCGCTGGACCTGGAAGCGCCCAGACTGAACGGCAGAGACAAGGTCGAATTCCTGGTCAGCGCCAACCCGGGCCTGCCGGCCAAGCCGCTGGCCAAGGTCGCCTCGGGCGGTGAATTATCGCGCATCAGCCTGGCTATCCAGGTCACGACCAGCAGCGACAAAACCACGCCGACCATGATTTTCGACGAAGTCGATACCGGCATCGGCGGCGGCATCGCCGAAATCGTCGGGCAAAAACTGCGCAGCCTGAGCCAGAACCGCCAGGTCATGTGCGTGACGCACCTGCCGCAGGTCGCATCGCAAGCGCACTATCATCTATACGTTGAAAAAAACAACAAGGCCGATATCACGTCGTCCAATGTCAGAGTGCTAAACGACGAGGAGCGCGTTCAGGAAATCGCCAGAATGCTGGGCGGCGTCAACATCACCGCCAACACCCTGGCCCACGCCAAAGAAATGTTATTTCAATCCACTGCCGGCCGTTAATGTGTCGGCAAATTCAACCACACAAGGTACCAAAATCAATGATCCGCTTTCCAGCCGAATGGGAAAAACAATCCGCCGTATTAATCGCCTGGCCGCATGCCACCGGCGACTTCAGCAATCGCCTTGATGCGGTCGAGCAGAGCTACAGTTTTATCGCCGAAACGATAAGCCTTTATCAGCGTTTGTTCATCGTCTGCAGGGACGACGCCCATCAGCGGCATATTCAGGCTTTAATCAAAAACAACGGCAATATCACTTTTCTCCAGGCCGAGGTCAATGACATCTGGGTCAGGGATACGGTTTTCCTGACTGCGGAAGAAGACGGCCGCATGAAACTGCTCAACTTCAGATTCAACGGCTGGGGCGGCAAATATCCGCATCAGGCCGACAACGCGCTAAACCATGCACTGCTGAACTACAGCCCCTTCAAGAGTGCGGATCATGCCGACATAGACTTCATCCTCGAAGGCGGCAGTGTCGAAAGCGACGGCATCGACACCATCATGACCACGCGACAATGCCTGTTGAATCCGAACAGGAACAAGGAACTATCGCAACAGGAAATTGAACAGCGACTGCTGCAGTGCTTCGGCGCGCAAAGAATCTTATGGGTGGACCAGGAAAATCTGTCCGGCGACGATACCGATGCCCATATCGACACCCTGGCCCGTTTCTGCTCGGCCACGACCATCGCCTACACCAGCAGCAATGATCCGGAAGACAAGCATTACGCGAGTTTGAAAAACATGGAGTCCCAGTTACAGGCCTTCCGCACTCGATCAAATGAAGCCTATCAATTGGTACCGCTGCCGATGCCCAAGCCGATCTTTGACGAAGACGGCCAGCGCCTGCCGGCCAATTACGCCAACTTCCTGATCATCAACCAGGCCGTCATGGTACCCGTTTACGATGACCCGATGGATGCGGTTGCCCTGGAACGACTGGCCGGCTGTTTTCCGCATCACAAAATCATCGCCACGCCGTGCCGGCCCCTGGTGCATCAATACGGCAGCCTGCATTGCATGACCATGCAGTTTCCTGAAAAAGCGCTTGCTGTCTAACGCCCAGACTGCAATTGCCCGGCGATAACCCAATTAAGCCTCGATATATATCGAGGCTTATATTATCGATAAAGCGCACCAGAATAATTAGACGACTTAAAAGGCTCATTCAAAGCCTTAGATACTTTTATGAACCGATTTATCTCTGTACACGACAAAAATTAAAATTCCGGCTCTTCATCACGCCATGAGAGCAATTGCTCTGGGGTCCTGCTCATCGACCATCATCTTTTCGGGAGGCCATAAAAACAGCACTAACAACCTGATCT
>Ga0196965_1000183_pt1 | contig 44994 bp, 49 predicted proteins | sample S1_20metaG_FD_148668 | JGI IMG/M metagenome (GOLD analysis project Ga0196965, IMG submission 148668) | Soil microbial communities from Anza Borrego desert, Southern California, United States - S1_20 | ecosystem: Environmental > Terrestrial > Soil > Desert | place: USA: California | collected...
GGAAACAGCCGCTCGACGGGTTCGAGGAGAAGAGCAGAAAGGCGTAGAAGCCGAGGCCGATCGCCGCCTGGGCGGCGAGCGTGGCGATCAGGGTCGGCTCGGGCAGCCGCCGCTCCAGCAAAGCGACGGCGGCCCCGGCGAGGGCGAGCACCGTCACCCAAAGCAGCATCGAACCTTCGTGATTCCCCCAGGCGCCGGCGAATTTGTAAAGCCACGGCTTCAGCGAATGGCTGTTCGCCGCCACCAGCTTCACGGACAGGTCGGTGCGCAGGAAAAGCTGGATGAGGGCGAGGAAGGACAGCGAGACGAGCGCCGCTTGCGCGACGGCAATGGGCCGCACGGCGGCATCCATCCTCCCCATCGAGGATGGCGAGGGGGACCAGGCGGAGCCTGGTGGAGGGGTAGTTGGCGAGGCACCGGAGGTTCCCGAGCGATCCTCTGCCGCTGCCGCAATTACCCCTCCACCGCCCGTCGGGTGGTCCCCCTCCCCGCCAGCTGCGCCGGTGGGGAGGATTTTCAAGGCGGCTACCCCCATGCCGAGCTGGAGCAGCGACAGCGCCGCCGCCAGCCACAGCGCCGCAAGTCCCAGCTCGGCGATCATTTCAGGCTCTCGCTCTTATGCTCGCCCTTTTTCGCATCGAGCTGGGGCGGCATGTAATTCTCGTCATGCTTGGCGAGAATGTTGTCGGCGACGAACAGCCCGCCGGACTGGAAGCGGCCCTCGGCGACGACTCCGCTATTCTCCTTGAAAAGGTCCGGCACGATGCCGGTGAAGCGGACCGGGATGGTATGGGGCGTCTCGTCGCTGACCGTGAAGTGGATCGTGACCCCGTCCGGAGCACGCCTGAGCGAGCCCGCCTGCACCATGCCGCCGATCCGGACGGCGCGGCCGACCGGGGGCCCTTCGCGCGCGACGTCGCCCGGAGCGTAGAAATAGGCGGCCTGGTCTTTCAGCGCCGACATGGCGAGCAGCACCGCGCCGAGCACCGCGGCCATGGCGAGGACGAGCAGGGTCAGCCGCTGGTTCTTCGCCTTCACCGGCCGTCCTTCAGCGCGTCCGCCTCGCGTTCGGCGCGCCGCATCATGGCGAAGCTCAAGCCGGTGAGGCCGAGCGTCGACAGCAGCGCGACCGCATAGGCGCCGAGGATGAACGGCCAGTGGGTCACGCCGCCCTCCTGCGCATCCGCGCCTCGACCTTCTGGCGGGCCAGCGCCGCGCGCATCCGCATCAGCACGATCGCCCCGAACAGAAGGCTGAACCCGAGCGCCGCCACGAAAAGGGGCCACAGCATCGAGCCGTCGATGCTCGACCGGGTGAGGCCGATGCTCTGTCCCTGATGCAAGGTACGCCACCAGATGACGGAATAATGGATGACAGGCAGGTTGACCGCCCCGACCAGCCCGAAGATGGCGGCGAGCCGCCCCTCCCCGCCCCGCTCCCGCTCCGCGTCGGCGAGGGCGATGAAGCCGATGTAGAGGAACAGGAGGACCAGCATCGACGTCATCCGGCCGTCCCATTCCCACCAGGTGCCCCAGGCCGGGCGGCCCCACAGCGAGCCGGTGGCGAGGCAGACGAAGGTGAACACCGCGCCCGGAACGGCCACAGCCCGCGCCGCCACGCCCGCGAGCGGATGCCGCCAGACGATCTGCATCAGGCTTGCCGCCGCGATTCCCGCCCAGCCCGCCATGCCCAGCCAGGCGGCAGGGACGTGGACGTACATGATGCGCACCGTCTCCCCCTGCAGATAGTCGGGCGGAGCGAGGAACAGGCCCCAGCCCAGGCCGGCGGCGACGAGCAGCGCCCCGACCCAGCCGAGCCAGGCGGTGAGCGGCCGCGCAAGCCGCAGGAAACGTGCCGGATTCGCGAAAATATGCATTGCCCGGCGCGTATGTAGCGTGGCCGACCCGTCTTTGCGAGCGGAGCGAAGCAATCCAGTGGCGGCTTCGGGAAGGGATGGATTGCTTCGTCGCTCCGCTCCCCGCAATGACGCCAGATGGCCACCGACCGCCCCCAGCAGAACCGGCTCGCCGGAATCGGCCTTCGGATCATGGCCGCAACCTGCTTCGCCTTCATGGCGATGCTCGTGAAGCTTGGGAGCGAGGCGGGAGTCCATGTCGTCGAGCTCGCTTTCTACCGCTTCGCCTTCGGGCTGCCGCCCTTGCTGCTGTGGATCGCCGCCAGCCGCAATTTCGGAGCGTGGCGGACCCGGCGGCCGCTGGCGCATGCGTGGCGGGCCGCGGCGGGCCTCACGACCCTGATCCTCAGCTTCAGCGCCCTCACCCTTCTGCCGCTGGCGGAGACCACGACGATCGGCTTTGCCGCCCCGCTCTTCTCGGTCGCCCTGTCGGCCCTGATCCTCGGCGAGTCGGTGGGTCGCCATCGCTGGACCGCCGTCATCGTCGGCTTCGCCGGAGTGCTGGTCGTGATGCGACCGGAGGGGCGGGACCTGCCGCTGCTCGGGCTCCTGCTGGCGAGCCTTGCCGCTTTCGGGGCCGGGATCGTCACCATCACTATCCGCCAGGTCGGCAAGACCGAGGGCACCCGGACGACGGTCCTGTGGTTCAGCCTGCTCTCGATGGCGGCCACCGGCGCGGCGATGCCGTTCTTCGCCCGGGCGCACGACGCCGGCACCTGGCTGCTGCTGCTGGCGCTGGGCGCGGTCGGCGGGTTCAGCCAGATCTGCCTCACCGCCTCGCTGCGCTTCGCGCCCGTCTCGGTGGTGGTGCCGTTCGACTATAGCCAGTTGCTGTGGGCGGTGCTGCTCGGCTGGCTGGTCTTCGCCGACGCACCCGCCTCGACGACCTGGGTTGGAGCGGCGATCATCATCGGCAGCGGGCTCTACACCCTGTACCGCGAGCACCGGCTGGGCCGCGAGGCGCCGCGCGAGCCGGCGGCGCTGTAGCCTCCCCTCCCTGGAAGGGAGGGGAAGTTACCTTCCTATCAGCCGCATCGCCATGGCGTCGGCGACCTCGGCCGGGTTGCGGCCGGTGGCGGCGCTCTCCGACCAGATCTGCTCGAGCCGCACCGGAATCTGCTCGATCCGGCCGCGCACCGTCTCCTGGTCGCCGTCCTTCAGATATTCGGTTGAGACGTTGATGATCCCACCCGCGTTGATGACATAGTCCGGGGCGTAGAGAATGCCGCGCTGGTGGATGAGCTGGCCGTCGACGGGCGTGGCGAGCTGGTTGTTGGCGCCGCCCGCGACCACCGGGACCTTGAGCGCCGCGATCGAATCGGCGGTGAGGATGGCGCCGAGGGCGTTGGGGCTGAGCACGTCAGCTTCGAGGGTCATGATCGCCTCGGGCGCGACGGCCTCGCCGCCGACCTCGCCGGCCAGATTTTCGGCGCGGCCGCGGTCGATGTCGGTGAGCGTGATTCGAGCGCCTTCCGCCGCCGCGCGCCGGGCAAGGCCGGAGGCGACGCTGCCGGCGCCCTGGATGGCGATATGGACTCCGGCCAGGCTGTCCTTGCCGAGCGCCCGCTTCACCGCCGCCTTGACGCCGAGGAAGACGCCGTAGCTGGTATGCGGACCGGGATCGCCGCCGACCGAGCCCTCCGCCACCGGCAGGCCGGCGACGTGACTCGTCTCCTTCGACAAGGCGACCATGTCGGCGACGCTCATGCCGACGTCCTCGGCGGTCACGTAGCGCCCGCCCAGGCCGTCGACGGCGCGCCCGTAGGCGGCGAGCATCTCCGGAGTCTTGGCGCGGCTCTCATTGGCCAGGATCACCGCCTTGCCGCCGCCGAGCGGAAGGCCGGCCATGGCGTTCTTGAAGCTCATCCCGCGCGACAGGCGAAGAGCGTCGCGGACGGCCTCACCCGGCTCGGCATAATGCCAGAAGCGTACCCCGCCGCCGGCGGGGCCGAGATGGGTCGAATGGACGGCGATGACGGCGCAAAGGCCGCTGGCGCGGTCCGTGACGAAGTGGACGATCTCATGATCGTCGAAGTCGGGATAATCCCAGGGGGCTTGCATGTGAGGGGTCCTGAGTCTGGACAGGCGCGGTGGGGCGATCGACGGGACTTGAACCCGCGACCCTCGGTACCACAAACCGATGCTCTAACCAGCTGAGCTACGATCGCCGCAAGCGCCTGAAGGTGCGGCGGGCACATAGGAGCCGGGAAGGCCGAGCGTCAAGGTCGCCAATCGGCGAGGCCGAGACGTTCGCGCCGCATCCAGCGCGCGAGCAGCATCGCCGCGACTGCGGCCAGTCCCGCGGCGAGGCCGATCCAGATTCCCACGCCGTGCCAGCCGAGGCCGAAACCGAGGCCGACTCCGGTCAGAAGGCCGATCACCCAATAGCCCAGGGCGGCGTAGATCATCGGCACCTTGGTATCCTGGAGCCCGCGCAGCATCCCCGCCGCGACGACCTGCGCCCCGTCGAATATCTGGAAGAAGGCCGCGACGATAAGAAACGATACCGCGAGCGGGATCACGCCTTCGTTGGCCGGAAGCCCGGGATCGAGGAACATCGTCACGAGCGCGTAGGGGATTGCGAGCATGACGAGCCCGGTCAGCGACATGAAGCCGGTGCCGAGCGCGAAGGCGGTCCAGCCGGCGCGGGCGATTCCGGCGCGGTCGCGGCGGCCGTAGGCGAGCCCGACTCGCACCGTCGCCGCCTGCGACAGGCCCATCGGGACCATGAAGCTCAGGGCCGCGAGCTGGATCGCGATGGCGTGGGCGGCGATCGACTCGGCGCCGATCAGGCCCATCAGGAACACCGCCGCGTTGAAGATGGTGATCTCCAGCGCCAGCGTGACCGCGATCGGGAGGCCGAGGCGCCAGACCTCGCGGAAACGCTGCCAGTCCGCCCGCCAGAAATGGCCGAACAGGCGGAAGCGGCGGAAGCGGCGGTGCATGGTGACGACCAGAGCCATTCCGACGAACATCAAAGTGTTGGCCATCGCGCTGCCCATCCCGGCCCCGGCCAGGCCGAGCCTGGGCAAGCCGAAATGGCCGAAGATCAGGCCGTAATTGACGATTCCGTTGAAGATCACCGCCGCCACTCCGACGACGAACGACCAGAGCGGCTTTTCGAGCGCGGAGATGAAGGAGCGCAGCACCAGGTACCAAAGGTAAGGGAGGAAGCCCCATTGCAGGGCCCGGACGAAAAGCTGCGCGTCCGCGGCAAGCACGGGATCCTGGCCGATGGCGACCAGGATCGGACCGCTGAACCACAGGACAACCCATACCGGCAGGGTCAGCGCGACCGCGGCCCACATGCCCTGGCGGACGGTGCGGCGAACATCGCGCACGCTGTGGCGGCGCTCGCCGAGCTCCTTGGCGATCATCGGCGCCGTCGCGGTGACCAGTCCGATTCCGAAGATCAGGAAGGCGAAATAGATGTTCACCCCGAGCGTTCCGGCGGCCAGCACCGACGGCCCCGCCCAGCCGAGCAGGACGACATCCGTGACATGGATCAGCGCCTGCGCGATGTTGGTGAGGATGAGCGGCCAGGCGAGCGCGAGCGTCGCGCGAATCTCTTCGCGCCAGAGGCGGCCATTGTCTTCGCTGCGCTGAAGCATGGCCATGCCCCTAGCGGGGAGCGACGGCATACACCATCTCCCGCTCATGATCCCACTCTCAGTCCTCGATCTCGCTCCAGTCCCGGAAGGCGCCGACGCCGGACAGGCGCTGCGCAACTCGCTCGAGCTCGCTCAGGCCGCCGAACGGCTCGGCTACCGCCGCTTCTGGATGGCGGAGCATCATTCGATGCCCGGCATCGCCAGCGCGGCGACCGCGGTCGCGCTCGCCTTCGTCGGAGCCGGCACCTCCACCATCCGCATCGGCGCCGGCGGCGTCATGCTGCCCAATCATGCGCCTTTGGTCATCGCCGAGCAGTTCGGGACGCTCGAATCGCTTTTCCCGGGCCGGGTCGATCTCGGCCTCGGCCGGGCGCCCGGCACCGACCGCGCCGCGGCCTACGCGTTACGGCGAAACCTGGGGTCGGACGAGAACCAATTCCCGCAGGATGTCGTCGAGCTGATCGGCTATTTCCAGCGGCGGGAAGGACGCGCCGTCCGCGCCATTCCCGGCGAAGGCCTGGACATCCCGGTCTGGATCCTCGGGTCGAGCCTGTTCGGAGCGCAGCTGGCGGCGATGCTCGGCCTCCCCTACGCCTTCGCCTCCCATTTCGCTCCGGCGCTGATGAGCGAGGCGATCCGCGTCTATCGCGAGCGCTTCCAGCCCTCGGCGCAGCTGGACCGGCCCTATGTCATGCTCGGCTTCAACGCCTTCGCCGCGGACTCGGCGGAGGAAGCCGAGCTGCTCGCAACGTCCGTCCAGCAGGCTTTCGTCAACCTGCGCACCGGCACGCCCGCCAAGCTGCCCCCGCCCGTCGCCGGCTATGCCGAGACGCTGCCGCCGCAGGCGCGGGGGATGCTCGAACAGGTCCTCACCTGCTCCGCCATCGGGGACGGAGCGACGGTGAAGTCCAGGATCGAGTCATTCGTCGGGGAGACGGGCGCGGACGAGCTGATGATCACGTCGCAGATATACGACCACCGGGCGAGGCTGCGCTCCTACGAGATCGTGGCGGAAGCGATGGGCTTCCCTCCCTCGAAGGGAGGGGTCGGGGGTGAGTAGGCGAGCGCAGCGAGACCGCCTCCCTGCCCGGAGTTTCGGCCGCCTTCGGCGGACCCACCCCTGACCCGTCCCTTTCCTGGAGGGGAAGGTCAGCGCGAATCCAATTCCTTGACCAGCCTCTTCGGCGCCTGGGCGCGGTAGCTTTCGTCGATCCAGTCCTTGAGCTGGTCCAGGCTCGGCATCTCCGCCTCCGACGGCGTGAAGCTTACCCATCCGGATTTGCCGAGGCCGTAGCCGGTCGGCTTCGCATAAGGGAGATGGAGCGCCACTTCGCCTGTGTAGGGAAGCTTGACCGAGAGGCTGAAATCCTGACCCGCCACCGGAAGATAGGCGAAGGTCTTGTCGTTGACCGCGAGATCGTCATGCTCGGGCCAGGGCGCCTTGGAATGGGCGCCGGGATAACCGAGTCCGAACGCCCGCAGCTGCCGCAGGATCGCATCGGTCGCTTCGCTCATCCGGGGAACCTCCTCGCCACACCGCCATTAGCACAGGCGAGGAGAAGTTGGCATGGACGACAAGGCGAAGATCAGCACCGGCCCCAATGAGCGGGCGCGCAACGAAAGCATCGCCGGCACCGGTCCCGGTATTCCCGACGACGCGCGCGGACCCGGCGAGGAGCTTCCGGAAGCACCGAGCGACGAGGATGTCGAGCGCGCGGCGGAGGCTCTCGGGGCGCCAGGCTCGAGCAAGGAGAAGCTGCCGCTCGAAGGGCAGTAGCTGAGCCATTGCGAGGAGCGAGCGACGAAGCAATCCATCTACGGCGCCTGAAGCCGACGCAGCGCGGGGTTGCTTCGCTGCTCGCAATGACGGCGTGGTGGGCGCGGTAGGGATTGAACCTACGACCCCACCCGTGTGAAGGGTGTGCTCTACCACTGAGCTACGCGCCCACGCCGTGCGAAGGCGCCACTTAGTAACGCCCGCGCGGGCTGTCCAGCGCCTCAGCGCCCGACGCTGTCCTTCAGCACCTTGCCCGCCTTGAACTTGGGCTGGGTCGATTCCTTGATCTGCATCGGCTCGCCGGTCCTCGGGTTGCGTCCCGTCGAGGCCTTGCGTTTGGAGCAGGAGAAGGTGCCGAAGCCGACGAGACGGACCTCGTCGCCGCGCTTCAAGGCGCTCTGGATCGTGTCGAACACGCCCTCCACCGCGCGGGTCGCATCCCCGCGGCTGAGGCCGGTCGCATCGGCCACGGCCCCAATAAGCTCCTGCTTGTTCATCTCTCCCGAACCCCCTTTTTTCCGATTGAGTCGCAGTTGGCGCTTCCGTCCATCTAACGGCAGGAGCGGAGAGGGAGTCAAAAGGAAAGCGCGACCTTCCTCGGGAAAATCTCGCCGTCCTGAGTCATTTTGCTGGTGCGCGGCACAAATTATCCTCCCCGTCGCCGAGCGATGGGGAGGACAATCAGTGCCGGATCGACGCTCCCACCGCCTCGTCGGGCGCCGCGGCGAGCTCGGGCGCCGGGACCGCCGCCAGTTCTTCGGCCTCGGTCCAGTCGATCGGAGCGACCGGAGTCGCGAGGGCGTGGCCGAGCACCTCGTCGACATGGCTTACGGGCACGATCTCGAGCCCGTCGCGGATGGCGGCCGGGATCTCGACCAGGTCCTTCTCGTTCTCGGCCGGGATAAGCACCTTCTTGATCCCGCCGCGGAGCGCCGCGAGCAGCTTCTCCTTGAGACCGCCGATCGGCAGGACCCGGCCGCGCAAGGTGACCTCGCCGGTCATGGCGACATCGCGCCGAACCGGGATTCCGGTCAGGGTGGAAATGATCGCGGTCACCATTCCGACTCCGGCCGACGGGCCGTCCTTCGGAGTCGCGCCCTCCGGAAGGTGGACGTGAATGTCCTTTCGTCCGAACAGGCTCGGCTTGACCCCGTAGCTGGGGCTCCTTGCCTTGACGAAGGCGAAGGCGGCCTGGATCGACTCCTGCATGACGTCGCCGAGCTTGCCGGTCCACTTGATCTGCCCCTTGCCGGGCACGGTCACCGCCTCGATGGTCAGAAGCTCGCCCCCGACCTCGGTCCAGGCCAGACCGGTAACGGCGCCGATCTGATCTTCCTCCTCGCCCATTCCGTGGCGGAAGCGGCGAACGCCTGAATATTCGCCGATATTCTCGGCGGTCAGCTCGACCCGCTCGGTCTTGCCTTCGAGAATCCGGCGCAGCGCCTTTCGCGCCACCTTGGCGATCTCGCGCTCGAGCGTGCGCACGCCGGCTTCGCGGGTATAATGCTGGATGAGGCTCCTGAGGCCGTCCTCCGCGAAGACCAGCTCGCCTTCCTTGAGGCCGTGCGATTCGATCTGCTTTGGGATGAGGTGGCGCTTGGCGATCTCGACCTTCTCGTCCTCGGTATAGCCTTCGAGCCGGATGATCTCCATCCGGTCGAGCAGCGGCTGCGGCATGTCCATCGTGTTCGCCGTGGTGACGAACATGACGTCGGAGAGATCGTAGTCGATCTCCAGATAATGGTCCTGGAACTTGTTGTTCTGCTCCGGGTCGAGCACCTCGAGCAGGGCGGAGGCCGGGTCACCCCGGAAATCCTGGCCGAGCTTGTCAATCTCGTCGAGCAGGAAGAGCGGGTTGGACGTGCCCGCCTTCCTCAGGTTCGACACGATCTTGCCGGGCAGCGAGCCGATATAGGTGCGGCGGTGGCCGCGGATCTCGGCCTCGTCGCGGACTCCGCCCAAGGACTGGCGCACGAACTCGCGCCCCGTCGCCCGGGCGATCGAGCGGCCGAGCGACGTCTTGCCGACGCCCGGAGGCCCAACGAGGCACAATATCGGCCCCTTCAGCTTGTTGGTGCGGGCCTGGACGGCGAGATACTCGACGATCCGATCCTTCACCTTCTCGAGGCCGTAATGGTCCTCGTCGAGGATCGCCTGGGCCTCGGCGATATCCTTCTTGACCTTCGACTTCTTGCCCCAGGGGAGGCCGAGCAGAACGTCGAGATAATTGCGCGACACGGTCGCCTCGGCGGACATCGGCGCCATCGCCTTCAGCTTCTTCATCTCTGAAGTCGCCTTGGACCGGGCCTCCTTCGAAAGCTTGGTCTTGGCGATCTTGCGGGCGAGCTCGCCGAGCTCGTCGCCCTCCCCTTCCTCGCCCTCGTTGCCCAGCTCGCGCTGGATCGCCTTCAGCTGCTCGTTCAGATAATATTCGCGCTGGGTCTTCTCCATCTGACGCTTGACCCGGCTGCGGATGCGCTTCTCGACCTGAAGCACGCCAAGCTCGCCCTCCATGAAGGCGAAGACCATCTCGAGCCGGCGAACCGGATTCAGTTCGGCGAGAAGGGCCTGCTTGTCGGAGACCTTGATGTTGATGTTGGCGGCGACCGAGTCGGCAAGCTTCGACGCTTCCTCGATCTGCGCGAGCTGGACCGCCGTCTCCGCCGGCAGCTTGCGGTTCAGCTTCGAATAATTCTCGAACTGCTCGACGACCGAGCGCATCAGCGCCGCGACCTCGGCGCCTTCCGGCTCCTCCACCTCGATCGGCTCGACGTCGGCGACGAGGTGCTGGTCCTCCATCGCCATCGAGACGAGGGTGGCGCGCTGCTGGCCTTCGACCAGGACTCGAACCGTCCCGTCGGGCAGCTTCAGCAGCTGCAGCACGGTCGCGACCACGCCCATGTCGTAAAGCGCCTCGCGGTCGGGGTCGTCCTCGGCCGGATCGAGCTGGGAAACGAGGAAAATCTGCTTGTCCGCCGCCATCGCGCTCTCGAGCGCGGCTACCGATTTGTCGCGCCCGACGAACAGCGGCACGATCATCTGCGGGAAGACCACGATGTCGCGAAGGGGGAGGACGGGATAATTCTGGCTCATCGAAACTCCACATGCAGGCCCTTGAGGCCTTCTTGCAACCTATATGGGGACCGGGGCCCCGTCATCAATGCGATCGGCGGCCTGCCGCGCGTCCACCACCGCCTGGGCCGGATGCGGCCCGTCGATTGCCCCTTTTCCGTCCCTTTCCGATATGGCAAACCTGACAAGGGCTTAGGGGTATCACCTGTGGCTGGAAGCGGGGGCTGCAACACTTGACACACAGGCGCCGGGCCTGCGGCATGAAGCCGCAACAGGAACGGATTAGCGCCCTTGGGACAGGCTGTTCAGCCACATCGGGGAGTCATCTTATGCGTCGGTACCTGTTCGCGTGCGTTCCGCTTCTTCTGCTCTCGGTCCAGCCGCCCGTCTACGCCAAGGAGGGCAAGGCCGATTCGGCCGGCCAGAAATGCACGCCCAAGAAGAAGAAGAGCGGCGGAATGTTCGGAGCGATTGCGGGCGGAATCGCCGGCACGGCTCTGGGCGGCTGGGGCGGTGCTCCGGGCGCTCTGATCGCCGCCGGCCTGCCCGTCGCTTCGCTGCTCACCGACGCGATCATCCGCAAGCTCGACTGCAAGGAGCAGGTCCAGGCGGCGACGGCGACCGACCAGGCGGTGCGCGGCGGAGTCGGCACGACGACGACCTGGGAGAGCGAGACCCGGCCGGGCGTCAAGGGCTCGTCCACCGTCCGCGACCAGAGGGCCTCCGCCGACGGCGGCAGCTGCATGCTGATCACCGACGTCGTCATCGTCGATGGCGAGGAGACCACGGTCGACAAGCGCATGTGCCGCAAGCCCGGCGGCGGCAATTACGTGCTCGCGGCCTGAGGCAATGCGGGGGGCAACGGCCTGGCTCGCGCTGACGGCGCTGCTTTCGTCATCCTGGGCGCAGGCCGCCGTCGACCCGGCCAATCCGACCTGCCCCAAGGAGCTCAACGTCACCTCGCTCAAGACGATGCAGTTCACCCTGCGCGAGGAGGACGGGATGCGGGTCCTCCTCGCCGAGGGGGCGATCGACAGCGGCGTTCCGGCCCGGCTGGCGGCGGCTCTCAAGAAATATGAGCCGATCGACCAGATCTGGCTGCGCTCCCCCGGCGGCGACGCCCGGGCGGGGACCGCGGCCGGCAAGCTGATCCGCGAATCCCTGGCCTTCACCCGGATCCCCAGCGGATGGGCCTGTTTCAGCGCCTGCAACTTCCTGTTCATGGGTGGCCGCGGCCGGATCGTCGATCCTGGCGGCCTGTTCGTCGTCCACATGTTCACCCATACGAGCGACCGCGGCGCGATCGAGGCCGAGGTGCTTCGCGGCACCGAGAACACGGTCGGGCTGATCGGTGAGATCGAGCAGAATTCCGCCTTGCTGGCCAGCGAGGACAATGACTTCCTGATCCGGATGGGCGTATCGCGCAAGCTGCTGACCGACGTCATGTACCGCCAGAAGGCGGTCGCCGAGCAGGGCGGCGACGGCTCGACCCGCCGCTGCCTCACCCAGGAGGAAGTCTTCCAGTACAAGGTGGCGAACGTCCGGCCAGAATAGCGAGCCGGGCCGCGTTGAAGGAACCCGTTCGGGCTGAGCCTGTCGAAGCCCTCCCTTTGTCTTAGGCTGAGAAGAGTGAAAGCCCTTCGACAGGCTCCGGGCGAACGGAGGTGAGCGCCGGCCCTAAGCCGCGCTCTCGCCCTTCTTCTCGGCGTAGACGCGGATCGGGTCCTTGCGGCCCTCGACCACGTCCTTGTCGATCATTACCTCGTCGACTCCGTCCATCGAGGGCAGGTCGAACATCGTGTCGAGCAGGATGTTCTCGAGGATCGACCTCAGGCCGCGGGCTCCGGTCTTGCGTTCGATCGCCTTCTTGGCGACGGCGATCAGCGCCTCCTCGGTGAAGCTCAGCTTCACGTCCTCCATGTCGAACAGCTTGGCATATTGCTTGACGAGGGCGTTCTTCGGCTCCTTGAGGATCTTGACCAGGGCACCCTCGTCCAGGTCCTCGAGGGTCGCGATCACCGGCAGGCGGCCGACGAACTCGGGGATGAGCCCGAATTTGAGGAGATCGTCAGGCTCGCCCTGGCGCAGGATCTCGCCGGTGCGGCGCTCCTCGGGCGCGGCGACATAGGCGCCGAAGCCGATCGACTTGCCCTGGAGGCGGTCGGCGATGATCTTCTCGAGGCCGGCGAAGGCGCCGCCGCAGATGAACAGGATGTTGGTCGTGTCGACCTGGAGGAATTCCTGCTGCGGATGCTTGCGCCCGCCCTGCGGTGGGACGGAGGCGGTGGTGCCCTCCATCAGCTTGAGCAGCGCCTGCTGGACGCCCTCGCCCGAGACGTCGCGGGTGATGGAGGGATTGTCCGACTTGCGGCTGATCTTGTCGATCTCGTCGATATAGACGATCCCGCGCTGAGCCCGCTCGACATTGTAGTCGCTGGCCTGGAGCAGCTTCAGGATGATGTTCTCGACGTCCTCGCCGACATAGCCGGCCTCGGTGAGCGTCGTCGCGTCGGCCATGGTGAACGGCACGTCGAGCAGCCGCGCCAGCGTCTGGGCGAGCAGCGTCTTGCCGCAGCCGGTTGGGCCGACGAGCAGGATGTTCGACTTGGAAAGCTCGACCTCGCCGCCCTTGGAGCCGTGGGCAAGGCGCTTGTAATGATTGTGGACGGCGACCGACAGCACGCGCTTGGCGTGGCTCTGGCCGATCACGTAATCGTCGAGGTGCTTGCAGATTTCGAGCGGCGTCGGGACGCCGTCGCGGGTCTTCACCAGCGAGGATTTGGTCTCCTCGCGGATGATGTCGTTGCACAGCTCGACGCACTCGTCGCAGATGAACACGGTGGGCCCGGCGATGAGCTTCCTCACCTCGTGCTGCGATTTCCCGCAGAAGGAGCAATAGAGGGTGCTCTTGGAGTCGCTGCCGCTTAGCTTCGTCATTCCGATCCTAACGGGCGCTCCGTATGGCGCCCTCTGCCTATCCAGCCATCCTAGCGCACTATCGCACGACCACAATGGCTTATTGATTAACGTCCCTGCCGGTGAGTGCGGGAGTGCCGCAACGCGGAATTGGTTCCCCGCCCGCAAAGACTTACCGTCTCATGTGGCCCCGCTGCATCATCGCGACAAGCCCCGGAGTCGCCAAATCAGAGCAGCCGCTTTCCCGCCCGGCCGCACCGTATTAGATTGTCGGCGTGCTGACGATCCTGAAATCTCCGCTGCCCCCCTGGCAGGCGCTATCGGCCGCATCGGGACTCGTCCTCCTGACCGCGCTCTACTGCCTCGCCTACACGCATTTCGCCGGCGGGAGCGAGACCTTGAGCTCGGCTTTGGCGTGGGGGGTCGCGAACCTGCTGCCCTGGTTCCTCGCCTTCGAGCTGGGCAAGCGGCTGCCGGGATGGCCGCGCAAGGCCGTCTCGCTGGGAGCGGCGCTGCTCGCCTCGCTCGCGCTCCAGCAATGGCTCGCGGGTGGGCTGGACGCGCTCGGCTTCGAGCTGCTGCGCCGCCTGCCGGGCCTCGCGCTGGCGGCGGCCCTCCTCGCCGCTCCGGGCTTGGCGGAGTCCCTGCCCGGCCGCCGCCGGGTCGGCGGATGCGACCTCGCCTCGAAGCTCGACCGGGTCGACTGGATCCGCGCGGCGGGCAATTATGTCGAGCTGCACGGGAGCGGCCGAACCCTGGTGGAGAGGGCCGCCCTCTCATCGCTCGAAGCTGACCTCGCCCCGCGCGGCTTCGTCCGGGTCCATCGCTCGCTGCTCGTGCGCAGGGACCGAATCGCCCGGCTGCGCCCGCAGGACGTGGTGATGGCGGACGGGACGATCCTGAAGACCGGAAAGCGTTACCGGAGCCGGCTCCAGGCCTGAATTTCGTCCCCTCGTCCCATCGCTCTGGCCTCTCCCCGCGGCGGCCGAATAGCTGGCGGCGGGAGGACATAGTTTATGCGAGCGACCCTTTTCCTGCTGGCCCTGTTCGCCGCCTCGCCGCTCCAGGCGCAGCCGGCGCGGATCGTCGGCGACCTTCCCAGGAATGAGGCGAGGCCGCTCCAGGCGATGGCCGGGGTGGAGACGGAATATGGATCGGTCCGAAGCTCGGAGGGGTACAGGCTCCGGACCATCCTGACCCGTCCGGCCGGATCCACGGGGCGGCTGCCGGCCCTGTTCCTCGCGCAATGGGTCTCGTGCGGCTCGGTCGACGTGGCGGCGGACAAACCGGGCCTGCTCCAGGACATCGCCCGGCAATCCAACATGGTCTTCATCCGGGTCGAGCGGGCCGGAACCGGCGACAGCGAGGGGCCGCCGTGCAGCGGCCTCGATTTCGACACCGAGGTCAGGCATTACCGCGAGGCCCTCGATCGGCTCTCCGGCCACCCCTGGATCGATCCGGCCAAGCTGGTCATCTTCGGGAGCAGCCTCGGCTCGGTCACCGCTCCGCTGATCGCCGACGGCCGCAAGGTGGCGGGCGTCGTGGTCCAGGGCGGCGGCGCCGTCACCTATCTCGAGCGGATGATCAACTTCGACCGTCTCTACCTGGAGCGCTCCGGCAAGTACCGGCCGGAGCAGATCCACGACGAGATGACGAAGCGGATCCGCTTCCACACCGCCTATCTGCTCGGGCGCAAGACTCCCGCTCAGGTGGCTGAGGAGCAGCCCGATCTGGCCTCGGTCTGGGCCTCGGTGCGCGGCGGCGCCGAGGCCCCGCCCCATTACGGGCGGCCTTATGCGTGGCACTGGCAGGCCGCGGCCGCGAACTTCGCCGCCGCCTGGGCGAGGCTGCGGGCGCCGGTCCTCGTCCTCCACGGCGAATATGACCAGTTCGAGCCACGCCACGGGCATGAGCTGATCGCGCGCATTGTGAACCGGCTTCGCCCCGGCACCGCGACCTTCGTCCAGTTCCCGAAAGCGGACCACGAGCTCGAATATTACGCCACCGCCGAGGACGCCTATCTCTACAGGAACCCGACGGTTCGGCGTGAGCACTTCCTGAAACCGATGTTCGAGTGGATAAGGGAAGTCGCGCTGAAGGAAGCGGGAGAAAGCCAGGGTGCGGCCGGTCAACCTCGATGAGAAGCTCGCCTCGCTCGACGAGCATTGGCGGCCCAGGATCGTCGCTCGACTCAACGGGCAGGAGCTCAAGATCGTCAAGATAGAAGGGGCCTTCCCATGGCACCTCCACGAGGAGGCGGACGAGCTCTTCTTCGGCTGGAAAGGCCGCTTCCGCCTGGAGTTTCGCGACCGCTCGGTCGAGCTCGGCCCCGGCGACCTCATCGTCGTGCCCAGAGGGATCGAGCATCGCCCCGTCGCCGACGAAGAGGCCGAGATACTCCTGTTCGAGCCCGCGGACCTTCTCAACACCGGCAATGTCGTCGACGAGCGCTTCACCGCCCCCAAGGGGATCGACGCCTAGCCGCCAGGCGAGTGCCGTTCAGCCGGCCTTGGGCCAGTCGTCGTGGCACGCGGAGCGAAGGTCGGTCTCGGCCGTGCTGCCCGGCAACGCCGCCTGGGGAGAGTCCTTCGAGTCGCTCCGGAACACGACCTCCTCGCCCAGCCTGACCCGGATTTTCAGCGACCGAAGGGTCCTCGCCTTGCAATCGGCTTCGTACAGGGCCGCCATCTTGTCGTAGCGGACGTTGAAGTTGAGGCTGCGCACCTCCGGGAAGCGAAGCTCGCGCCAGAACGTGACCCGCTCGCCTTTCCTCTTGATCGAGTCGACGTCGATATAGGCGACGATCCCCTGCCCGTCGCTGGACCGGCGCCAGGTCTCGGCAGAGGCCGGCGAAGCGGCAACGCAGGACAGGATGGTAAAGGTCGAAAGCCCGATGCGCATCCCGCTCTCCCGCTCAGCCCGCCGAGGCTAGGCAGCGGGTAAGCCCATGACAAGCCTCGGATTGGCCGCGCGAAGGCGATCCCCTCTAGAAAAGCAGAGCGACGATGATGATGATGACGATGAGCGTGCCGAGGCCGATCGTGACGTTCCGATTCATAGCAATTCCTTCGAGCAATGGGACGCTACCGTAACAACCGGCCCTGCCCGCGGTTCCGAAACCAGTTGTGCCGACCGGGCAATGGGCGTCTTCCGCACCGGAAATTGGATGAGGGACTGGGCTCTCGCCGATGACCCTGCCCCAATTCAGTCACGAGGGCGTCGATACGCCTTCAGGGGCCGCCGCTTGCCCACCGGCAACGCGAGGTCGGGTCGAACAGGAAAGCTGGCGTCGTCAAACTGAGAATTCGGGGCGGGATTCTCCGCAATTCAAATTCTTTCCCGAAGCCTTCCGGCGTAATTACTCGAGTCGTGAAAGACTTGACCGGATCGGTACGAGCCTGGGCGGCGACCGTTTCGATCAGCCTGAAGTCCATGGTTAGGAAGCAGAACAGCCCGTGCTTCTCAGCCGTGTAGATGTGCCAGGCATCCTGACTGTTCTTTTTACCCAACCGCTGGACCAAAGCGGCATAGGTCCCATCATCCATGTAGTTCTCTAGCCGCCGTCGCTGCTGTTCCCTTGGCGTGGGCAGATTGAGGTATTTTGGGCCTAAGTGAGGGAACACCCATCCATCCACACTGTCTATGGTCAGGCCGCCGAAAATGCCGAGGTCGGAGTAGCCGTAGCCACGATAGCGGCCAGAGGGCTGCCGAAACTGTTCATCCTGCAGCTCGGCAGAGGTGTAGAGCGTAAGCGCCCCGATCCTGCTGAGGTATGCGATCCCCGGCAGATACTGTACGTTTCGATATTCGCGCGATGGGTCATCAGGCGCATGAACCGGAATTCGTGCGGCATAGCCTGTGTCTATCGGATGCGGTCCCCAATGCCGTTCGCCGGTCGATACCCATCCTGTTTCGTGGGTAACGGCATGGTAAAGGACAGTGTTGTCCACAAGAATGCCGACGGGCGCATGACCGGCCAGCTTGGATCGAGCTCTGCCGGTGGACTGGCGGACGATCCATTCAGCAATCTTCGGCCAGTATTTGAGGCGGTAACTCTCCCGAAGGCCCCAGTCTCCCAAAAGGATGCATCGAGGTCGATGTCCCTCCTCAGTCTCGACTGGGCCATACCTTCAGACCGCTCAGGCCGCCTCCGCCTGATGCGTGCTGTCGCCCTCGCCCGGCGCGGGGCGCTTCTCGAACACCTCGTCGACCAGGCCGAAGTCCTTCGCCTCGCTGGCGCTGAAGAACTTGTCGCGCTCCACGGCGGTCTCGATCGCCTCGATCGATTGGCCGGTATATTTCGCCATCAGCTCGTTCATGCGGTGGCGGATGCGGAGGATCTCCTTGGCCTGGATCTCGATGTCGGTGGCCTGGCCCTGGGCTCCGCCCGAAGGCTGGTGGACCATGATCCGGGCATTGGTCAAAGCCACGCGCATGCCGGGCTCGCCGGCGCAGAGCAGGAAGGCGCCCATCGAGGCGGCCTGGCCGATGCAGACCGTGCCGACGCGCGGGCGGATATACTGCATCGTGTCGTGCATCGCCATTCCGGCCGTCACCACGCCGCCCGGCGAGTTGATGTACATGAAGATGTCCTTCTTCGGATTCTCGCTCTCCAGGTAGAGGAGCTGGGCCGTGACCAGCGTCGCCATATGGTCCTCGACCTGGCCGGTGACGAACACGATCCGCTCGCGCAGCAGCCGCGAATAAATGTCGAAGCTGCGCTCGCCGCGGTTCGATTGCTCGATCACGATCGGAACGAGGCCGTTGACGATGTCTACATGGTCCATGTGGCTGGGAATCCTGCTCGGTGGTGGGTCGACAGCTACATCGGACGTTCGGCTCAGCGGTTCAAGGGGCCGCAACCCGACGCCGTGCTGTCGGTTGATGCGCGGCGGCGAAGGAAGGCGGAGCATGGCGAAGGATTTTCGGGAGAATAAGCGCGGCTGCTTCATCATCGGGCTAATCGTCGCGGCGATGGTCGCGGCGCTCGCCTACGGCATCCTGCGCACCGGCGAGGATCCCCGCTCCAACGGCATCAGCCCGACCGGCGTCCAGCCCGCCCCGGCGACCGGATCGGCCGCCGGAGGCACCTCGCCCGCGCCCGGCGAGCCGGAAGTCTGAAGCAGTCGAGCATTGCCCGGCAGCCCCCACGGCACGAGCGCGGCTGCTGGAAGCTCCACTCCATTCTTGCCGGCCCGCTGCCGGGGAAGCGGGGGGGGCGCCAGGGCGATGGCTTTCCAGGCGCGAAACTTGCCTGCCCCTCCCCTCTTGCGCGCCGCCGCGGCTTGCGCCACGCTCGCCGGGCTGAGTGGGAGGGGTTATGCGTCATTATCGGGTGAACAAGCTCGCCAAGGTCGGCGGCGCCGTCATCAAGCGCAAGGACATATTGGCGAATAACGACCGCGAGGCGGTCGCCAGGGTGGAGGACGATGTCGATTGCCCGATCTGCGACGTCTGGCGCGACGGCGTGAAGGTCGGATCCGTCACCTGACGCCGTGACGGGCGCCGATCCGCCCGATCCGGCAGGCTGTCGGTCCATTTCGACAGCGCATGCTCCGGCCTTTGTCGTGGGCCCGGAATGTGCATCGAGCGCCGCCCGAAACCTAGCGCCGCTTCTTCGCCCTGGGCAGCGGCTGCATGACCTTGTCGAGCACGATCCGGGCGGCACGGCGGCCGATCCGCTCTCCCGCCTCGTTGGAGAAGCGGAAGTGGACTCCGCCGTAGATTCGCGAATCCGATACTTCCTGCGCCCATTCGTCCCAGCTCGGCAGCGTCTGGACGACCGAGGTAGGGATCGCCTGCGACATGATGCGGACGCCCGCGGCCGGGCGGTTGCCGACCTCCGCCGTCATCACTTCGGCGATGGCGGCGGCGACGGTGCAATGGCCGCACGGATATTCGGAGAAATTGGGGGTCGGCAGCAGCGGCAGCCAGTCCGGATCGGGCTGGGTGGCTTCGTTGCCGTCCGCGGCGCCGTTCCTGATCGCGGTGATCGGCCGCCAGTAATTGTAGTGGAGCTTGGCGACGACCATCGCCTGCGCTGCGTCGTCGAAAGCCATCTGGTACACGGCGAACATCCGCGCATTCTGGACCGGGGTCCGCCCCGGAGCATCCGCCGCCTGCCGCATCGAGGGCATCGTGTCGAAGGCCTGGCGATAGCGCGCGACCAGAGTCTGGTAGGGCGTGCGCTCGGTGCTCGAACGCGCGCCGAGGCGCCGCACCTCGTCGTAGTCGCGCGCCCAGCGCGCGCTGGTCAGCGGCACCGGCGGCGGCGGCCGAAGCGCTTCGGCGCTCGGAATCGCCCACGGCCGGAAGGCGGCCCAATACGGCTCGAGGGAAGGCAGGGAGGCACCGATCCATTCCCCGGGAGTCGTGCGCGGACGATAGGGCTCCTGTGGGACGGCCGGATCGATGCCGCCGGCCGCGATCGCCGCGGCGGCCGCCTTTTCGCCGATCGTCCGGCCGGCTTCACGGGCCCTCTCGTCCCTGATCCCGGCCATGGCCAGCGTATAGCTGTCCTCGATCGCCGCCTTCTGCGCGGGATGATGGTGGACGAGCACTCTATAGGCCGCCGTCGCCGCCGCGGCGTCCTGGGAGGCGGTCCGGTCGCCCGGCTCGAAGCCGAGATAGCTCTGGTAGCGGCGGTCGATCGCGTTCAGCGCCTCGAACATGGCGAGCGCGGCGCGAGTGGTACCGCGCATCTGCTCGGGAAGCTGCGGCGCCGGCGCCGCCTGGGCCGCCGCGCCGAGCCGGTTGGCGAGGTCCATCCATTCGCAGACCGTGTCGGCCGAGGCAGGCTGAGCGGCCAGCAGGGCCGAGGCGGCCGCCATTCCGAAATAAGAAGCACGCATCGTCTCTCTCCTTTTCACGATTGACAGGCGGATTGGCGCCCCGGGCGGGGACGGCCGAAAGCGGAGCTGAAGCGAACCCGGAAGATCCAGAAGACCATGGCGCCAAGCACCGCGAAGGGCGGCACGAACCAGATTGCGAGGCCGCGCCAGGCGACCGGAAACTCGTCCTGCTGGCCCAGGAAGAAGGAGAAGGCGGCGATCGCCAGAGCAGCGCACATCCGCCACAGGTGGCGGGCGATCCGCTGGTGGCGCTCGAGACGGCCTCGGAGGAGGAAGTTGAGGTCCAGCCCCGCTGCCAGCGCCGCCAGCAGGGCGAAGGGATAATGGGCCGCTGCAGGCAGGCTGTCGAAGCGGCCGTCGGGACTGGCCGAGGCGAGAAGGCCCAAGCCGAGCATCGTCCCCGCACAGGCCGCCGCTACCGCCAGGCCGGCGCGCTCGGCGGCTCCGGCGCGGCCGTCCCGCCGCCGTGCCGCCAGCCAGGCCGTCGCGACCAGATAGCAAGTGAAGATTCCGATCACGGCGGTGCCCCGTTCGGGCCTCGACGCGGCGATCAGCGCGCCCGTCCCGGCCATGGCGAGCATCGCGGCGAAGAAGATCGTGCCGGCTCTGGCGTGGAGAGCTCCGCCCTTGCGCACCGAGAGCGCCGCGCCCCCGGCCAGGAGAGCAATAGTGCCGGTGGCGACATGGAAGAGCGTCAGGCCGTCCATCACTTTGTCCTTGGCTAATCTGCGTATTGGAGTATTACATAGGCAACACACCTTGGACATGATCCGGGAGGACAAAGGGATGATTGCTGGTTGCATCGACAAAATGCGCCGCGATTCCTGCGGCGGCTGCGAGCGGCGCGATGCCTGCGCCGAGCTCTTCCCCTTCCTGTTCAAGGGGCGCGAAAGGACGGCCCCGCGAGCGGCCCCGGCTGTGAGCGCGGCCAGGCCATTCTTCTCTTTCCTGGGTGAAGTGGCGAAGGCGTTCGAGGCCAGGGCTGCGGAGCGCAAGGCGCCGGCGCGGACGAGTCCTTTCCGAGCCGAGGTCGAGAAGAGGCTCGAGCCGCTGCTTGCGTCGGGTGAGGTCGGGATAGAGCGCCTCGCCCGCGACCTCGGCTGCAGCCGCCAGACCTTGTACCGCCGGCTCAAGGCCGAGGGGATCACCTACGAGCAGTTGCTGGACGGGCTAAGACGGCGGCTGGCCCTTCGCTTCATGCGCGAAGGCCTGGCGGTGAAGGACGCGGCCTACCGTCTCGGCTTCTCCGATCCCGCGGCCTTCTCGCGCGCCTTCAAGCGCTGGACCGGCTCGAGCCCGAGCGGCCATCGCACCCGGCACTGAGGCGTGGCGACGTCCCTGCCGTCACCAAAGCTGGTTTTAGGGCTCAGCGTCGCGCAACGCCGGCGTTTCACCCCGACTATCAATCCTGTGTTTCGTCTCGCCCCCGCGACCGCCCGCGCGAACGGCTGAACAAGGCGAACGCCGCAGCGCCTATGGCGGCGGTGACGGCCAGCTTCGTCACCAGTCCCTTGCGGTTATGCTTCCATTCGGAACGCATGCCCATCTCGGCCGGGATGTTGGGGATTTTGGCCCGGGCCAGATCCTGGACGATCCCTTCGACCACGTTCACCCGGTCGGCGCCCATCAGCATCAGCCAGTGCGCCCAGTGCGATTCGCTGTATTTGAAGGCACCCCGCCGCATCATTCCGCTGAGGCCGCTCGGCGGAGTCGAGGTGCCGAACACCGCCGGCCGCTGCTTGTGCTCGATCGACTGAAGAATCTCGACGTCGCTGTGCTGTACAGGCGGCCGTGCCCATTGACCGGAATGGTCGTCCTTCTCGCGCTCGCGATAGGGATAGGTGGGGTCGTTGTCGGGATCGGCGTCGACCCCCCAGCCCGTGATGGTCGAGCGGTCGAGAGCTGCCGGCCTCGTGGTTACTGCGTCCATGATTCGAGCTCCTGTCAGGCGGCGTTGGGGACGAGCACGGGCTTGATGCAGCCGTCGAGCTTCTTCGAGAAGATGTGGTAGGCGTCGGAAATATCCTCGAGGGGGACCCGATGGGTGATGATGCCCTTGGGATTGATATGGCCGGCCTTCACATGGTCGATAAGCCTTGGCAGGAGACGCTTCACCGAAGCCTGGTTCGCGCGCAAGGTGAGCCCCTTGTTGACGACATTGCCCATCGGGACGAGGTTCGCGGTCGGGCCGTAAACTCCCACGATCGAGACCACTCCGCCCTTCTTGACCGAGTTGATCGCCCAGTGGAGGGCGATCGCCGAGCCGGCCTCGAGCTTCATCTTCTTGCCGATGATCGTCTGCCAGATATTGCCGGAGGCATCGTTGCCGACCGCGTCGATGCAGACGTCCGCGCCGAGGCCGTCCGTCGTCTTCTTCATGAAGACGACGAGGTCGTCGAGCTCGCGGAAATTGTAGACTTCGGCCGGAGCGTAATCCTTTACGAATTCCAGCCGGTAGTCGAGATGATCGATGACGATGACCCGGCCGGCGCCGAACAGCCATGCGCAGCGAGCCGCTAATATCCCGACCGGACCGGCGCCGAAAACGCAGACGGTGTCCCCCTTCTTGATCCCGCCCATCTCCGCCGCCTGGTAGCCGGTGGGAACGACGTCGGTGAGGAGCACAGCGTCGTCCGGATCCATCCAGTCGGGGATGACCGTGGGGCCGAAATCCGCATAGGGAACGCGAACATATTCCGCCTGACCGCCGTCATAGCCCCCCGCCGTATGCGAGTAGCCGAAGATGCCGCCGACCGCGGTCGCCTGCGGATTGGATTCGTGGCAATTGCCGAACAGGCCCTGCTTGCAGAAGTGGCACTGGCCGCAGGCGATGTTGAACGGGACCAGCACATGGTCGCCGGCCTTGAGGTTCTCGACCGCCGACCCGACCTCCTCGACGATGCCGCAGAATTCATGACCGAAGGTCTGACCCACCCGGGTGTCGGGCACCAGCCCATGGTAGAGGTGAAGGTCGGACCCGCAGATGCATGAGCGGGTCACTCGAACGATCGCGTCGCGCGGATGCTCGATCTTCGGCATAGGCTTTTCTTCGAGTCGGACCCGGTAGGGGCCCCTGTAGTCCATCGCCAGCATTCGCGGCTCCTTCTGTCGGCTTTGCGCCCTCAACAGGGGCACCTCGCGTTGGTTCCGGGCAGGCGCGACGAAAATCGCGGCAGGCGGCGAAGTCGGCTCGTTCGAGTAATGAGTTGAATTGAGAGCCTTTCCCCCCGGCCGTCTCGGAACCGCCATGCCTCCACGCGGGTTCAGCCGCCGAGTTCCAACCAAGGAGGCCGTCATGGCTACGAAGACGCAATCCAGTCAAAGCAACCGGTCGCGTGGCGGCGGCGCGGCGAGGCGCGACAGCGAGGGCCGGTTCACGAACGAGCGCAGCGCCTTTTCGTGGGGCGGCGGCAATGCGGGCGTTCTCGCCGGCGCCGCGATCGCCGGAGCCGCGGTCGGGATCGCCGCCAATTTCGGGCGCAAGTTCCTGATGCAGATGCCGTCGGCGGCGGCGGGCGACTGGTTCGACGCGCTGAAGGCCGAACATGCCGCCACCCTCGCCGTCTTCGACCAGATCGAGGCGACCAGCGACAGCCAGACCGCGATGCGCACGACCTTGCTGATGAAGCTGAAATACGCCCTCACCAAACATGCCCACCAGGAAGAGAGCGTCATCTATCCGGCCCTCAGGCAGGCGAATTCGGCCCACGATGCCGACGCGCTCAACGCCGAGCACGGCTATGTGAAGACCTATTTGTACGAGCTCGAGAATCTGCCCAAGGACAGCCCCGACTGGCTGGCCCGGGTGCGGGATTTCCGGGCCATGATCCAAGAGCATATGCGAATGGAGGAAGACGAGGTCTTCCCCGCCTTCAAGCAGGTCCTGTCCGAGGAGCAGAATGCGAAGCTGACCAGCCTGATGAACAAGGAAGGCTTCAAGATGGCGTGATCCGGCGCACGCCCCGGTATGACGAAACAGGGCCGGCGGGTCTTCCCGCCGGCCCTTTTCTTATGCCAGCTGGCCGTGGCAGTGCTTGAACTTCTGCCCTGAGCCGCACGGGCAGGGCGCGTTGCGGCTGACCTTCGGCATGTCGGCCTCGGCGACCTCGAACGTCCCCGACGGCATTTCCGGTCGCGCCGACTGCAGCGGCGGAAGCTTCGAAAGGATCGCGCCGGTGCCGGCATCGATATCCGCCGTGTCGTCGTCGCCGGTGAACGGATCGATATGGTGGGTGATGAAGTCCGGCAGGCCCGGCAGCTCGGGGAACTCCTCGGGCTGCTGCATCGTGAACACCGCCCGGCCGAACGTTCGGGTGACGTCCTCGCGGATCGCCGCCAGCATCCGCTCGAACAGCTGGAAGGCCTCGTGCTTATATTCGTCGATCGGCTTGCGTTGGGCGTAGGCTCGCAAGTGGATGACCTGACGAAGGGCATCGAGCATCGCCAGATGCTCCTTCCAGTGATGGTCCAGCGACTGGAGGAGGATGCTCTTCTCGATCTGGACGTAGGTTTCCGGCGGCAGAGCCCTGGCCTTCTCCTCCACCTGCTCGTCCGCGAGCTTCTGGATGCGCTCCAGCAGCATCTCGGGATCGACGGCTTCCTCCTTGAGCCAGTCGTCGATCGGCGGCTGCATGTTGAACACCTCCTCGACCCGCTCCTTGAGCAGGGGAATGTCCCACTGCTCCGGATAGGTGTTGGGCGGGCAGGCCTCGCCGACGATGGCGTTGACGGTCTCGGCGCGCATGTCGGTGACGACGTCGCCGACGGTGGCCGCGTCCATGATGTCGGAGCGCTGCTCGTAAATGACCTTCCGCTGGTCGTTCATGACGTCGTCATATTCGACGACCTGCTTGCGGATGTCGTAGTTGCGCGCCTCGACCTTCTTCTGGGCGGTCTCGATCGCCTTGGAGATCCAGGGGCTGACGATCGCCTCGCCGTCCTCCAGATTCTTGTTCATCAGCCGGGCGAACATGGTCTGCGGCCCGAAGATGCGCAGCAGGTCGTCGTCGAGGCTGAGGTAGAAGCGGGACAGGCCGGGATCGCCTTGGCGCCCCGAGCGGCCGCGCAGCTGGTTGTCGATCCTGCGGCTCTCGTGGCGCTCGGTGCCGAGCACGAACAGTCCGCCGGCGGCGATCACCCGCGCCTTCTCCTCCTCGACCTCCTGCTTGATCCGCTCGATGGCGGCGTCCTTCTCGGGCCCGTCCTCCATGTCGCCGAGCTCGTCGCCGACCCGGAACTCGACATTGCCGCCGAGCTGGATGTCGGTACCGCGGCCGGCCATGTTGGTGGCGATGGTGACGACTCCGAGGCGCCCCGCCTGGGCGACGATATGAGCTTCCTGCTCGTGGAAGCGGGCGTTCAGGACCTCGTGCTTGACCCCTTCCCTGGCCAGGAACTCGCCGAGCAGCTCGGACTTCTCGATCGAGACGGTGCCGACGAGCACCGGCTGGCCGGTCTCCTGCTTCTCACGGATCGACCTGGCGATGGCGGCGAACTTGTCGTTCTGGTTCTTGTAGAATTCGTCGTCCTCGTCGACCCGCCTGACCGGCAGGTTGGTCGGGATGGTGACGACGTTCATCTTGTAGATGTCCCAGAATTCCGCCGCCTCGGTGGCGGCGGTGCCGGTCATTCCGCCCAGCTTGGGATAGAGGCGGAAATAATTCTGGAAGGTGATCGAGGCCATGGTCTGGTTCTCGGGCTCGATGTCGACGCCCTCCTTGGCCTCGACCGCCTGGTGGAGTCCGTCGGACCAGCGCCGGCCTTCCATCATGCGGCCGGTGAACTCGTCGATAATGACGACCTTGCCGTCCTTCACGATGTAATCGATGTCGCGCTTGAACATGACGTTGGCGCGAAGCGACTGGTTCAGATGGTGGACGACCAGGGTGTTCTCGAAATCGTAGAGGTTGGAGCCGTGCAATAGCCCGGCATCCTCCAGCAACCGCTCCATCTTCTCGGTGCCGTCCTCGGTGAGGACGACGGAGCGCTGCTTCTCGTCGAGCTCGTAGTCGGCCGGGTCGAGCCCTTTCACGATCGCGTCGACGCTCATGTAGAGCTCGGACTTGTCATCGGTCGGGCCGGAGATGATCAGCGGAGTCCGGGCCTCGTCGATCAGGATCGAATCGACCTCGTCGACGATGGCGAAATTGAAGGGGCGCTGGACGAGGGACTCGCGCTCGTACTTCATGTTGTCGCGAAGATAGTCGAAGCCGAACTCGTTGTTGGTGCCGTAGGTGATGTCCGAACCGTAGGCCATGCGGCGCTGATAATCGGTGAGGTTGGGGACGATCACGCCGACGGTCATGCCGAGGAAGCGGTAGATCTGGCCCATCCAGTCGGCGTCGCGGCGGGCGAGATAGTCGTTGACGGTAACGACGTGGACGCCCTTCCCTTCGAGCGCGTTGAGATAGACGGCGAGAGTCGCGACGAGCGTCTTGCCCTCGCCGGTCCGCATCTCGGCGATCTCGCCGCGATGGAGGACGATGCCGCCGATCATCTGGACGTCGTAGTGGCGCTGGCCGAGCGTGCGCCTGGCGGCCTCGCGGACGGTGGCGAACGCCTCCGGCAGGAGCGCGTCGAGCTCCTCCCCTTCGGCGAGCCGGCGGCGGAAGAGGATCGTCTGGTTGGCGAGCTCGTCGTCGGACATGGCCGAGATGGTCGGCTCGAAGCCGTTGATCTTGTCGACGATCTTGCCGAGCGAACGGACGTAGCGGTCGTTCGACGATCCGAAAATGGCTTTGGCGACTCCGCCGAACATATCGAAATCCTGTCATGTCTAAGGGGCAAATGCGCCGTGGCGGCGCGGCGCACCAAGGCGCCCGTACGAAAGAAACGGCCGGCGCGAGCGCAGGCTTCGAGAACGGCTATTCGAGCCGCCGCTCGTCGACGGGAGCGGACTGGGGCGTTTCGAGCGCGGCGAGGGTAAGGGCCGGCAGCGGCGCCGGGTGGGCTCGCCCGGCGGGGACCGGTCGGACCGCGATCCGGGCCGCGGCCTCCGACGTTTTGGCGGCCGCGTCGACGGCGGCACTGGCGGCCACCGCCGTCCGCTCGACCTGACGCACGTCCGCGGCCCGGTCGCCCGAGATCAGGCCGGTCAGGCCGGCGAGCATCGCCGAGAGGAAGAGCAACAGTTCCAAAGCCAAATCCAGATCGGGCGCTCAGCCGGAGCGCCGCGCCTGTCGCGACATAGTGATTGACGCCGCCGCAGTCCATGGGTCGCGCCCGAGGATTGACGACGCGGCCGGCGAGAGCCTAGCGGCGGCGCCATGACCGGACGACCAGAGGGAGGCTGCGCCTGCGGCGCGGTCCGCTACCGGCTCGACAGCGAGCCTTTCGACTGCGGCTGGTGTCATTGCCGAACCTGCCAGCTGGTCTCGGGCTCTCCCGCGATGGTCTTCGCCAGCGTTCCGGCGGGCCATCTGGTCTGGACCCGGGGAGCCGACAAGGTGAAGTCGTTCAAGTCGTCGGGCTTCGGCCACCGTTCCTATTGCGGCGAGTGCGGGACGCCCTTCCTGATGGAGGTGGACCACCAGCCGGAGACGGTCGATTTCAGCGTCGCGACGCTCGACGATCCCGGCCGGCTGAGCCCCGGCTTCCACATTTTTTGGGCGAGCCGGGTGCCCTGGTTCGAGCCGAAGGACGAGCTTCCGAGGCACTCAAAGTTCAGGCCCGATACGCGCGGCCTCGAAGGGACCGAGCCGCCCGCTTAGTCGGCTTCGAAACCCGCATTCCCGTGCTGCGCCTGATAATCCAGGCCGTTCAGCACCTGCTCGAGCCAGCTCTGCAGCTGGGTCTTCGGCGCGGCGCCGACCTTGGTGGCGGCGATCTTGCCGTCGTTGAACAGGATCATGGTCGGGATTCCGCGAACGCCATATTTCGCCGGGGCCGTCGGATTCTCGTCGATGTTGAGCTTAACCACGGTCACCCGCTCGGCCATTTCCTCGCTGATCTCCTCGAGCGCGGGCGCGATCATCCGGCAGGGGCCGCACCACTCCGCCCAGAAATCGACGAGGACCGGCTTGTCGGAGGCGAGGACCTCTTCCTGGAAGGTGACGTCGCTGACGGACTTTGTCATGGGAATCTCCTGATGGGTCGAATGCCATTTAGGAAGCCGCCGGCGCCGGCTCAAGCACCGGCCGGTAGCGATCGAGCAGGCCTTCCGGCAGGTCGAAGAGGATCGGCGCCGCCGTGTAGAGAAGTTTCGCCTCGATCGCTCGGCCCGGGAAGATGACCTTCAGGGCTTCGACGTAAGCCGACATCTGGCGCAGGTGCGGGACCGGAACTTCCGAGAGCGCCGAGGGCGCGCGGCGGCCGGTCTTGAAGTCGGCGACGAGGATCCGGTCCGCCCCGACCAGCAGCCGGTCAACCGAGCCGGAGACCACGATACCCTCGCCCACGACGGCTGCGACCGGGGCCTCGGCGAGCGCGCCGGGGCCGAACAAGGCGGCGTGCCGCGGGTCGGCGATGAGGCGGCAGGCGTCCTCGACCAGGCTCCGGCGCAGGGCCGCATCGCCGATTCCGGCGGAACGCTCGAGCCAGCGGTCGGCACGCGCCGCGCGTTCCTCCTCGGGAACCCCGGGAAGCCGCTCGAACAACTGATGGAGCAGCCGCCCGCGCTGCGCCGCCGTCCGCGTCGCCGGACCGGGCGGCGGATCGGCGACGTCGTCCTCGCCCAGCGCGGACGGCGCCAGCGGCCGCGGCGGCCGCGCCTCGACCGGGGCGGGGCGGCTTATCCATTCGGGCAGCGGGCTTTCGGGAGCGGGGAGCCGGGGCGCGGCCTTGGTGAAGAATTCGGAATCGCCGAATCGGCGGGCGCGGCCCCAATGGGGATCGTCCTGCCAATCCGCGCCGAGTCCGCCCAAGGACGAGTCGAGCGCGCTCCACCAGCTGGATGGCGGCGGCCCCCCGCGGTCGGCCGGGCCGAGGGCGCCGCCGATGTAGAGGCGCTCCTCCGCGCGGGTCAAAGCGACGTAGAGGAGGCGCCAATGCTCCTCGCGCTCGCGGCGGTCCTGATCGGCGAGCTGCGAGGCGGCGGGTTCGGCGAGCTCGTCCTTGCGCGGGCGGAAGATGGGGATTGCGGGGCCGTCGGGGGGGAGGGTAATGTTGGCGAAGGTGCCTCCGAAGCCGCCGCCGCGGCGATCCGGGTCCGCGCAGGCGTCGGCGAGGATAACTACCGGAGATTGCAGGCCTTTCGAGCCGTGGACGGTCATCACCCGGACCGCGTCGAGGGGGGCGGAGGGATCGCGCACGATCTCGACCTCGCCGCGGGCGAACCAGTCGAGGAAACGCTGCAGCGAGGGGGCCGACGACGCCTCGAAATCGAGCGCCGAGGAGAGCAGCTCCTCGATCGGATCGCGCGCCTCGTTCCCCAGTCTTTCCAGCAGCTTGCGGCGGCCTTTCAAGTCTCCGCTCAAGATCGTTTCGAGGAAGGCGTGCGGGGTGGCGTAATCGGCCATGGCGAGCAGCGAATGGAGGCCGTCGAGAGTGTCGCGCAGCAGCCCGGGATTCGCCTCGAATTGCAACTTTTCGCCACGAATGTGGGGCCAGAGCGCGCCTTCGCGACGGAACGAGGCGGCGAACAGCTCGTCCTGGGTCCAGCCGAAAAGCGGCGAGACCAGCAGCGCCCCGAGATTGAGATCGTCGAGCGGCTGGACGGCGAAGCGGGCGGCGGCGAGAAGGTCCTGGACCGCGAGCGGCGCCGACAGTGCGAGCCGGTCGACTCCGGCCACCGGCACCCCTTCGGCGTGGAGCCGGGCGACGATCAGCGACGCAAGGTCGCCGCGGCGGCGGACGAGGACGAGGATGTCCTCGGGCCGAACCGGCCGGCGTTTCGCCCCCTCCCCGAGCATGAACGGGTTGCGCAGCCAGGCGGCGATCTGGCGGGCGAGGCGCCGGGCATAGTCGCGCACGACCTCGTTCACCCAGCCTTCTTCGCCGCTCTCCTCCCCGCCGCCGTCATTGTCCTCGCTGTGCGGCAGCCACAGAGTGACCGAGCCCGGGCGGGTGGAATGGTGGCTTTCGTGGAGATTGGGCGGGCGCGGGAGTCCGAGCGCTTCGTGGCCGAGATGGCCGATCAGCCGGTCAACCGCCTCGAGGATGGGCGGCGAGGACCGGAAGCTGCGGTCCATCGACAGGTCGAGGAAATCGCGCCCGACATTCTCCGCCTCGCGGGCGAACCAGGCGCGGGCCGCCTCGAAGCTGTTCGGGTCCGTCCCCTGGAAGCCGAAAATGGCCTGCTTGTAGTCGCCGACCGTGAACAGGGTGCGGTGGCGGTTGGAAGCCCCCGCCCCCGCGAAGAATTCGAGCGTCAGGGCTATGACGATGTTCCATTGCGCCTGATTGGTGTCCTGCGCCTCGTCGACGAGGATGTGGTCGGTCTGCTGGTCGAGCTTGTAGCGCACCCATTCGCCCATTCCGGGGGTGAGCAGAAGCCGTTCGGCGAGTCGGATGAGATCGTCGAAATCGAGCACCCCGTGGGCACGCTTGGCCGCGGTCCAGGCCCCGGCATAGACCTGGCCGGCGCGCAGCCCGGCGGCGAGGCAGTCGACCAGCCCGGCGAGCTTGCGCATCGTCAGCAGCCGGGAGCAGCATTCGAAGGCGCTCGTCGCAAGTTCGATATAAGTCTCGTCCTGCGGCGCCTGGCCCTTGGCGAAGCTTCGAATCTCGCCGTCGGCCTTGGCCCAGACCGAGTGGAGCTTGTCGAGCATGGCAGAGCGCTCGGCCGACCCGGCCGAGGCCCATTGCTCGCACAGGGAAGCGCGCTCGACTCCGCTCTTCGTTCCCCACTGGCTGTTGAGGAGGCCGATCCGGCGCAGGACGGCGACGTCGAAGACCTCGTCGCAGCATTCGCCGGCGATCGCCTCGTCGATGTCGCCGAGCGGAAGTCCGAAGGCTCGGCGCAGGCGGTCCTCTACCAGCTCTGGCGGACCCAGCGACGTCATGGCGTCGGGCGCCCTTGCGCAGCGGCGGACGAAGGCCTCCGCCCCGCCCTCGCCCAGGCGATGGCTGACCGCCTGGATATCCGCGATGAGCGCGGCATCGCCCTGTTCCTCGGCCCGGACCAGCATCTCGGCCAGGGTCTGGCGGGCCAGCAACTGCTCCTCCCGCCCCTCGAGCGGCCGGAAGCCGGGGACCAGCCCCGCCTCCGCCGGGAAGGCCGCGAGCAGGCCCTGGGCGAAGGCGTGGATGGTCTGGATCCTGAGCCCGCCGCCGGCCGAGTCGAGGACCCTGGCGAAGAGCCGGCGGGCTCCGGCGAGATCCTCCTCCGTCTCATGCGCCTCGCCGAGCGCGAACAGCTCCTTGCGCAGGTCCGCGTTCCGAAGCCGGACCCAGTGGGCCAGCCGGCGGTGGATCCGGTCGGCCATCTCGGCCGCCCCCGCCTTGGTGAAGGTCAGGCAGAGGATCGAGGCCGGATCGACCCCGGCGAGCAGCAGGCGGAGCACGCGGGCGGTGAGCACATGGGTCTTGCCGGTGCCGGCCGAAGCGGACAGCGCGGCATGCTCGCCCGGCGCGGAGGCGGAGAGCTGCTCGGCTTCGAGAAGGGCGAGGGGGCGGAGGTGGCGGGGCATTCCTCCCCTGTTACCCGACCGGGTGGCCGAGTGAAGACGAAAACCGGCGGAAGGCGGTTCAGGTGGTGATGGCTTCCGCGGCCGTCGCGTCGGGAAGAAGCCCGATCCGGTCGCTCGAGGAATCTCTCAACTCCGGTTGACGGATCAGGCCCGCTCTGGAGCGCCGGAGATCTCGCGGTCGACACGTCTTTCGCCGGGCCGCATCGCTCTTGCCAAATTGTTGGATATCGGGAAGCATGATCCCGTTATGTTCCTTCCGACAGCGCGAACCCGCGCCGCCCGCAGCGCCGGGTGAATGGAGCAAGTGGATGGACTGGTTCAGAGCATATCCGGCGCCCGACGCCGGCGGCACCGACGCCCCCGTCGGCCGGCTGGCAATGCTCGCCGTCGCGCCGCTCGCGCTTCTGCTCACTGCCGGCTGCACGACCACCGGCGCACCCCATGCGCCGGAAACGTCCTTCACGGCCCGGTCGGACCTCGACGCCCTCAAGAAGCAATTCGCGTCGGCGACCTCGATCGCGGATTATTATTCGCAACCCGAGACGAAGGAGCGGCGCAACGCCTTCATCGCCGGGCGGCTCGTGCTTTACGATCTCGCTTATGTCGACTGGGTGTCCCGCTTCCGCTTCGCTCGGGCGGCGGAGGCGACTTTGCTGGACACGGCCACGCTGGGCGTCAGCCAGGCCATCGCCCTGTTGGGCGGGTCGAGGACGAAGGAAGTGCTCGGAGCGATAGGCGGCGCCATCGCCGGCACCCGGTCCTCCTATGAGAAGAACTTCTTCGACGAGGCCGCGGCGGGCGCCCTCGCCGCGCAGATGAATGCCGAGCGCAGGGCGGCGCTGGTGCCGATCATGGCCGGGACCCGGGCCGGCGTGGACGAATATCCGCTGGCCGCCGCCCTGGCCGACCTGGCGAGCTACCAGCAGGCCGGGACTCTCGACGGCGCGCTTTCGGCGATTCAGCGCGAGGCGGGCGTCAAGGAGGCCGAGGCGCTGGCCCGGCTCGAGCGGTATCGAAGCGTCGCCCACGCCGCCGACGACTCGTCGGACCGGCTTCTTGGCTGGGTCTATCCGGGAATGGAGTCGGTGGATCCGGACGGAATCGTCCGGGATTCGGCGGGGAAGCCGGTGGCGAGGAACGGCGAGCGGGTGGCGGCGGTGGAGGCGGAGCTCGCGAAAATGGAGCTGGACGGGCTTGCCATCGGGACCTTGCTGTCCAGCGCCGACCTCGCTCCCGTCCGGGCGAAGATCGTCCGCAACCTGCAGATTCCCTAGGAGGCGAGGATGAAACCGTGCGGGACGTGGATCGTCACCGACATACCGCCGGACGAGGTGGGCAGCGTGATGGCGGGGTACCGGGCCCAGGACCCGCTCATCGTCGTCAAGCAGGATCAGCTCGACGGGAAATGGAAGGTGACGGCCGTGTTCGCGGACTGTCCGCCCGGCGAGCCGAACATCCGCGAGCGGCGCCATTCGGGCTGATCCCGGGGGCCGGAAATCCTCCCTTGCCGCGCGCTTGGCGGCTCAGAGCGCCTCGCCCGCCGCCACGCCGCTCGCCCAGGCCCATTGGAAATTGTAGCCGCCGAGCCAGCCGGTGACGTCGACCGCCTCCCCGATCGCGCAGAGGCCGGGGACGTCCCGAGCCTCCATCGTCTTCGACGAGAGGCCGGCGGTGGCGATTCCGCCGACGGTGACCTCGGCCTTGGCGAAGCCTTCGGTGCCGTTCGGGGCGAATCGCCACCGGGCGAGGCGACGCTCGGCGTCCTCCAGCTTGCGGTCGGGGAGGTTGGCCAGCTCGCCGGCGAGGGCGAGGCGCTCGGCCAGGGCTTCGGCGAGGCGCTCGGGCAGGTGGCGGGCGAGCACGCTCTTCACGCCCGAGCGGGGCGCGGAGCGCTTCGCCTCGCGCAGCCAGCCCGGCGGGACTTCCGGAAGGAAATCGACCTGGATCGGCTCGCCGGGGCGCCAGTAGCTCGAGACCTGCAATATGGCGGGACCGGACAGGCCGCGGTGGGTGAACAGGGCGGCTTCGCGGAAGGCGGCCTTGCCGGCGCTCGCCACCACCTGAGTCGAGACTCCGGACAGAGCGTGGAACAATGCCTCCTCGCGGCTGAGCGTCAGCGGGACGAGGGCGGGCCGCGGCTCGACCACCTTGAGGCCGAAGCGGCGGGCGACGTCGTAGGCGAAGCCGGTGGCGCCGAGCTTGGGGATGGAGGGGCCGCCGGTGGCGAGGACGAGCGCGGGCGCCTCGGCTGTGCGGGCGCCGAAGGCGATCCGGAAACGCGCGTGGGCATGGGCAATGTCGGAAACGGCGTTGCCCAGGGCGATCTCCACCCTTCCCCTGTCGCATTCGTCCAGCAGCATGGCGACGATCTGGCGGGCGGAGCCGTCGCAGAACAATTGGCCGAGCGTCTTTTCGTGCCAGGCGATCCGGTGCGCCTCGACCAGAGCGAGGAAGTCGGCGGGGGTGTAGCGGGCGAGCGCGGAGACGGCGAAGCGCGGGTTGGCGGAGAGGAAGCGGTCGGGGGCGGCGTGGAGGTTGGTGAAGTTGCAGCGGCCGCCGCCCGAGATGAGGATCTTGCGGCCGGGCTCGCCGGCATGGTCGACGAGCAGGATTCGGCGGCCACGGCGGCCGGCGACCGCGGCGCACATCATCCCGGCGCCGCCGGCGCCGAGCACGACCGCGTCATAGCGTTCCAGCTTCATCCGCCCGCCCGTAGAGGCTCGGCGCCGGCGCGCCTAGCTTCCCGCGAGCATGAGAGTCGCGATCCGTTACGGCTTCGCAACGGCGAAGGAGCGTTCGCCATGTCCGCGGGTCTCATCCTCCTCATCATCCTGATGGGCCGGATCTGGGCGCGGACGGGCCCGCCGTTCATCGGGCGGTCAGGAAGCGGACGGCAAATTTCGGGCGGGCCGGAGGCGAGGAATCGCCGTTCCGGCCTGCCTGCGTCCCCCTGTTCCAAGGAGCTTGCCCGTGCTCAAGCCAATCGCCCTCGCGCTCGCCGCCTGCGCGACCGCCCTCGTCGCTCTCCCCGCCGAAGCCGATGCCCGCCACCGCCACCATCGCAGCCGAGTCGTCGTCCATATCGGCACCGCGCCCGCTTATTACGGCGGCTATTACGACCGCTATTACGATCCCTATTATGCCCGCCGCTATCCGGTCCGGCGCTATTACAACCGGGGCTATTACGGACGCGGCTACGACGACCGCTATTACGGCCGGCGCCATTACCGCGGCCGCTATTACGACGGCTACGATTGCCGGCGCCGGCGCGGCGACGGCACCGCCGGCGCCATCGTCGGCGGCGCGGTCGGCGCCCTGCTCGGCCGCGAGATCGGCCGCGGCGGCGGCCGCGGCTATTACCGCTACCGGCGCGGCGGCGGCACGACCGGAGCGATCGTCGGAGGCGCCGCGGGCGCCCTCATCGGCCGCGAGATCGCCCGCAGCTGCTGAACGAAATGGGGACAGGTACCGGTACCTGTCCCCATTCAATTCCTCGCCAGCCTCGCCTCGGCGGCGAGAAAGCCGGGCTCGCGCTCGGGCACCATCCAGCGGCTCTCCCAGATTTCGACGCTCTCGAAGATGCCGGGATTGAAATAGGGATCGTCCGCCAGATAGGTGTCGAGCGCGGCGCGGTCGGGAACGTCGAACACGAACAGGCTGCCGACCATCCGGCCCTCCTCGAGCAGCGGCCCGGCATAGACGATCTTGGCCTGGTGGCCGGCGACGTAAAGCAGATGATCGGCGCGGCAGCGGGCGCGCGCCTCGCCGCCGGCCCGGTCGCGGCCCAGGACGACGAAGTTCATCAGCTGGCGCGGTCGCGGGCGGTGTCGATGTCGATCGGCGCCGAATCCTCCCGGGACGTCGTCTCGCCCCGGTCGCGATCCGAGGGCGACGGCTTCTCGCCTTTCCCGGCGACGTTGCCGGTGATTCCGGCGAACTCGCGGTCGCGCTCCTCCTGCGTCGGCTTCGAAGCGCCGCCCTGGTTGATCGTCGGGCCGCCGCTATGCTTGGTCATGGGCCTGCTCCTTTCGAAGCGGCCAACGCTTGGGCCCGGCGCCGTTTCCTAGAAAATGATCGCTCCGGCGACGAAGGCGACGAGAGCGATCGTCCAGTCCTTGGGCTGCATTCGGCGGAGGAAGTCCATGGCGGGGGGTCCTTTTGCTGTATTATTTATGTAAGTCACCAGGCCCGCCGGTGCAAGACCCCGCCGGTCAGTCCGCCAGCAGGAATCCGGGCTCCTCCTGGACGCCCTGCCCGCCCGGGAACATCCTGGCGGCGATGTCGGCGACGTGGCGGCCCTGGAATCGGGCGGCGTCGAGCTCGTTGGCCGACGGCCGCCGCGAGCCGTCGCCGCCGGCGATGGTCGAGGCGCCGTAGGGGCTGCCGCCGGTAATCTCGTCGAGCCGCATCTGGCCCGCGAAGCTGTAGGGAAGACCGACGCAGACCATTCCGAAATGCAGGAGGTTGGTGTGGATCGCCATCAACGTGGTCTCCTGCCCGCCATGCTGGGTGGCGGTGGAGGTGAAGGCGGAGCCGATCTTGCCGTTGAGCGCGCCCGAGGCCCACAGGCCGCCGGCCTGATCGAGGAAATTGGCCATCTGGCTGGCCATCCGGCCGAAACGGGTGCCGACGCCGATGACGATGGCGTCGTAGCGCGGGAGGTCCTCGATCCGGGCGACGGGATGGGGCTGGTCGAGCAGGTAGCCCGACTTGCGGGCGACATCCTCGGGGACGAGCTCGGGCACCCGGCGGATGTCGACCTGGGCGAGCGCCGAGCGGGCGCCTTCGGCGAAGGCCTCCGCCATCTCCAGGATGTGGCCGTAGGAGGAATAATAGAGGACGAGGATCTTGGGCATGGCGAGGGCTCCTTCGAGGCGGCAACGCTCCGCGGCGCGAACGGGTACCGGCGAAGAGACGCAGCTCGGCGCCCGATCCGTAAAGTGATTGCGCCGGGCGGGGTCCGGTGGCGACCGTGCCGGGATCAGGTGGTGCCTGGCACCGAATTAGATTTTCACCTGGCTGCCCATCTCGACCACCCGGTTGGGAGGAAGGCCGAAAAATTCCATCGGGCTCTCGGCGTTGCGCATCATCCAGGCGAACAGTTTCTCGCGCCAGATCGCCATGCCGTGGACGGTGGAGGTGAGCGGGGTCTGTCGGGAGAGGAAGAAGCTCGTCTCCATCATCTTGAACGGAAGGCCGCACCGGTCGATCGCGGCCAGCGCCTCCGGCACGTTCATGTCCTGCATGAAGCCGAAATGGAGGATGATCTTGTAGAAGCCCTCGCCCAGAGCCTCGACCTCGACGCGCCGCTCCTCGTCGACATAGGGAACGTCCTCGATCGCCACCTTGAGGAAGATCGAGCGCTCGTGGATCACCTTGTTGTGCTTGAGATTGTGGAGGAGCGCATGGGGGACGCCGTCGGCCTGGCTGGTCATGAAGATGGCGGTGCCCGGGACCCGCGAGGCCGATCCGGCGGCGGACTTGATGAACAGCGGGATCGGGATATCGCCCTGCTTGAGCTGGCGGTGGAGCAGCTTGCGGCCCTTCGCCCAGGTCGTCAGCAAGGTGAAGGCGATGAAGCCGATCGCCAGCGGCACCCAGCCGCCGCTCGGCACCTTCATCAGATTGGCGGCGAAATAGGCCGTATCGACGGTGAAGAAGAGGGCGAGGAGGAGGCCCGCCACCCAGCGGTTCCAGCCCCACAGGGCGAACATGACGACGGCGAGCAGGCAGGTGTCGATGAACATCGCGCCCGTCACCGCGATTCCGTAGGCTGCCGAAAGGTTGTCCGAGTTGCGGAACAGGATGACGAGGACGACCACGGCGACGGCCAGCGCCCAGTTGACCGACGGGATGTAGATCTGGCTCGCCGCGGTGGCGCTGGTGTGGGTGATCTTGAGGCGCGGTATGTAGCCGAGATGGATCGCCTGCTGGGTCACCGAGAAGGCGCCCGAGATCACCGCCTGGCTGGCGATGACGGTGGCCATCGTCGCGATGATGACCAGAGGCAGCCGGAACCAGTCGGGCGCGAGCATGAAGAAGGGGCTGGAGATGGTGGCCGGGTCGGCGATCAGGAGCGCCCCCTGCCCCAGATAGTTGATCATCAGCGCCGGCAGGACGAAGAAGAACCAGGCGAGCTGGATCGGGCGGCGGCCGAAATGGCCCATGTCGGCGTAGAGCGCCTCGGTGCCGGTCACCGCGAGCACGACCGAGCCCATCGCCACGAAGGCGAAGAAGCGCTCTTCGAGGAAGAACTGGACCGCCCAATAGGGGTTGAGCGCTCCGACGATCTCCGGGTGGAGGGCGATGCTGGCGAGGCCGAGCACGGCGAGGACCGAGAAATAGACGATCAGGACCGGGGCGAACAAGGCCCCCACCGCCGCGGTGCCGCGGCGCTGGATGGAGAACAGGCCGAGGAGGATGCCGATGGCGATCGGGATCACCCAGGGCTCGAAGCCGGCCTCGATCAGGACGATTCCCTCGACCGCCGACAGCACCGAGATGGCGGGGGTGATCATGGTGTCGCCGTAGAAGAGCGCGCAGGCGAAGACTCCCAGCAGGACGATCACCGTCCCCCATCGCGCCCGCTCGGTCTTGCGCGAGAGCAGGGCGAGCAAGGCGAGGCTTCCGCCCTCCCCCTTATTGTCGGCGCGCATCAGGATCAGGATGTATTTGAGCGTCACCACGATCATCATCGACCAGAAGATCAGGCTGAGCACGCCCATGACGTGGAGCCGGTCGACGGGCAGCGGATGGAGGCCGGCGAAGGTCTGGCGGAAGGCGTAGAGCGGCGAGGTGCCGATGTCGCCGAAGACGATTCCGATCGCTCCGACGGTGAGCCTGGCCAGGCCGCCATGATGATGGCCGGGGTGCGGATCGCGAACGTCCGGAAGTGGGGCCGGGGCGGCCGCGGCTTCGCTCATCCTTGGTCCCTCGGCATCGCCCGGATCGCCGCGTTTGCTAGAATTTCAGGAGGTGGGGGGCAAGGGGTTTGGCGCCAGGCCCCGCTCCCTGAAGGGAGAGGCCGGGGGTGGGTCCGCCGAAGGCGGCCGAAACCCCGAGTCAGCAAAGGTCTCGCGGCGCTCGCCTGCCCACTCCTGACCCCTCCCTTGCAGGGAGGGGACGATGGGAGCGTTATTCGGCCGAAGCCGCGGCGTCCTTCTCGGCCGCCTGCTTGGCGCGGAAGACGTCGCTTCGGTGGGCGCGGGCGGCCATCGCCTCCCAGGCGCCGGCGGCGCGCAGGCAGCGGTCGCGGACATTGTCGAGCGTGGCCTTGTCGGCGTCGGCGCGGGCCTCCGCGGCCCTGGCGGAATAGAAATCATGCTGTGCTGACATAAAGGCTTTCTCGTCTCCTTGGGGACAGGTACCGGTACCTGTCCCCTGGGGTCGATTTGGAGGTTAGGCCGACTGGAGGTTGACGGCGCTGGTCTTGCCGCGGCGGTCGGTCTCGAGGTCGTAGGAGACGCGCTGGTCGCGGTCGAGGGTCTGCATCCCGGCGGCCTGGACGGCGCTGATATGGACGAAGGCGTCGTTGCCGCCGCCGTCCGGCTGGATGAAGCCGTAGCCCTTGTCCGCGTTGAAGAATTTCACGGTTCCGATGGTCATTTCACTTTTTCCTTTTGAATGGCGGGACGATGATCGTCCGGCCGGTGCTGCGAGAGGCGAGAAGGAAAAAGGAGCCGCAAAGCGCCAAAGACCGTTCATTTGCGACTGGTAGCGGCACTCTATGTAGGCGCGAGAGGCGAAAATAGCAAATGACGGGGTCGCGGACCCGTCATCGCGAGGAGCGCAGCGACGCGGCAATCCAGCCGGCGTGGGAGGCAGCACTGGATTGCTTCGCTTCGCTCGCAATGACGGTGCCTGCTCTTGCACTTCGGCCGCGGACGCGTGAAACCGCCCCATGGCCACCGCACCCGCTCCCTCGACCGCCCGCCGCGACCGGCTCGTCATCGCCGCTTCCTCGCTCGGCACCGTCTTCGAATGGTACGATTTCTACCTCTACGGGCTTCTCGCCACGATCATCTCGAGCCAGTTCTTCTCCGGCGTCAACGAGACGACCGGCTTCATCTTCGCCCTCGCCGCCTTCGCCGCCGGCTTCGCGGTGCGGCCGTTCGGGGCGCTCGTCTTCGGGCGGATCGGCGATCTGGTCGGCCGCAAATATACGTTCCTCGTCACCATGGCGATCATGGGCCTGTCCACCTTCCTGGTCGGGCTACTGCCGAGCTATGCGACCGCGGGGGTGATCGCGCCGGTGGCGCTGGTGACGCTGCGCCTGCTCCAGGGCCTGGCGCTCGGCGGCGAATATGGCGGCGCCGCCACCTATGTCGCAGAGCATGCCCCGCCTGGGCGGCGCGGTTTCTATACCAGCTGGATTCAGACCACGGCGACTCTCGGCCTGTTCGCGGCGCTGCTGGTGGTGATCGGCACCCGAACCCTGTTGGGCGAGGAGGCGTTCGCCGACTGGGGCTGGCGGATCCCCTTCCTGCTCTCGATCCTGCTCCTCGCCGTCTCGCTGTGGATCCGGCTGCAGCTCGAGGAGAGCCCCGTCTTCCGCAAGATGAAGGAGGAAGGGACGACGTCGAAGGCGCCGCTGCGCGAGAGCTTCGCGCAATGGGGCAATGCCAGGATCGTTCTCATCGCGCTGTTCGGCGCGGTCGCCGGGCAAGCGGTGGTCTGGTATACGGGGCAATTCTACGCCCTCTTCTTCCTGGAGAAGACGCTCAAGGTCGACGGCGCCACCGCCAACATCCTGATCGCGGTCGCGCTGGCGCTTGCCACCCCCTTCTTCGTCTTCTTCGGCTGGCTCTCCGACCGGATCGGAAGGAAGCCGATCATCCTCGCCGGCTGCGCGCTGGCGGCGCTGACCTATTTCCCGCTGTTCGAGGGGCTGACCCGGGCGGCCAATCCTGCGCTCTACCAGGCCCAGCGACAGGCTCCGGTGGAGGTGATGGCCGACAGCCGGGTCTGCTCGGTCCAGTTCGATCCGATCGGAAGGACGAGCTTCAACCGCAACGGCTGCGACATCGCCAAGAGCCTGCTCGCCAAGGCGGGAATCGGCTACGTCTCGGTCGATACGGAGTTCGGAACGGGAGCGCGGCTCAAGATCGGCACCGCGTTCGTCGACATTCCGGACGCGCCGTCGACAGGCGGCCCGCAAGCCCATGCGCGCTGGGCCGCGACCGCCGAGGCCGACATCAAGGCGGCCCTGGCGCGCGCCGGCTATCCTTCCAAAGCCGATCCCGCGCGGGTGAACAAGCCGCTCGTCGTGGCAATCCTCTTCATCCTCGTCCTCTACGTGACCATGGTCTACGGGCCGATCGCCGCGCTTCTGGTCGAGCTCTTCCCGAGCCGGATCCGCTACAGCTCGATGTCGCTGCCCTACCATATCGGCAACGGCTGGTTCGGCGGCTTCCTTCCGACCACCGCCTTCGCCATGGTCGCGGCGACGGGGGATATTTATTACGGCCTCTGGTATCCGATCGGGATCGCGGTTCTGACGCTGTTCGTGGGGCTGTTCCTGCTACCCGAGACCCGCGGGCGGGAGATGGAGTAACGTCGCCCCAGCGACGGTTCTTGCCAGCGCTCCCGCTTCCGTTAAGGCGGCGCAATGAGCCTTCCTCCCGTTCTCGAGCGCCTTCGCCTTCCGGCCATCGGCGCGCCGCTGTTCATCGTCTCCAACCCCGATCTGGTCATCGCTCAATGCAAGGCGGGGATCGTCGGCTCCTTCCCGGCCCTGAACGCCCGGCCGCAGAGCCTGCTCGACGAATGGCTCCACCGCATCACCGAGGAGCTCGCCGCCTGGGACCGGGACAATCCCGACCGGCCGGCCGCGCCCTTCGCGGTCAACCAGATCGTCCACCGCTCGAACGGCCGGCTCCAGCAGGACATGGCGACCTGCGCGAAATGGAAGGTGCCGATCGTGATCACCTCGCTGGGCGCGATCGTCGAGGTCAACCAGGGGGTGCACGGCTGGGGCGGGATCACGCTCCACGACATCATCAACGACCGCTTCGCCCGCAAGGCCGTCGAGAAGGGCGCGGACGGGGTGATCGCGGTCGCGGCCGGCGCCGGCGGCCATGCCGGGACTCTTTCGCCCTTCGCGCTGGTCCAGGAGATCCGGCAGTGGTTCGAGGGGCCGCTGATCCTGTCGGGGGCGATCGCGACCGGGCGCGCCATCCTCGCCGCCCAGGCCATGGGCGCGGATCTGGGCTATATCGGCTCGCCCTTCATCGCCACCGAAGAGGCCAATGCCGCCGAGGCCTACAAGCAGGGGATTTGCGACGGGCGGGCGGCCGACATCGTCTATTCGAGCCTGTTCACCGGGGTTCACGGCAATTACCTGCGCGCCTCGATCGCGGCATCGGGCCTCGACCCGGACAATTTGCCCGAGGGCGACCTCAAGACGATGGATTTCGGCGGCGGCGAGAGCGCCAAGAAGGCCTGGCGCGACATCTGGGGCTCGGGCCAGGGCATAGGCGCGATCGACCGGGTGCGGCCGGCGGGCGACTATGTCGCGGAGCTGATCCGGCAATATCAGGAGGCGAAGGCGGAGCTGTGCGCGCCGTCATCCCGAACCTGATCCGGGATCCACGAGCATCGTCCTTTTCGAAGAAGCTTCAGTTCGTCGATCCCGCCCTTGGCCGCGACGACGGGCGTCAGAAAGACCGCTCGAGCCGGCTCATCAGGCTCCGCGCCGGGCTCGCCTGCGGCTCCGGGCCCTGGCCGCCGGCTTCGTCGAGGCGCTTGACCCGCGCGTAGAGGTCGCGGCTGGCGTGGATCAGGGATCGGGCGGTTTCCGGAAGCTTCGGAAGCAGCGCCTCGTCGCTGTCGGGGGCGTCGCCGAGCCGGCGGGCCGGCCGCCGCGCCTGGCTTCGCGTGATTTCGCCGGCCTCGACCGCCCGCTGCGTCAGGAGCCAGGCGATGACGTGCATCAGCCGGGTCGTCACCTTCAGCGACTCGCAGGAAAAGCCGACCCGGTCGATCGGGTCCAGCGAGTCGCGGTCGGAGCGTCCGTTCGAATCGAAATAGGAGCGCGCCTCGTCGGCCAGCAGCATCGCCTCGGTGTAGAGCGAGGCGACAAGCTTGGCCGTCAACGGGAGTCGCGCTTCCTGCATCCGCTCATGCTGCCACAGCGGCGCCCGCGCCGCCACGGGCAAAGAAGGTAAAGGGGCCGATGTGCCGGGGAGGGACGATTGATCCTCCCAATGGCGAGCCATCGGGAGGCGTCTTTCCTAAGCAATGATGTCCGGGATCATCTGGTCCTCGAGCTGCGCGATCTCGTCCCTGAGGCGGAGCTTGCGCTTCTTGAGGCGGGCGAGCTGGAGCTGGTCGGTGGCCGGCGCGGCGCGGAGCGCTTCGATCGCGGCGTCGAGGTCGCGATGCTCCTGGCGCAGCCGCACCAGCCGCGCGGCCGCCGGGATGACGTTGCCGTCGATCGCCTCCATGCCCCTCCTTACCAAGCGTTTCAAAACGCGCTATAGATAGTCCATTAACGGCCCGTCGTACATAATGCGACGGCCGTCCGATCGACGGGAGACAGGCCAGGCCTTCAGACGTTGAGACCCCCGCCCAGCACAGCAAGGAGATGGGAATGCAACAGGCGCATATCTCGGCATTGCAGCACCGCCACGCGGACATCGAAGCGCGGATCGAAGAAGAAAATCAGCGGCCATTGCCGGATGCGGCCACCCTCGCCAGGCTCAAGAAAGAGAAACTCTGGATCAAGGAAGAGATAGCCGGCCTCCACTAGGAGCGGACTGCTTCCTCCCCTCCCTGAAAGGGAGAGGCCGGGGTGGATCCGCCGCAGGCGGGCGAACCTCCGACTCCGAAAGTCTCGCTACGCTCGACTACCCACCCCTGGCCCCTCCCTAGCAGGGAGGGGAATTGGGATGTGCTCCGTCAATCGTCGCGGGTGATGCGCTCGTTGCGCTCGTGGCGCTCCTGGGCCTCGACCGTCATTGTCGCGATCGGCCGGGCCTCGAGCCGGGCCAGCGAGATCGGCTCGCCGGTGACTTCGCAAAAGCCGTACTCGCCGGTGTCGATCCGGCGCAGCGCCGAGTCGATCTTTGAGATGAGCTTGCGCTGGCGGTCGCGGGTCCTGAGCTCTATCGCCCAGTCGGTCTCGGAGGAAGCGCGGTCGGTGACGTCCGCCTCCCGGATCGGGCCGCTCTTCAGCGACGCCATCGTCCCCTGCGATTCGCGCAGTATCTCGTCCTTCCAGCCGAGCAGCTTCTGCCGGAAATAAGCCAGCTGCACCGGATTCATGAACTCTTCGTTGGCACTGGGCCGATAGCTGTCGGGTACCCCACCCACAGCATAGACCGAGCCGTAAACGTCACTCAAAGCCGTCGCCATAACCCCTCCACTCCTTCACGCGCCGCAATGCGTCACGCAAACCTCCTGCAGCTCCGCTTCCGAGTCGTCCGGAAATGTCGGAGCTTGCCCCAGCGCGCCTATACGCTTCGGCAAGGGGGAGTACAAGTCACTCAAATAGCGGTCAAAAACTTACGCGAATTCGCTCAGCGGGCGTGACTTTTTTGCCCAATTCGCCGTCGCCGCCCGATTCGCGGCCGCGACCGTCCCAAATCGCCCGAATCGGAGCAGCGCCGCCGCGTTAACCATGTTCGGCCGGATCGGCCACGCGCCTATTCGTTCACGGCTGATGTGGGCTTGTCCTCAAATGGGACGGAAGTCGCCCCGGCGGCCATTTGGCGGGCATTCCGAGGCCTCTTCGTGGTTAACGCGCTTGCACTTAAAGCTTTCCTTTGCATCTGTGCATGTAGCTCGATGCGACGCCGATCTTCCATCAGGGACTTTCGGCTACGCATCGGAACCTGGAAACAAGGTGCGCTGTCATGTCGGTTAAAATGGCTCTCGCAAAACTCTGCGCCTGCACTTGCGAGAGCCATTTCATCGGCGGCGGCGCCGTCCATGTCGCCGAGAACCCGCCCCAGCGGCCCGCCTTCGTCAAGCAGGCGAAAATGGTCAAGCAGGCGCCCCGCCGCTATGCCCGGGTCAAGCCGATGAAGCGCCATCGGCGGGTGCGCACGGCCTGCGTGGTCAAGACTCCGGGCACGACCACGACCACCCGCACCATCACCTATCCGGGCTCGGCGATGCCCATCCCGCTCCCCCCGCTCCCCCCGCTGGCCGGAAGCACGGGCGGCGGCGGCGGAGTGACCGTGATCGGCGGAAGCGGCGGCTTCGGCAGCGGCTTCGGCGGCGGCTTCTTCAGCGGCGGCTTCTTCGGCGGCTCGAGCGGCAACGCCATCTTCACCGCGTCGAC